>Ga0206117_101585_pt1 | contig 10969 bp, 9 predicted proteins | sample 3A5Ametagenome_FD_177997 | JGI IMG/M metagenome (GOLD analysis project Ga0206117, IMG submission 177997) | Enriched microbial communities from leaf-cutter ant dump, University of Wisconsin, Madison, United States - 3A5A | ecosystem: Environmental > Terrestrial > Nest > Insects nest > Nest dump... | reverse complement strand
TCTACGCCTATGTCACGCTGAAGGCGGGGATCGAAACCTCCGAACCGCTGCGCGCCGAACTGGTCGCCCATGTCCGCAAGCTGATCGGGCCCATCGCCACCCCGGACCTGATCCAGTGGGCGCCCGGTCTCCCTAAGACCCGCTCGGGCAAGATCATGCGCCGCATCCTGCGCAAGATCGCCGAGAACGAGTTCGGCGCCCTGGGCGATACCTCGACCCTGGCCGATCCCGCCGTCGTCGACGATCTCATCGGCAATCGTATGAACCGGTGATGACGAACGGATGAAATCGTGACGGCCGCTCCACTTATCGGCGTGTAAGCGTTTTTTCTCTTCTCGTCGCTGCGGGCCTCCGGCACTGTCGCTTCGCCGACAGGCGTCGGAGAACCGCAAACGACAATCGAGTGGAAAATCCATCATGAACAAGCTCAGCCGCTTCGGCCTGATCACCGCCACCGCCCTCGCCATCGCCCTGCCGGCCGGCGCCTGGGCGCAGGCCGCGCCGAAGGCCGCCGGCCAGGGCCAGATCGAGGAACAGGTCGTCGTCCGCACCTGGCGCCAGACGACGCCGGAATCGGCCCAGGCCATGCGCGACGGCGCCGTCCAGTCGCTGCAACTGATCCGCGGCGCCCGTGCCGACATCGCCAGGAAGCAGAACAAGGCCGCCGTCGCCAAGCTCGAAACCGCGCTGACCGCCCTGCAGGGCGTCCGCTCGCTCGAGCCGATCACCTCGGTCCGCGCCAAGGTCGACAACACCGCGACGGGCGCCGAGGTCGACGCCATCGCCCTCTATCGTCGCGACGTGGTGCCGGTCGCCGGCATCATCACCGCGCATGAGACGATCACCGACCTGGGCCAGGTCAAGGCGGCGATGGCCTCGGCCGACCAGGCGGCGGCCTCGGGCAACGGCGCGGCGACCAAGGCCGAGGTGCTGAAGGTCCGCGATCGCCTCGATGCCGTGATCGCCGAACTGCCTGTTACCAAGACCTTCGACCGTGTGGCCGCCGCGGCCGACGCCCTGCGCAAGGGCCAGACCCGCCAGGCCGACCGCCTGCTGGCCGATGCCCAGCAGGATATCGTGCTGAAGGTCGTCGACGTCCGCCGCGTCGGCGTCGAGACCGTGCCGGTCAAGGGCAAGGCCAAGGCCAAGGCCAAGGCCAAGCCCGCGCCGAAGGTGTGATTGCTGCCGGTCGCGTCCCCGCCCGCGGGGCGGGGACGCGACCGGAAACTTCTGCCCCGGATGAAACCGGGGGCCGGGGATCGTCGTTTTCCAGCACGAACGGACTATGACGGAGACCCGCGATGAACACCCTCGCCCGCCTCGGCTGTGGCGTTGCGCTAAGCCTCGTGCTGGCCGCCCCGGCCTTTTCCCAGACCTACATGGTCGTCGAGCAGGTGATGGTACGCACCTGGCGCGATGCCACCCCGCAGAATTACCAGGCAATGCGCGACGGTGCCGCAGACACGTTGCGGCTGATCAACGATGCGCGCGCCGAAATCGCCCGCAACAATCTGCCGCTGGCCCAGGATCACGTCGAAAGCGCCCTGTCGATCCTGCAGGGCGTCAAGTCGCTGGAGCCGATCGTGCTGGCGCGCGCGACCATCGACAACACGCAGAAGGCGCCGGACGGCCAGTTCCTGGCGCTGTTCCAGCGCGACGTGATGCCACTGTCGACGACGATCCAGGGTTATCAGGCGGTGTCCGATGTCGGCCCCGCCAACCAGGCGATGGCGTCGGCGATCGCCGCGGCCCAGGCCGGCAATATCGCGCTCGCCCGCAGCGAACTGGGCCGGGTGGGGTCGAGCCTGGACACGGTCATCGCCGCCCTGCCGGTCAACCACACCTATCACGCCCTGGCCGAAGCCGGCGACGTCCTGCGTGCCCGCAAGGGCCCCGAGGGCGACCGCCTGCTGGCCGCCGCCCAGAACGACATGAGATTGAAGGTCGTGGACATCCGCGGCGGCAACTCGACGCTGGTGCGGAACTGAACCGGGGTTTGTCCCGGGGATTATAGTCCTGCGGCCCGCCCGGAGCAGCGGAGGCGATCAGGGCCGATCGACCCCTCCGTGGCCCCGAGCGGGCCGCAAGCTTATTCAGCCGCGCTGTAATGGCGCGGCTGGGTCGTGGCGGGAACGCCTTCCGACAGGATTTCCGGCTCGTCGGCATCGATGACGGTTTCGGCATCCAGGACGCGGGCCATGCGTTCGGTATCAAGCGCGCCTTCCCATTTGGCGACCACGACGGTCGCGACCCCGTTGCCGATCAGGTTGGTGATCGCGCGCGCCTCGGACATGAAGCGGTCGATGCCGAGCAGCAGCGCCAGCCCCGCCACCGGCAGCGTGTCGATGGTCGACAGGGTCGCGGCCAGGGTGACGAACCCGCCGCCGGTGACCGCCGCCGCGCCCTTCGACGTCAGCAGCAGCACGCCCAGGATGGTCAATTGCTGGCCCAGCGTCAGGTCGACATTGGTCGCCTGGGCGATGAAGATCGCGGCCATCGTCAGGTAGATCGACGTGCCGTCGAGGTTGAAGGAATACCCCGTCGGCACGACCATGCCGACGACCGGCTTGGCGCAACCCAGGTTTTCCAGCTTGGCGATCATCCGCGGCAGCGCCGATTCCGACGACGAGGTGCCCAGCACGATCAGCAGCTCTTCCTTGATGTAGCGGATGAACTTCCACAGCGAGAAGCCGGTGAAGCGCGCGATCGTGCCCAGCACGATGACGACGAACAGGAAGCAGGTCAGGTAGACCGCGGCCATCAGCTGGCCGAGTTGCACCAGCGAGCCGACGCCGTATTTGCCGATGGTGAAGGCCATCGCGCCAAAGGCGCCGATGGGGGCGAAATACATGATCATGCCGATGATGCCGAACAGGGCATGGCTGGCCTGGTCGATGACGTTGACCAGCAGCTTGCCCTTGTCGCCCATCTTGGCCAGCACCAGGCCGAACAGGACCGAGATCAGCAGGACCTGCAGGATCTCGCCCTTGGCGAAGGCGTCGACGAAGGTGGTCGGGATGATGTTGACGACGAAATCGACCGTCGACAGCGACTTGGCGCCGGCGGCATAGCTGGCCACCGCCTTGGCGTCCAGATGGGCCGGGTCGGCATTGATGCCGTGGCCGGGCTGGACCACGTTGACGACGACCAGGCCGATGACCAGGGCCAGCGTGGTCACAACCTCGAAATAGAGCAGCGCCTTGAGTCCGACGCGGCCGACTTCCTTCATGTCGCCCATCTTCGCGATGCCGACGACGACCGTGCAGAACACGATCGGCGCGATCATCATCTTGATCAGCTTGATGAAGGCATCGCCCAGCGGCTTGGCCGCCGTGCCCATCTCGGGCGCGACCGCACCGAGGATGACGCCGACGGCGATGGCGAACAGGACCTGGGCATAAAGCCGCTTGTATATCGGCTTGCGCGCAATGGGGGCCACTGCCTGCATGACGTTTCCTCCGCTTGGATTGATTTTCTGCGCCCTGACAGCAAGCGGCGTGCCAGCAGGAAAAACCACGGATTCCAGCCATTGCCGCAGCGCAGCGTGGCGATAATCCGCCCACGCCTTGCCGGCCGTCGGCGGATTTCCGCCGATGGCCGTGCCAGAGCATCCTGCGTTCTCTTGAACGCAGATAAGATGCTCGAAGCTTTTGATCTAGGATCGGTCCATGTCGAATGCGGCGACGAAAAGATTGCGCGCGATCTGCCTGGCCCTGCCCGAGGCGGAAGAGCGCGAGACCTGGGGCGACGCGACCTTCCGGGTGCGCACCAAGATCTTTGCGATGGAAAAACGCGGCGACGGCGGCCTGTCGGTCTGGTGCAAGGCACCGCCGGGATCCCAGGCGGTGCTGGTCGGCGCCGATCCCGACCGCTTCTTCGTGCCGCCTTATGTCGGCCCCAAGGGCTGGATCGGCATGCGGCTGGACCGCCGGCCCGACTGGGACGAGGTGGCGGCCCTGGTCCGCCGCTCCTATGGCCTGATCGCGCCGAAGAAACTGGCCCTGATGGTCACTTCCTGAGGTAGTGCGAGCGCTCCAGCCCGTAGCGGGCCATCTTTTCGTTCAGCGTCCGCCGCGGCAGGTCGAGCGTTGCCATCACCAGCGCGATGTCGCCGCCCGCGGCGCGCAGCGCCTGGTCGATCGCCTGGCGTTCGAAGGCCGCGACCCGGTCGCCCAGCCCCGCGCCGACCGGTTCGGCCGCGCCCTGGGTGCCGCCGCCCCCGCTGCGCAAACCCAGCGCGAACCGTTCGGCGGCATTGCGCAGTTCGCGGACATTGCCTGGCCAGTCCTGCGCCATCAGCCGGTCGAGCAGCGCGGGCGCGGGCACCGGCGCCGGGCGGCCGTGGCGGGTCGCCGCCTCGGCCACGAAGGATTCGAACAGCAGCGGGATATCCTCGCGCCGCTCGCGCAGCGGCGGCAGATGCAGTTCGACCACGCCCAGGCGGTAATACAGGTCCTCGCGGAAGCCGCCCTGATCGGACAGGGCGCGAAGATCGGTCTTGGTCGCGGCGATGGCACGCAGATCGACCGCGATCACCTTGTTGGAACCCAGCCGTTCCAGCGTCTTTTCCTGCAGGGCGCGCAACACCTTGACCTGCGCGGCCAGCGGCATGCTTTCGATTTCGTCCAGGAACACAGTGCCGCGATGGGCATGTTCGAACTTGCCGACACGGCGCTGGGTGGCGCCGGTGAAAGCGCCGCTTTCATGGCCGAACAATTCCGATTCGACCATGTTGTCGGGGATGGCGCCGCAGTTCAGCGCCACGAACGCATGATGCCCGCGCGGCCCGAAATCATGCAGGCAGCGCGCGACCAGTTCCTTGCCCGTGCCGGTCTCGCCATGGATCAGCACGGCGACGTCGGTCGCGGCCAGGTCCAGGATGTCGCGCCGCAGCGCATCGATCGCCGGCGCCGTGCCGATCAGCCGCCGGGCGATTTCCGGCCCGCCCGCGACCTGGCGCCGCAGGCCACGGTTCTCGATCACCAGCCGGCGCTTTTCCAGCGCACGGCGGATCGAATCGACCAGGCGTTCGGGGGCGAAGGGTTTTTCGATGAAATCGTAGGCGCCGGCCCGCATCGCCGCGACCGCCAGCGGCACGTCGCCATGGCCGGTCACCAGCAGCACGGGCAGTTCGGGATCGGCGGCCTGGGCCGCCGCCAGCAATTGCATGCCGTCCATGCCGGGCATGCGCACGTCCGACACCAGGATGCCCGGGAAATCGGGCCCCAGCCATTTCAGCGCGGCCCGGGGCTCGTCCAGCGCCTCGACCGCAATGCCCGACAGGGTCAGGAACTGGGCGACCGACTGCCGCATCGGCGCCTCGTCATCGACGAACAGGACCAGCGGTTCAGCCATGTGCCCTCACCTGTGGCCCCCTCATCTGCAGCCGGTGCGACAGCGCCGGCAGTTCGACGATGAAGCGGGCACCGCCGCCCGGCGCGTTCTCGGCCCGGATCTGTCCGCCGTGATCGGCGACGATGCCATAGGAAATCGACAGCCCCAGCCCCAAGCCCTCGCCGATCGGCTTGGTGGTGAAGAAGGGATCGAAAAGCTGCGCCTGTACCGCCGGCGCGATGCCCGGCCCGTTATCCTCGACCACCACCTGCCACAGCGGCCCCACCGCGCGGGCGGTGACGCGCAACAGGGCATCGGGCCGGTCCTGCACCGCGTCCAGCGCATTGCGCAACAGGTTGACGAACACCTGGCTCAACCGCAGTTCGTCACCCTCGACCCAGGCATCGGCCGCGGTGTCGCGCTCGAAGGCGATGCCGTCGCGGCGCAGGCGGGATTCGACCAGCGCGACGGCGCGGTCCAGCGGGCGCGCCAGGGGCAATGCCTCGCGCCGCCGGTCGGACTTGCGCGCGAACACCTTCAATTCGCCGGTCAGCGCCGCCATGCGTTCGACCAGGTCGTCGATCAGGCCCAGATTGGCCGAGGCATCGGCGGCCGCGCCGCGTTCGATCAGCAGGCGGGCCGAGGCCAGATAGGTGCGGATCGCCGCCAGCGGCTGGTTGACCTCGTGCGCGATCGCCGCCGACATCTGGCCCAGCGCCGCCATCTTGGCCGCGTGGACCAGTTCGTCCTGCGTCGCGCGCAGGGCGGCGGTGCGCGCCGCCACCTCGGCCTCCAGCGCATCGCGGGCGATGGCCAGGGCACGGGTCTCGGCCGCGCGCGCCCGCACCTCGGCCGCGGCGCGCAGGCGGCGCTGGTCGATCCACAGGATCACCAGCACGCCCATCGCCACGACGGCACCGACCGCCAGGGCCGCATCGGTGGCACGTCCCGCCGCCGGCGCGGTGTCGGCGACATAGTGGATGGTCCAGCCGGGAAAGGGCAGCGCCTCGGACAGGTGCAGGCCGGGCAGCCGCCCCAGCAGCGGAAAGGCGTGGTCGCCATATTGCTGCAGGGCGATGACCGCGGCGCGTTCCTCGACCGGCAGGGGGGCCAGGGCGTGATATTTCCAGTCGGGCCGGCTGGACAGGATGACGATGCCGTGTTCGTCGGTCACCATCACCGCGCTGGTGGCGCTGTCCCATTCGCGCTCGACCGGGTCCAGCAGGAACTTGGCGACGATGACGCCGGCCCCGCCGACCGATCGCGACAGGTAGAAACCCGGCACGCGCGAGCGCAGGCCGATGGCATAGAACCGCCCGGCGCCGCCCGACAGCGCATCGGCGACATAGGGCCGCTGGCTGTAATTGTCGCCGACGAAGCTCCACGGCTTGTCGTGGTTCGATGCCGCGATCGTCGTACCGCCGGCATCGGTCAGGTAGATCGCATCGGCACGCGAGCCGTCGGCGATCCGCGCCAGCTTGGCATTCAGCGCGGCCAGACGCGCGGCATCGGCCGGATCGGCCAGCGCCCCGGCGACGTCGGGATCCAGCGACAGGACGAAGGGTATCTGTTCGAAGCGCGCGACCGTATCGGCCAGCGCGCGGCCCTGCGCCGCCAGCCGGACATGGGATGCCGCGGCGATGTCGGCCAGGGCACCGTCGGCCGCCAGGCGATAGGCGGCCAGCGCCGCCAGCAGGGCCAGCACGGCGCCTGCAATGGCGACGACGCCGGCACGCCGGGTGATGGCGCGGATGGTGCCCTGGCCGTCCATGGCCGGCGATTATGCCATGGGACCGGGCGCGGCGTCAGAACCCGCCGCGGCGCCCGCCCAGGATGTCGCGCTTGCCCATGTGGTTGGCCGGGCCGACCACGCCCTCGGTCTCCATCCGCTCGACGATGCGGGCCGCGCGGTTGTAGCCGATCTGCAGGTAGCGCTGGATGAAACTGACCGACACCTTGCCCTCGCGCAGCACCAGGTTGACGGCCTGGTCGTACAGGTCGTCGCCCGACGGTTCCGGCCCGCCGCCATCTTCGCCGCCCGGCACCGCCAGCGGCAGGTCCATGTCGTCCTCGTCGGCAACGATGTCGTGCAGATATTCGGGCTCGCCCTGCGTCTTCAGGAAGTTGACGACGTCCTCGACTTCCGAATCCGCCACGAACGGCCCGTGAACGCGGGTAATGCGGCCGCCGGCCTGCATGTAGAGCATGTCGCCCTGGCCCAGCAGCTGTTCGGCACCGGCCTCGGACAGGATCGTGCGGCTGTCGATCTTGGAGGTGACCTGGAACGAGATGCGGGTGGGGAAATTGGCCTTGATCGTGCCGGTGATGACGTCGACCGACGGGCGCTGGGTCGCCATGATCAGATGGATGCCGGCAGCCCGCGCCATCTGGGCCAGGCGCTGGATCAGCGCCTCGATCTCCTTGCCCGCCACCAGCATCAGGTCGGCCATCTCGTCGACGATGATGACGATGTAGGGCAGCGCATCCAGGCTGATCGCCTGGTCTTCCATGATCGGTTCGCGGGTCTGGCGGTCGAACCCGACCTGGACCTGGCGGGTCACGGTCTCGCCGGCCTCGCGCAGTTCGGCGGCGCGCTGGTTGAAGCTTTCGATGTTACGCACGCCGATCAGCGCCATCGACCGATAGCGGTTCTCCATCTCGCGCACCGCCCATTTCAGGACGTGCACGGCCTTCTTCGGGTCGGTGACGACCGGGGCCAGCAGATGCGGGATGCCGTCATAGACCGACAGTTCCAGCATCTTGGGATCGACCATGATGAAGCGGCAGCGATCCGGCGGCAGGCGATAGAGCAGCGACAGGATCATCGCGTTGACGCCGACCGACTTGCCCGACCCCGTCGTGCCCGCGATCAGCAGATGCGGCATCTTGGCCAGGTCGACCACGACGGGTTCGCCGCCGATGTTCTTGCCCAGCGCCAGCGGCAGCTTGGCCGAGGCATCGGTGAAGGCGGTCGAGGTCAGGATCTCGCGCAGGTAGACGACTTCGCGCTTGTCGTTGGGCAGTTCGATGCCCAGCGCGCTCTGGCCCGGCACCACGGCGATACGTGCCGTGATCGCCCGCATCGAGCGCGAGATGTCGTCGGCCAGGTTGATGACGGTCGACGACTTGGTGCCGGGCACCGGCTCCAGCTCGTACAGCGTGACGACCGGGCCTTGGCGGACCTCCATGATCTCGCCGCGGACCTTGAAGTTGCGCAGCACGATCTCGAGGGCACGGGCATTGGCGGCCAGCGTCGCCTCGTCGTCGACCTGGTCGTCGCCGGGCGGCGGGCGCTGCAGCAGCTTGGGCGACGGCAGGCGATAGCCTTCGCCCTCGGCCTCGTCGTCTTCGGCCTCCTCCTCCTCGTCGTCGGCCTCCTCGTCGTCGGCTTCCGCGTCGGCGTCCTCGCCGTCTGCTTCCTCGTCCTCCTCGCCGTCCTCGTCCTCGCCGTCCTCGTCCTCGCCTTCCTCGTCCTCGGCGGCTTCTTCCTCGTCGTCGGGTTCGCCGTCTTCCTCGGGGTCTTCCTCGTCCTCGCCGTCCTCGTATTCGGCGTCTTCCCCGTCCTCGCCCTCTTCGTCGCCTTCGTCCTCGCCGCCCTCCTCGTCGTCGGCCAGTTCGGCGTCCTCTTCGTCGCCTTCCTCTTCCTCGTCGAACTCGAGGGCTTCCTCCTCGTCCAGCTCGACTTCCTCCTCGCCCTCGACGGCGTCGTCGTCGAGTTGGGCGTCGAGGATGGCGTTCTCGTGCCATTCGATGCCGGCCAGGAAGGCGAAGGCGGCAATGGCCGCGGCGCGTTCGTCCGACTGGCCGGTGCCATAGGCGATGGTCCGGTCGGCGACGTTGGTCAGCTGTTCAATATCCCATTCGGCGGCGCCGTCCGGCCAGATATGCTTGGCCAGCCGGTAGGGCTTGTTGTTGAGCGCGCACCAGAGATTGAACTCGTCGGCCGACAACTCGTCGCCGGCCATATTGGCTGTCTGACCGTTCAGCACGTGATCTGCCCTGCTGTTCGATGGAAAAAAAGAGGCGTCCGCACAGGTTTAGCCCTGTCGGAGTCGCGGGATCAAGCGTGGCGGCAGCCGCAGATGCGGCGCGGAACCGTCATTCGGTCAGTTCGTAGGCCGCGACCAGCAGTTTCTCGACCTCGCCGGTCTCGGCGAACAGCGGCAGGACCAGCCGCTCCCAGGTGCGGTCGGCGTCGTCGAAACGGGCGGTATAGACGCGCGACAGCGGCAGGCGGTCGGCCTGCAGCTGGGCATATTCGCGGCGCAGGATCTCGGCCTGCTCGGGCGGCAGATCGTCGATGCTCTGGCCCACACGATCCTCGCCGAAGGCCTTGGCGAAGGCGTGGCTGTAATAGGCATAGACGAATTCGTCGCCCTCGCCGACCTCCATGACCACCAGGTTGTCCAGCCACGGGCGCAGCTCGGCCGGCTGCAGGTCGGCGGCCATGGGCAGCTTGGCTCCGGCGCATTGCTGCAGCCAGAAGGAATAGAGCGCCTTGAGCTTCGGATGGCGAAGGGCGAGCACCAGTGTGGTCATGTCGGGGCTACTGGGGGTTTGATTAAACCGAACCCCGGCCTAACAGGCGTGGCCCGGGCGAGGCAAGAAGTTTCTGTTGCGTTCACGCCGGGGCGGCGACCGAGGTGAAGACGCCGTCGAGATAGACCAGCGGCGCGGCGCCGGGGTTCAGGCGGATCGCCTTGACCTCGCCGATCAGGATCGCGTGGCTGTGGGCAACCAGCATTTCGTCGACCAGGCAGTCGAAGGCGACGGTGGCGTCGGTCAGCACCGGCGAGCCGGTCACGACTTCCTGCCAATGTTCGTCGATGAACGGCGATTCGCCGGGATCGCCCGTCATCTTGGCAAAGCGGCGGGCCAGGTCCTCGTGGTGACGGGCCAGCACGTTGACCGACATCTTGCGGCTTTGGGCGATCATGCCGAAGGTGGTGCCGCGCAGATTGACGCAGGCCAACACCCGCGGCGGCTCGGCCGACAGCGAACACACGGCGGTGGCGGTCAGCCCGCCACGATGGCCGTCATGGGCGGTGGCGACGATGGTGACGGCGCCGGCCAGATGGCGCATTCCCTTGCGGAACAGTTCGGCTTCGACCGACAGCACGGCAAACCCTCAAGCTTCAGGCGGATCGGCCGCCAGAATACCGCCGGACCGGCCCTTGCCAATCCGGAAAACGCACGGTCTGGCCGCCGGACGCGTCGCTAACCTACGAAAGCCGTTTGCAAAACCGGCGCGTCTTTGCTTAATGGGCACGGTGCCTCGCGTGAGGGGAAGGGGGCCGTTTTGCGGCTGTTGGGGTTCCTGCTTGTCGTGATCGGGGTGCTGCTGATGGCAGCGCTGACCGCCCCCTATTGGCTGGACACCAGCCGCTACAAGGACGAGATCGTCGCGGGCCTCAGCGCCGCGCTGGCCCGCCCGGTCACGATCGAGGGCGCCGCCCGCATCGAATTCCTGCCCGCCCCCACCTTGAGCGCCGAACAGGTCCGTGTCGCCGCACCCCCGGGGGGCCGCACCGGCAACCTGCTGACCGCCCAGCGGCTGGATCTGCGCCTGGACTGGCCCGCCCTGCTGCAGGGCCGGCTGCAGGTGGCGCGCGTTGCCCTGGTCGAACCGGTCCTG
>Ga0206117_101581_pt1 | contig 10981 bp, 9 predicted proteins | sample 3A5Ametagenome_FD_177997 | JGI IMG/M metagenome (GOLD analysis project Ga0206117, IMG submission 177997) | Enriched microbial communities from leaf-cutter ant dump, University of Wisconsin, Madison, United States - 3A5A | ecosystem: Environmental > Terrestrial > Nest > Insects nest > Nest dump... | reverse complement strand
TCATTATTTCTCACATATAACTTAGCATGGTTACCTGAAACAAAGGTATCAGATAAAATAATAGAATTATCATCTTTTCTGCCTATTGTCACAGTATTTCTAACATGTATAAGAGAGCCCTTCTTTATATTAGAGTTTTGTCCTTCATTAACAACTTCTAATCCATAGGCTAGTTTTTCTTTATTAGATGAACCCTTTGTTCTATTTCCGCCTTTTACATCTTTGTACATAATTTTAAGCGCGTAGTAAATAATTATGTATAATACCACAATAAATAAAATTGCAAAGACCACTCCTATCAATTTCTGAAAACTCATGTACTCACCTCAATTATTATTTCATACTCTTATTTATATTGTCTCACTAGTACATTAATGATTATACAACAAAAAAACTACAAATATTGCATTTTTCAGGTAATCTTAAGAAATTCCTATAAAATTATATATTATTTTAGGGTACCCACTAGTCAACTTATGACACTTTATGGATACCCCAACTCAATCAAGTTACACATGATCTTATTCTAAATATTTTTTAAGATATTTACCAGTGAATGAACTTTCAACCTTAATAATTTCTTCTGGAGTTCCTGTAGCTACTATAGTTCCACCTCCATCTCCACCTTCTGGACCTAAATCTATAATATAATCCGCACATTTAATCATATCTAAATTATGTTCAATTACTACTACAGAATTTCCAGCTTCAACAAGTCTTCTAATTATCTGAGTTAATCTATTAACATCATCTATATGTAAACCTGTTGTTGGTTCATCAAGAATATATAAGGTTTTCCCTGTACTTCTTTTTGAAAGTTCATAGGCTAATTTTATTCTTTGAGCTTCTCCACCAGAAAGTTGTGTTGATGGTTGACCTAATCTTATGTATCCTAGACCTACATCATACAAGGTTTCAAGTTTATTCTTAATTCTTGGTAGATTCTCGAAGAATTTTAATCCTTCTTCCACTGTCATATTTAATATGTCATCTATATTTTTACCTTTATATTTTACATCTAAAGTCTCTCTATTATATCTTTTTCCTTTACAAACCTCGCAAGGTACATAAACATCTGATAAAAATTGCATTTCTATTTTTATAATTCCGTCTCCAGAGCAAGCCTCACATCTTCCACCCTTTACATTAAAAGAAAATCTGCCTGGTTTATACCCCTTCATTTTTGCCTCAGTAGTTTGAGAGAAAAGTTCACGGATTATATCAAAAACTCCAGTATATGTGGCTGGATTAGAACGTGGTGTTCTTCCTATTGGGCTTTGATCTATATCTATTATCTTATCTATAGCCTCATATCCTGTTATTTCTTTATGTTTACCTGGAACAATATTAGCTCTATTTATAATTTTATATAATCCTTTATATAAAATTTCATTAACTAGGGTACTTTTCCCGGAGCCAGATACACCTGTAACCATTGTTAGTAATCCTAATGGAATTTTAACATTAACATTTTTAAGATTGTTTTCCTTTGCTCCTTTTATAGATAAGAAGTTACCATTTCCTGTTCTTCTCTCACTAGGTAATTCTACTACTTTTTCTTTTCTTAAATATTGGCCTGTTATAGACTCTTTGCAATTCTTAATAACATCTAAAGTTCCAGCAGCTACTATATTTCCACCATGTTCTCCAGCTCCTGGTCCTATATCTACAACAAAATCAGCTTCTTTTATTGTATCATCATCATGTTCAACTACAATAACCGTATTTCCAACATCTCTTAGGTGTTTTAAGGTCTTAATCAGCCTGTCATTATCTCTTTGATGAAGTCCTATACTAGGTTCATCTAGTATATATAAAACTCCCATTAAAGATGATCCTATTTGAGTTGCTAATCTTATTCTTTGTGCTTCTCCTCCTGATAGAGTTCCTGAGTTTCTTGCTAAATCTAAATAATCTAATCCTACATCCTTTAAGAAACTTAGTCTGCTTTTTATTTCTTTTAGAATTTGTTCACTTATTACCTTATTTTTTTCTGATAACTCCAAGGAATTTATATAACTGAGTTCATCATTTACAGATAATCTTGTGAATTCGCTTATATTTTTCTCTCCCACAGTTACAGCTAAAGCTTCTGGCTTAAGCCTATGTCCTTTACACTTAGGACAATGATTATTGCTCATAAACTTCTCTACTTCACCTTTAATAAGGTCAGAGTTAGTATCTCTATATCTTCTTTTAAGATTATTAATTTCTCCCTCAAACGCATGATTGTAGGTTCCTTTAATCCCTTCCTTTGTATAATCTACTGAAACTCTCTCACCCTTAGTTCCATATAATAATAGCTCTACTATGTTTCTTGGAAGATCTTTTATAGGAGTATTCAAATCAAAACCATATTTTTTGCTTAAAGAATTTAATACTGCAAAAGTCCATGCATCTTCCTTAAGTCTTCCATCTCCCCAAGAGGCAATAGCTCCCTCCATTATAGACAATTCCTTATTAGGTATTACTAAATCTTCATCTATTTCCATTAAAGTTCCTAAACCATCACAGTGGTCACATTTTCCAAAAGGAGAGTTAAAAGAAAATAATCTAGGTGCTAATTCATCTATACTTATTCCACAATCAGCACAAGCAAAATTTTCTGAGAACAATACATCTTCTTCTCCAACTTTATTGATTATTACTAAGCCGCCGCTAAGTTTTAATGCCATCTCTAGAGAATCAGTTAACCTTCTCTCTATATCTGACTTTATAACTAATCTATCTACAACAGCTTCTATATTGTGTTTGTTATTCTTTTCTAGATTTACTTCCTCTTCAGTGATCTCGTATATTTCTCCGTCTATTCTTGCTCTCACAAAGCCATTTTTTCTTATGCTATCTAAAATCTTTTCATGAGTCCCTTTTCTACCTCTAACAAGAGGAGATAATACTTGTATCTTTGTTTTTTCCCCCATTGCCATAACATGATCTACAATCTGATCCACTGTTTGCTGGGTTATCTCTTTTCCGCACTTAGGGCAATGCGGAGTTCCTATTCTAGCATATAACAGTCTTAAATAATCATATATTTCTGTAACTGTACCAACTGTAGAACGTGGATTTTTTGATGTAGTCTTTTGGTCAATTGATATAGCAGGAGAAAGTCCCTCTATGTATTCAACATCTGGTTTATTCATTTGTCCTAAAAATTGCCTAGCGTAAGCTGATAGGGATTCAACATATCTTCTTTGTCCTTCTGCATAAAGAGTATCAAATGCTAAAGAAGACTTCCCCGAGCCTGATAATCCAGTAAATACCACTAGTTTATCCCTTGGAATTTCTAAACTTACATTCTTTAAATTGTGAACTTTTGCACCTTTAATAATTATCTTATCCTTCATTTAATCCTCCTGTTGATCAATATACTTCTATAAATTTCTATATAATATTTTTGCCTAAATTCCAGAGTAAATTCAAATTTGTCATACATATTATTGAACATCTGTTCGTATAATTTATATTTTAAATCTTTCAAGTGCATTAGTCAACAATCTATTCTATAGAAATATTTATATATTTCTATATATTGCTGCTCTCTTATTTATTTGATATACTATTTCTCAAAAGTCTTAGAGGTGAGTAAATGAATCAAGGTATTACTAAATTAATAACCAATCTTGAAAAAAATAATATGGCTGGCTACTTTGTAAACAATAATGAAGAGCTATTAAATTTAATATCTGAATTAATAATCAAAGGGTCTTCAGTAGGTTCAGGTGATTCTATAACTTTAGAAGATACAGGTATTTTTAAGTTTTTAAGAAATGGCAATTACAGATTTTTAGATAAATTTAATCCATCTTTATCAAAAGAAGAAAAACGCGATTTATATATAAAGAATTTTAATGTTGATACATTTATTACTGGTACAAGTGCCATTACTCTAGATGGAGAAATTTTCAACATAGATGGTAATGGAAGCCGCGTTGCTCCTATGCTATACGGTCCTAAGCAAGTAATTATTGTGGTTGGTATTAACAAAATAGTTGAAAATCTAGATAGTGCTATCAAAAGAACTCGCCAAATAGCTGCCCCCTTAGATGCAAAACGTTTAGGCAAATCTACTCCCTGTACTAAATTAGATAGATGTATAGACTGTAACCATAAAGATCGCATATGTAATGATTTTGTACTAATAACAGGTCAATTTATAAAAAATAGAATAAAAGTTATAGTAATTAATGAATCTCTAGGTTATTAGGACTTTAAACAATTAAAACTTTTTATAAAGTTTTAATTGTTTAATAGTTTAACTATATAAAGCTATAACTTTTCCACAAAAAAACTGCTGCAATGCAACAGTTTCTACTTAACCTCTTTTAATCTAAATTTTTGCCATGGTTCAATAAAATCTAATAAAAATTGTTCTTCTGGAACTATTCTCCCCACAACATTAGATTTTCCTGAGTTTTTCATTTCTTTTTTTACTAAATGCAGTTCCCCTGCATAATGTCCATAAAGAGAAGTCTCTATAACTAGATCTCCCTTTTTCATATCTATTGTGTTAAATGGAATAAATTCATGCCCCTTAAACTTAACTCTGCTTTGTGTGCTCCTAATAACATAATCCGAAACATCTCCTCTGTTAAAATGCAATTCTTCTAAAAGAATTTTTCTTTCAACATTAGGTACATCTTTATTTATTTCTACATTAAATGATAAACAATACGGATCTATCTCGCTTAATTGCCTCAATTCCTCTTCTGACGCAAAGCAGTTAGCTATTATTATATCATCAATCAATCCAGTAGCCCATAAATGTTTAGCTTGTGCTACTATACCCATTTCTCTATGAATTTCTAAAGTACATAACCCTTCATTTACTGGCCAAGGACCAAATGTAGCCTCAGTGGAGTTTACAAATGCTGCTGTAGTTATTCCTAATTCTTTATACTGTTTTGAGCACTTTATAAAATGATCATAACTTAATCCTGTATATCTATGTGGATAAAAATTATGACAAGCCATTATGTTATTCATATTAGGTTTATAAGATTGAATATTCTCTATATACTTTGTTCCTGAGCTCATATTTAATTCTATCTTTAATCCTTGGGGATTATAAGTCATTAAGGATTCCTCGTTCCCTGTAAAACCCATGTCTAACCTTACTCCATAGGCTCCTATTTCCTTAAAAAAGCTTAGGTCTTCATAACTTATATTTAAGTCTCCAAAGACTCTAGGGGATACGTCAGCCATTACCTCCATATTGTATTTGTTTGCATGCTCAATTGTTTTTTTAAATTCTTCAATAATCTTTTCTTTATCTCCCTCAACGGATAAAAGACAAGTAAAAACTCTCTTAAACTTGTATTTCGCAGCTAAATCTATATAAGCTAAATTTTCTTCTAATGTTGCATGTGTAGGATAAATTGAAATTCCTAATTTTCTCATATCTCTATCTCCTTTTATTTTTATATAGGTGGTAATGTTATATTTCCTAGTATAACTCTTTTGCTTGCCCCTGTAGCTCCCAAAACATTTCCGGCCCTTCTATTAACAGTTTCATAAGCTAATAAGGCAAATGCCACTGCTTCTTTTGCATCTGATGATAATCCTAAATCTTCTTGTATTAATACTTTAACATCCTTAAGTTCTTCTTTAAGCATTTTGATCAGGGTTTTATTATAACTTCCCCCTCCACCTAAAATTACTTCGTCTATTTTTAGTTTTGGAAAAATAAATTTTTTATAATTATAAGCTATAGATTTAGCGGTAAACATGGTCATAGTTGCTATTATATCTTCAGCCTTTAAATCCCCATATTTATTTAAAATACAATCTACTAATTGTTTTCCAAACAGCTCTCTTCCAGTAGTTTTAGGTGGTTTCATAGATATATATTCTATACTCATTAGTTCATTAAGTAGGTCTTGCTTTATACTTCCAATGCTTGCAAAATAACCATCTTTATCATATGATATTCCTTTTAAATTTTTAGTAACTTCATCAATTATCATATTTCCTGGTCCAGTATCAAAAGCATAGACATCTTCTAATTTGCAATATCTCGGTAATACAGTAGCATTCCCTACACCTCCAATATTTTGTAAGATTCTATTTTTATCTCCTCTATAAAGCAGATATTCCGTATATGGAACTAAAGGAGCTCCTTGACCACCAGCTGCCATATCCATAGTTCTAAAATTAGAGATAACTGTGGTTTCTGTTTCATATGCAATAATTGCTGGTTCTCCTATTTGTAGTGTTGATTTTATATGTTCTCCATAAGCTTTTGGAATATGAAAAATAGTCTGACCGTGTGATCCTATAATATCCAGCTTATCAATATCAAAATTTGCTCTTTTGCACAAATTTTTTACAGCATTACTAAATGCATATCCTAATTCAAAATTTAAACTGCATATAAGTTCTACATTAGAATTTTCTTTACTTAAGGCTCTTTTTATTTTTTCTTTTAGTTCTTCTTCCAATGGCTCATTTATAAAATCTATTAGCTTTACTTCTATTTTGCCATCCATTTCTACTATATTTATTAATGCCGAATCAATACCATCTAAAGAAGTTCCTGACATCAGTCCCACTACATATCTTTCTTTTTTCATGACATAACCTTCTTCACTATTTTTTCTTTTTGTATTTTGGGGTAGTGTTATTATAGATTACTCCTTTTAATTCCTTCTTCTCAATCATTAATCTTGTTGTCTCAAAGAATATTATACAACTCATGCCAAATACAAATCCCGATATTTGTAATACAAATTTAGGTAAATTTTCAAATGCCACTGTAGGAACTATTATTATAAAAGGAGCTATAAAAGCAATGTACCATCTATATTTCATCAAATTCCATTTTTTTACTTCAATCATGTATTTTGTGAGTTTTGCAGTTATAGCTACAAAAGCTATTAATAGTAATATATTTAAAAGAGTGTTTATCATAAAAAACACCTCCATTTTTTATTTTTTTAATTCTTTCATTTCTTTACACATTTCTATCATTTGAACTATCAAATTTTGTTCTGAGATTGCTGTCATAAGCTGATCTTGTGCATGAACCATTAACAAGCTCATCTCGACCTTTTCTCCATTTATTTCTGATTGTATAAGCTCCGTTTGAGTCTTATGAGATAACCTTAGTTCTTCTTCACTTTTTTTAATTGAATCCGCTGCCTCATCAAACCTTCCTTCTCTTGCAAATTTTAAAGCATCAAAAGCATGTCCTCTTGCGTCACCACAGTGTAATATTATTTCAAAAATTTTTTCTTCCATTATTTCTCCTCCTAATTTTATTGTTTTGCTATAAAAAATATAACATTATCTATATAACTATATATAGATAACTATATATAGTGTTTATGCGGATTATAGCCATTTTTATATCTTTAGCTTTAAATTTTCTAAGGAAACTACATATCAAAACATAATCTAAAAAGGGAGCAGTCGCTAATAAATTTTATCTGCTAATGCGACAGCTCCATGATTATTTTATAATTTAACTATACTTGAACAGCTCCGTCAACTTGAGCATTTTCTTCTTTAATAAGTTTAGCTTCATATGATTTAAAGAATGGATAGTATATTGCAACACCTATTAATATATTTATTATTACTAGAACAGGTGCTTTCCAGTCACCACCAGTAGCTAGATACGCTCCTATAGGTGCTGGTAGAGTCCATGGAGCATTAACTACAAATCCTGATATCATTCCCGATTTAACTGCTATATAACTTAATATTGTCATTACAGTTGGTGCTAATATAAATGGTATAGCTAATATTGGATTTAAAACTAATGGTACACCAAATATCAAAGGTTCATTGATATTAAATAGTCCTGGAATTAATGAAAATCTTCCGACAGACCTTAAGTAAGTTGATTTTGAGAATATTAGAAGTAGGCACAATGATAATGTGGCTCCTGATCCCCCTATCCAAACAAACCATTGATAAAATTGTTCAGGTGCAACATATGATAGTTTATTTGATGCAACTCCATTAGATAAGTCTAACGCATTTTGTTCTAACATTATTAACCACATAGGTCTCAATATAGATCCTATTATTGATACTCCATGAACGCCTGCTGACCATAATAGAGTTATTAATATAACAGGTAGTACTACTCCAATTAAACTATTTCCAACTATATTATTTATTGGCTTAAAAACATTTATAATTGCTTGATTTAAATCAAATCTTAATACTACTCTAACTACCCAAGATACTATTATAACAACAGCTGCTGGAATCAGAGCTTCAAAACTTCTTGCAACAGATTCAGGAACTTGATCAGGCATTTTTATAGTTATCTTATGTTTCTTTAATATTCTTAATGTTTCAACTCCGAATATCATCATGATTATTCCGGTGAACATTCCTGCTGCACCTAAATTTCCCATAGGCAATATCCATCCTGGAGCAGTTATTTTATCTGCACCTTCTACACCTGCCTTAATAGCATTGTTTATTACTCCATCAATGTTTAGTGGAACTGTCATCATTAAAAAACCTGCTAATGATAGTACTCCTCCACTCATTCCATCTAGTTTATATGATTTCGCTAAACTATACCCCATACCATATACTGCATAGATAGACATTAGTCCCATTGTTATTCTGTATGGAATCATTATATTGGCTACGTGAGGTGCTACTAAAGTCTTTAATGAATCTATAGGTGGTTGAGCTACGATAATGAAAAAACATCCTACTATGATAAGTGATAAAGCTGAAATAATTCCGTCTCTTATTGCCTTTAAATACCTCTGTTCAGCAAGCCTAGCCATAGGTGGCATGAACTTTTCTTCAATCCACGTTAAAAATTTCTGCATTTTTATTCTCTCCTTTATTAATTATTTTTTATGTTTTTTAATTTGCTCTAGAGTCTTTGGAGCCCCTAAAGGTGTATATCCCATAGGTATTATAAGTTCTATTGGTACATTATATTGTGTTGCTTGATTTTTAAAAGTTTCAAATCTGTGTTTAACTTGAGGAGCTACTATAGCTAAATCATACTCTCCAGTAGCTAACTCATCCTCAAATTCCCCTGTTCCAACAGCCTTAATATCTAACTCAAAATTTTGTCTATCTGCTTCAGCTTTTACAGCTTTCACAACTATCGCTGATGACATCCCTCCAGAACATACCATTAATACTTTCATGTAAATCCCTCCTAAATCTATTTTTTTATTGATTCAATAGCCTTAGCTATGTATCCATAATTTTCATTTAAAATTATTTCAGCATTTTCTATTTCTAAATTAGAAACAATCATGAATATAGATAATTTTACATTATATTTAGTTTTTTCTAATACCCTTGAGGCCTCTTCTTTACTCACCCCAGTAGCTTCTACTACTATTCTCTTTGCTCTTTCTATAAGTTTTTCATTACTTGCCTTTACATCTACCATTAGATTACCAAATACCTTGCCTATTTTAATCATTACTCCTGTTGATATCATGTTTAAAACTAATTTTTGTGCTGTACCTGCTTTCATTCTAGTTGATCCAGTTACTACTTCAGGCCCTACTACAGGACTTATAGCAATATCTGCTATGCTGCTAATCTCTGAATCAGGATTGCAAGTTAAAGAAACAGTTGTAGCTTGTATGCTTTTAGCATATTCTAATCCGCCTATTACATAAGGAGTTCTTCCAGATGCAGCAATTCCTACTAGAACATCCTTGTTTGAAAAATTTATACCTTTCAAATCCTCTGCACAAAGTTCCTTTGAATCTTCTGCACCTTCTACTGCACTAAACATTGCTTCTTTTCCTCCAGCAATAAAGGCATGTACCAAGTTAGAATCAACACCATAAGTAGGAGGACACTCAGATGCATCTAACACACCTAGTCTTCCTGATGTTCCTGCTCCACAATAAATTAATCTTCCTCCATTTTGAACAGCTTCTGCTATAATATCTATGGATTTAGCTATATTATATATCTCTTTCTCAACTGCTAATGGGACACTTTTATCCTCATTATTTATCAGTTTAAGCATTTCTATAGTCGTCAGCTTGTCTATATTTTTAGTATTTTTATTTCTACTTTCTGTTACTAGTTTATTTAAATTAATTCCATTCAAAATATCACCTCGCGTAAATGTTTTCACCTTCAATTATTATTATACACTTTTGAAATAATATTTCAATATTTATTTTAATTTTATGAAATAAAATTTTATTTTATTCCTGTTTTTATAGAAATAAAAAAACATTTTCTAAAATATAGAAAATGTTTTTCACCTATTTCAATTTTTTGACTATTTCCTTTGTTTCCATTAGCATGTCTTCAATTTTATCAAAATTTCCAATAGCTACACCTAAAAATAATATATCTATAAGTGCTAATTGATCCATTCTAGAAGATATAGCTCCAAATCTTAGTTGTCTTTCCTCATTAGGTATGTTTAAAGATATATCACTTATGCTAGAAAGAGGATTCTTATTACAATTAGTTATACTTATTACTTTTGCTCCTTTTTCTTTAGCTCTTATTATCCCCTCATTTACCTCTCTTGTTTTCCCACTATATGATATTCCTATAGCTACATCTTTATTTGTAATATGTACTACCGCTGCTAGCTGTAAATGACTATCTATATTAAATATAACCCTTTTATTTATCCTTACTAGTTTATACATTAAATCCATAGCTACTAAAGATGATGCTCCTATCCCAAACAAATATATTGTTTCAGCTTCTCTCATTAAATTAATAGATTCCTCTAAATCTTTAATATTTATTAAACTATATGTCTCTTTTAATGAAGTAACTGCTCTATTAACAACCTTTTCTGCTATGTCTGATACTGAATCTTTAGGTGAAATAATAGTATCTAACTCTTCATCTTCAGAACTAGTAGTTTTAGCTATCTCAATTTTTAATTCTCCAAACCCCGAAAATCCTAGTTTTCTAGAGAATCTTACAATTGATGCTGGAGAAGTTCCTGTTTTTTCTCCTAATTCTTGAGCAGAAAGATTAACTACCTCTTCCTGATTTTTTA
>Ga0206117_101579_pt1 | contig 10998 bp, 8 predicted proteins | sample 3A5Ametagenome_FD_177997 | JGI IMG/M metagenome (GOLD analysis project Ga0206117, IMG submission 177997) | Enriched microbial communities from leaf-cutter ant dump, University of Wisconsin, Madison, United States - 3A5A | ecosystem: Environmental > Terrestrial > Nest > Insects nest > Nest dump... | reverse complement strand
AGTTGAGAAAACGCGGCGTGTCCATCCTGCTGGTGGAGCAGAACGCCCGCGCCGCACTCCAGGTGGCCGATTACGCCTATGTGCTGGAGACCGGCCAGATCGCGATGGAGGGGCCGGCGGCGCAGTTAAAGGATGATCCCAGGGTCATCGAGGCGTATCTGGGGCTGGGAGGGAAGCATCAGGAGATGCTCTCCAGCTGAGCACTCCGGTGAGCCTCTCCAGGACTCCGACCCGGAAGGCGCCCGCCAACAGCGGGCCCTTCCACACAACACAAAGCGACCGGCGACCCCGGCAAGAACAAAGGCACGCAGGCGGACCGACAAAACGGGCCGCATTGCCTGCCTAAAACCATGGAGCCGACCATGACATCCCCAGCCCCCAAACAACGCATCTGCATCGCCGGCGCCGGCGCCATCGGCTGCACCATCGCCGCGCGGCTTGCCATGTCCGGCCAGGAAGTGAGCGTGCTCGCCCGTGGCGCCACGCTGGAAACCCTGCGCAGCCAGGGCATCGTCCTGACCGACCTGGAAGGCACCCACACCGTGCCGGTGAACGCCGGCACCGCAGCCGACTTCGGCGTGCAGGACATCATCTTCCTGTGCTGCAAGTCGCAGGACATCGCCGCCCTGCTGCTGCAGGTCAAACCGCTGGTGGACGAGAACACCATCGTGGTGCCGGCCATCAACGGCGTGCCCTGGTGGTACTTCCACGGCGAGGGCGGCCGCTTTTCCGGCAGCACTGTCGAGGCGGTGGATCCGGCGGGCAGCCTGAGCGCCCTGCTGCCGCTGACGCAGATCATAGGCACGGTGGTGTTCATCACCGCCGAGGCCGGCGCACCCGGTCAGGTGACCGCCAAGAATCCGCACCTGATGATGTTCGGCGAGCCGGACAACAGCAGCAGCGAGCGCCTGCAGCGCCTGTGCGCGGTGGTGGCCGCCGCCGGCATCGAGGCGCGGCCGCTGGAGCGCATCCGCGACAAGCTATGGACCAAGATCATCGCCAACGCCAGCACCAACCCGCTGTCGGTGGTGGCCGGCGCCACGCTGGAGGAGCTGTACACCCAGCCGGCGCTGCGCGACACGGTGATCGCCATCATGCAGGAGGTGCTGCTGGTGGCCGCCAGCTACGGCGCGCGGGTGGAGATCGACCCGCTGACCTTCCTCGAACTCGGCGCCGCCATGGGCCCGGTGCGCACCTCCATGCTGCAGGACTACGAGCGCGGCCGCGCGCTGGAGCTGGGCTCCATCGGCGACGCGGTGCTCGAACTTGCCGCCCGTTTCGACATTCCGATGACTGTGACGCGCAAGGTCATCGGCCTCGCCCGCTTCCGCGGGGAACACCCCGCAACCTCAAACGGCAATCAGGCTGCCGCCGCAATCGCCTGAGCTCTCTCCCTCTCTCATCAAGGAATCGCCATGAACGCCGCCATCAAGCCCGCCGTCGTCAAACCGGCAAATTGCAGCGATGAAGAATGGGCCCTGCGCATCCAGCTCGCCCACTGCTACCACCTGGTGGACTACTTCGGCTGGACCGAAACCATCTTCAACCACATCTCCGCCCGCCTCCCCGGCGGCGACAACTACTACCTGGTGAACCCCTTCGGCCTGAACTACACCGAAGTCACCCCGGCCAACCTGCTGAAGGTGGACCTGCAGGGCAACAAGGTGGAGCCCTCGCCCTACGACGCCAACCCGGCCGGCTTCGCCCTGCACAGCGCCATCCACGGCGCGCGTGAAGACGTGCATTGCGTGATCCACACCCACACCAACGCAGTGTCCGCCGTTGCGCAGAAGAAGGCCGGCTTCAGCCAGGACAACTTCTACGGCGCCCAGCTCTACGGCCGCGTCGGCTACCACACCTTCGAAGGCATCACCCTGTTCGCCGAAGAGAAGGTGCGCATGCTCGCCAGCCTGGGCGACAAGCACATCCTGGTGCTGCGCAACCACGGCGTGGCGGTTGGCGAAATGGACATCGCCAAGACCTTCTTCCTGCTGTGGACGGTGCAACGCGCGGCCGAGATCCAGTGCCACGCCGGCCAGATTCCGGGCGAAGACACCCACCTGCCGGACGCCATCGGCCAGCGCTGTGCGGACCTCACCCAGATGCTGATCCGCGATAGCGGCTTCGCGGTGAAGTTCTTCGACGCCATGGTGCGCAAGATGATCGCGGCGCGCGGTCAGCTCTGGTAAGCCTTTGAAGGCGGGCGCCTCCTTCCCGGAGGCGCCTTTCTTCCCGCAAGCCAGAGCCACCCCGCAGCACTCCTGGCGTTTTCCGTTTCGTTTCTTTTTCCTACAAGATAACGATTCTCGTTTAGAATTTCGCGCTTCCCGGCCCTACCCTGCCGCAGCGCATGCCTCCCACCGTACTGAATCCCACCCTGCTCGCCGCCCTGGAGCGCCACTACGACGACTTGGTGGATTACATACGCCGCCGCTTCGGCGACCGCAGTCACGCCCGCGAGGTGGTGCACGATGTCTGCATCGAGTTGCTGGAGAATCCGCCGCGGGAGGAAATCCGCACGCCGCTGGCCTTCCTGCGCCGGGTTTCGCACAACCGGGCGATAGACCGCCACCGCGCCGACAGCACCCGCCTCGCCCTGATCGAACCGGTCGCCGAGCTGCCGGACATCCACACCCACAGCCAGGACGGCGCCGCCGCGCTGGATTTCCAGCAGCAGGTGGAAGCGCTGGCCCGCATCATCGAAGCGCTGCCGCCGCGGGCACGCCAGGTTTTCCTGCTGCATCGCATCCACGACATGCCGCAGGCGGAGATCGCCGCCGAACTGGGCATCTCGCGCAACATGGTCACCCAGCACTTCGCCCGCGCCATGGACAGCATCCTGCGCCACTGGGAGCCGGCCCGCGAAGCCTGCCGCCGCGGCAGGAGGCTGACATGAGCGATCGCGGCCACCGTGGAGACAAAAGCCCCACCGGCGACGCGCTGAGCCCTTACGAAAACGCCCTGCGCGAACGCTTTCCCTCGCGCGAGGCGCTGATCGCCGAAGGTCGCGCCCAGACCTTGCGCCAGCAGCAACGCCAGGCGCGCACCAAGCGCCTCGCCGCCAGCGGCGTCACCCTCGCCTTGCTGGCGGCGGTGGTCGTCGCCGATCCGGTGTGGCGCACCGAGGAACTGCGCACCGCGGTCGGCGAACGGCTGGTCGTCCAGCTGGCCGATGGCAGCCAGGTGACGCTCAACACCGGCAGCGTGCTGCAGGTGGAGTACCGGCTGCGCAGCCGCCAGTTCGAGCTCGCCCAGGGCCAGGCCTTCTTCACCGTGGCGCACGGCCCGCGGCCCTTCATCGTGCGCAGCGGCAAGCTGGCGGTGCGCGACATCGGCACCGCCTTCGACGTGCGCCGCGCTGGCGAGAACCTCACCCAGGTCGCGGTGACCGAGGGCAGCGTGGAAGTGTCCCTGCCCGGTTCGCTGCCCAGGCTTGTCCACACAGGCGAGATGGTCGTCGCCGACCGCGACCGCGTGCAGGCGCCGCAGCCGGTCGCCGTCGCCAAGGTCGCTGCCTGGCAGCGCGGCAAGCTGATGTTCGACGGTACGCCGCTGCGCGAGGCGCTGGCGGAAATCCAGCGCTACCGGCAAGCGCCGGTGGTGGTCGAGGACACAGCGGCGGGCGCGCTGCGCCTGTCGGGCGAATACGACATCGCCGGCATAGAGCGCCTGCTGGATACGCTGCCGCAGGTGCTGCCGCTGCGGGTGCAGCGCGCCGCCGACGGCAGCATCACGGTGGCCAGCCGAGCGCGTCAGTAAACTTTTTTCACGGGCGACCTCAACATCACGGCAGGCAGAAACGCCAACCCCTTTGAAACCACTGCACGGACCATTCAAGGGGATTACACGCGTGACACGCCACCGCCACTCCACCCTCGCCCGCTCCGGCCGATCCGCGAGTCGACTCGCCGGCCGCGGCCTGCGCCTCGGCGCGCTCACCAGCGCCCTACTGCTGGCCAGCTTCGCCCACGCCCAGCAGGCTCCGCGCCAGCTCGACATTCCCGCCCAGCGCCTGGACCAGGCACTGAACGCGCTCGCCGCCCAGACCGGCGCCCGCATCGTCTTCTCCACCGACCTCACCGAGAAGCACCAGGCGCGCGCGCTGCACGGCCAGTTCAATACCCGTGCCGCGCTGGAGCAGCTGCTGGGCGGTTCCGGCCTGGTGCTGCGGGAAACCGGCGAGCAGGCTTACACCGTCGCCCCGGCGCAGAAGGACAGCCTGCTGGGTGAAGTCCGCGTCCAGGCCAGCACGCTGAACGACAGCACCACCGAGGGCAGCGGCTCCTACGCCAGCAGCAACGTCGCCATGGCCAAGGGCGCCAGCCTGCGCGAGATTCCCCAGTCCATCACCGTCGTCACCCGGCAGCAGATCGAGGATCAGCAGCTCACCAGCGTGGGTGACGTGCTGGCCCACACCACCGGCATCACTACCACCAGCGCCTCTGGCGGCGATGTTGGCTCCATCTATGCGCGCGGCTTCCAGGTCAGCAACATGCAGATCGACGGCTCCAGCGTCGATGCCTACAGCAATTTCTACTTCAACCCCAACCTGGCGATGTACGACCACGTCGAGGTGCTGCGCGGCGCCGACGGCCTCTTCTCCGGCACCGGCGAGGCCGGCGGCACGGTGAACCTGGTGCGCAAGCGCGCATTGGCCACGCCGCAGTTCCAGGGCAGCGTGTCGGTAGGCAGCTGGGAGAACTACCGTGCCGAGGTGGATGTCACCGGCCCGCTGGCCTTCGACGGCAAGCTGCGCGGCCGCCTGGTCACCTCCTACATGGACAGGGATTTCCACTACGACACCGCCGAAGACCGCAACCAGTTCGTCTATGGCGTGCTGGAGCTCGATCTCGGCCCGCGCACCGTGCTGTCGGTGGGCGGCAGCTACGAAGACCGCAACCGCAGGCCGAACTGGGGCGGACTGCCGCGCAACAGCAATGGCTCCGACCTCGGCCTGTCCCGCGACACCGCGCTGATGCCCTCCTGGGCCCATGGCAGCTACATCACCTCCGAAGGCTTCGCGGCCTTGGAGCACAGCTTCAACGACGACTGGAAGGTGAAGATCAGCGGCAACTACATGGACCGCAATGGCTATGAAGAAGCCGGCAGCTACTCCGGCACGCCGGACACCGGGCTGCTGACCTTCGCCGGCTGGGGGTATGGATACGAATCCCGCAAGACCAGCTACGACGTCAGCCTGAATGGCGCCTTCGAGCTCTTCGGTGGAAAGCACGAGCTGGTGCTGGGCATGGATGGCCAGAAGATCGCCCACACCCAGTACTACTCCACGCTGGTGTATGGCGGCACTTCTCCCCAGCCCATCACCCTTGGCAGCTTCGACCCGGACGCCGTACCGCGCCCGGTGGGCTCATGGAAGTACCAGGAATGGGCGGGCTACGGCGCCACCCAGCGCGGCCTCTACGGCAAATTGAAGCTGCAACTGGCCGAACCGCTGCATCTCGTGGTCGGCGGCCGTCAGGCGGATTACGAGTACGACTCCCCCTTCAACATGTACAACGCCAGCGGGGCGCTCACCAGCAGCACCGTCACCCACTACAAGGAAAACAACATCGTCACGCCTTATGGCGGACTGATCTACGACCTCAACGAGGCATGGACGGCCTACGGCAGCGTCGCCGAGATCTACAAGTCGCAGGGCAACAGGCTGGCCGGCCCGCTGCCCGGCACCCAGCTCGACCCGATCACCGGCCGCAGCGTGGAAGTAGGCATCAAGGGCGAGCTGCTGGGTGGCCGCCTGAACACCGCCTTCTCGCTCTACCGTATCGAGCGTGAAGGGGAAGCCGTGCAGGAGAGCAGCAACGGCAGCAACAACCTCGGCCAGGCCTGCTGCTACGTCGCCATGGGCAAGATCGTCAGCAAGGGCCTCGACGCCGAAATCAGCGGCGAACTGCTGCCGCGCCTGCAGATCGCCGCCGGCTACACCTACAACTACAACGAGAACCGCCAGGCGGACGACGTGCCCTACAGCACCATCACGCCCAAGCAACTGTTCAAGCTGTGGACCAGCTGGCAGCTGCCGGGCGATCTCGGCAAGTGGCGGGTCGGTGGCGGGGTGAATGCACAGAGCAGCTACTACGTGACCGGCAGCAACAACTACAAGGCCACCCAGAGCGGCTACGCGGTGTGGAACGCCTTCGCCCAGTACCGCATCGATGCGCACTGGACGGCCTCGCTCAACATCAACAACCTGTTCGACCGCACTTACTACCAGACGCTGGGCACCACCGCCCGCAGCGGCAACTGGTACGGCGAACCGCGCAACGCCATGCTCACGGTGCGCGCACTGTTCTGAGCATCCCGGCCGGCTTCGCCGCCGGCCACCGCTGACAGCCCGCCCGGGCTGTCAGCCTTTCCCCGACTCCCACGCAGCCCTTCGCTGCGGACGCCATATCCTCTTCCGCGCTGCGCCATTTCTGGCGCTTGGCTGCGGCTCTCCGCGCGGCGCCTTCAGCACGGCACCCCCGGTCCACAGGGCCAATCCAGCGCCCTGGCCATTCCTTTGGCATGCACCGTTTTTGTCGCGGCGCAGCGCCAAATTGGGGCATCCAAAAATACTTCACTCTTAAATTTTTTATCCATTGACATTAACGAGAAGCGGGTAATAAATTGCCGCTGGCAGTACCTTGATCCAACTCCCGAAAACCTGGCGACACCCTATGGCTGCGGGCAGTCCGCGGGCCGAGAAAGAGGAGACGAGATGACCCCCAGCGCGCATGTGGACGACTTCGTCCGCACCCATATGCCCCCCGCCGAGCAGTGGCCGGAGATGGTCTTCGAGACGCCCGAGCTGCAGTTTCCCGAGCGCCTGAATGCCACCGTCGAGCTGCTCGACCGCGCCATCGCCGAGGGCCATGGCGAGCGCCCCGCCATCATTGGCGCCAACGTGCGCTGGACATACAGCGGGCTGCTCGCCCAGGTGAACCGCCTCGCCCGCGTGCTGGTGGAAGACATGGGCCTGGTGCCTGGCAACCGCGTGCTGCTGCGCGGCGCCAACAGCCCGATGTTCGCCGTCTCCTGGCTGGCGGTGTTCAAGGCCGGCGGCGTCGCGGTCGGCACCATGCCGCTGCTGCGCGCCAAGGAATTGAAGGACGTCCTGAAGATCGCCCAGGTGAGCCACGCCCTGTGCGAGGCGGCGCTGGCGGAAGAACTCGTCGTCGCCCAGGGCGATTGCCCGCAATTGACGCAGATCGGCTTCTACGGCACCGGCGGCAAGCTGGAAGCGCAGATGGCGGAAAAGCCGGCCGACTTCGCCGCGGTGGATACCGCCGCCGACGACCCCGCGCTGATCGCCTTCACCTCCGGCACCACCGGCATCCCCAAGGGCTGCATCCACGGCCACCGCGACATCCTGGCGATGTGCGAACTCTTCCCCCGCCACTGCCTGAAGCCGGGCGCGGACGACATCTTCATCGGCACCCCGCCGTTGGCCTTCACCTTCGGCCTCGGCGGCCTGCTGTGCTTCCCGCTGTGGGCGCGCGCCAGCACCGTGCTGCTGGAGAAGCTGGCGCCCGAGCCGCTGATGAAGGCCATCCAGGAGCACAAGGCCACCATCTGCTTCACCTCGCCCACCGCCTACCGGCAGATGGCCGGCCTGGTTGGCAAGTACGACATCTCCAGCCTGAAGAAATGCGTTTCCGCCGGCGAGGCGCTGCCCACCGACACCCGTGACAAGTGGCGCGAGGCCAGTGGCATCCAGATCCACGACGGCATCGGCGGCACCGAGATGATCCACATCTACATCGCCTCCGGTCCGGAGAACTACCGCCAGGGCGCGCTGGGCAAGCTGCTGCCGGGCTACCGCGGCATGGTGGTGGACGAGGAGATGAATCCGCTGCCGCCGGGCGAAGTCGGCAAGCTGGCGATCAAGGGCCCCACCGGCTGCCGCTACCTGGCCGACGAGCGCCAGCTGAACTATGTGCGCGACGGCTGGAACCTGCCGGGTGACGCCTTCCACATGGACGAGGACGGCTACTTCTACTACCACGCCCGGGTGGACGACATGATCGTCACCTCCGGCTACAACGTCTCCAGTCCGGAAGTGGAATGGGCCCTGCTCGCCCATCCGGCGGTGGCCGAATGCGGCGTGGTCGGCGTGCCCGACCCGGACCGCGGCCAGATCATCAAGGCCTTCATCGTGCTGGCGCCGGGCTACCAGGGCGGCGAGGAAACCACCCGCACGCTGCAGGATTTCGTCAAGAACACGGTGGCGCCCTACAAGTACCCGCGGGCGATCGACTATGTCACCAGCCTGCCGCGCACCGAGACCGGCAAGCTGCAGCGCTTCCGCCTCAAGGAGTTGGGCTGAAGCCACATGCCGCCCGCGTGGGCACATCTGCAGCGGACGATATGTTTAAACATGAATAAGTCAGTGCTTGGCTAAGAGTACAATCCCGGCCAATCACTGACCCGGGCGCCCGCCGCCCCTGTAGAAACAGGACAATCGCCATGACGCTCGCAAGCGAAACACCCGCCCCGGAAGACCCGCCCGACCTGCTGGAAACCATAGACCACGAAACCCGGGCCACCGACGACGACCATGAAGCCCTGCGCGTCTGGCTGCGGCTGCTGACCTGCACCAACATCGTCGAATCCCGCCTGCGCACCGGTCTGCGCACCAGCTACGACTCCACCCTGCCCCGCTTCGACCTGATGGCCCAACTGGACCGCCATCCGGATGGCCTCAAGATGCGCGAGCTGTCGCGCCGGCTGATGGTCACCGGCGGCAACGTCACCGGCCTCACCGACAAGCTGGTCGAGGAAGGCCTGGTAGAGCGCCGCGACGATCCGCGCGACCGCCGCGCCTACACGGTGCACCTCACCCCGGAAGGCAAGCGCCTCTTCCGCAAGATGGCCGGCGCCCATGAGCAATGGGTGATCGATCTCTTCGCCGGCCTGGACCACGGCGAGAAGATGCAGATGCTGGAGCTGCTCAACCGCCTGAAGCGCCACCTCGCCCAGATGGAAAACGGCGGCACCGCCTGAGCGCCGCCGCCGTTTCACCGCCCCGGCCGGGGCTCACTCCTGGCAGAGCGCTTCCAGGATGTGCCGCACCCGGCCCATGGATTCCTGCACCACGTCCTCGATGCTCTCGAAGCGGATGCCCTCCGCGCTTGACGCGCGGCCGGCGGCGGCGTTCACCACCACGTTGATCGCCGCGTAAGGCAGGTCCAGCTCCCGCGCCAGCGCGGCTTCCGGCATGGCCGTCATGCCGATCACGTCGGCACCGTCCCGCTCCAGCTTGTTCACCTCGGCGGCGGTTTCCAGGCGCGGGCCCTGCGTCACCGCATACACGCCCCCGTCCACCGCCGCCTCCCCGGCCCGCGCCGCGGCTGCCAGCAGGCGCTGACGCAGCGCTGCATCGTAGGGATGGGTGAGGTCGATGTGGCGTACCGGCTCGTCACCGCCATCGAAATAGGTGTTCTTGCGGCCCCAGGTGTAATCGATGATCTGGTCCGGCACCACCAGCACGCCCGGCCCGAGATCGGCGCGGATACCGCCTACCGAGGCCACCGACACCAGCGCGGTCGCCTTGGCGTTCTTCAGCGCCCAGATGTTGGCGCGGTAATTCACCAGATGCGGCGGAATCGTATGGCCGTAGCCGTGGCGGGCGAGAAACACCACCTGCCTGCCCGCCAGCGAACCAAAGGTCAGCGCCCCTGAAGGCTCGCCGTAAGGCGTGCGCGCCACTTCGCGGCGCACGATCTCCAGATTGGAGAGTTGGGTCAGGCCAGTACCGCCCATGATCGCCAGCATGGTGATTTCCTCCAGAATGAAAACGGCGCGGATTCTAGCACCGGCGCCTGCTCCCGCCCCGCCGGCCTGTCATCGAAAAGCCATGCTGCGGCGCGACAGCCCGTGTTAGAATCGACGACTTTTCAAAGACTTCCCAGCCCCCATGTCCCGCGCCATCCGCAACATCGCCATCATCGCCCACGTCGACCACGGCAAGACCACGCTGGTCGACCAGCTCCTGCGCCAATCCGGCACTTTCCGCGAAAACCAGCAGGTTGCCGAGCGGGTCATGGACTCCAACGACATCGAGAAGGAACGCGGTATCACCATCCTCTCGAAGAACTGTGCGATCCAGTACGGCGAAACCCACATCAACATCGTCGACACCCCGGGCCACGCCGACTTCGGCGGCGAGGTGGAGCGTGTTCTCTCCATGGTGGACAGCGTGCTGCTGCTGGTTGACGCGGTCGAAGGCCCGATGCCGCAGACCCGCTTCGTCACCCGCAAGGCGCTGGCGCTGGGTCTGAAGCCCATCGTGGTGATCAACAAGATCGACCGCCCGGGCGCGCGTCCGGACTGGGTGATCAACCACACCTTCGACCTCTTCGACAAGCTGGGCGCCACCGAGGAGCAGCTGGACTTCCCGGTCATCTACGCCTCCGGCCTGAACGGCTTCGCCGTCATCAACGAAAGCGACGAGCGCACCGACATGCGCCCGCTGTTCGAAGCCATCCTGAAGCACGTGCCGCCGCCGGAAGTGGATGCGGAAGGCCCGCTGCAGCTGCAGGTCTGCTCGCTCGACTACTCCACCTACATGGGCCAGCTCGGCATCGGCCGCATCAAGCGCGGCCGCGTGCGTCCGAACCAGGAAGTGGTCGTGATGTACGGCGACGAGAACCGCGGCAAGGGCAAGATCAGCCAGATCCTGACCTTCAAGGGCCTGGAGCGCTCCCCGGCTGAAGTCGCCGAAGCCGGCGACATCGTGCTGATCGCCGGTATCGACCAGGTGAACATCGGCGTGACCCTGTGCGACCCGGACAAGCTCGAAGGCATGACCCCGATCGCGGTGGACGAGCCGACGCTGACCATGAACTTCATGGTGAACTCCTCGCCGCTGGCCGGCCGTGAAGGCAAGTTCGTCACCAGCCGCCAGATCCGCGAGCGCCTGGAGAAGGAACTGCTGAAGAACGTGGCGCTGCGGGTGAACTACACCGGCGACTCCGACGTGTTCGAAGTTTCCGGCCG
>Ga0206117_101575_pt1 | contig 11010 bp, 13 predicted proteins | sample 3A5Ametagenome_FD_177997 | JGI IMG/M metagenome (GOLD analysis project Ga0206117, IMG submission 177997) | Enriched microbial communities from leaf-cutter ant dump, University of Wisconsin, Madison, United States - 3A5A | ecosystem: Environmental > Terrestrial > Nest > Insects nest > Nest dump... | reverse complement strand
TTCTGTACGTCTCCCCTTTTTGGGTTTTTAACGGTTATTTACGAGCAACTAATATCAACAGTTATTGGCCTATAGGAATGGGTTGATGGCAAAGATTGCAAAAGAACTGACCGCAATGGCAGTTTCAAAACTCAAAGGTGAAGGGGCCTATGCTGTTGGAGGCGTGCCTGGGCTGCAACTGCAGATCCTCGGGTCGTCAAGAGCATGGGTGCTGCGCTTTGTGCTCCACGACAAGCGCCGCCGTATGGGATTGGGCAGCTATCCGGCCGTTTCCTTGGCCGAGGCCAGAGATCGAGCAAGGCTGGCCCGCAGCCTGATTCGCAGCGGCATCGACCCCATCGACCAGCGTACCAGTAACAAAGAGACGATCGTGGCTGCTGCAGCCAAATCTTTGACTTTCGCCAAGGCTGCCGAAAAGTTCATCGCTGCGCATGAAGACAGCTGGAGCAATGCCAAGCACCGCCTGCAGTGGGTGAGTACCATTGGCACCTACGCCAACCCCATCATTGGCGAACTGCCCGTGGCGGCGATCGAACAGCGGCACATATTGCAGATCCTCGACCCGATCTGGCGATCAAAAACCGAGACCGCTTCGCGCCTGCGTGGACGTATTGAGCAGGTACTCAACTGGGCAAAGGTGCAAGGCCTGTGCGAAGGACCCACCCCTGCCCGCTGGCGTGATCATCTGGATCTGCTGCTACCAGCTCCAGAAAAAGCGGAATTATGTAGCAAACTCACAAGACTAGCCCGCCCCGATCAAACCAAAATACCCCTGTTTCCATCTCGGACAGGGGTATTTTCATGGCTGAATCACATGTAGTTTCTGGCTTGGTCGCCAAACGGTCGGAAGTCTCCGGCCTGATCTCGCACTATCAACACGAAATCGCTCGGCTACAGGGAGATATGCAGCACCTTGATGCCACTATCAAGCTATTCGAGCCGGATTATGACTTACGCACCATCCGGGCCAAGCAAGTACGGCAGAGCAGCCGCCTGTTCGCCAATGGCGAATGTCATCGGCTGATGCTGGAGGCGCTGCGCGAGATGGGTGGGCAAGGCAGTACCGGCGAGATCGCTCAAGGTGCGCTTGCCGCCTTGCCCCGCCCCGGCGCGTGAACGCATCACGAACACGCAGCGCTTATCTGCTTTCTGATTCTCGGCCAAGCGACGGTCCACCCGGTCGGCCTTCTTGTTCTTCGGGCGCACATGCCCGTTCACATACGCCCCATCTAATTCCACCTCACCGTCAAGCTCGGTTTCATCGCGCTGAGCCATCAGCGATTCCCGAATCTTGTGCGCCAGCACGAAGGCAGTCTTGTACTGCACGTCCAGATCACGCGCCAGTTGCAGGGCCGACAAGCCCTTCACGGCATTGCAGTAGATGGCAATGGCGGCCAGGTAGACCTTCAACGGCAGCTTGTGGCTGGCAAAGATCGTGCCGGACGTGACCGAGAACGTGTGGTTGCAGTCGCGGCAGCGCCACTGGCGGCGGGTCTTGATGAAGTAGTGCTTGGCCACGCTGCCGCAGCACGGGCAGATCGCGTCGTGATGGCCCCAACGGCTCTGCTTGAACATCTCGAAAGCCTGATCGTCGTTGAGCAAAAAAATCTTGCGCAGCGACAGGGTGCGAGCTTGGGCGGAGAGCAGGAAGTGTTGAGCCACGATCATTTATCACACATTAATATATGTGATTATTGTGGTAAAAATCACCATCGCAGTCAAGCGGAATTACAAATTATTTTATTCTTTAAGAACATTAATTTATTTTTTGTAAGCATAAATAAGTGTGCTATACTCATTAAAACGCGTATCCTCTCGCGCCATGACCTACGATGAATTTCAACGCCAGATCGGCAAGGCCGGACTCACCATCCGTGAATTTGCCGACCTGGTAAAAATGCACCGCAACTCTGTGACCAACTACGCCAAGCTCGGTGAGGTTCCGTCACACCTTGCGGTGATTGCGGCATTGCTTGGCGCGATGGCGGATAAAAAGGTGGACTTCCGTTCCATTCTCGATAGCATCGAGATTGAACCGAAGAAGCCGCGTGGAGGCGCAGCCAAAGGACGATTTGGCGGCAGCAAGCAAACAGATTTGCCGATGGAGTAATGCCGTGTTAGCTCAAGAAGAACTATTCGTTCAGGGGGACTTGCAGGAATGCCGTCCCCTTCTGAAATGGGCCGGGGGCAAGACCCAGCTTCTGGGGGAAATCATTCCGAAGATGCCCAAGAAGTATGGTCGCTACATCGAACCGTTTTTTGGCGGTGGCGCACTGTTTTTTGCCGTGCGACCAGCCGGTAGTGTGATCGCCGACAGCAACCCGGAACTGGTCAACCTGTATCGTTCCGTGGCAAGTGACGTTGATGGCGTGCTGGCACAGCTTCGTCAGTATCAGAACACCGAAGAGGTGTTTTATGCCGTCCGTGCCCAAGACTGGACGAAACTTCCAAGTGTTGAAGCCGCAGCCCGGACCGTTTTTCTGAACCGCACCTGCTTCAATGGACTGTACCGGGTCAACAAGAAGGGGCAGTTCAATGTTCCGTTCGGACGGTACAAGAATCCGAAGGTGCTTGATGAGGATGCACTGAGAGCCGCCTCCCGCCTGTTGCAGGACACGACCATCATCTGTGGGGATTACAAAGACGTACTGCGAGAACAAGTGCAGCCTGGCGACTTCATTTTCCTTGACCCGCCATACTTGCCGGTGTCGGAGTACGCCGATTTTAAGCGTTACACCAAGGAACAGTTCTACGAAGAAGATCATGCAGAACTTGCCGCCGAGGTTAAGCGCCTGCACGAACTGGGTTGCCATGTCATTCTGACCAACTCGAACCACCCGTTGGTGCATGAACAATACAGCGCTTTCTCCATTGAGGTCATACAGACCAAACGCTATATCTCCTGCAATGGCAAAGGGCGAACCGGCGAAGATGTCATCGTGACGGTGCCACCAAAGCCACGCTTCGATATTCGCTTGGTTCCCGCCCCATTATCTGAACAAGCATTGCTATACCCGCCAACCCGTTATATGGGTTCGAAGAACAAGCTGTTGTCGGAGATTTGGGCCGTGGCATCTCAGTTCGAGTTTGAGGCAGCGGTAGACCTGTTTTCCGGCTCCGGTATCGTGGGGTACATGCTGAAATCGCACGGCAAGGCGGTTATCAGTAACGACTATATGGCCATGTCGTCTACCTTCACCAAGGCGATGATCGAAAACAACGACATCACGCTAGGTGTGGACGAAGCCTTGGCACTGCTTGAGCCTAGAAAGCCGGTGGACCGCTTCGTCGAGACCAAATTCCAGGGGCTGTACTTCTCTGACGAAGATAACCGCCTGATCGACATTCTGCGTGCCAACATCAAGGCGATTAAAAACCCGTACAAACGGGCAATTGCCATGTCCTCGCTAGTGCGGGCCTGCCTGAAGAAGCGCCCGCGTGGCATCTTTACTTACGTTGGCCATCGCTATGATGACGGACGTAAAGACCTGCTGATGTCGTTCCGAGACCAATTCTTGGAAGCTGTGAGCATGGTTAATGCTGCGGTCTTCGATAATGGCAAACAGAACAAGGCCAGAAACGGCGACGCTATGACCTTGCAGCGGCAGGAATCCGGGCTGGTTTATATTGACCCGCCTTACTATTCCCCGCTATCAGACAACGAATACGTGCGTCGCTATCACTTTGTCGAAGGCTTGGCGCGTGATTGGCAAGGTGTCGAGATTCAGGAGCACACTGTCACCAAGAAGTTCAAGTCCTACCCGACGCCGTTCTCTTCCCGCAAGGGAGCTGCCGAGGCGTTTGATCTGCTGTTCAAGCGCTTCCGGGATAGCGTGCTTGTCGTGTCCTACTCGTCAAATAGCCAGCCAACACTGGACGAGATGGTGGCCATCATGGCGAAGCACAAGCGCCATGTTGAGGTGGTGCCAGTGGACTACCGCTATTCTTTCGGCAACCAGGGACACAAGATTGGCGACAACAATAATGCGGTACAGGAATACTTGTTCGTAGGTTACTGAGGTTGCCCCATGCTAAACAGTCAAGATCAAGAGAATTTGCTGAAATCCAGCCATGCCGCCAGTTTTCTGGTGCAAGATCTAAACGCATTGGCCAAGGTCGACAATCCGCTGTTGGCCGAGCTGGCTATTGAGCTATTGCAGCAGGCATCCCAGCTTGAGCAACGACTGAAACAGCTTGAAACCCTCACGCGATAAGCTCAAAGGCATTATTATGACCACGTTCTGTTGAGAGAAGTGATCGTATGAAGCCGTGGCATCTGGGTAACACCACAGTTCGCAGCCCTTTCCGGTTACGGGAAGGGCTTGTTGCATTGTCTACCTCTTCGCTTCAAGGTAATTTGCGGGGATCTGCGCAGGATATTGCATTTCGCAATTTGCTGGGTGAGCACGGTATTGTTGCCCTTGGCAGCGACAATACCAATAGTGTCGGACGGAAATGGCGCTCAGCACTCACTAAGCTAGGATTCTTATTTCCCCAGATACCAGCAGCGAGTGGCATACCACAGAATGATGTAGGTTCGGTTGATACGATTACACCGAATGGCTGGCGTCTTATCAGAGCCGAAAGTGTTCCTGCTATGCAGGAGTGCTTTTTGCGAGCACTCGCAGCGCATTATCTTCCGTCAGTCTTGGAGGATGAGTTTGAATGCACGGCCTTCTCGCCGTTGCGGCATGTCCTCTCCGTAATGCTTGAGCTTGAACGCAAAACAGGCGAAAGCCGACTGAACTTCATCGAGATGGCTACGGTGGTGCAAGTCACAAGCCCTGATGATGATCTGACTGTGATTGCTGAGAAAGTATTAGCTCTGCGGGAAAGAAGGGCCTCTTCGCCCCTCAACAAGAAGAAGTTTGATCGTGAGGAGCTTGAAGCTACCGCACGGAGCATTCTCAAGCCGGATGGGGAGCCTTACAAGGTACAGACATTTAACGACTATGCAGACGCAAATTTTCGTTATCTAAAGGCAACGGGGCTTGTGCAAAGCAAGGGGCGTGGCCTCTCGCTAGTGCCGGAGAAGCATCTATTCATAGAACGGCTAACTGCTGAAACCGGTGTGCCAGAGTCTGATCGGGCTTACTTCATCGCGCTGTGTAACGGTGCAGCCTTGCCAACAGACAACCAGGATTCGGCACTGGCTGTACTGGCTGATCTGTTGCAGCAACTTAGACGCCGTGGCATTCCTTTCGATGTTGGTGGCAAACCGACCGATACTCCGGCTGATATTGAGATTATCCGGCACCAGATCGAGGCGCTTCTGGCTGAGGCGAACGAAGAAGCCTACGCAGCCCAGCAAGCAGCAGTGTGGGAGGAGATCGCTGCTTACATGGAACTGATCATCACACGCCGCAACAGGAAGACCCTTTCTAATGGCGAAGAGATTGAAGTACCGCAGTCCGAAGCTCCTGCATATTTCGAGTGGGTGCTGTGGCGAGCCTTCCTGGCTATCAACAGCTTGGCCAACAAACCCTATGAGGCTCGCCGCTTCAAGATCGATCAGGATTTCCTGCCGGTAGGCACTGCTCCAGGCAATGGCCCGGATCTGATCTTCGAGTTCGATGACTTTGTGCTGGTGGTGGAAGTCACGTTGACGGCCAACTCGCGCCAGGAAGCAGCGGAAGGAGAGCCGGTAAGACGCCATGTGGCGGATCTCGTGGCGTTATACCAAGAGCAATCCGGTAAACCAGTCTACGGCTTGTTCATCGCCAACAGAATCGACTCCAACACCGCTGAAACCTTCCGTATTGGTATCTGGTACACCAATACCGATGAGAAAATGCGGCTGGACATCATTCCGATTACCTTGGCGCAGTTCAAAGACGTGTTTGAAGCGCTGTTTGCTTCGGGACAAGTGGATGTTGCCCTCATTCGAGAGCTACTTGAACAATGCGGCAGTCTGCGACCAACACATGAAGCTCCCGCCTGGAAGCGAGAAATTGCCGACGTTGTACAACGAACAGTAGGCCAGCTTTTGCAGTAAGCATTGTCGGCTTCAAAAGGAGATCGCATGGAGCGTGAAGACATTCATCGGCATTATTCCTGGCAGTTCAAAGCCGGGCGAGTAGTCGATAACAGCGTACCGGATAGCTGGCTGTCGGCCATTTCTTCCCTGTGCGTCAATGTCGATGCGCTGATCCAGGGCGAGCTACGTGAAAGCTTTCATTGGCGGGACATCAAAGAGAAGCATGGGATGCTGTCGGTGTCTTATGCGGCTCCGGGCGCACTGACGGAAGCGATTGATGCCTTGGTCGATGCAGCGGACACCGCTTGTCGCCAGGCAAGTGCGCCCGCCACTGGCATCCTGCTGCGCCAAGTAGATAGCTTGAACTGGTCAGGTCAGGCAGTTGCAGCCTGGTTGCCGGTTGATGGACTTGGCAAGCCGTTGTCCGGGGCCATTATCTACATCGAGGATATGCCGCCCTCGCTACAGGCTCATTTCATAACGTGGCTGGAGCGGCAGCCGCTGTCTATTTCGCGCCCGCCGCTTGGCTTGCCAAGAAGGGGGCAAGCCTACTTTGCAGAGGACGTACTGACTTCGATGGATTCCACCCCTCATTAAATGCACAAAGCCCGCGATTTTGCGGGCTTCTGACTTTGTGCGTTTGCTATATAATTCCGAGAAAAAGCCATTGTGGGTGTCATGCAGCGCCTGCAAAAACTGGCACCCGACCAACTGGCCCCGGCCATGAAAATGCTGTTTGGCGATGAATCCATTGGCCCGGCCGCCCAGATTGTGAAAAGCGTCGATGGGCTGGTGGCTGCCTTTGCCATGGCCGATGACAGGGCCAAAACCCTGGGCAGCCTGCAGGCCGAGTTTGACAGCATGGGCAACACCACCCAGCAGCAAATGCACAAGGCCCGCGAAGGGGTCAAGGTGGTAACCACCGCACTGGGCGTCGGCTTGCTGCCCGCCATCAACACCACTTTGGCCGCCTTTGCCCCGATGGCCTTGGGCCTGGCGCAATGGATGCAGGCCAATGAAGGCATGGTCACTACCGTGGTCAGCATCATTGCCGCCATCATGGCTTTCAAAATTGCCGCTATTGCGGGTGCCTATGCCTTCACATTTTTGAAGGGTGCTTGGCTGGCGGGCAAAGCTGTTCTTTTTGCCCTGCGCACCGCCTGGATGCTGCATACCGGGGCATTGGTCGCGGGAACGGCAGTGAGCCGCACAGCCATGGTGGTCAGCAAAGGGCTGATCGCCGTGAACTTGAACGAGTTTGTGGAGATGGCCAGCAACCACCGCCAGCAGGTGCCGCCCATGAGCGAGCTGAAAAAGGTGCTGCGCACCAGCAAGACCCGCCGCTTTGTGGACGCCAGCCGGGCCGTGAACAGTGCACTTACCAACAACCATGACAAGCCAGACCAGGGCAAGACCGTGCGCTGCTGGATTTTTGAACGCAATTCATAACGCATGAGCCCGCCATTAATTTACCGACGCGATGCACTGCTGAAGGTCCTGGGCATCAGCAAAAGCACCCTGCGCAACTGGATGCTGACGGAGGACTTCCCCCACCCGGTGCAGCTTGGCCCACGGGCCGTTGGCTGGTCCGCCACCCAGGTTCACGCCTGGCTGGAAAAGCGTCCCACCGTCTCCCCGTTCGAGCTACAAGATGCTTGATGCCCCACGTATCGGCAACTCAATGGCCTATTTAATGGCCTATAGAAAGACAAAAACAATGAAAAATGCTTATGAATAAAGGGTTTCTGGCGGATGCTGCCTTCCGCCACTTCAAGGTTTTTTAAGATTCATTTAAGCCCCGAAAGGGGCTTTTTTCATTCTGTACGTCTCCCCTTTTTGGGTTTTTAACGGTTATTTACGAGCAAAGAGCATGGACGTTGTGCTTTGTGCTCCACGACAAGCGCCGCCGCATGGGATTTGGGCCCTGCAGCCCATTCCGATCCGCAGCACCCACTTGGCTGCGTGATTCGTGCAGAGCATCCCGAGTTTTTGCCGCAATAAATGTACTTACAAAATTTATTGCACAACACAATAAATGTACATACAATAAATCGTATGAAAATAGAATACGACGCCCAGAAAGACGCCACCAACCAGGCCAAGCATGGCGTATCGCTGGCACTGGCAAGCACCATCCAATGGCCGGACGTACTCTGTTTTGTCGATGATCGCGCCGACTACGGCGAAGTGCGTGAAGTGGGCTATGCCGTCATTGCACAACGCCTGTATGTCGTGGTGTTCGTGCAGCGCGGCGACACCATGCGCATCATCAGCCTGCGCAAGGCCAACAAGCGGGAGATCAAGCACTATGAACAAGCAACCCAATCGGACTAAATCGGGGCTCATCCTCCCAACGGATACAGAGGATGCAGCCATCAACCGCGGCATTGCCGCCGACCCGGACACGGTGGAGATCACCACGCAACTGGCCGCCAAGCTGCGGCCCCTGCGCCGCCGGGGCCGCCCGCCGCTGGAGCAACCCAAGGCCCCTATCACCACCCGCATTGATGCCGACGTATTGCACGCCATCAAGGACAGCGGCAAGGGCTGGCAAACCCGCCTCAATGACGTGCTGCGCGAGGCCGTGCAAAAGGGCAAATTCAAGCCCGCCGGGTAGCGCCTGCGCACTAGCAGGGTTTCTGGCGGATGCTGCCTCCGCCAAAAATCCTGCTAGTGCGCAGCCGCATCGGCGGGCATGGTGCCCAAAGGCCCAGGGCGGCGGGTCAACCAGATGAAGCCGATCAGCGCGATGAACAGCAGCGACGAAACCCAGAAAATATCGTCCACCGCCCGGGTGTAGGCCTGCTGGTCGATCAGCCGGTTGATCTGCGCCCAGGCCTGCTCCTGGGTCAATCCGGCTTTTTGCAATTGCGCCAGGGTCTGGGCGAAAACGCCCTGGCCATCGACCAGGGATTCTGTCAGGTGGGCATGGTGCATGGCCGCACGGTCCTCCCACAGCGTGGTGGTAATGGATACGCCCATGGCCCCGGCCGTGATGCGCACGAAATTGCTCAGGCCTGCTGCGGCCGGAATGCGCATCGGCGGCAGGCCGCTCAAGGTGATGCTGGTCAGCGGGATGAAGAAAAACGCCATGGCCACGCCCTGCACCAGGGTCGGCACCATGATGTGGGCAAAGTCGGTATCGGTGGAAAACTGCGCCCGCATCCCCATCACCAGGGCAAAGACGATGAACGCCAGGGTGGCCATTTTGCGCGGATCCCATTGGGCGACCTTCTTGCCGACCAGGGGCGTCAGGATGATGGCCAGCAGGCCCACCGGGGCCAGCGCCATCCCCGCAGCGGTCGAGGTATAGCCCAGCCACTGCTGCAACCACAGCGGCAGCAGCACGACGTTGCCGAAGAATACGCCGTAGGCGACCGACAGCGCCACCACCCCGGCGGCAAAGTTGCGCTGGCGAAAGAGGCTCAAGTCCACCACCGGGTGGGCATCGGTCAGCTCCCACAGCACGAACACCGCAAAGCTGACCACCGCCACCACGGCCAGGGCGACGACGAAGCCGGAGGCAAACCAGTCATGCTCCTTGCCGGTATCGAGCATCAGCTGCAGCGCCCCCACCCACAGCACGAGCAGGGCCAGGCCGATGGTGTCGATCGGCAGCTTGCGCGTAGGCGTCTCCCGCGTGCGGTAGATGCTCCAGGTCATCAGGGCCGCAGCCAGGCCGACGGGCACGTTGATGTAGAAAATCCACGGCCAGGAGACGTTGTCGGTAATCCACCCGCCCAGCAGCGGCCCCACGACCGGGGCCACCAGCGTCGTCATGCCCCACAGGGCCAGGGCCGTGCCGGCACGGGATGCGGGGTAGCTGGCCAAGAGCAGGGTTTGCGACAGGGGAATCATCGGCCCGGCCACCGCCCCCTGCAGCACGCGGAACAGCACCAGCGTTTCCAGCGACCCGGCAAAGCCGCATAGCCACGAAGTAAGCACAAACAACAGCACGCTGGCCGTGAACAGGCGCACCGCGCCAAAACGCTGGGTCAGCCATCCGGTCAGCGGCACGGAAATGGCATTGGCCACGCCAAAGCTGGTAATCACCCAGGTGCCCTGGCTGGGGCTGACGCCCACGTCGCCGGAGATGGCAGGCAGGGCCACGTTGGCGATGGTCGAATCGAGCACATTCATGAAGGTGGCCAGGGACAGGGCCAGCGTGCCCAGGGCCAGTTGGACGCCCTTCAAGGGCGGCGGAGGGGTGGCGTCGTGCATGGCCCGCCTGTCACGCCCCGGGCCAGGCGGTCAGGGCAGGGACATTCTCGCCAGCGATGATGCGGGCGATGCGCTGCTCGGCCTGCGGCAGGGATAAATCATAATTCGTAGCTTTTTCCGCTGAATCCACAATGGTTTCAGCATTATTAGGCTTTGAAACTGTTTTATCTCCTGCGGAAGAAGCATCTTTATTGATAGCGTCGTCCTTCACATCGCCAGCATCGCGGATGTCCACCCGCACCAGCATGGACAGGCCCACGCGCAGCGGATGCGCCGCCAGTTCCCGCGTATCCAGGCGGATGCGCACCGGCACCCGCTGCACCACCTTGATCCAGTTGCCGGTGGCGTTTTGCGCCGGCAGCAGGGCAAACGCCGCCCCCGTGCCCGCCCCCAGCCCTTGCACCGTGCCGTGGTAGCGCATCTTCTTGCCGTAGACATCGGCCTCCAGCTCCACCGGCTGGCCGACGCGCAACGCCGCCAGCTGGCTTTCCTTGAAGTTGGCATCCACCCACAACTGCTGCAAATCCACCACGGTCAGCAAGGGCGCACCGGCAGCCACCCGCTGCCCCAGTTGCACGCCCCGCTTAGCCACCTGCCCGCTGACAGGGGCCAGCAGGCGCGTGCGCTGCAGCGCCAGATACGCCTCGCGCACCCGCGCCGCTGCGGCCAGCACGCTGGGATGCTCGCTGGCGATGCTGCCCTGGGTCTGGGCCTGCGCAGCGGTCAGTTGCGCCTGGGCGGCCTTGACGGCAGCCTGGGCCGCCGCCACGGCCTTGTCCGCCGTACGGGCCTGGGCCTGGGCGTGCTCGAAC
>Ga0206117_101574_pt1 | contig 11016 bp, 6 predicted proteins | sample 3A5Ametagenome_FD_177997 | JGI IMG/M metagenome (GOLD analysis project Ga0206117, IMG submission 177997) | Enriched microbial communities from leaf-cutter ant dump, University of Wisconsin, Madison, United States - 3A5A | ecosystem: Environmental > Terrestrial > Nest > Insects nest > Nest dump... | reverse complement strand
AAGAAGAATGAAGATAAAAACAAAACTTGCCCTTTTATATACATCTATCACTGTTGTGATTTTGATGGTAGTTTTTATTTTTGTCTATCTCCTTACTTCAAAAAATATTGATAGTAATTACTATACACTTCTACTTGATAAAGCACTTATTACGGCTCAAAAGCATTTTGAGAAAGATGAACTGAGTCAACAAGCCTATCAAAAAGTACTTGATGCATATCAAAGATTATTACCTGAGACTTCTGAAAGGATAATTGTAGCCAATAACAGACATGATGCTACTGTAGAGCTTCAGTCTTTCTTGAATGAAAGGCAAATAGACGAATTGTTCCGAACAGAACAATTAAAATTCGAGATTGATAACCTAAGCGGAGTTGGTATATATTACCCCGACAATGAAGGAAATTTTATCATTATCGTTACAGCTAAGAATATTCAAGGAGATTACCTGAAAAGTCTGCTGAAGCATATCCTGTTAATAGTGCTATTCGTGAGTAGTATTATTATTTTTGGTCTACTCTGGTGGAATGCAAAAATGATAACTAAACCTCTACAGGATATGGTTTCCAGAATGCAAGAAATAACACCCAAAGACCTACACCTTCGGCTGATAGAGAGAAAGGGAAATGACGAACTAGCTCAAGTTATCAGTTATTTCAACCAAATGATCGAACGCTTAGAAATAAGCTTCAACTCCCAGAAGACATTTATTGCGAATGCATCACACGAACTAAAAAACCCATTAACAGCGATTATGGGCGAGTGTGAAGTTATACAACTAAAAGAGTTTACTCCGGATGAATACAAAGGTTCTATCAAACGGATTGAAAACGAGATCGAGCGTTTAAACATATTAGTAAATAACCTTTTCCAATTAGCTCAAACCGATTTGGAAATATCAGAATCAGATGTTGAGCAATTAGATGTAGTAGGAGAGTTGCAATTCGTTATTCATTATTTAGAGCAATCTAAATATAAAGGACGAATTTCGTTCGTGAAAAATGAGAATTCATTCTATATTCGGTCAAATAGTCATTTGTTATTTGTTGCCCTACAAAATATAATTGATAATGCTTGTAAGTATTCAAATGGTGAGGTTAAAGTTGAAATCATCAAAAACAAATTCCACTTTCATCTTTTAGTCTCGGATAAAGGTATTGGCATACCTGCAAAAGAAAAAGATAAAATATTCGACACATTTTACCGAGCACAAAATACACATTCATATAAGGGGGCTGGAATAGGCTTATCTCTTGCACATAAAATATTAAAACTTTCAGGAGCTGATATTAGTATCTCATCTCTGGAAAATAAAGGGACAACTGTTACAATTACCTGGGATATCAATTTCTAATCCTATTCTAATCTCGGTTTAATCTCTTTCTAATTTCAAGAGTCTAGTTTTGCATCTAAAATTAGATTTTGAAGATGAGAAAGTTACTGCTATCAACTCTGCCCTGTCTTATATTGACATTTTTCGGATTACCGGTCTTTGCTCAAGAGTTTCAAATACTCAAGTATACTCCTGTGGAAATTGAGGCTTTGTTCCTAAAACAAAACCTACAGCTATTAGCCGAAAAGATGAACATCACTCTTGCCGAGGCAGAAATTGCACAATCAAAACTATGGGATAATCCACAATTATCTATCGGTTCGATGAATTTATGGAGCACCGCCAAACAAAGAGAAGAACTTGGGGGGGCCTTTCCTAGAAATACACAGTTTAGTATAGAACTTAGTCAACTGATTTTAACAGCCAATAAACGAAACAAGCTTATCAACAGCCAAAAAGTTTCAAGAGAAATTGCTGTTTTAAATTTTGAAGATATACTGAGAGGTTTGAAAACTGAGCTTCGAAAATTAATTTACGAAACAGAATACCTTCAATCATACAAAGATGTCTTATCTGTTCAACAAGAGTCTCTTGAGCTACTTATTTCTGCCTACAAAAGACAAGCCGAACTAAACAATATCGCAAAAAATGAATTGCTTAGGCTTCAATCGGGCTTAATAGAACTTAAAAATGAAATAAATGAGACGGAAGCAGCTTTGAATGAACAACAAAAAAGTTTGAAATCCTTACTTAATATCTCACCCTTTTATATCATAAAAGTAGAAAACACAAACTTCAATTATATTGATCCCAATCAGGTCTCACTAGTGTCTTTACTCGAAAAAGCGCACGAGTTACGTCCTGATATAAAACGTGAACAACAGCAAACTTTGTTTTATGAAAAATCATTGATCTACGAAAAATCACAACGAATTCCGGATATAACACTAAGTGCCTCTTATGATCGGTATGGAGGCGTATGGAAAGATTTTATAGGATTTGGGATTAGTTTCGATTTACCCTTTTTGAATAGGAATCAAGGGAATATTAAAGCTGCTAAAATAAATATTGAGCAAAACAAACTTATTGCTTTGCAACTACAAAATATTGCTGAACATGAAATAACTGAGGCTTTCTCCAATTATAGTCGCACGTACAAATTTTATGAAGAAATAGAGAATAATGATTTGTTAACAGAGTTGGATGAGATGCTTGGTATATATACAAAAAATTTCCTAAATAGAAATATCAGCATGCTCGAATACCTCGATTTTATGGAATCTTATAAAAGCAACAAACAAATAGTTCTTTTATCTCGAAAAAATATGTACAATTCATTTGTAGAGTTTGAATATGCAGTTGGCACTGAAATAAATAAGTAACCATTATGATAACAAAGAAAATTCTATTATTTACATTAACGATTCTTTTTTTATCGCTTGTTTCCTGTACGGGGAATGGAGAAGGTAATTCCGATAAACAAGCAAAAATTGTTCCGACTTTCTATTCGTCAGTAAAGACTGTAAAGGCAGCATACGAAACAAGGATAGAAATGTTGACTCTTACAGGACAAGTAGAATATGATTCAGATAAAGTAATCAATTATTATCCTCTAACTGAGGGAGTAGCTGGCAGGGTTTATTTTTCATTGGGAGATAAAGTTGAAAAAGGACAAGCACTGTTAGATATTCATAGTAAAGATTTATCTGAGTTGCAAAGTGAGCAAAGCTCTCTACAGTCTGAAATACGTATCATAGAGCGTGAACTTAAATCTGCCAGGGAGATGTTTAAAGACAAGATGCTTTCGGAAAAAGAGTTGTTGGAAATAGAAACTAAACTCAAACAAACACAAACTTCCTTATCAAAAGTAAAAAATGATATGCAACTATTCGGCTCAGACAAAGGGAATGGGATCTTTTCTATAAAAGCTCCTATGTCCGGATATATTGTATCCAAAAACGTAACATCAGGAAGTACATTATCTTCCGACAACGGCACTCTTTTTACGATTGCCGATCTATCCACAGTGTGGGTAGTGGTTAATGTATATGCCGGTAACCTGCAGCTGGTAAAGGAGGGAATGGATGTGATTTTTACAACATTGTCTTATCCTAATGAAACATTTGAAGGTAAGATCAACTTGATGTCACAGGTTTTTGACCCTGAAGATAAAGTATTGAAGGCAAGAATTATTATATCGAATAAAGACCTGAAGTTGAAACCCGGAATGTCTACTATTGTTTATCTGAAAAATAAAGTTGGAGAGAAAAATATAGCTATCCCTTCTGATGCATTAATATTCGATAAAGACCACTATTTTGTTATAATAAAAAATACCGATGGTGATTTTCAGATAAGAGAGGTCTTTTTAAAAGGGCATAGCGGACAGGTATCTTATCTAAAATCAGGATTATCTGAAGGAGAAGAAGTTGTGACCTCAAACCATTTACTAATATATTCAGGGCTTAACAATAAATAATTATGCACAAATTTGTTGAGAATATTATTGCATTTGCACTACGTAACCACATATTAGTACTTTTTCTAACATGTATACTCGCAATAGCAGGAGTTATTTGCTTCCAAAACACCCCTATAGAAGCATATCCGGATGTCACTAACACACGCGTGAAATTAATCGCTCAATGGCCGGGGCGAAGTGCCGAAGAAGTTGAGAAATTTGTCACTTTACCTATCATGCAGCAACTAAATACCATTCCTCGTAAAACAGATGTCCGTTCGACGTCCCTTTTTGGCTTGTCTGTAATCACTGTTCTATTCGAAGATGGGGTTGATGATTTCTTTGCCCAACAATATGCGTCTAATAGGATGCAAGATCTCGCCCTCCCTGAAGGTGTAGAATTATCAATAGAGCCACCTTCGGGTGCTACAGGTGAAATTTTTCGTTATGTTCTCAAGAGTGATTTGCCTGTACGCGAGGTAGCTGCTATCAACTCTTGGGTTGTAGAGCGTGAATTATTGTCTGTGCCGGGAGTAGCAACAATAGCCAGCTTTGGTGGAGAAGAAAAAATTCTAGAGGTGAAAGTAAATCCTGCTGAGCTTGCAAACTATAACCTTTCCCCTTTGGATGTATATGAAGCCGTTGAGCGAAGTAATATAAATGTTGGTGGCGATGTAATACAAAAAGGAAGCCAAGCATTTGTTGTTAGGGGGATAGGCTTACTTGAAAGTGTAGAAGATATTGAGAATATACTCATTGAAGTAAAAGGAAGCTCACCCATACGTGTAAAACAGGTTGCCGAAGTGGGTATATCCTCTAAACCACGTTTAGGACAAGTCGGTCTAAATGACGACGACGATGTGGTACAAGGTATTGTAATTATGTTGCGAGGGCAAAACCCCAGTGAGGTGATTGTTCATCTGAAAGAAAAAATAGCAGAGCTTAACGAGCGTATCCTGCCTGATAACGTTAAGATAGAGCCCTTTCTTGACCGTACTAACCTTGTGAATGCAACCGTGCATACCGTTCTTCGCAACCTACTCGAAGGTATTTTGTTAGTATCACTCGTGGTCTTCATATTTCTTTTCAACTGGCGTACATCACTCATTGTGGCATCCGTCATTCCATTATCATTCTTGTTTGCCATTATCATGCTGCGTATACAAGGTTTGCCTGCAAATCTCATATCCATGGGAGCCCTGGATTTCGGGCTGTTACTAGAAGGAACACTGGTTATTGTCGAAAGTGTGTATGTGGCAATGGAAAAGCGATCGCATGATCTTGGTAGCCGTTTTAATCCGATGCTGAAAGGTGGATTGATCCGCAAAAGTGCTGGAAGTGTGGCTTCATACATCTTTTTTGCACAGATAATATTGGTAGTGGCATTATTCCCTATATTTTCGTTTCAGAAGGTTGAAGGGAAAATGTTTCAGCCGCTGGCCTTTACCTTAGGCTATGCGCTATTAGGTTCACTAATTTTGTCATTAACGTATGTGCCGGTTATGTGTAAATTGTTGTTGACAAAATCGGTAAAAGAGAAAACCAATTTCGTAAGTCGTTTCTTTACCCGAGTTTTATACAATATGTTTGCGTTTGCAAGTAGACATCGTATACAGACTATAGTGGTATTTTTAGTGATACTAACCACTTGCGTTATTCGTTTTTCATTCTGGGGAACAGAATTCATTCCTCAGATGAACGAAGGTGCAATATATGTGCGTGCTACGCTACCCAACAGTATTAATTTGGATGAATCGGTACGCATAACAAAAGAAATGAAAAAGAAACTTCAAAGCTTTGACGAAGTTGATTTTATTTTAACGCAAACGGGACGTCCAAACGATGGAACTGATGCTACCGGATTTTTCAATATAGAATTTCACACAGAACTGAAACCTGAAAAAGAGTGGAAACACAAAATAAATAAAGATGATCTGATAGCACAAATGCAAGACTCATTAAATATCTATCCGGGTGTTGTATTGGCATTCAGCCAACCCATACAGGACAATGTAGAAGAATATGTTGCCGGTGTAAAAAGCTCTCTGGTTATAAAAATATTCGGCTCAGACCTACATCAGCTTGAAGATTTAGCTGATCAGACAGCAGCAACAATCAAAAACATACGAGGGATAGAAGATGTTAATGTGTTTCATAGTATTGGACTGCCCGAACTCCGCATAAAGCTAGAAGAATCACATATGGCACGTTATGCTGTATCTATGAAAGATGTACAAACGGTTGTTGAAATGGCGATAGGTGGTAAGGCTGCGACATCTTTCTATGAAAACGAACGTACATTTGATGTGATGGTGCGTTTTCAAAAAGAGTTTAGGGACAATGAAGATAAAATAGGGAATATTCTTATCCCGACAATGGATGGCAAACAAGTCCCGCTGAAAGAAATAGCTAGTATTGATTTTATTACCGGGCCTGCATTTATCTACCGTGAAGGTAGCAGCCGCTATGTAGGTGTTGGTTTTAGTATACGAGACAGGGATTTGGGATCAACTATAGACGAAGCTCAAAAAGCTGTTGGGCAAAATATAAAGCTTAAATCTGAAAATAAAATGGTATGGGCTGGTGAATTTGAAAGCCAACAACGCGCCACAAAACGTTTGACATTTATTATTCCGGCTGCACTTTTGATGATTATATTTCTATTATATATGAACTTCATGACAGTAAAAGACACGCTGATAGCCGTAAGCGCTATGCCTTTTGCATTTATCGGCGGTTTTGTATCTTTATGGTTAACAGGTACAGTCTTCGGTATATCGGCAGGCATCGGATTTATTATCTTGTTCGGTATCGTTTCTATAGATAGCATCTTGTTGGTAACACTCATGAAGAAAAAAGTACAACAAACGCATAACCTCCGCACAGCAATCAATGAAGCCGTATCTCAACGTGTACGACCGGTTCTGATGATTGCCCTAATGGGATCGATGGGGCTACTTCCGGCAGCTTTATCTACCGATATGGGTTCTGAGATTCAACGCCCGTTAGCTATAATGATTGTAGGTGGAATAATTATATGCATGATTCTTTCTTTTACAGTATTACCTCAAGTATTTTATTTTGCTTATAGAAGGGATAAAAGACTAAGAAAAGAATAGAAGTATTTAATAAAAGAAAATTGCAATAATTGTGTAAATTTGCTGCTATAGGCAGTCTATAATTAGACTCATATAATTCATATAGTATTAAATAAAACAGAGAATATTCCTGTATAAACAATCAGGTATGATAAAAGAATACTCTATGGCAAATGCTCTTCCTGATAATGCCTTATCAAAATCATTTTTTATAAGGCATTTCGAATCAGGGGAGAATGTAGAGATCGAATGGCCTCATAGCCACTCTTTTTTTTCTTTTGTTTGGTTTACTCATGGAAGTGGATTTTATGTGATTGATTCTGAAGAATACACAATAAAACCACAGAGAGTATTTTACGTTGCACCAAAGCAGATTCATAATTGGAGCTTCTATGATAATGTGCAGGGATATATTATTTTTATAGACCAATTAGCCGGATTAGATATGAATTTGAGCTATAGTTCTCCTTACATTGATATCGACAATATAGATGTGTCACTTCATTTATCTATTCTTGAAGATATTAATAAAGAGTTGCTTTATAAAGATGATGCATCAGAAGAAAATATAAAAGCCGGGCTCTTGTACTATTCTCGCTTATTATATAGGATAGCCAAAAGGAAGCAGGTAAAAACATATCAAAGTAATACACTAATAGAGCAATTTAAAGAGTTAATTCTATCCGATTATTCGAAATTATATACAATCTCTCATTATGCAAACAAACTAAATGTACGAGAAGAGAAATTGAATGAAACATGTAAAAAAATGCTTGGTATCTCATCCAAGCAATATCTCATTAATCTTAAAATAACCGAAGCTAAACGGCTATTGATATACTCAGACTACAATATAAGTGAAATCACTTATCAGATTGGATTTGAAGATTCTTCGTATTTTGCCCGAATCTTTAAGAAAAAAACAGGACTTTCTCCTAGTACTTTTCTTAAAAAGTACCGAAAACAGCCCTAAAAGTGCTGATATATTTCTTATTGACATCTTTATATTTGTATTTGTTTTAAATATTAATAAAATGTGTGATATGAAAGATTTTCTATTGATATTCAGATTAAATAAAGATTCGGAGATAAAACCATCTCCCGAACAAGTGAAAGAAAGAATGGAATGGTTCAGTAGTCTAATGAAGCAAAATAAAGTATCCGATAAAGGAAATACCTTATCCCCCTCAGGAGCAAAAACAATTCACTCGAATGGAAATATTGCAAATAGTGCTCATTCAGAAGGTACAGAGATTGTAACAGGATATGTAGTTATAAATGCAGAAACAATTGATGAGGCAGTAGAGATTGCCAAAGCGAATCCTATTTTCAAAATTGGCGGTAGTGTCGAAGTTCGAGAAGTAGCCAAATTCATAAAAGGGAACGATTAACTTGTAATTAGATTATATAACTAACAAAGTCGTGATTTATAATATAAATCACGACCTTGTGTCTATTGGTTAGTCTTATCAGAGACCATAAATTCATTTAGAAAAGGGAACGTAAACATTAAAGATCTTAAATGTCGATAAATGTTAAAAAATATATGAAGTAGAAAAATATTTTTATTTTTGACTTTTACTTAAGTTTACAACTAAGGTACATTTTATTGTAGATAAAATATTCTCATAAAAAACTATATCGATGACAGAAGAAAAAAAAGAACCCATAGACAAGGTTGTTCAGCCCATTCAAAGGTTTATATTACAGGAAAAGGCGGGAGGAATCGTTCTTGGGCTAAGTGTTATAATTGCAATGATTCTTGCTAATTCTTCTTGGTCGGAAGATTATTTTCATTTTTTAGAACATAAATTAGGATTTGTATTTAATGGTATTCCTTTTTTTGAATATAGTATCCATCATTGGATCAACGATGGCCTGATGGCCGTATTTTTCTTTGTTGTAGGGCTAGAACTTAAACGGGAAATAGTAGGAGGGGAGCTGTCCAATCCTCGTAAAGCTCTTTTACCAATCGGAGCTGCAATAGGAGGCATGCTTGTTCCCGCACTCATCTATATAAGTCTTAATCCATCAGGAGAAGTTCATCATGGCTGGGGCATTCCGATGGCTACTGATATTGCTTTTGCTCTGGGGATTTTGTATCTGTTGGGGAGCAAAATACCTCTATCGTTGAAGGTCTTTCTTACGGCTCTCGCCATTGTTGATGATCTGGGAGCTGTTTTGGTTATTGCATTTTTTTATACCTCCGATATCTCTTTTATAAGCCTTGCCACAGGTTTCGGCTTCGCTTTTATCATGTTTGTTGGCAATAAAATGGGAGTCAGAAGTATTTTGTTTTATGCTATATTGGGAATTCTTGGGGTATGGACATCATTCTTACTATCAGGTGTTCATGCTACAATAGCTTCTGTTATTGCAGCTTTCATGATTCCTGCCGATGTCAAAATAAGAGAAAATCTATTTGTTGAACGAATAAAGAAATATCTGAATAAATTTAGAGAAGTCGATCCAAAAAGTGAAATTCCGACACTTACAAATGATCAGTTGCATTTACTGGAAGAAATAAAAATAAACACGAATAAAGCAATTCCTCCGTTGCAACGCTTAGAGCACAGAATGCATCCTTTAGTGACTTTCGTTATAATTCCGATATTTGCTTTAGCGAATGCGGGAGTTTCCCTAAACATTGATATAGAGCAGCTATTCAGCACAAATATAGCTTTAGGTGTGGCACTAGGTCTGTTATTAGGGAAAGTGTTGGGAGTTGTAGGTTTTACGCTTTTACTTATTAAATTAAAGGTTGCTCCTTTTCCGGAAGGAATGAATGTGCAGAACCTACTAGGTATAAGCCTACTCGCATCTATCGGTTTTACCATGTCATTATTTATCACATCACTTGCATTCACCCATCCTGAATATATGGTACAAGCAAAAATTGGTATTTTTGCGGCTTCTATTATAGGCGGAGTGTTAGGGTATCTGACATTAAGTCGTTCCATAAAACGGAAATAATACCGTTCCGTATTATACTTATATGAATTTATCAAGAGAATGCTTGACAAAAGACTCTCATAGTAGTATAAATTGTGAACTAATTTCTTTATCTAAATGTTGAATTTGTGGGTTTTAATTAATTCGCTCACTAAATGTTTATGAAAACGATTTTATTTGTATTTATATCACTCTTTAGTATTAGTGTATTCTCTCAGCAGAAGCATTCATTAAAGGGAACAGTCATAGACAAAGGAGACAGAAGCTCTATTCCTTATGCCAGTATAATAGTAATGGGTACGACTATTGGTACACAAACAGATGAAGAAGGGCGTTTTTCTATTGAAAATCTATTACCCGGACCTTATACCCTTCTAGTATCATTTGTTGGGTATAAAGCTGAACAAACCCCTGAATATTTATTGACAGTAAAAGATTTACAAATAACCGTTGAATTAGAAGAAAATACGAATGAGTTAGCCGATGTAAATGTCTATCCGATGCCTTTCAGGCGTTCTATTGAAAGCCCGGTTGGATTGCATGTTATAAGTACACAGGAAATAGAAAAAAGCCCTGGAGCTAACCGTGATATATCTCGCATTGTACAATCTTATCCGGGGGTAGCTTTCTCGCCAGGAGGTTATCGAAACGATTTAATTGTAAGAGGTGGTGGGCCTTCCGAAAATAGTTTCTTTCTGGATGGTATAGAAATACCTAACATTAATCATTTTAGTACACAAGGAGCTTCTGGAGGGCCTGTAAGTATCATAAGTGCAGATTTGATCAAGGAAGTAAATTTCTATACAGCAGCTTTTCCATCGTACAGTAGTGATGCATTAAGCTCTGTCGTAAGTTTCAAATTAGCTGATGGAAATCCGGAAAAGCAATCTTTCAAAGGAACTTTGGGTGCATCGGAAGCTTCTGCAACAGCCAATGGACCTTTAAGTAAAAAGACAACATATACCGTATCTATAAGGCGATCTTATCTGCAACTTCTTTTCGATCTCATAGGACTCCCTTTCTTGCCAACATACAATGATGCGCTGTTCAAGATAAAAACTCAATTGTCACCGACTAACGAGCTTACATTTATAGGTGTTGGTGCAATAGATGATATGAAGCTAAATAATAAAGCTACTACCGAAGATGCCGAATACATACTGGGTTATTTG
>Ga0206117_101572_pt1 | contig 11023 bp, 10 predicted proteins | sample 3A5Ametagenome_FD_177997 | JGI IMG/M metagenome (GOLD analysis project Ga0206117, IMG submission 177997) | Enriched microbial communities from leaf-cutter ant dump, University of Wisconsin, Madison, United States - 3A5A | ecosystem: Environmental > Terrestrial > Nest > Insects nest > Nest dump... | reverse complement strand
GTTATCGTTCCGCGCCGTTGCCTACGGGCGGTCAAGCTGGTAGGGTCCGCGCCGCCCATATTTCTGGAAGTCATGAGTAAGCCATGAAGGTCAATGCCAACACGATGCGCCCCGGCCATGTGCTGGAGCACAACGGTAAGCTCTGGGTCATCACCAAAACCGCCATCGTGCAGCCTGGCAAGGGCGGCGCCTTCATCCAGCTGGAAATGAAGGACGTTCGCACCGGCACCAAGTCGATCGAGCGGTTCCGCACCCAGGAGACCGTTGAGCGCGCTCGCCTGGACGAGCATGAGATGACCTTCCTCTTCGCCGAAGGTGACAGCTTCACCTTCATGGACAAGGAAACGTTCGAGCAGGTCGCCATCCCGCGCGACATCATCGGCGACCCGGCCGTCTTCCTCCAGGACGGCATGGAAGTCACGGTGCAGAGCCATGAAGGCTCGCCGCTGGGCGTCGAGATCCCCGGCAAGGTCACGCTGCTGATCACCGAATCGGACCCGGTGGTGAAGGGCCAGACGGCTTCTTCGTCCTACAAGCCGGCCAAGCTGGAGAACGGCGTGTCGATCCTGGTTCCGCCGCACATCGAGGCCGGGACCCGCGTCGTCGTCGATACCGCCAGCGGCGAATACGTCGAGCGCGCCAAGGACTGATCCTTTCCAAGATCCGTCCTGCCATCACCGGTCTTCGCCATGCGCGGAGGCCGGTGTATTGTTTTCTGGTTCCTGCTGCACGAAACGGTACACCAACACCCATGGCCACCCGCTCCGCTCTCATCAACGTCATGGTCCGCGCCGCCGAAAAGGCCGCCCGGGGTCTCGTCCGCGACTTCGGCGAGGTCGAACACCTCCAGGTGTCGCGCAAGGGTCCCGCGGACTTCGTGTCCGCCGCCGACCTGAAGGCCGAACGCACCCTGCGCGAGGAGCTGCAGAAGGCGCGGCCCGAATTCGGCTTCCTGATGGAGGAGAGCGGCGCGTCCAAGGGCAGCGATGCCGAGGCGCGCTGGATCGTCGATCCGCTCGACGGCACCACCAACTTCCTGCACGGCCTGCCGCACTGGGCGATCTCCATCGGCGCCGAGCGCAATGGAGAGATCGTCGCCGGCGTGATCTACGCCCCCATCGGCGATCAGCTGTTCTGGGCCGAGAAGGGGGTCGGCGCATACGTCAACCACACCCGCCTGCGTGTGTCCGAACGCCGCCGGCTGGAGGATTGCGTGATCGCCACCGGCATCCCCTTCAAGGGCCGCGGCGACCACGCCACCTTCCTGAAGGAACAGGAAGCGGTGATGAAGGAGGTCGCGGGCATCCGCCGATTCGGCGCCGCCTCGCTCGACCTCGCCTACACCGCCGCCGGCCGATTCGACGCCTATTGGGAACGCGGCCTCGCTCCCTGGGACTGCGCGGCCGGCGTTCTGATGGTCACCGAGGCCGGCGGCTTCGTCGGTGAGATCGAAGGCGGGCGCAACCCCGTCTTCACCGGCAACGTGCTCGCCGCCAACAGCCACCTCCAGGTCCCGGTCGCCCGCCTGCTGAAGGGCGCCAAGGGCTGATCCGCGGTCCGCTCGTCCGCCGCCATCCCGAACGGAGGCGGCGGATGAGCGGTTGTGGCTGGAGCGATCGATAGGCTATGGTTTGCGGGACAAAGGTTTAACGGGACACATCGTTTTGCGCCGCTGGGGACACGCCGACCGCAAGCACCTTGCCGCCGCCGCTCTGTGCGCGGTCTGGACGCTCTCTCCGGCTGCCCTGTCGGCGGCTGCCCCGGCCACCGCCCCGGCCACCGCCCCTGCCACCGGTGCCGCTGCGACCCCCGCCGGCCTGACGCTGGAGAATGCGGTTCCCCTGTCGGTTCCGCCGCGCCCCAGCCTGCGCACGCCGCCGCCGGTCAAGGCACCGCCGCGCCTTACCCTGCCGCAGCCGCTCGAAGCCCCGCCGCCGCCGTCCTTGACCGAAGGCCCGGCCCAACCGGCTCCGCGGTCGACCACCGCCAAGACCCAGTCTCCGGCCGCCGTTCCCGCCCAGCCGCCGCAGCCCGCTGTCCAGGGGACGCCTTCCGCTCCGGTGCCCGCCACTCCGGCTCCGGCTGCGCAGCGGGCCGACACGGCGGCACTACCCCCTCCCCCGGAGGCGGCACCTCCGGCGGCTAGCCTGCCACCTTCGAGCGTTTTGAGCCTTGTGTTCCCGGCCGATGCCACCAATCTGCCGGATGCGGCGGACGCCGTGGTCGACCGGATCGTCGAGCGGTTGCGCGCCAGCGACACCGCGAGGCTCCAGCTTCGCTCCTACGCCAGCGGTACGCCGGACACGGCACGCGAGGCGCGGCAGCGGGCGTTGGCCCGGGCACTGGCATTGCGCGAGCGGTTGACCGCTTTCGGGATCCGCAGCACCCGCGTCGATGTCCGTGCGCTGGGCCTGGACGAGGGCGGCGGGGTTCCCGACCGCATCGACGCCGTATTTTTGAACGAATAGCGCCCACACCGTGCGCGAGGTCTGATCGGAACACCCCTTCGGAGCATCATGACCGCCATAATCCCGACGACCCGACCGCAGGAGGTATCCGCCCTCATGACACGCCCGGAGCGGTTCCTGACCCGGATGATCCTGTTCCTGGTCGTGGTCTGCGCGGTGACCGGCCTGCTGTTCCCCGCCTTGCGCTCGGCCTTCCTCAACAACGCCCCGCTGAACGGCGTCATCCTGGCGACCTTGCTGGCCGGCATCGCCTTCATCTTCCGGCAGGTCCTGATGCTCCGCCCCGAAGTGGCGTGGCTGGAGCAGTACCAGAGCGGCGTCGCCCCCGCCTCCCTTCAGGAGCCGGTGCTGCTGGCGCCGATGGCGCGCATGCTGGGCGAGCGGCGCGGCCGGCTGACCCTGTCGGCCCTGTCTATGCGCTCGATGCTGGATGGCATCGCCTCACGCCTCGACGAATCGCGGGAGCTGTCGCGCTATCTGATCGGCCTGCTGATCTTCCTCGGCCTGCTCGGCACCTTCTGGGGCCTGTTGCACACCGTGCAGTCGGTGGGTGGCGTCATCGGCAGCCTGTCGGTGCAGGGCGGCGACGTCGGCAGCATGTTCTCCCGGCTGCAACAGGGGCTGGAAGCGCCGCTGGTCGGCATGGGCACCGCCTTCTCCTCCTCGCTGTTCGGTCTGGCCGGATCGCTGGTGCTGGGCTTCCTCGAACTCCAGGCCAGCCAAGCCCACAACCGCTTCTTCCAGGATCTGGAGGACTGGCTCTCCAGCGCCACCCGCCTGTCGAGCGGGGCCGCCGGCGGGCTCGAGTCGGGCGACCACGCCGCGTCGGCCTATCTGACCGCCCTGCTGGAGCAGACCGCCGAGAATCTCGACTCGCTCCAGCGCACCGTCGCCACCGCCGAAGAGGGCCGGCGCGCCGCCAACGCCAATCTGATGGCGCTGACCGAGCGGCTGTCGAGCCTGACCGACCATATGCGGGCCGAACAGCAGCTTCTCCTGCGGCTGGGCGAGAATCAGCTGGAGGTGAAGGGGCTGCTCGACCGGCTGGCGGAGAATTCCGGCGCCGGTTTCGATGATGCTTCGCGCCAGCATCTGCGCAACATGGACATCTACCTCGCCCGCATCGTCGAGGAATCCTCCAACGGCCGGGTCCAGGCGGTGCAGGAGATCCGCAGCGAGATCAAGCTGCTGGCCCGCACCATCGCCGCGCTTGCCGAAGAAGCCGACCAGCAGCCGCGCTAACACCTAAGGCCAACGCCGGGAGCATCCATGGCCAGCATCAGCCGCCGCAACGGCCACCGCGACGCCAGCGCCTGGCCCGGCTGGGTCGACGCCCTGTCGTCCCTGGTGATGGTCGTCATCTTCCTGCTGATGGTCTTCGTCGTGGCGCAGTTCTACCTCGCCACCGCCCTGACCGGCCGTGACGAGCAGCTGACCGCGCTGAACCACAAGATCGCGGAGATGAACGACCTGCTGGCGATGGAGCGGGATGCCAACGCCGACCTGCGCGTCAACATCACCCAGCTGTCGACCGAGCTGCAGACCTCGGTCACCACCCGCGACGACATGACCCTGAAGCTGAGCCAGGTTCAGGAGGACCGCGACCGCACCGCCCGCACGCTGGAAGAGCTCCAGCGCAACGTTCGCGTCGACCGCGAATCGCTCGACCTGAAACTGAAGGAAATCCTCAGCCTCCAGGCAGACATCAAGGCCCTGCGCGACGCCCGCCAGAAGCTGGAAGGCGAACTGGCCGCCGCCATGGCCGCAACCAAGCTGACCGAACAGCAGCGCCAGGCCCTGCTGGCCGAGCTCGGCACCACCCGCGACCGGGCCAAGGCCCTCGAATCGGAGCTGGCGTCGGCCAATGAAAAGACGATGCTGGCACAGAAGGAGATCGATCAGCGCGACATCCGCCTGAAGGGACTGGAGTCGCAGCTGGCCGGAAGCCGCACCCAGGCGCAGAAGGATCTGGAGCAGCGCGACCTGCGCATCCGCGACCTGATGGCCTCCCTGACCGGCGAGCAGGCGGAGGGCACCAAGAGCAAGCAGCAGATCGACCTTCTGAACCAGCAGCTGTTGGCGCTCCGCGACCAGCTCGCCCGCATCGGTGCGGCATTGGAGATGTCGGAGAAGGCATCGGCGGAGCAAAAGGTGCAGATCGCCGAACTGGGCGCCCGGCTCAATCAGGCGCTCGCCGCAAAGGTCCAGGACCTCGCCCGCTACAAGTCGGAGTTCTTCGGCCGCGTCCGCGAGGCGCTCGGCAGCCGGCCGGACGTGCGGATCGTCGGCGACCGCTTCGTCTTCCAGTCGGAACTGCTGTTCCCGTCCGGGTCGGCGACGCTGGAGGAGGCCGGCAAGCAGCGTCTGGCCGACCTCGCCCGCACCCTGATCGAGATCGGCAAGGCGATCCCCCCCGACATCAACTGGGTCCTGCGGGTGGACGGCCATACCGACATCAAGCCGGTGCGATTCCAGTTCGCCTCCAACTGGGAACTGTCGTCGGCCCGCGCGCTGTCGGTGGTCAAGTTCCTGATCGACCAAGGCATTCCGGCCGAGCGGCTGGCCGCCGCCGCCTTCGGCGAGTTCCAGCCCATCGACCCCGGCACCTCGGACGAGGCGCTGGCGAAGAATCGCCGCATCGAGATCAAGCTGGACCAGCGCTGAGCGGAACCGCGGTGCGCGGATGGTTGTTTTCCTTCCATCGACGCTCTTGTCGAGATGAGGAATCAGCCATGATGAAGACTGTCTTTGCCGCCTTGTCGGTCGCGGTCCTGGCCGGGGGCATCGCCGCCCTGCCCCACCCGGCCGAGGCGAAGGGATGCTTGAAGGGTGCCGCCGTCGGCGGCGTCGCCGGCCATATGGTCGGATCGGGCCACGGGGTTGCCGGCGCCGCCCTCGGCTGCGCGGTCGGCCATCACGAAGCCAAGAAGAAGGATGAGGCCGCCAAGAAGCAGGCGGAGCAGCAGCAGGACCAGCACGGCAACAACCAGCCGTCGAAGTGAGCGCTGCCGAGCGGGGTGGAGCGGCCCGGTCTAGGCCTGCCACTCCTCCCGCAGGATGGCGTAGAGGACATGGTCGCGCCATGCGCCATCGATGCGCAGATAACCGCGGGCATAGCCCTCGTGGGTGAAGCCAACCTTTTCCAGCAGGCCGCGGCTCGGCAGGTTGGTCGGCAGGCAGGCGGCCTCGACCCGGTGCAGGCCGAGCTGGCCGAAGGCGAACTCCAGGGCCAGACGGGTGCCGCCGGAGACATAGCCGTTGCGGGCATAAGGCTGCCCAGCCCAATAGCCGAGCGTCCCCATCTGTGCCACACCGCGACGGATGTTGGTCAGGCCGAGCCCGCCGACCAGCGCGTCGGTCGCCCGGTCGAAGATCAGGAAGCTGTAGCCGAGATCGTCCCGCCACTCCTGCGCCTGCCGCCGCAGCCGCCGGGCGAAGGCGGTGCGCGTCAGGGCATCGGCCGGCCAGGTGGGCTCCCACGGCGTCAGGAACCCGCGCGAGGTGGCACGAAGGTCGGCCCATTCCCGCCAGTCGCGGGGCAAAGGCGGCCGGATGTAGCAATGCGGTCCGTCGAGCCGGATCGCGGGGGGGCCGATGAGGCCGCTGCCGAGGAGACGGATCATGAGCGCGGCGCCCTCCCTCTCCCTTTCAGGAGAGAAGGCATCCGCAGCCCGAACAATCCACGCAATGCATCCCCCTCACCCCACCCCTCTCCCCGGGGGGGAGAGGGAGAAGAATGCGGGTGGGAAGTGGGGACCGCCACCGTCTTCATCGTCAGGCGAGACGCTCCGCGATGCGGTCGTAGCTTTCCAGCTTGGCGATGGGGCCGAGAGCGGCCACGGTCGGACGGCTGGCGCGCAGGCGGGACGCCGCCTTGACCACGGACTCGCGGTCGACGCCGTCGATCTTCGCCACGATCTCCTCCACCGGAACCGGGCGGTCGTAGATCAGGATCTGCTGACCCAGCTGCTCGCAGCGCGACATGGTGCTTTCCAGCGCCATCAGCGTGCCGGCCTTCAACTGGGCGCGGGCGCGGGCAACCTCGTCCTCGGTGACGTCGGCGCCGACCTTGGCGATCTCGTCGCAGACGACGGGGACCAGTTCCGCCACCTCGTCCTCGCCGGTGCCGGCATAAACGCCGAACAGGCCGCCGTCATGGTAGCCGCCGGTGAAGGTGTAGATGGAATAGACCAGCCCGCGCTTCTCCCGCACCTCCTGGAACAGGCGGGACGACATGCCGCCGCCCAGCAGGGTCGAGAGCACCGAGTGGGCGTAGAAGTCGGGGTCGTGCACCCCCACCCCGTCGAAGCCGAGCACGAGGTGCATCTGCTCCAGGTCGCGGTCCTCGCGGAAGTCGCCGCCGGTGTAGCGGGCGGTTTCCGGCTTGGGCGGGGCGCCGCTCGGCAGGTCGCCGAAGGCCTTCATGGCAAGGTCGACCATGCGGTCATGCTCGATCCGGCCGGCGGCGCTCAGCACCATGCCGGGGGCGCCGTAATGGCCGGCGATGTAGTCGACCAGCGCCTCGCGCGGCAGGGCACCTACGATCTCCGCCGACCCCAGCACCGGACGGCCGATGGCTTGGCCCGGATAGGCGGTGGACTGGAAATGGTCGAAGATGATGTCGTCGGGCGTGTCGGCGCTCTGGCCGATCTCCTGAAGCACCACCGTGCGCTCGCGCACCAGCTCCTCGGCATCCAGCGTGGAGTGCTGGATCATGTCGGAGAGGATGTCGAGCGCCAGCGGCGCATCCTCGTGCAGGACCTTGGCGTAATAGGCGGTCTGCTCGCGGGTGGTGTAGGCGTTCAGCTGGCCGCCGACATTCTCGATCTCCTCGGAGATGCGGAAGGCCGAGCGGCGGCGGGTGCCCTTGAACAGCATATGCTCGACGAGGTGGGCGACGCCGTTGACGCTCGCCGCCTCGTTGCGGGTACCAACCCCGACCCAGCAGCCGAGCGAAACGGACTGCACGTCGGGCATGGTGTCGGTCGCGACGCGAAGCCCGTTGGGCAACGTCGTCACACGAATGGAACTCATGCGGCCTCCTGGGCGGCGCGGGCGCGCTTGGTGACGAAGTCCTGGACCGCCGCCAGATCGTTCGGCAGGTCGGACAAGCGCTCCTCGCGCACATAAAGATCGGACAGGCGCGGCGGCAGGTCCGGCCGGCGGCCGGTCGCCTTTTCCACCGCGTCGGGGAACTTGGCGGGATGGGCGGTGGCGAGAACCACCATGGGAACGGTCGGATCGACCCGGCCGGCGGCGACCGCCGCCTTGGCGGCACCGATGCCGACCGCCGTGTGCGGGTCGAGCAGATAGAGGCTGTCCTTCCAGACGTCCGCAATGGTCGCCATGGTGGCGGCCTCGTCCACCCGGTGGCCGGAGAAGATGGCCAGAGCGCGGGCGAGCTGCGCGTCGGTCACCGCGAACTTGCCGTCGGTGCGGAAGCGGTTCAGCGCCTCCGTCACCGCGGAGCCGTCGCGATCGAGCAGGTCGAACAGCAGCCGTTCGAAGTTGGAAGAGATCTGGATGTCCATGCTGGGAGACAAGGTAGGCACGACGGGCGTCGCGACCATGCTCCCACTGGCGAAAAAGCGCGCCAGGATGTCGTTGCTGTTGGATCCCACCACCAGCGTCTCCACCGGCAGCCCCATGGACCGGGCGCCGTAGGCGGCGTAGACATTGCCGAAATTGCCGGTCGGCACGGTGAAATCGACCTTGCGGTCAGGGGCGCCCAGCGCCACCGCGGCGGTGAAGTAATAGACGATCTGGGCCATGATGCGGGCCCAGTTGATCGAGTTCACAGCCGACAGCCCCATCCGGTCGCGGAAGGCGCCGTCGTTGAACATCGCCTTCACGAGGTCCTGGCAGTCGTCGAAGGTGCCGTCCAGCGCGACGTTGTGGACGTTGGACGACAGCACGCTGGTCATCTGCCGGCGCTGCACCTCGGACGTGCGGCCCTTGGGATGCAGGATGAAGATGTCGACGTTCTGGCGGTCGCGGCAGGCCTCGATGGCCGCCGAGCCGGTGTCGCCGGAGGTGGCACCGACGATGGTCACCCGCTGCCCGCGCTTGGCCAGCACATGGTCGAACAGGCGGCCGAGCAGTTGCAGCGCCACGTCCTTGAAGGCAAGCGTCGGCCCGTGGAACAGCTCCAGCACCCAGGTGGTCGGGTCAACCTGCACCAGCGGGGTCACCGCGGCATGGTCGAAACTGGCATAGGCGTCACGGACGATGGCGCGGAACTCATCCTCGGCGATCGAGCCGCCCAGGAAGGGCAGCATCACCCGGACGGCGATCTCGCTGTAGGGAAGCCCGCGCATGGCGCGGATGTCGTCGGCCGTGAACTGCGGCCAGGTCTCCGGCACATAGAGGCCGCCGTCGCGCGCCAGCCCGGCAAGAAGGACGTCCTCGAAACCCAAGACCGGGGCCGCGCCCCGCGTGCTGACGTACCGCACCGCTTACACTCCGTCCGATGAAGTGGGCATAGTTAGCGAGGACCCCGCCCGCACGCAAGCGGTGCGGGACGCACGGCGCATATTCCCAATGGTGAGGGCGGTCTGCCGCTTCGGATGGAACGCTTGAAACACCATGAAACGGTTTTCCGGGATGTGTTCAGTGTTCAATCCGGGCCGACCCGTGCGGCTCCGGATGGACGGCATGGAACAGGGTGAAACAGTTTCCCGGAGATGTTCCATCATTCCATCCCGGCCTGCCCCTCTCACGCAGCCTCCTCGACCGCCTCGTCGACACCGCGCCGGCGCACCAGCGAGGCGGCGCGTTCCAGCACCTCCGGGCCGGCACCGGGGCGGTGGGCGTTCTCGGCGATGTGGCGGCGGTAGGCACGAGCGCCGGGCAACCCCTGGAACAGGCCCAGCATGTGGCGGGTGATGGAGGACAGCGGCGTGCCGCGCGTCATGCGGGCCTCGATATAGGGCAGCATCGCCGCGATCACCGCATGGCGGTCGGGGCCGGGCTCGCCCCCCATCAGGCGGCGGTCGGCGTCGGCCAGCAGATAGGGCGTCTCGTAGGCGGCACGGCCGATCATCACGCTGTCGACCTTGTCCAGATGCTCCTCGGCCTCGTCCAGCGTCTTGATGCCACCGTTGATGGCGATGGTGAGGTGCGGGTTCTCCGCCTTCAACCGGTGGACGAGGTCGTAGCGCAGCGGCGGGATGTCCCGGTTCTCCTTGGGGCTGAGACCCTTCAGCCACGCCTTGCGGGCATGGACGATGAAGTGGGTGCAACCGGCGGCGGAAACGGTGCGGATGAAGTGGTCGAGCGTCGGCCATTCCTCCATCTCGTCGATGGCGATGCGCGACTTGACGGTGACCGGGATCGACACCGCCTCGCGCATGGCGCCGACCAGCCGGGCCACCAGATCGGGCTCCGCCATCAGGCAGGCGCCGAAGCGTCCGGACTGCACGCGGTCGCTCGGGCAACCGACGTTCAGGTTGACCTCGTCATAGCCCCACTCCTCGGCAATGCGGGCGCAGGCGGCGAGGTCCGCCGGGTCGGAGCCGCCAAGCTGGAGCGCCACCGGATGTTCCGCCGCATCGAAGCCCAGCAGCCGCTCGCGGTCGCCATGCAGCACGGCGCCGGTCGTCACCATCTCGGTATAGAGCAGGGTCGAACGCGACAGCAGACGGTGGAAGTACCGGCAATGCCGGTCGGTCCAGTCCATCATCGGGGCGACGCTGAGGGGGATGGCGGAGGTGACGAGGTTCGGAGCGGTCATCGCGGTCAGCTCTGCTGCGGCCGGAAAAATCAGGATGGGCGAAACGGGATCGGCGGGCAACCGCCGGGCATAAATTCTGCCAAAAGCAAAAGGCCCGGCTATGCAGCCGGGCCTTCCTAACTTGTCGCGCATCCTAGAGAAGATGGCGTCCCCGACGGGAGTCGAACCCGTGTCGCCGCCGTGAAAGGGCGGTGTCCTAGGCCTCTAGACGACGGGGACGTCGTTCGCGGTGACGCGCTTTCTAAAGATCGGAGCCGCTGAGCGCAAGCGCTTTTTTGCATCCTCCGATACTTTTTGCGCCCTGCCCGCCCCCATGCCCCACCCCCATGCCCCGCCAGTGCTCAGGCCGAGCGCGCCGGTGCCGCGTCGTCGATCAGCAGTTGGACCCCTTCCGAGCCGTTCCAGCGGTCGATGCGCAGCACGCCGGCAAGGTGGAACGGGGTGCCGCGGCCGGTCAGCAGGGCCTGGCCCATGTCGCTGTCGAGCGCGCGGAAAGCGATGGCCTTCAGCCGGGCACCGTCGTTGCCTTGCAGGATGCAGCGGACATGGTTGGCGCCCACCACGTCGGCGCGCACGACGCGGGCGTCGGCGATGGCGAAGCGCGGCTCGGAATTGCCGGTGCCGTAGGGGCCGAGCTTGTCGAGCGTCGTCACCAGACCGACGCTGGCGCCGCCGACCGACAGGGCGCCGTCCAGTTCCAGCGTCGGCACCAGCGGGGCGGACGCCACCTGTTCGGAGATGCGGCTGTGCAGGAAGTCACGCAGCGCGTCGATCCTGTCGCCGGCAACGCTGAAGCCCGCCGCCATGCGGTGGCCGCCGCCGG
>Ga0206117_101571_pt1 | contig 11029 bp, 8 predicted proteins | sample 3A5Ametagenome_FD_177997 | JGI IMG/M metagenome (GOLD analysis project Ga0206117, IMG submission 177997) | Enriched microbial communities from leaf-cutter ant dump, University of Wisconsin, Madison, United States - 3A5A | ecosystem: Environmental > Terrestrial > Nest > Insects nest > Nest dump... | reverse complement strand
AAGATCAACGCCTCCATCGGCTTCGACAAGCGGCTCGCCGACCAGGACATCGCCGGGTCGAAGGCCCATGCCGCGATGCTGGCCAAGCAGGGCATCATATCCCAGGCCGACGCCGACGCCATCATCGACGGGCTCGACCGCGTAAAGGCAGAGATTGACGCCGGCAGCTTCACCTTCAAGGTGGAGTTGGAGGACATCCACATGAATGTGGAGGCCCGGCTGGCCGAGCTGATCGGTGAACCGGCCAAGCGCCTGCACACCGGCCGCTCGCGCAACGATCAGGTGGCGACCGATTTCAAGCTGTGGGTGCGCGACGCCATCGACCGCACCATCGCCGGCCTGACCGCGCTGCAAACCGCGCTGATCGACCTGGCGGAGCAGCACACCGGCACGGTGATGCCGGGCTTCACCCATTTGCAGGCGGCGCAGCCGATCAGCTTCGCCCATCACCTGCTTGCCTATGTCGAGATGTTCGGGCGCGACCGCAGCCGCTTCCGCGACGCCCGCTGCCGGCTGAACGAATGCCCGCTCGGCTCGGCGGCGCTGGCCGGCACCCCCTACCCCATCGACCGTTTCATGACGGCCGAGGCGCTGGGCTTCAACCGGCCGACCGCCAACTCGCTGGACGCGGTGTCCGACCGCGACTTCGCGCTGGAATACCTGTCGGCGGCGTCGATCTGCGGCATGCACCTGTCGCGCTTCGCCGAGGAGATCGTGATCTGGTGCTCGGCGCAGTTCCGCTTCATCAAGCTGTCGGACGCCTTCACCACCGGCTCGTCCATCATGCCGCAGAAGAAGAACCCCGACGCGGCGGAGCTGGTGCGCGCCAAGGCCGGCCGCGTCATCGGTTCGCTGAACAGCCTGCTGATCGCCATGAAGGGCCTGCCGCTGGCCTATTCCAAGGACATGCAGGAAGACAAGGAACCGGTGTTCGAGGCCGACGACACGCTGGCGCTCTGCATCGCCGCGATGGAAGGCATGGTGCGCGACATGCAGCCCAACGTCCCGGCGATGCGCGAGGCGGCCGACCGCGGCTTCCTCAACGCCACCGACCTCGCCGACTGGCTGGTCCGGGAGCTGGACATGCCCTTCCGCGAGGCGCACCACGTCACCGGCCGCGCCGTGAAGGCGGCGGAGGACCGCCGCGTCGGCCTGACCGACCTGACGCTGGCCGAACTCCAGGCCATCGAGCCGCGCATCACCGAGGCCGTCTATCCGGCGCTGAGCATCGAGGCGTCGCTGAACAGCCGCACCAGCTTCGGCGGCCCGGCCCCCGTCCGCGTGCAGGAGGCGGTGAAGGCCGCCCGGGAGCGTTTCCTGTGATCCGCCGTCTTCCCCGTTCCGCCACCCTGACCGTCCTCGCCCTGGCCGGCGCCCTGGCGCTGTCCGGCTGCGGCAAGAAGCCGAAGGCCGTCGACAGCCCGGTTCCCGAAGGGCAGGTCGATCCCTTCCCCCGCACCTATCCCAACCCCTCGCTGGACCCGAAGCCCGGTAAGCCGGCCGGTTCCGGAGTCCAGTTCCCATGACCGCCCGCACCGGTGCCCCGAACGGCTCGCCCATGAGCGTCTTCGCCTACCGCAACGGCGTGCTGCATGCCGAATCCGTGTCGCTGGAGGATGTGGCGCGGGAGGTCGGCACCCCCTTCTACCTCTACTCCACCGCAGCGCTGGAGTCGCACTACAACGCCTATGCCGGCGCCTTCGCCGGCCAGGATGCCGGGGTCTGCTATGCGCTGAAAGCCAACTCCAACCTCGCCGTCATCCGCACCCTGGCGAAGCTGGGGGCCGGCGGCGACGTGGTGTCGGTGGGCGAGATGAAGCGCGCGCTTGCCGGCGGCATCCCGCCCGAGCGCATCGTCTTCTCCGGCGTCGGCAAGACCCGCGACGACCTGCGCGCCGCGCTTGAGGCCGGCATCCACCAGATCAACGTCGAATCGGTGCCGGAGCTGGAGGCGCTGAGCCGGATCGCCTCGTCCATGGGCGTGGAGGCTCCCATCGCCTTCCGCGTCAACCCGGACGTCGACGCCAAGACCCACGCCAAGATCGCCACCGGCAAGAAAGAGAACAAGTTCGGCATCGACTACGACCACGCGCGCGAGATCTACCGCCGCGCGGCCGCCCTGCCGGGCATCAAGCCGGTCGCAATCGCCGTCCATATCGGCTCGCAGCTGACCGACCTCGCTCCCTTCCGGGCGGCCTACGAGCGGGTCGCGGCGCTGCTGCACCAGCTGCGCGAGGACGGCCACGACATCCAGCGCCTCGATCTCGGCGGCGGGCTCGGCATCACCTACAAGAACGAGGCGCCGCCCGATCTGGCCGACTACGCCGCGATGGTGCGCTCGATCACCGGCAATCTCGGCTGCCGCATCACGCTGGAGCCCGGCCGCTCGCTGGTCGGCAACGCCGGCATCCTGGTCAGCCGCGTCATCTATGTGAAGCAGGGGCTGCACCGCCGCTTCGCCATCGTCGACGCGGCGATGAACGACCTGATCCGTCCGTCGCTGTACGACGCCTATCACGGCATCGTGCCCGTCGCGGAGCCGGCCGCCGACGCCGCTGCCGAGCCCTACGACGTGGTCGGCCCGGTGTGCGAGAGCGGCGACACCTTCGCCGTGCAGCGCCCGCTGCCGCCGCTGGCCGACGACGACCTCGTCGCCTTCCTGTCGGCCGGCGCCTATGGCGCGGTGATGGCCTCGACCTACAACACCCGGCCGCTGGTGCCGGAGGTTCTGGTCAACGGCGACCGCTTCTCCGTCATCCGCCCCCGCCCCACGGTGGAGGAGATGCTGGCGGCCGAGCGGGTGCCCGACTGGCTGTAAAGGGCTGACGCTCCCAAGCATCGGAGAGGGAGCGTCCCCGTTACATGTCCAGCACGACCCGGGCGTTCTTCGCCGTCAGCGCCTCGAAATAGGGGCGCAGGCTCGCGTCGTCGAAGCCGAAGGCCTGCTGGAAGCGGATGATCAGGTCACGCTCGCCCTGCTCCGCCTCGCCATCGGCCATGGCGCTGTCGATCATGTTCAAGAGGATGCACAGCCGCTGCTGCTGGTTCAGCTTCGGCGTGACTTCGGCCAGGAAGCCATCCGGCGGGGTGCTGCGCGCATATTTGAGGCAGCCGTCCAACTCCTCCCGCGAGGCGCGGCGGCCGAGGACGGAAACCAGATGACCGACCTCCTCCGGGTCGATCTCGCCGTCCGATCCCATGCAGTAGACCAGCGACACCACCAGCGCACGGCGCGGGTTCATCTCCAGCGGCGCGTTGCCCTTGAACATATCGAACAGACCCATCGTTCGACCTCCCCAATGGTTCAGACGCCCGCCCATTTGGGTCCATGGGACAAGCCGCGCAAGATGGGGGGCGGTGCTATTTTTCAAAGGCTGCGGCGGATTTGTGCAGCCCGGCATGCCCCCTGAAACTGTCGGGCCATCGGGACAAACCCCAAGCCCCCTCCCGGTCGAATAGCGCAGCCGTCCCATCGGATTCGTGATAGTTTGGATGTGAAGTTTCGGGCGGGCCGCATCGCGCATCGGCACAGGAATGGGGGATTTGTGGGACGCTTCCTAAGGGGCGCGCTGGTGGTGGTCGTCGTGCTGGCCGCATTGGCGGGCAACGCGGCCCACAGGATCTATTACGATTACCAGGACACCCAGCAGCGCCGCTTCGCCCTGGTGCAGGACATGGCCCGCCTGGTCGACGACCATGTCCGCCGCACGCTGCGCACGGCCGACGTGGCGCTCGACCAGGCGGCGGCCATGGTGGCGGAGGCCCGCGGCCTGCAGAAGCTGCGCGACCTGAAGCATTGGGCGCGCCTGCGCGAACATGCCGCCCAGGTCGAGGGCGCCGACGCCATCTGGATTTACGACGCCGACGGACGGGCCGTGCTCGAATCGGCCAGCTTCCCCAACCGCATCGCCGATTTTGCCGACCGGGCCGGCCTGGAGGCCCTGCGCGGCGGGATGCGCCTGCACATCGGCGCGGCGCAACCGGTCCGGACCGGGGCCTATCCGCTCGTCTTTCCGGTTTCCCGCCCGCTGCATGACGACGAAGGGCGCTTCGTTGGGGTGGCATCCGTGTCGATCCGGGTCAACCACCTGACCGATTTCTACAGCATTCCGGGCTTCGAGTTCGATCCACTGATCGCCGTCTACCGGCCGAACGGCGAGGTGGTCGCCCGCCGCCCTGCGCCCGAAGACTCGGCAGGGCGAACGGCCGCCGCAGCACCGCTGTTCCAGTTCCGGCTGCGCGAGGCGCCGGAGGGGCAGTTCCTGTCGGCGTCGCCGCTGGACGGGGTGCTGCGCATCACCGCCTACCGGACCGTCCGCGACTATGGTCTGGTGGTGCTGGCCGGCATCGACCGGGAAGAGGCGATGGCCGTGTGGCGCACCCGCACCCTGCATACGGTGGTGGAGACCCTCGTCGGCCTGCTGGCGGTGCTGGGGATGCTGGCCTGGGGCATGCGCTATCTCGACCGCGAGCGCAAGGCGCAGGTGGCCCTGGCCGAGGCGCGGAACGCGGTGGAGCGGACCAGCGCCGAACGTGATGAAAGCGCCCGGCTTGCCGCCGCGCTGAACCATGCCCGCGACATGGCGGAGAATGCCCGGCAGGCCGCCGAGGCCGCCAACCGGGCCAAGGGCGAGTTCCTGGCCGGGCTGAGCCACGAGTTGCGCACGCCGCTGAACGCCGTGATCGGTTTCTCCGACCTGATCGCCCGCGAGGCGGAGGGGCCGGTCGGCACCCCATCCTACCGGCAATATGCCGCCAATGTCCGTGACAGCGGCCAGCATGTGCTGGAGCTGATCAACGAGATCCTCGACCATGCGCGGGCGGAGGCCGGGGCGCTGACCATCGAGGAGGGGCACTGCGACCTGGAGGGCGCGGCGGATTTCGCCGTCCGCATGCTGACCCCGCGGGCGGAGCGCGCCGGCGTGCTGCTGTCGGCGGCGGTGGCGCCGGCGGTGGGCGCCTTGCACGGAGACGACCGCCGCATCCGCCAGATCCTGCTGAACCTGATCGCCAACGGGGTGAAATACACGCCGTCTGGCGGATCGGTGACCCTGTCCGCCCTTCTGGAGGACGGGACGCCGGTGATCCGCATCACCGACACCGGGCTGGGCATCCCGGCCGAGGATCTGGATCGCGTGCTGGAGCCCTTCGCCCGTGTCGAGAGCGCCGACCACCGCGGAGTGGAGGGCGCCGGGCTGGGCCTGCCGCTGACCAAGCGGCTGGTCGAGCTGCATGGCGGTACGCTGGCACTGCGCAGCACGCTGGGTGTCGGCACCACGGTGACGGTGCGGCTGCCGGCGAACCGCCTGTTGCCGGCGGAGGCGTCCGGCATGCCGGCGACACCGCCGGGCCGGCCGGCCACCCCCGCCCCATCCATTGCCCCATCCATCCCTGCCCCCACACAGCCTCCGGCCCAGCCCTTACCGACTCCGCTTTCCCCGCTGCCGTCCGGACCGCTGTCGATCCTGCTGGTGGACGACGACCCGACCGTGCGCGACATGGTGGCCGGGCTGCTGCGCGGCTGGGGCCATCGGGTGATCGCGGCGACCAACGCCAACGAAGCGCTGGTGGTGCTGGACGGGCCGGAAAAGCTGGACCTGCTGCTCAGCGACGTCGTCATGCCGCCGGGCATGGACGGGACGGAGCTGGCCCGGCACGCTGCCCGCATGCGCCCCGGCCTGCCGGTTCTGCTGGCTTCCGGCTTCGCCGCCCATGCCGTCGGCACGCCGGCCGGCTTCGGCCCCGACGTGGCGATGATCGCCAAGCCCTTCTCCATCGATGACCTGCGCCGGCAGCTTGCCCGCATCGCCGGCCGGCGGGCCGAGACGGCACCCCAGGCTCAGGCAATCGCGACTCAGGCAATAGCCACTCAGGCAATCGCTGCCCCGCCCCCCGCTCCCCTTCCCGCCGGACCGCCGCGCCTGCTGATCGCCGAGGATCTGTCGATCAACCGTGAACTGCTGGCGGCGCTGTTCAAGGACAGCGGCTACCGCATCGATCTGGTGGCCGATGGCGCGGCGGCGGTGGAGGCGGTGAAGGCCGGCGACTATGACCTCGTGCTGATGGACGTGCAGATGCCGGAGATGGACGGGCTGGAGGCGAGCCGGATCATCCGCGCCATGCCGCCGCCGCACGGAGAGCTGCCGATCCTGGCGTTGACCGCCGGTTCGTCCGATGAGGAACGGCGCGACTGCCGCGAGGCCGGCATGAACGGGCACATCGGCAAACCTTACGAGCGCGACCTGCTGCTGCGTCAGGTCGCCCGCACGCTGGCCGCCGGGCGCAGCCGCACCGGCGCCGCCTGAAGGCCGGTCAGGGCTGCTCGAACACCCTGGGGAAATGCGCGAGACGCCGGCCGAACAGGCTTTGCGGCGTGGTGTCGGCCACTGCCGGCGCCGCCTGATTGGCCGGCAACGGCGCCATCGGCAGGGAAGGCGCAGACAGGGCCGTGGAGGAGAGCGCACGCGCCGAGGTCGGGCGGGGGCGGCGTTCGGACTTGTCGGGCGGGGCGTAGAAATGCAGGGTCAGCTGGCCGTCGGCTTCAGCCGCATAGGGCAAGCCGGGGACCGTCCGGCGTTCGGCGCCGGGAAGCACATACTGCTCACCTTGGTCGGTGCGTTCGATATGCGGCATGACCGGTATCCTGTCTCCACCGGACCGATCCTGCCGTTCCCGCCCTTGCGGGTCAAGGGCGGGCTGCGCCACGAAGGGCTTATCCGTTCGTACCGCCATCCGCCCCGCCATTCTCAGGGCGTTCCCAGGGTGTTCTCCCCCCGGATCGAGGTCCTTACGGGTGCAGGACGCTCGCCACCAGCAGATAGGACAGCCAGGCGACGATGCCGGAGGCGGGAATCGTCAACACCCAGGCCCAGACGATTCGGCCCGCCAGACCCCAGCGCACCGCCGAGGTGCGGCGGGCGGAGCCGACGCCGACGATGGCGCCGGTGATGGTGTGGGTGGTCGAAACCGGGATGCCCAGCCATGTCGCGCCGAACAGCGTGATGGCGCCCGCCGTCTCCGCGCAAAAGCCCTGGTAGGGCTTCAGGTCGGTGATGCGCGACCCCATGGTGCGGACGATGCGCCAGCCGCCCATCATGGTGCCCAGCCCCATCGCCAGCTGGCAGGCGATGATGACCCAGAAGGGAACGTGGAAGGTGTCGCCCAGCATGCCCTGGCTGAACAGCAGGACGGCGATGATGCCCATCGTCTTCTGCGCATCGTTGCCGCCATGGCCCAGGCTGTACAACGCCGCCGAAACCAGCTGCCAGTGCCGGAACTGGCGGTCGACCGTGAAGGGGGCGGCCCGGCGCAGCGCCCAGGACAGCACCAGCATCAGGAACAGCGCCAGCAAGAGGCCGATGCCGGGCGACAGCACGATGGCGACCGCCGTCTTGGTGAAGCCGCTGGCGATGATGGCGCCGAAGCCGGCCTTGGCGATGCCCGCCCCGGCGATGCCGCCGACCAGCGCGTGCGAGGACGAGGAGGGCAGCCCGAGATACCAGGTGATCAGGTTCCAGCCGATGGCGCCGATCAGCGCCGCCAGGATCACCGCCGGGTCCATCACCAGCGGATCGACCAGCCCGGTGCCGATGGTGGTGGCGACATGCAGGCCGAAGAACAGGAAGGCGATGAAGTTGAAGAAGGCCGCCCACAGGACGGCCAGCTTGGGCGACAGCACGCGGGTCGACACCACGGTGGCGATGGAGTTCGCCGCGTCGTGCAGGCCGTTGATGAAGTCGAAGGCGAGCGCCACCAGAACGATGACGGCGATCGCCGGCAGGCCGAGTTGCAGGGCCTCCATGACCGGGACCGCCTCAGACCTGATCGAGCGTGATGCCCGCGACCAGGTCGCCGACGTCGTCGCACCGGTCGGTCACCGCCTCCAGCATCTCGTACAGCTCGCGCCGGCCGAGGAAGGCGATCATGTCCGGCTTCTCTGCGATCAGCGCCTGCAAGGCGCTGCGCAGGATGTCGTCGGCCTCGTCCTCGATGTCGGACAGCCGGCCGCAGAGATGGTCGATGCGCTCGGCGTTGCGGGCGATGGAGCCCAGCAACGGCATCAGCTCGACCAGCACGTCGGCCTGCTGGCGGATCAGGGCGACGAAGCGGCGCATCGGCTCGTCGAACGCCTCGATGCCGTAGAGGCCGGCATGGCGCGGCACCTCGTCCATCAGGTCGATGGCGTCGTCCAGCGCGTTGATCAGCGACAGGATGTCCGACCGGTCGAAGGGGGTGATGAAGGCGCGGTGCAGGTCGCGCCCGGCATCCTTGGCGATGCGGTCGGCGTCCTTCTCCACCCGCTTCAGTGCTGCGACCTTCTGTGCGCGGTCGTCCGGTCCGGAATCCATCACCGCTTCCAGTGCGATGGATGCTGCCACGATGTGGCGGGCCTGCTCGACGAACTGGTCGACGAAGCGTTCCTCCTTCGGCATCAGCGAACGGAATGCGCGCAGCAGCATGGGACGGTGACTCGCGTAGACTGGAATGGTTTGGCGCTGCTCTTAGCACGCTTCGCGGTGCGGTGCAGCGGCGGCATGTCATGTAAAGGTCATGAAACAGTCATTTGGTAGCAAAATCGCCACAGGTCGCGGCATATCGCCGCTTTTCACCCCTCCAACCAATCCGGCAAACCGGTTTCACCGGCCCCATAGGCAGGGACCATGGAAAGCCGCCGGCCGCCTTCCCAAATCTCCCCCGAAGCCCCTTCCCCGACCGCAGGGTTCCGCCCATGACGTGCCCACCCGCCCTTCTGCACCGCCTTGCCATGCCGGCGCTTGCCATCCTGCTGGCGAGCACCGCCCCGCTGCAAGCCCAGACGGTTCCGCCCAACGACCCGGCCGGACGGTGCAGCCCGACCGTCTCGGCGGCGCTCAGCACCTGGGACACCGGAGTCGCGGCGGCGGAGCGTTTCGGCGACAAGGCCGCGGCGGTGGCGCGCGAAAAGGGGCGGGAGTATCTGCTGCCGCTGCTGGGCATCGACCCGAAGGCGATGCCGCCGGACGCCAAGGGCGGCGGCACGACCGACGATGTCGGCCGCGCGCTGGAGGAAAGCCGCAACGATCCCAAGCGCCGCGCAGACCTCTGCGCCGCCATCACCCGCGCGGCGGACGAGGCGAAGAACTCGGCCGGCGCCGGGCTCGACGCGCTGAAACGGGCGCTTGACAGCTGGCAGCTGACGCCGCCCGCCGCGCCCAGCCCGGCCCCGGAGGCGCCGAAGCAGGACGGGCTGATCAAGACCTGATCCGGATCAGATCCGCCGGAGCGGACGCCGGGCGCTCCACACGCCGGCCAGGAAGGGCAGCGCCAGCAGACCCTGCAACGCTGCCCAGCCCAGCGCCTCCCAGTTCGGCCGGGTCCACTCGACCTCGTGCAGCGCCTCCATGAAGGGCAGCTGGCCGTAGATCAGCGATTCGAGCGGCACGAAGCCCTCCGCCACCACGGTCAGCAGCGCCGCCAGCAGCAGCCCGAAGCCCAGCACCGACTCGACCGGCAGGCGGCGGACGGCGCCGCACAGGCCGCGCGGCGCGCCGTCGGCGACGGGAACGGCCGGACGGAACAGGCTGGCGATGCCCAGCGCACTGCGCGTCTCCGCCCCCACCGGCCGGCGGGCGGCGCGGATCAGGCCCAGCGCCGGCAGCGCCACCGCCGGGATCAGCAGATAGGGGTTGGGGAAGTCGCGATAGCGGCCGTCGAAGACGATCAGCAGCGACCAGACCAGCGCCGCAACGCCCAGCGCAACGGCACTCCACCGCCCCACCCGCTCGGTGCGGGTCAAAGCCGGGCGGGCATGGCGCAGGCCGACCAGCGGCTCGCTCGCCAGACCGCCGCTCGCCAGCGTGCGGTGGGCGGTCAGCAGCACCGCCAGCGCCAGCGCCGCGGTCAGCGCCAGCATCGCCACCGCCAGCGTGGTGTCCTGCCAGTAATGCTTGCCATGCTCGGCCAGGAAGGCAGCGCGGACATACAGGGTGGACAGCGCCTGCGCCAGCAGGATCAGCACCACCCAGCCGGTGCCCGGCACATGACGGCGCAGCAGCGACAGCCCGCCCAGCAGCACCAGCGCCAGCCCGCTCGACGCCGCGAACAGCCAGGGCCACGCGACATTGCCGACGACCGGCCCGGCCAGCGAGAATTTCGGCGTGCGGTCGGCATTGTAGAGGCCCCAATGGCCGCCGACGGTGCCCTCCAGTTTGGCCTTCCACTCCTGATCGAAGGCCTCGATCACGTTGTAGTCGAAGCCTTCCTGCTCGGCCATGCGGACGAAGGCATTGACGAACTTCGCCTTGTTGACCAGCCCCGGCACGGCGGCCCCGCGCGAGCGGCCCTGCGTCGGCCAGCCGGTCTCGCCGACCAGGATCGGCTTGCCCGGGAAGCGGTGGGCGATGGTGCGATAGCTCTGGCGGATGCGCTCGGTCGCCGCCTCGACGCCGGCCGGCACATCCTCCCAATAGGGCAGCAGATGGATGGTCAGGTAATCGACGTGATCGGCAATCTGCGGGTATTTCAGCCACCATTCCCACACGTCGGCATAGGACACCGGCTGCTTCACCGCCGCCTTGACGCGGTCGATGTAGCCGGCGACCTGCTCCGGCGTCAGCTCGCGGCGCAGCAGCACCTCGTTGCCGACGATGACGCGGGTGATGATGTCGGGATAGCGGTTGGCGAGGTCGATCAGCGAGGCGATCTCCGCCTCGTTCTTGTCGGTCCGCGACGACAGCCACGCCCCCATGGTGACCTGCATGCCATGCTTGCGCGCCAGTTCCGGCACCACCTGCAAGCCTTCCAGCGAGGTGTAGGTGCGGATGCCGGCCACCTGCGGCGCAAGGGCGACCAAGTCCTCCTCGATCTGGGCGGTGGAGGGCAGCACGCCGGTCAGCGGGCTCTGCCCGTCGCGGAAGGGCGCGAAGGACACGCTGCGCAGCTTGCCGCCGGGCGGCGGGTCGAGCGGCACCGGCAGGTTCGGCAGGGACCAGACGGCGAGATTGGCGAGGCCGGCGACGAGCAGCGCGGCGAGGATGAGGATCAGGCGCAT
>Ga0206117_101570_pt1 | contig 11036 bp, 12 predicted proteins | sample 3A5Ametagenome_FD_177997 | JGI IMG/M metagenome (GOLD analysis project Ga0206117, IMG submission 177997) | Enriched microbial communities from leaf-cutter ant dump, University of Wisconsin, Madison, United States - 3A5A | ecosystem: Environmental > Terrestrial > Nest > Insects nest > Nest dump... | reverse complement strand
CCGAGGCGGCCGCACTGATGTTCCAGGCGGCGGCCGGCGACGACGAAGACGACTGATCGCAAGCGGTCCGATCTTGTTACATCGTTTTACCCCCCCGATCTAACCGGGTTACAACGCACTGCTAGGCTCCGATCCATCGAACGAGGATCGGACCACCCATGCGCCGACTGCTGATCGCCATCCTGATGCTTGCCTTTGCCGGTGCCGTGCCGGCGCGGGCAGAAACCTTCCGCTTCACGGCGGCGGCGCGTTGCCCCCATGCCTGCCCCGACCTGCCCGGGCAGGGGGCGATGGTCCAGGCCCTGCGCGACGCCTTCGCCGCCGCGGGCACCGATATCGACATCGAATTCCTGCCCTGGCAACGCGCCGTGGCCACCGCGCGCCACGATCCGGCTTTTGCCGGCTATCTGGTCGACGACGGGTCGGTCGAGGCCGGTTTCACCCTGTCGCCGCCGCTGATGTCAGGCACGCTGGGCCTGGCCGTCCGCCGCGGATCCGAGCAGGGCGACGTCAGCACCGCGGGCCTGCGCGGCCTGTCGCTGCTGGTGCTGGCCGGGCATGCCATCACCCCGGCGATCGACGGCGCCATCGTCGGCCGCCGCCTGTCGGCCTATGCGGTCGATGACGATAGAACGATGCTGCGCATGCTGGCAGCCGGCCGGCTGGATGCCGCGGTCATCGATGCCGACGTGTTCGCCTGGCTGCAGTATCACGCACCCGACCTGGCGCCGGTGCGCGACACCATCACCTTCAACCACGTTGTGCTTGGCCGCAAGACGCGCCATGTCGCCTTTGCCGGCACCGAACTGGGCCGCCGCGCCGCGATGGCCTTCGCCGACGGCAATGCGATGCAGGACGGCCTGGCGCCGGTTCGTATCAGCGGCGTGCTCGGCGCCGCTCACACTTCCCAATAAGGCGGGTCGCCGAACGCCTGTTTCAGGTGGTCGGCGATGGCGCGCAGCTTTCGCGAGGGATTCCGCCCCTCGGGATGCGCCATGTAGATGAATTCCGCCTCCGGCCGATGGCCGACGTCGATTTCGACCAGCAGTCCGTCCCGCAAGGCCGGGCCGACGATGAAGGTCGGCAGCAGCGCGATGCCGAGGCCGGCGATCGCCGCATCGCGGATCATGTCGCCGTTGTTCATCACCAGGCCCTGCCTGGCCCGCACGATGACCGCGCCATCCGTGCCCTGGAACCGCCAGTCTGCCACTCCCCTGAACGTGTAGAAGATGCCCCGGTGATCCGCCAGGTCGTTCAGTGTCGCCGGCAAGCCGTGATCGGCCACATAGGCCGATGACGCGACCAGCAGCCGCCGGCTGGGGGCCAGCGTCCAGGCGACCAGCCGTGAATCGACGATCGGGCCGTGGCGGATGATCGCGTCATAGCCGCCCGCCAGGATGTCGACCCGCCGGTCGTCGATGTCGAGCGTCAGTTCCATGGCGGGGTGCCGGGCCAGGAACGGATAAAGCGCCGGCCCCAGATGCATGCGGCCGAAGGTGACGGGGGCAGCGAGCCGCACCGGCCCGGCCAAGGTGCCGCGCCGCTCCGAAATCTCGGCCGTCGCCTCGCCCAGTTCCTGCATGATGCGGCGGGCCCGATCGAGGAAGGCCAGGCCGTCCTCGGTGATCGTCAGCGTCCGGGTCGTACGGCGCAGCAGGATGGCGCCCAGCGTCCTTTCCAGTTCCGCCAGTCTTTCGCTGACCACCGATTTCGACAGGCGCAGCCGGCGCGCCGCCTCGCTGATCGACCCGCCCTCGACGATGGCGACGAAGGCGGATATCCCCTCGATACGGATCATTGTTCGGCATTTCCGAATTATAGTTCCCGGTTCGGCAGGCTACTGCGAACTCCTACCAAAGGCCATTCTTCAGGCCAGGGACGGACGGCACGGGCCGCCTGCCCAACCTGAAGGAGATCGAAGCCATGGATCGTCTGCGCAACAAGGTCGCCATCGTCACCGGTGCCAGCGCGGGTATCGGACGGGCCACCGCCCTGCTGTTCGCGGCCGAGGGCGCCAAGGTCGTGGTCGGTGCCCGCCGCCAGAAGGAACTGGACAGCCTGGTCGACGAGATCCGGAGCGCCGGCGGGCAGGCCGCGGCGGTCGCCGGCGACGTCCGGTCCGAGGATTTCCAGAAGGCGCTGGTCGCCGCGGCCGTCGACAATTTCGGCCGGCTGGATATCGCCTTCAACAATGCGGGCGTCCTGGGCGAGGGCGGCCCCAGCACGGGCGTATCCGAAGCCGGTTTCGCCGAGGCGGTGGCGATCAACCTGACCGCGTCCTTCCTGGCGGCCAAGCACCAGATCGGCCAGATGGAAAAGAACGGCGGCGGCTCGGTGATCTTCACCTCGACCTTCGTCGGCTACTCCTTCGCCTTTCCGGGCGGTGCCGCCTATGCCGCCAGCAAGTCGGGGCTGATCGGGTTGACCCAGGCGCTGGCCGCCGAATTCGGGCCCAAGAATGTCCGCGTGAATGCGGTCCTGCCCGGCGCGGTCGATACCGACATGTATCGCGGACTGAACGACACCGCCGAAAAGCAGGCCTACATCACCGGCCTGCATGCGCTGAAGCGCGTGGCGACGCCCGACGAGATCGCGCGCTCGGTCCTTTATCTCGCGTCCGACGATGCCAGCTTCGTTACCGGCACCGCGTCGCTGGTCGACGGCGGCGTGTCGATCACCCGCAGCTGATCAGGCCGTGGCTGCCGCCTCGAGTTCTTCCGAGGCGGCAAGCCAGACTTCCTCGGCCGCGCCGATCCGCTTTTCCAGCTCGGCGCGCTGTTTCAGCAACTCGGTCATCTTGTCGGCCGGCCCGCCATAGGTCTTGGGGTCGGCCAGCACGGTGTCCAGCCTGGCCTTTTCCTTGCCCAGCTTCTCGATCAGCGCCTCGGCGTCGCGGGCCTTGCGGCGCAGCGGCGCCAGTTTCTCGCGCGCTTCGGCCGCCGCGCGGCGTTCGTCGCGGCGGTTGGCACCGGCGTCGCGGGCATCGGCCTTGGGGCCCGACGCGTTGCGGCGGCGCTCGATCAGCATCCGGGCGTATTCGTCCAGGTCGCCGTCGAAGGGTTGCACCGTGCCGCCCTCGACCAGCCACAGCTGGTCGGCGGTCAGTTCGATCAGATGGCGATCATGGCTGATCAGCAGGACGGCGCCCTCGAAGGCGTTCAGGGCCTGGATCAGCGCCTCGCGCGCCTCGACGTCCAGATGGTTGGTCGGTTCGTCCAGGATCATCAGGTGCGGCGCGTCATAGGTCATCAGGCACAGGACCAGCCGTGCCTTCTCGCCGCCCGACAGGCTGCCGACCTCGGTCCCGGCCTTGTCGGCGGTGAAACCGAACGATGCCAGGCGCGAACGCAACTTGTCCTCGGGCATCTCGGGCAGCAGCTGGCGCAGATGCCAGACCGCATTCTGGTTCAAGGTCAGTTCGTCGACCTGATGCTGGGCGAAATAGCCCACGCGCATCTTGCCCGACTGGCGCTTCTCGCCGGTCAGGGCCTGCAGCCGGTCGCACAGGAACTTGGCGAAGGTGGTCTTGCCGTTGCCGTTGGCCCCGATCAGGGCGATGCGGTCGTCCTGGTCCAGCCGCAGGTTCAGGTTCTTCAGGATCGGCCGGTCGGCCGCATAACCGATCGACGCCTTCTCGATGGCGATCAGCGGCGGGCTGAGTTCGTCAGGGTTGGGAAAGATGAAGGTCGGCGTCGCATCCTCGACGATCGGCACGATCGGTTCCATCTTGGCCAGCATCTTCAGGCGGCTTTGCGCCTGGCGGGCCTTGGTCGCCTTGGCGCGGAAGCGGTCGACGAAGGACTGGATATGCTGGCGCTGGGCTGCCTGCTTGGCCGCCGCGGCCTGCAACTGCTCCATCTGTTCGCGCCGCTTGGCGGCGAAGGCGTCATAGCCGCCGCGATACAGGGTCAGCTTGCCGCGGTCGAGATGCAGGATATGGCCGACCGCCTCGTTCAGGAAATCGCGGTCGTGGCTGACGATCAGCAGCGTGCGGGGATAGACCTTCAGGAAACCTTCCAGCCACAGCGCGGCTTCGAGGTCGAGATGGTTGGTCGGTTCGTCCAGCAGCAGCAGGTCGGGTTCGGTGAACAGCACGGCCGCCAGCGCCACGCGCATGCGCCAGCCGCCCGAGAAATCGGACAGGGATTTCGCCTGCGCCTCGGCGTCAAAGCCGAGGCCGGCAAGAATCGAACCGGCCCGCGCCGGCGCCGTATGGGCGCCGATCTCGGCCAGGCGGGCATGGGTGTCGGCGATGACCTGGGGATCGGTCGCGGTCTCGGCCCGCTCCAGCAGAGTCGCGCGTTCCTTGTCGGCGGCCAGCACGAAGTCGAGCAGGGTGGTCGGTCCACCCGGCGCTTCCTGGGCGACGACGCCGATGCGGGCCCGCGGCGGCAGGCTGATCGCCCCATCCTCGGAGCCGAGCTCGCCGAGAATGAGTTTCAGCAGCGTCGACTTGCCGGCACCGTTCTTGCCGACCAGCCCGACCCGGTGGCCTTCGGGAATGACCACGGTCGCCTGGTCGATCAGGACGCGGCCGCCGATGCGATAGGTGAGGTCGTTGATGTGCAGCATGATCAGCAGTGTTGAACCGTAAACGCAGACCCTTTATACAGCCCGCAACATTTCGCAACCGCTAAACCAACATCGGATCAAGTCAATGGCTCTCGAGCGCACTTTCTCCATCATCAAGCCGGACGCGACCCGCCGCAACCTGACCGGCAAGATCAACGCCGTTATCGAGGCCGCCGGCCTGCGTATCGTCGCCCAGAAGCGGATGTGGCTCAGCCAGTCCCAGGCCGAAACCTTCTACGGCGTCCACAAGGACCGTCCGTTCTTCGGCGAACTGTGCGCGTTCATGACCTCGGGCCCGGTCGTCGTGCAGGTCCTGGAAGGCGAGAACGCCATCGCCAAGTACCGCGAAGTGATGGGCGCCACCAACCCGGCCAACGCCGCGCCCGGCACCATCCGCAAGGATTTCGCCGAATCGATCGAGGCCAACTCGGTCCATGGTTCGGACGCCGCCGAGACCGCCGCGGTGGAAATCGCCTACTTCTTCGCCGGCACCGAGATCGTCGGCTAAGCTTTTCGGCTACCGGTTACCGGACATGGGCGGCGGGGCAACCTGCCGCCCATGTTCTTTTCAGGATGCTGGGTTGACCAGAACGCCGGCCTGGGCGCCATCCAGGCCCGCGACCGTCACACGGTCGTCAAGATCGACCGATACCCTGCCTTCAGCGATCCACCGCAGTGCCATGGGATAGACCCGATGCTCTGCCGCCAGGACCCGGGCGGCAAGGGCCGCTTCGTCGTCCGCGGCCGAGACCGGCACTGCCGCCTGAACGATGATGGGACCCGTATCCATGTCCGACCGCACGAAATGCACCGTGCAGCCCGAAATCCGCACGCCCGAGGCGATCGCCTGCGCATGGGCGTTGGCCCCCTTGAAGGCCGGCAGCAGCGAGGGGTGGATGTTGATCAGCCGGTCGGCCCAGCCATCGACGAAGCCCGGCGTCAACAGCCGCATGAAACCGGCCAGGCAGACCAGGTCGACATCGACACGCCGCAAGGCCTGATCGAGGTCGGCGTCGAAGTCTTCGCGAGTGCGGCCCTTGGATGGTACCACCAGGGTCGGGATGCCGGCCGCCTGGGCCAACCCCAGGCCCTGGGCCTCGGCGCGGTTCGAGATCACCAGGGTGATCTCGGCCGGAAAATCGGGGGTTGAAGTCGCCTCGATCAGGGATTGCAGATTGGTGCCGCGGCCCGAAATCAGGACCGCGACCTTCAATCCTGCCACTGCTTGTCCCAGTCGTTGAGCCGGGTCTCGGGTTCGGCATTCGGCTTGGCCGCAGCGCTGATCCGGCCGACCGTCCAGGCGGTTTCGCCGGCATTGCGCAGCGCGGTCAGCGCCGCCTGTTCGTGCTCGGCCGCGACGACGGCGACCAGCCCCAGGCTGCAATTGAAGGTGCGCGCCATCTCGGCCGGCGTGACGCCGCCGTTGCGCTGCAGCCAGCGGAACACCGGCAGCATCGGCCAGGACCCGCCGTCCAACTCGGCCACGACGCCGTCGGGCAGCACGCGGGGGATGTTCTCGGTCAGGCCGCCGCCGGTAATGTGCGAGAATGCCTTGACCAGCCCGGCGCGATGCAGCGCCATGCCGGCGCGCACATAGATGCGGGTCGGGGCCAGCAGGGCCCGGCCCAGCGTCTCGCCCGGCGCGAAACCCGCCTCGCTGCCGTAATCATGGTCGCCGTCGGCGATGATCTTGCGGACCAGCGAAAAACCGTTGGAATGCACGCCCGACGACGCCAGGCCGATGATCACGTCGCCCGGAACGATGTCGCCCTTGGGCAGCAGCGTGCCGCGCTCGGCCGCGCCGACCACGAAACCGGCGACGTCATAATCGCCGCGGGCATACATGCCGGGCATTTCCGCGGTTTCGCCGCCGATCAGCGCGCAGCCGGCATCCTGGCAGCCATGGGCGATGCCTTCGACCACCGCGCGGGCCTGCGGCACATCCAGGCGGCCGGTCGCGAAATAATCCAGGAAGAACAAGGGTTCGGCGCCCTGGACGACGATGTCGTTGACGCACATCGCCACCAGGTCGATGCCGATGGTATCGTGCTTGCCGACCTCGGTCGCGACCTTCAGCTTGGTGCCGACGCCGTCGGTCGAGGCGACCAGGACCGGGTCCTTGAAGCCCGCGGCCTTGAGGTCGAACAAGGCGCCGAAGCCGCCCAGGCTTGCATCCGCGCCGGGCCGGCGGGTTGCATGGGCAAGCGGCTTGATCGCCTGAACCAGCGCATTGCCTGCGTCGATATCGACGCCGGCATCACGATAGGATGTCGAGTTCGTGGAGATGGTCGCCTCGCCAGGTCTTCAAGGGTTTGGGATCGGCCGGTCACCCGGGCGCGCGCCACATTAGTGAAATTGCGCCGGATTGCAACGCCGGCCGGGTCCTTACGCCATGACGTCGCGGTGTTCGGGGTGGCGGCGCAGCCAGGACACCGCATAACTGCAGATCGGGTACAGCTTCAGGCTGTCGGCCCGGGCGATGCCCACGATCCCTTCCATCAGCCGACCGGCGGCACCGGTGCCGCGCAGGGCCGGCGGCGCCTCGACATGGCGGATCTGGACGGTATCGCCGTCGCGCATGTAGCTGGCGAACACGATCTGGCCGTCCACATCCATCTCGAAGCGGCGGCGGTCGGCATTGTCGGTGACGGGGGTGGTCATGGCGGCGGGGCCTCCTGTCCGATGGAACCCATGTCCATCTTAAATCATTGATCGCAGAGATAGTTTCAATGGCCATCGCGGTGCGGTTGCTTAGGCCCGTCGGCATCGCTAACGTGCCGGGAGACTGAAGTCCGGGGGAGTCGACCGATGCGGCGTACGCTTCTTGCCTTGATCTTCGCGGTCTGCGCGGTTTTCCCCGCAGCTGCCGCGGATGTCTCGCTTTATACCGTCGCCGGTGTCCCGGTCGAGGCCGCAGCCGAAAACGCCGCCGCCGCCCGCACCCCCGCCATCGCGTCCGGCGAGAAACGCGCCGCCCAGATCATGCTGCGCCGGCTGACGCAGTCGACCGATTACGGCCGCCTGCCGGCCCTGAGCGATACCGAGCTGCAGACCCTGGTCCGCGGCATCGAGATCAATGACGAGCGTATCGGCGGCAACCGCTATACCGCCAAGATCACCGTGAACTTCAATGCCAATGCGGTGCGCAACCTGCTGCGCAATGCCGGCATCCCGTTCACCGAGGCGACGGCCAAGCCCCTGCTGGTCGTGCCGGTGCTGGACATCGACGGCCGCCGGCTGATGTGGGAGGACTCCAATCCCTGGCGCGAAGCCTGGGCCCAGCGCGCCAATGACGGCGCGCTGCAGCCGATCAGCGTGCCGCTGGGCGACACCCAGGATGCCCAGACCATCGACGCCACCGCCGCCGCCTCGGTCGACGAGGCCAAGCTGCGCGCGCTGGCGTCGCGCTATCAGCTGTCCGACGTCGCGGTCGCCGCCGCGTCGATCAAGCGCAACCCGTCGAACTGGGTGATGCAGGTCAACGTCACCCGCCTGGGCGGCGGGTCGGACGCAACGATGGTGCTGAGCTATACCGGGCAGGGCGACAATTACCAGGCCGTGATGGACGAGGCCGCGCGCGACATCGCCGGCCGCATGGAAGACCGCTGGAAACAGGCGACCATCGTGCCGATGACGCCGGGCGGCGCCGGCGGCGACCGCCAGAAGCTGGCCGCGACCGTGCCGCTGACCTCGCTGGGCGACTGGCTGGTGGTGCGTGACCGCCTGGCCCGGGTCTCCGGCCTCAGCCGGGTCGACGTCCATTCCCTGTCCAAGACGGATGCCCAGCTTGTCCTGACCTATACCGGCGACCCCCAGCGCCTGACGCTGATGCTGTCCCAGCGCGACCTGGCGCTGGAACAGGGGCCGGACGGGTACTGGACGCTGAAGACGGCGTCCAAGCGGTGACGTGAACCTTCCCAACGCCATCACCCTTCTCCGGCTCGTCCTGGTGCCGGTGACGATCTGGCTCGTGCTGACCGGGCATTACTTGTGGGCATTCTGGGTCTTCGTCATCGCCGGCGTGTCCGACGGCATCGACGGTTTCCTGGCGCGCCATCTGAACCAGAAGACGCTGCTGGGCGCGATCCTGGACCCGATCGCCGACAAGGCGCTGCTGGTCTCAATCTTCGTCACCCTGGGCATCAAGGATCACCTGCCGATCTGGCTGGTCGTGCTGGTGGTATCGCGCGACGTCGCCATCGTCGGCGGTTACCTGCTGGGTCACATCCTGGGCAAGCCGCCCGAAATCAGGCCCTTGTGGATATCCAAGGCCAATACCGCAGCCCAGATCGCCCTGGCCGCGGTGGCCCTGTGGGAATGGACCCAGCCGCGTGCGCTGGGGCCCGTGGTCGACGGACTGATTTGGCTGACCGCCGTCACCACGGCTGTTTCCGGCGTCGCGTATATCGTGCTATGGGCCAGGGGACTTCAGCGGGATTGAAAGCGGATAACATGGCTGTCGGCCGGCAACTGACGTTCTGGATCGTCGCCCTCATCGTCTTCCTGCTGTTCGTGTTCCTGCTGAACTCGATCCTGCTGCCGTTCGTCGCCGCGCTGGCGATCGCCTATTTCCTGGACCCGCTGGCCGATTACTGCGAACGCCTGGGGATGGGCCGGACCCTGGCCACCACCACGATCGTCATCGGTTTCTTTCTCTTGTTGCTGGCCGCGATGCTGTTGATCGTGCCGGTGCTGACCGCCCAGATCGAAGACTTCATGCAGCGCTGGCCGCGCTATGTCGGGGCGATGCGCAACCTGGTCGAACCGATGATGGCGACGCTGCACAACCGCTTCGGCCTGAACGCACCGCCCGATTTCCAGACCCTGGCCCAGCAATACGGCGAACGGCTGCTGTCGGTCATGGGGGGCGTGGTCGGCGGGCTGGTCGGCGGCGGCAAGGCGGTGATCAATTTTCTGTCGCTGTTCGCGATCACGCCGGTCGTGGCCTTCTACCTGCTGCGCGACTGGGACCGGCTGGTGCATACGGTCGACGGCTGGCTGCCGCGCGCCCATGCCGACGTCATCCGCCAGCAGGTGCGCGATATCGACGAGGCCCTGGCCGGCTGCGTCCGCGGCCAGGCGCTGGTCTGCCTGTCGCTGGCGGTGTTCTATGGTGCGGCCCTGACCATCGCCGGCCTCGAGGCCGGCCTGCTGATCGGGCTGGTCACGGGTCTGCTGGCCTTCATCCCGTTCGTCGGCGCGATGATCGGTTTCGTCCTGTCCTTCGGCGTCGCGCTGGCCCAATGGTGGCCCGACTACACCCGCATCGGCATCGTCCTGGGCATCTTCTTCATCGGCCAGATCCTGGAGGGTTACGTACTGACCCCGCGGCTGGTCGGCAGCCGGATCGGCCTGCATCCGGTATGGGTGATCTTCGCCCTGCTGGCCGGCGGCGCGCTGTTCGGTTTCGTCGGCATGCTGCTGTCGCTGCCGATGTTTGCCGTGGTCGCGGTGCTGGCGCGGTTTGCCCTGAACCAGTATCTCGACAGCGCGGTCTATCGCGGCGGACCCCAGCCGTGAAGGCACGGCAGCTGCCCTTCGATTTCGGCGAGACCGTCTCGTTCGGTCCCGACGACTTCCTGGTCGCGCCGGCCAATCGCGACGCCGTGGCGCTGCTGGAATCCTGGCCCGACTGGCCGGCCAACATCCTGGTGCTGCACGGCCCGCCCGGCGCGGGCAAAAGCCATCTGGCGCGGTTGTGGGAAGAACAGGCCGGCGCCCGCATCCTGGTGGCCGGCGCGTTGCGCGGCGACATGGTGCCGGAACTCAGCCATCAGGCCGTCGTGCTGGAGGATGTGGACGAAGGCGTCGACGAGATCGCGCTGTTCCATCTGATCAACCTGGGCCGGGAAGAGGGCGGCTATCTGCTGATGACGGCGCAGAACGCGGCGTCGCGCTGGCGGCTGCGCCTGCCCGACCTGCGCTCGCGGCTGAACGCGGCGCCGTCGGTCGGGCTGTCCCTGCCCGACGACGCGCTGCTGGGCGCGGTGCTGGTCAAGCTGTTCGCCGATCGCCAGCTGCGGGTCGACGCGCCCGTGATCGCCTATCTGCTGGGCCGCATCGACCGTTCGTTCGTCGAGGCGCGCGCGGTCGTCGCCGCGCTGGACGATGCCGCCCTGGCCGAACGGCGCGAGATCACCGTGCGCCTGGCCCGGGCCGTATTGGAGGGGGCCAAGGACACGTGATAGGGTCGGTGCCGCAACAGCCATAACAATGAGCGGCCCGAAACAATGCTTGTGTCCCGCCTGATCGCCTCAGCCCTGACCGTCGCCGTCCTGGCGCTTCCTGCCCTGGCCCAGGCCCAGGACAGCCCCGCCGGCCGCTGGTACACCGAAGGCCGCAAGAGCCAGATCGAGATTTCACCCTGCGACGGCACCAAGCTGTGCGGCAAGATCATCTGGCTGAACGAACCCAACGACGACAACGGCAAGCCCAAGACCGACGTCAAGAACCCGCTGCCGCCC
>Ga0206117_101569_pt1 | contig 11041 bp, 11 predicted proteins | sample 3A5Ametagenome_FD_177997 | JGI IMG/M metagenome (GOLD analysis project Ga0206117, IMG submission 177997) | Enriched microbial communities from leaf-cutter ant dump, University of Wisconsin, Madison, United States - 3A5A | ecosystem: Environmental > Terrestrial > Nest > Insects nest > Nest dump... | reverse complement strand
TTTGGTCTTTTTGTTCACAACTTTTTACTGGTTAACCGATTTCATTTAATTTTTTATTGAGAAAACTAGTTTTTCTATGTTATTTTATTCACATATATAAGAAAAAAAAAGTAGCTTCCGCTACTTTTTTAATCTATAGTAATTATTTGGTCTTCCTACTTTTCCATATTCTAAGGTTAATTCCATTTTTCCTTCCTCAACCATATACTCTAAATATCTTCTTACTGTAACTCTAGCTAATCCTACTTCATCAGCTAAGCTGTCAGCCGTAACCTCCTTAGTTGGATTATTATTTATTGTTCTCCATATCTCATTATAAGTTACTAAACTTAACCCTTTTACAGTTTCTTTTTTACTTACATTAGAATTTTCACTGTTAACTATGTATTTATCAATATGCTCTTGCTTTAAATCAACTAAAGAACTCATCTTATCATGTCTATTTTTATATTTTATCAATGCCTCATTAAATCTATCTTTAGAAAATGGCTTAACTAAATAATCAACGGCTCCATATCTAAAGGATTCATCTACACTTTGAACACCTTTTTCTGCTGTTATTAATATAGCATCACAATTAATATCATTTTTCCTTACCCATTTTAATAAATCAATTCCATTCCCATTTGGTAAAAAAACATCTAACAAGATTAAGTCTACTCTATTTTCTGATAAAAAATCTTGAGCCTCTTTAATTCTTGAACATTCATAGATTACATTAAAGCCATCGACCTTGCCTAAAAATTCTTTGTTTATCTCTCTTACCATAGGATCATCTTCTACAATAATAACCTTTATCAAATAATCATCCCCTCTCATATTTTAACTTTCCATTCTGTTATTTTTCCGCTGGTAAAGCTTATTTCTCCACCTAAAGAATCAAGTATCTCTTTTACATTATATAGACCATATCCTCTATCACCATTTTTAGTTGTAAATCCTCTATCAAATAAATTAATTCCTATTTCTTCTTTTATTGGCTCTCCATTATTTCTTACTTGTATCATAATATCATCTTCCTCAGATATAAATATAGACATTTCTCCATTTTCTTTATCTTTCAATACATCTATAGAATTATCTAAAAGATTTCCTATTATGGTGAGTAAATCATGAGTTCCTACCTTCTCACGCTCTTTTTTCAGATTACAGCCCTCTTCTATTATAAATTTTATTTTTGCTTCCTGGGCTTTATGGTACTTAGCTAAGATCAGACCTTGTATTGACACATCTTCTATTTTCTTGAGAGATTCCACTACCTTATTTCCCATCTCAGATACATCAAAAATATATTTTAAAGCTTTATCATATCTCTCTAATTGAATTAATCCAGCGATAGTATGTAGTTTGTTCATAAATTCATGGTTTTGTGCTCTTAAATCCCAAGTTAATAACTTTATCCCTGTAAGCTCTTCTGCCATTTTAGTTACTAATGATCTATCTTGGAAATTAACTAAAGCACCTATTATATTTCCCTCGTTACCTGTGATACCTTTATAATTACTTAATATTATAGTATCATCAGATAATTTTTCAGTTCTATTATAATACTCTTCTCCAGTTTCAAGCACTTCTTTTAAATTATTTAATATGATTGGATAAATGTATTCTTTATCATCTATATTTAAAATTTCCTTTGCCTTTTTATTTAAAACGGTTATCTCACCTTTAGTGTTTATTGCTATTAGACCATCATTTGTATTATCTATTACTGCTTTTCTTTCCTCAACTAATAGAGCTATTTCCTTAGGCTCTAATCCAAATATAGTTTTCTTTATGTTATTTGAAAGAGCATATGCACCAATAACACCTATTATAAATGCTAGCCCTATATATGGAATTAATTTGTACATAAAGGATGTTGCCTCTTGTTTCCAATCAGTTTTTAAAATCCCTACACATACAGCACCTACTTGTATACCCTCTTTATAAACTGGAGCAAAAGCTCTTACTGAATATCCTATTCTTCCTAGACCCTCTGATATGTAACTTTCTGCACTTTTAAGTACTCTTTTATCATCTCCACCTTCAAAAGGCATACCTATGTATTGTCTTAATGGATGAGAGTACCTTATTCCATTCATATCAATAACAACTATAAAGTTAACCTTCATCTTTAAATTAAGTTTTTCTGTAAATGTCTGAATCTTAAAGTTATTAACACCCTTCTCAAGTTCATCTTCTATAAGTGGTACAGAAGCGACAGCTTCAGCTGTATCTAATAGATAATTTTCATTTTTTGCATTTACTTTATCTCTAACCATTTTCATGGCGAAGTTAGAAATTACACCTATAACCGCCATAATTACTACAATAGTTAGTAACATTATTTTATTTCCAAGTTTCATATTATTCTCCTAAGTAACAAACTCTAATAAAACTAGTATAACAAAAAACAAGGGTTCATAATAACAGGGAAATAAATTAAGCCCCAAAAGGGGCTTCTATAAGATTAATTCAAGCTTCTTTATATAAAAATTCATTTTGGTCATTTGGAATTCTGTTTGTTGATTTCACCTTAATAGTTGGTAAGGCTACTTTGTTTCCTTTATACTCTACTTCATTAACATTTATAACTCCATTTACCTGAAGCCACTGTCCTTTTTCTGGCATGTTTACTTCATCAGACTTAAATACTAATGCTAGATTCTGAGAATCAGCCACACAACAATTAAGTACACTTCTACCTAGATAAAAAAGTCCCTTCTCTTTTTCTACCTTATATACAAATCCACTTATATCCACTTCTCTCCCTAAATAATTTTTAGGATTCTCCTGAAGCTCCTCAAAATAACAAAAAAAGTGTTCTTTATCAAATTTTATTATTCCCGTCTCATTAATCTTTTCATGACTTTCTTTATCTTCATGTATATCTTGATTGTTTAATATTAGTGTAACCCCCTTATATTCAGTAGCTTCTATTCCACTTACTTCTCTTCCATACATCATCAAGATAAAGGCTATAAAAAAAATACCATAACCTTTTTTAACCCCTTGTCTTGAAGGAATTGTGAATACTCTAGTTAATTGGAACAAAGAAATAATTCCTATTAGTATTATTGCAAATACAGTGTAATAAAACATTTTAGGATGCACATAGTTGTAGAGTCCTTCCGTTTTTAATAAGTATATTAAGTACAAATCAATAAATGTCAAACACAAAAACCATATAAATTCATTTAAATTAAATTTCTTCATCCATACCTCCTATATTAAGCAACCTACTATAAAACATGAAGAAAATACTAAAAACATAAGTTTAAATACAAACCCTTTCTTAAACCCACTAAAAAGCATTAAATTATTTTTTAAATCTAACATTGGTCCTAGTATTAAAAATGCCATAACTGGACCTAATGAAAATTGAGTTAAAAAGCTTCTAGCAACAAAAGCATCAGCCTCAGAACAAAGTGATAATAAGTAAGATAAAACCATCATAACAATTACGGCTAATAATTTATTAACAGCTAGTCTATTTACAATATCACTAGGTATTACCACTTGAAATAAAGAAGCTAATATACTTCCTATTATTAAATATTTACCTATGCTGTATAACTCTTCACCTATATGTCTTATTAATACCTTAAGGCTTTTTTCTTTTTTAAGTTCTTCACATCCACAGTCACAAGTAAAGCTTATATTTCCTTCTTTTAGAACATATTTATTATTATTTAGAACCTCTAATAAAAAACCAATAATTATGGCTAATGTAATCCCTATACCTACCCTTAATAACAAAACCTTGGCACTTTGACCAAATGCTTGATATGTAGAGAGCATAACCACAGGGTTTACTATAGGTGCAGCAAGCATAAATGTAATTGCTATGTTAGTAGGAACACCTTTTTTCACAAGTCCCCTAGTTACTGGAACAGTGGCACATTCGCATAGAGGAAAAAAGAGCCCTAATAGTGATGCTACTATGGCTCCTCCTAACTTGTTTTTAGGTAGAACTTTCTTTATTAATTCCTCAGTCAAAAAGGTGGTAATAATACCTGCTACTAAAGCACCTATTAAAATAAAAGGAATAGCTTCTATAAATATTCCAATAAATAAAACACAAAAACTTTTAAACATATCATTCAAAGCCATTAATTCTTACCCACCCCCTATTCACATATTTTTAAAATAATCTGTTATCATTTTGTATATTCCCTTACTTATTATTTTGCTGCTTTTAATTTCTTCTTGTAGCGAATCTATTGATTTGCTTATCAATATGTATGAATCCTTATTTAGATTCATAATAGTATCCTCAACCTTATTCTTTTTTTCATCGAGAAGATCTCCGCAATTATTTATTATTATCATATTTGCTCTATGAATATAAGATAATATGATAGCTCCCATACTTTTTAGAAATATTTCAATAATCCTTCCATCTACAATTACGAATAAAGCTCCTAAAGTTCCTTTTGATTCATCTACATTTTCTATAAGATTATTTACAGTTTGTACCCCATTTGCTTCTATTATTATTCTATGTGGTTCATGAAAGTTTATAGCTCTATTTAACACTCTCTTATCTATTTGGGCGTTGCTTCTAAATTCCTTTATAACAACTCTATCATCTGACTTTAAATCATCTCTTATTTCTGTGTTGCCCTTTTCACACTGCATAATAAGTACTTTTTCATCCTTAGTCAAAGTTTCTTCCAAGTAAGCATTAATAAATGAAGTTTTACCCCAGGATAAAAAACCTCCTACTATTTCTACTGTGCATTTTTTTGCCATTCTACGCCCTCACATAAATATTTTTCCTATATTTACTTTAATATTTATATTCTTTTAAATATTACATTATTACTTATCATATATTTTATAAGGAAATTAATTATTTAGGAGGAAATATGATTTCATATAAAAAAGATGAGTTTTTAATCATGAAAAATGAAGAGTTATGGACATTTTATAAAAACTATAAAAACGAAATTTGTTATACAATATTGAAAGAAGATTCTTCTGGAGAGGAGGTTTCTTTAATAAAAGACTGTCATAAGTTACTTTCGGTTATTTTGAGTAACAATGGATATATCTATATATTAGCTATATCCTCAACTAAGGCCTTAATGTTTTATACTTATAGTGACTTAGGCATAAGAGAAAATACTTTATTAAACTACTCTTTTGATATGGAGTATATTCAAGTTATTTCTCTAAATAACTCGTTAAATTTAATATATACAAGATACGATAATAGCTCATTAAGCCTTTATCATAGAATAATTGATTCTAATTTGTATATAACTGCACCAGTTTTAATTGATAGAATTCAAAAAACTACTGATTTTCCCTTTATAGCTACTGTTAACTCTACTGATTTAATTGTATTATATCTAAAGAAATCTCAAGACTACTATATAGGTTATAGAGCATTTTCACCTACAAAATATGCCTGGGGATCATTCATAACTTTAGATAAATCTCCTCTTCTTCCTTATGATTATTCATTTATATTAGGAGAAAATAATCTATCAGCTCTTAGTTATTCTATAAAGGACAATTATAATTCTTTCTTGCGATATGGAATTATAATAGATAATGTTTTCAAGGGGAAAACTTTAAAGACAACAGAAAATGTAAATAACTATTCATATCTTATATATGAAAAAGACCACTTTTACTTAACCTATACATTTAAGAATAAGTTATTTCTAAATCTTTTATCTGTTGGCGGAGATCTAATATCTATAGATACTATTCCTTATTCTAAAGAAAGCAAAATAGAAAAATATATTGTTCAAAGTGATTTGGAGAGCGTTTCTTTTACATCTGCTTTTATATTATATGAAAATAATAAATTGAAATATTCAGTATTATCTTTAATATCAAGAGTTATAAATAATGAACCTAAACATAGTGCCGCAACAAAAAAAGTGGATACAACCTTATATTATGAAAGGCAACTTATTGAAAAAGAACGCTTAATAAACAAATTAAATTTAGATATTTCAAATTTAAAAAATGACATATCTCAACTAGAGAGAACTAGGACAACTGTTGAATCAAAAGATAATGAAATTAGAGCCTTAAAAGAAGATTCCTTAAGAAAAAATTCTTCTACAGTTCAGGAATATGAAAGAAGACTAAAGGATAAAGACATCCTAATAAAAAACTTAAATAGTATTGTATCTGACCTACAAGAGAAGTTATCTGATAAGCGTAAAGTCATAGATTCTTTGACTTTAAGCAACAAGGAGCTTTTTGATAGGATTACCTTATTACAAGAAAACAGTGACACTGTATCTAAACTTAAACTTCAATTATTAGATAAAGATTCCACTATATCAAACCTTAGATTGGAGATAAAAACTTTGCAAAACGAAATTGAGACCTTAAAGACCTCAAGAGGCTCTATATTAAAAAAATTTTTTGAATAGAGAAGGATACTGAAGTTTCTGATTCTAGAAATTTCAGTATCCTTAATATTTATTTATTGATATATATATTTTTCAATTCAATCAATAGTTGCTTCATTTCATCAAGTGTATTAAAGTAACCTGGACTTATCCTTACGGTTCCCCGTTTTTCCGTCCCTATAACCTTATGCACTAATGGAGCACAATGATACCCAGTCCTTACGTATATATCTTTTTTATTTAATAATTTTCCTACTTCAGAGCTTTCCATACCTTCTACATTTATTGATATAATAGCTGAGCTATCTTTAGAATTTGTCCCATAACATTCTATAAAAGGCATAGATTCAAATTCACCTAATAAAAAATCTACAAGAGTTTTTTCTTTTATCCTTATATTGTTAATACCCTCATCTTCAATAAACTTTAGTCCGCTATTTAAACCTACAATTCCTGGTGTATTTAAAGTCCCGCTCTCAAACTTATCAGGTAAAAATTGAGGTTGCTCTAAGCTATGTGATTGACTTCCTGTCCCTCCGTACTTAAGCTCTTTTAAAGCAACATTTTTATTTATAATCAAAGCTCCTGTTCCTTGAGGGCCTAATAAACCTTTATGTCCAGGTACCGCTAAAAGATCTATATTATACTTATCTATATCTATTTCTATAGTTCCGGCAGTTTGTGCGCCATCAACTATAAACTTAATATTATTCCTTCTAGCCAAGTCCCCAATAGCTTTTATATCTTGAATTGTCCCAATTACATTTGAACCGTGATTTATTATTATAGCTTTAGTATTAGATTTAATTTCTTTTTCTATTTCATCTACTGAAAGAAGTCCATCTTTATCACCTTTTAATAAAGATACTTCAACTCCTTGTCTCTCTTTTTGCTTAACAGGTCTTAATACCGAATTATGCTCAAGGTAAGAGGTAATAATGTGATCTCCTTTTTCTAATAACCCATGTATAGCTATATTTAATCCATCTGTAGCATTTGCTGTAAAAATCACATTTAATGGATTATTTATATTAAAAAGTTTAGCTATCCTTTCTCTGCACTCATATATCTCCATATCACATCTTATAGACATATCATGAGCACCTCTTCCTGGATTAGCACAATAATCCCTTACACACTTTATCATCTCTTCATATACACTACGAGGCTTAGGAAAAGAAGTAGCTCCATTATCTAAATATATCATTTAAATCCTCCTATATCTTCACAAGAACATAACGTAGGCTTTTCCCATTAATCACTCTTTTATATACATTTCTAATTCTTATTGAATTGCTCTTAATCTCCTCTATTACTTTATCAAGATCGTTCTCAGTAAATTCAATTGCACGAGAGCAACCAGCTGTAATTGTGCATGGTGTTGCAATCATGCTTATATCAAATTCTTTATTCTTTAGTATCTTAAAAAGCTGTAGGCACTCACTATTAGAGTAAAAAACAACTATATAAGCAATTTTCATAACAGCCTCCTTTGTATTACGTAAATCAACCCCCATATCTTAAATTTACAGGGGGTTGATAGTATCTTCCTTTATTCTCCGCAGAAATAATCATTTGAAGATGGTGGATCAAAACAATCCATTGGAAAATCTAAAGTATCAAAATACTTGCATGGGTCTCCAGGAATGATTGTTTCACAATCTGGAAGCTCGCAAGGTCCTGCTGAAGATACTGATAAATTAACAATTCTATAAAGTTTAATTATAGTAAACAATCCTATTACTGCATTAGGAACATATTGTAGAACTCCCTCAACATCTATAGGAACTAAAGTAGCTGCTAATGGATTAACAATTGCTTGAACAAATACATTTGGTGCTTCTGGATTTATAACGAATTGAGGAACAGTTGTTGAGTCAAAAGTATAAATAGTTGAATTTCCTGTTTCTCCTCCAAATAAATAAGCAACCTTACTGAAAGATGTTGTAGCAATTAAAGTTTCACTTACTCCTCCAGCAGTTGTAACAGTTAGTGTTATAGTAAAATTATAAGTTATATTTACATTCCAATAGCCATTTTCACAGAATGGACTTTGAACAACACTAGTTGTAATTCCAGTAATTACTGAATCAACTATTAATAATGTTACAGGTTCAGTAAATGCTAAAGAGTCCCCAGGAACATTGGATACTAGAACAGCTATAATAGCTGGGTTTATAGCTGGTGCTGCTAGCGCTAACGCTGTTATAGGTATAGGATCTAAATCACCATGTTTAGAGATTTCATGGCTAGAACAACCACAACAAGTGTTAGGAGAAAAAGTGCTTAAACAATCTTTTTGTTTACACTTTCCGTATACTTTTTTAGCTATTATACATTCATCTATGATTTCTTGTTGCCTTGCTAAACCATTAACTTCAAAATTATCTTGCATTTTTTATCCTCCTTATTAAAATTATAGGATTCTATATTAGTTTCAATAATATAATATGGAGGACCTTCGATATGTGTGATTTGTTATTGTAAAAATTTTCTAATTTTAAATTAATATTTATATCCTTTATGTATGTTTATAATATCTCTTAAAATAGAAGCAGCTGCATTTATAGTTCCAGACGCCCCGCCCATAACAACTAACTCCCCTAAAGTATCTGTTTTAAATCTCAAACCTTTATTTTTACCATTAATTGAAGCTAAAACATTATTTTTTTCTACTAATCTAGGTTTGACCTCTATGGAAAAATTATTATCTATATTAGATATAAGTCCTACTAACTTGTATTTAAAGCCATTTCCCTTTGCTTTTTCTATATCTTCTTTCTTTAGATGGGTTATACCTTCTACACTAATATCTTTTAAGGATATATCTTTATTCATAATAACATTTGCCATTATAGTCATTTTAATTGCAGTATCCCACCCTTCTATATCTAAAGATGGATCTGCCTCAGCTATTCCTAACGCCTTAGCTAATTCTAAAGCCTCATTAAAGGATATACTCTTACTTTCCATCTCATCTAATATAAAATTACTTGTACCATTTAATATCCCTTCTATAGACAAAATTTTAGAACCTGCTAATTCTATTAACCCAGAATTTAAAGAAGGTAGAGCTCCTCCTGTAGTACACCCCAGCCCCATAGACACCCCACTCTTTAATGCTCGGTCTTTTAAATCACTATATGCTAATAATATAGGTCCCTTATTTCCAGTCACTACATTTATCCTATTATCAAGTGCATATCTTATATGACTTAACCCTGGTTCCCCAGTTTCTTTATTAGTGGGTGTTAACTCTACCATTAAATCAACGCAATTAGAATTCAACACTTTTCTATAATCTAAGTCCTTATTCCATAATGAATATTCACTTAAATCATTTAAACTACATACTTCCTGTAAATCTATACCCTCACTACTATAAACTCCTCCCTTAGAATTTAATATAGCTACTACATTAATATTTAAACCTTGGTCTATAAGTTCATCATTTTTATCAACTAATAGCTTTATAAATGATTTTCCTACTCCACCGAAACCCACTAATGCCAAATTCATCACAGTACCTCCAACACTTTTATTAATTCTTTATATAAATTTAAGATTTATTAAATACACTTATACGACTTAATGTTATATAATTATATTACTTGATAAAAACTATGAGGTGATTAAGACGATGAGAGATATTTATATTGTACTTACAGCAACAGGTACATTTTATGCTAGAGCTATACGTTTATATACAAAAAAACAATATACTCATTCTTCCATTTCTCTTGATGAAGAATTAAGCAATATGTACAGCATGTGCAGAAAGTATGCTAGAAACCCGTTTTTAGGAGAATTTAAAAAAGAAGAAATAAATAAGGGTGTTTTTTCATTTTATCCAAATTGTCCATCTGTAGTAATAAAAATAACTGTAGACGAAACTCAATACACACAAATGAATTCAATACTTAAAGATTTTAATAGAAAGCAAGTTAAATATAATTTAATAGGTATATTCTTTAGATTATTTAACAAGGAATATCAAGCGAGGGACAAGTTCTTTTGTTCAGAAATGATTGCTTATTTACTTAAAGAAACTAATGTCTATAAATTTGACAAGCCTCTTAACTTTGTAGAACCTATGGATTTATTAGAAATACCTTCTGCTGAAATAGTATACCAGGGACCATTAAACAACTATCAAATGGCTGCATATTAAAAATTGACCACTAATACATAATGGTCAATTTTTTTTGCGTTTATTTTTAAAAAAGTTACTTAATATTTCACTACATTCTGTATCATAAGTCCAATTCACTTCTACAAAACTACTTAAGTGTGGATGATTAACTATATTTGCAACCGATCCACATGCCCCTAGTTTAGGATCAAAAGTTCCTATAAATAACTTGCTTATTCTACTTTGAATTATAGCTCCAGCACACATAACACATGGCTCTAAGGTTACATATAATTCACAACCATTTAATCGCCAATCCCCTAAATATTTAGAAGCCTCTTCTATAGCTAATACCTCTGCATGTGCTAAAGAAGACTTTAGGCTTTCTCTTAAATTGTGAGCCCTAGCTATAATATGCCCATCTTTTACTATTATAGCTCCAACAGGCACCTCATCCTTCTCCAAAGCCTTATAAGCTTCTTTTATAGCTTCTTTCATATAACTCAATGGAAAACCTCTCCTCTTAAGTAAATATCCTAACTTTTTT
>Ga0206117_101567_pt1 | contig 11054 bp, 10 predicted proteins | sample 3A5Ametagenome_FD_177997 | JGI IMG/M metagenome (GOLD analysis project Ga0206117, IMG submission 177997) | Enriched microbial communities from leaf-cutter ant dump, University of Wisconsin, Madison, United States - 3A5A | ecosystem: Environmental > Terrestrial > Nest > Insects nest > Nest dump... | reverse complement strand
GCTGGTGTCGGTCGTTGCAGCATGGGCGCTGAACGAAAGCAGCGCCACCAAGACAACGAAAACGGCCATCAGCATGGCATGGGGCGCGGCGGCTGCGGCGAGAAACAGGCGGCGCAAGATTAGGCGGTGAGTAAAATCGCGCTTGTCTGCTGCGCTCTCACTGGCTTTGCTGGTGGGGGCGTTTTTCTTTTGTGCCATTGCTGCGCATCCCCTTAGTTGCCCTGCGCTTCCAGCCAGGCGCGGACATCGCCCACCTTCCAGGCGCTCACGCGCTCGGACAGTTTTACCGGGCGCGGAAATTTGCCAGCTTGCACCCAGCGCCATAGCGTGCTCTCACTCACGGGCAATAGGCCTGGCTGGCCTTTTTTGCTTGCCACCTGGCCGGGGCGAAGCATGGCGGTGCTAGGCATTTGGTCAAAGGCTTGAATGCTTGCGGGTGTATTTGTTGGCATTTGGCCCCCTATGAAATAAACATGGGGGCGATGATTTCCCGCCAGCCCTCTCCCCTTGCAACCATCTCCCCTATCCCAATTGGGGATAGGGTCAGGGGTAAGGGTGGGGTCATTGCCGGTAGGCTATTTCCTCGCTTTCACTCAGGCGAACCCATGCCTTATTGAATGTCCCCTGGGTAAAAGTGTCCTTAATCGCCAGGGCCTGTGCTCTTACTTTGGCCTTTATGCCGGGTTTGCCGTTAGCTCCTTGGGGTAAGGCTTTGGGGTCGAACCCCAGCGCTTCAATGATTCTCAAGATTTCGCGCTCCTGGGCCGTTTGGCGTGCTAGTGGTTTGCTGGTTTGCGGTTGCGGTGCCTGGGGTGGCACTGCCCCAGTTTCACTAGCCCACAGCAGCACTAGCGGGGATGCTGCCTCCCCATTTTTGTGCAGCCAGTCGAGAAAATCGGCGGCGCTAATGAGGTTGATACTCTCTTGCACCCAGCCAAAGACGCCACCATCTGGGTCTGTAAGTGGCTTGATACTCGTCACCCTAACCCTGTGCTTGATGTGGTGGCGTTTACAAGCACCGCCAATGGCGCTTACCCAGTCGCTCGCCCTCTCTTGGCGTGCTGGGGTGTTTTCCCCGTCTCCATCTTTCCAGGATTGCAGGGCGGCTATTGCAGCGCTGTGCAGTTGCTGCGGCCATCCGTCGTGCTGAATATCAACAATGGGCGAAACGCCCCAAAGTAGGCGGGCTGCTGCCCCTTGATACCTTAGCTTTTGCATGCGCCCCCCACGCGCTTCCCCTATGAAGAAAGCCCCAGCAGGCGGCTAGGGTGGCCGCTTTTCGGTTCGCGGGCCTAGCTGGGGCTGTTGCACATCATATTGCGATGCGGCAGCATGGGGCGCTGCTATCCAGCGCGGCGCAGCTCAATCACCTGGGCACCATCGCGCAGGCTGTCCAAATAGTCGGCCCATAGGCGCATCATGCGGCGGCGCTGCTGCATGTATTCGGCCCGGTCATAGGCCATACCCAGTACCCCGCTTTTGCCGTGGGCAAGCTGGGCTTCTATCGCGTCTTGGTGAATGTCCGGAAAGCGCTCGGCAATCAACGTGCGGGCCATGGCGCGGAAACCGTGGGCGCTCATTTCGTCATTGGCGAACCCCAGGCGGCGTAGGGCGGCATTGACGGTGTTTTCCGACATGGGCCGGTCACTGGTGCGGGAGCTGGGGAACACGTAGCGGCCATGCCCAGTAAGCGGGTGCACCTCTTGCAGCGTGGTCACGGCCTGGGGGGCCAGGGGCACCAGGTGGGGGCGGCCATTGGTCTTGTCGCCAATACGGCGTTTCATGGCCTCGGCGGGGATGGTCAGCATGGCCTTGTCCACGTCCACCCACGCCCATTCCATGGCGCGAATGTTGCCGGGGCGCTGGAACAGCAGGGCCGACAGCTTCAGGGCGGCGCAGGTCAGGGGGCTGCCCTGGTATCCCTCAATAGCCCGCAGCAGCTCGCCCACCTTCAGCGGCTCAAGAATGGCGGCCATGTGCTTGGTGGTATGGGGCTTCAAAGCGCCGCGCAGGTCAGGCACCGGGTCACGCTCACAGCGCCCCGTCTGGATGCCGTAGCGGAACACCTGGCCCGCCATGTGGCGCAGGGTGTGGGCGGTGTCATGTACCCCACGGGCTTCCACGCGGCGCAGGGCGTCTAGCATCATCGGCGCGGTAATGTCGGCCAGCGGCAATCGGCCAATCTTGGGAAAAAGGTCGCGCTCCATGTGGGCCAGCCACTTTTGTGAATAGGAAACGCTCCATCCCCGGTTCTGCACCTGGTGAAACTCGCGGGCTGCGGCCTCAAAGGTGTTTGCTGCGGCTGTCTTGGCGGTGGCTTTGTCGATGCGCTTTTGCATGGCTGGATCCATGTCCTTGGCCAGCAGGGCGCGGGCCGCATCCCTTGCCTTGCGGGCGTCGGCCAGAGATACGGCAGGGTACACACCCAGGGCCAGGGTTTTGCGCTTGTCGGCGTAGCGGTAGTCCATACGCCAATATTTGCCAGCGGGCTTCACCAGCAGATAAAGCCCCTGTCCATCTGTCAGCTTTACCCCGGCAGGCCTGGTTGGGTCAAACTTAGCAGTTTTTGCAGCGATGTCGGTAAGCGCCATGGTTCCCCTAGTCCTTCGGTTTTTTTGGCGGCATCTGAGATACCGTCAAAAATACCGTCAAATTTACGGTATGCAGTGCTGCATTATGGGTTTACCTGAGACAACAAAAAACCCGCTCTCCTAGGAAGGAAGCGGGTTTTGCGACTTATTGAGACTGCATGAAATTATCATTTGGTGCCCATGGGCAGGATCGAACTGCCGACCTCTCCCTTACCAAGGGAGTGCTCTACCACTGAGCCACATGGGCGAAGCCAGCGATTCTATACCAGATTGGCGCACTGGTGTTGGTACTTGGCCTAGGCCATACTTGCCACCCCGATCTGGCGCACAGCGGCGGTGGTGGCAGTGGGAATCCGCTGTAATAGCAAAAGCTAACTTCTGGAAGTATCTTTATGGCAAAAACCTCGCTGGACAAATCGAAAATCAAGATTCTGCTGTTCGAAGGCATTCACGAATCGGCGGTGCAGACCTTCAAGAATGCCGGTTACAGCAACGTGGAGCTGCTGTCGCACGCGCTGGAAGGCGACGAGCTGAAACAGAAAATCGCCGACGTGCATTTTGTCGGGGTGCGTTCGCGCACCCGACTCACGCGCGAAGTGCTGGATGCGGCGAACAAGCTGGTCGGGATCGGCTGCTTTTGCATCGGCACCAACCAGGTCGATCTGGTGGCGGCGCAGGAAAAAGGCATCGTCGTCTTCAACGCACCGTACTCCAACACCCGCTCGGTGGCCGAGCTGGTGCTGGCCGAGGCCATCCTGCTGCTGCGCGGCATTCCGCAGAAGAACGCGGTTGCCCACCGGGGCGGGTGGCTCAAATCCGCCGACAACGCCTTTGAAATTCGTGGCAAGACGCTGGGGATCGTCGGCTACGGCTCGATCGGCACCCAGTTGTCGGTGCTGGCCGAAGGGCTGGGGATGCAGGTGATTTTTCACGACGTGGTCGCCAAGCTGCCCCTGGGCAATGCCCACCAGGCGGCATCGCTGGAAGACCTGCTTTCGCGCAGCGACATCGTCACCCTGCATGTGCCGGAACTGCCCTCCACCCAATGGATGATGGGGGAAAAGGAATTTGCCGCCATGAAGCCCGGCAGCATTTTCATCAATGCCGCCCGGGGCACCGTGGTGGTGATCGACGAGCTGGTGAAAGTGCTGAAAAGCGGCAAGCTGCTGGGCGCGGCGGTGGATGTGTTCCCGGTCGAGCCCAAGAGCAACAAGGACGAATTCATCTCCCCCCTGCGCGGGCTGGACAACGTCATCCTGACGCCGCACATCGGCGGCTCCACCATGGAGGCGCAGGCCAACATCGGCCTGGAAGTGGCCGACAAGCTGGTGCGCTACAGCGACAACGGCACGACCATTTCGGCGGTGAATTTCCCCGAAGTGGCGCTGCCCGAACATCCGGGCCAGAACCGCATCCTGCACGTCCACCACAACGTGCCGGGGGTGCTCTCGGCCATCAACCAGGTGTTTGCCGAGAATGGCATCAACGTGGCAGGCCAGTACCTGCGCACCCATGAAAAACTCGGCTATGTCGTGATCGACCTGGAGCCGGGTTCTTCCGCCCTGGCGCTGGAGAAACTGGCGCAAATCCCGGGCACGGTGCGCTGCCGGGTGCTGTTCTGAACAAGGCGTGAAGCATTGCTGTGAGCGATATTCTTCCGCCCGGCAATCCAGCGGCCACGGGGGCGCAGCCCGTGGCCGCTGCCGTTTCCGGCCCCGGCCCGGCCAATGCCGGGGCGGCAAGCGCATCGGCAACTATGGGCGCAAATGCCAGTTTTTCTGCACAAGCCCAGGCCCAGGGGGCCGTCCGCCCGGAGGCTGCAGCGCCCGCCAATGCCGCAGCGGCGGTAGCCCCGGCTGCACCCGCCAGCCAGGTGGCCCAAGCCGCCCAGGTGGCCGTGGCTGCGGCCCAGGCGGCGCTGGCCAGTTCGGTCAATCTTTCGCCCCAGGCCCAGCAGGCCGTGCGGGTCGAGGCTTTCACCCAATTGGTCGCGCAACTGGTGCAGCAGATCGGGGGCACCCAGCTTGCCGCTACGGCCTGGCCCGCCAACGGCGTGCCGCCGGCGGTGCTGGCGCTGCTTTCCGGCCTGGTGCAACAGGGCACTGCCGGGCAGGCGCTGCCGCAGCAATTGGTCAGCGCCCAGGCCTGGCCGCAAAACCTGCTGCAGGCGGTGTTGCAGCAGGCGGGCCAGGCGGCCAGCCCGCCCCCTGCCTTGGCAGCGCCTGGGAATATGTCCACGGGGGCAGCAGGACCGGCGTCCATCCCGATTCCTGCGCTGCAGAACTGGCTGGTGCTGCAGGGCAGCATCCAGGCCCAGGACGGCACCCGGGGCATGAGCCTGACGTTGAAGGTTCCCGCCGCCTGGGCGCAGGCCCAGGCGGCCCTGGGGGCGGCGCTGCCGGGTTCCGGGGAGAAGGCGGCCAGTGCAGGCACGCCCATGGCCCTGGGGTTTGCGGCGGCACCTGGCGGCATGGGGATCGGCGGGGCGCTGCCGGGGCTGCAACTGGCCTTTGCCGGCAATGTCCAGCAGCTGGCCAGCACTGCTTTTGGACTGGTGCTGCAGCCGCAAGCGCTGCCCGGAACGCCCCAGTCCATGCAGGCCCAACTGCAAATGCTGCGCACCAGCGCCATCCTGCAACTGGAATTGCAGCCCCTGCCCACCCAGGCGGCGCAGCAGGCCGTGCAAGCGGTTGCGGCCTATACCCCGGCCCAATTGCTGCCGCAGGAATGGCAGGCCTGGCTGCAAGGCCGTGCCACCGACCCCTGGGTGCAGATGGCCCAGCTGCACGCCAGCGGCCAGCAGCCGCGCCAGCAGCAACACGCCGGGGAGCAGGCCGGGCTGTGCGTGGTGGAGGGGTGCCAGTACCTGGGCCGCGCCGTTTGCGCCCAGCCGTTTTGCGCAGAGATGAACTACCTGTGGTCGGTTGCCAGGGCGCAGAGCCGAAGCTAGGGCAGATTCATTGAGATCCTAAACACGTTGCGAGGCGGCAAGAGGTGCGAAGCAGCGGGCGGGGATGGATGTCCCCTTAAAAAGGAGCTTCCAGCGCTGATGTTTATTGGATTTCAAGGTAATAGATACCTGAAATCGTTATTTCATGAGCGGTAGCAGCTCTGTTTTTTTATTCGCTTTCAGCAGGCGCAGGCCCCCCCAGTTGGGCGGCAAAGCGCAGATCGTCCCACGTCTGGCCCTTGTAGCGGCGGGGCTGGGCGGTGCGCAGCAGGAAGCTGGGGTCGTAGCTGACCGCCGCCGCAATGCCGTGCAGCATGTGGCGCTGCTGGCGCAGTTGCCCGACAGGTTCGCTGCGCTGCAGCACGGTTTGCGCCACTTTCTGGCCCAGCAGCAGCACCCGCGCGGGCTGCACCTGGGCGATGGTGCGGGCCAGGCATGGCTGCAGCGGCTGCCAGTCCACCGGGGCCAGGCTGCCGGCCATGCCTGCCGCAATCGGCAGGGCGCCGTTGCCCGGGCGCTGCAGGACGGCCAGCCAGACCTGCGGGTGGGTATGCAGACCCAGGGCCTGGAGCATTTTGTCGAGCAGCTGCCCTACGGCGCCCGCCAGCGGGGTGGTGGGGTTGGCGCTTTCCAGCAGGATGAGCCATGGCCCGCCCGCGCCCTCTCCCGTCGCCTGCGGGTACAGGTGCACCGCCGGGGCCAGTTGCCAAGTCGCCGCCGCTTCTGCCGGTGCAGGCTGGGGCTGGGGACGGGGCCGGGAAACGGCGGCAGGCCGTTGGGGGGCCGGCGTCTGCACCGCAGCGGCTGCCGTCGGGCCTGGTTCGGCAGCAGCCACCGGGGCCAGGGCAGGCTTGGGCAGCCACAGCGTGATGCCCATGGCCTGCAGCATGGCCAGGCGGCGGGGGTCGAGCTGCAGGCTCATTGCGGGCCTCCTTGCGGCGGATGCCCCACATCCTTGCGCATGAGGATGGCGGCCTCGCGCACGCCGGGGGCCACGGGGTAATAGTCCCGGCGCTGCCCGGCTTGGGCAAAACCGCAATGCTGGTAAAGGCTGCGGGCGCGGGCATTGCTGCTGCGTACTTCCAGCCACAACGATTGCGCGGCGATCTGTCGGGCCCATTCCTCCAGCGCCTGCAGCAGCAGGCGGCCATGCCCCTGCCCCTGGTGCGCCGGGGCCACGCTGATGCACAGCAGGTGCGCTTCATCGACCGCCTGCATGGCCATGAAAAATCCCAGCAGCTCGCCCGTGCGCACCAGCACCTGGGCGTGGTAGCCGCTGGCCAGGCCGTCGGCAAACTGGCGCTGCGTCCAGGGATGGGGCTGGGCGGCGGCATCGACGGCTGCAACGGCAGGCAGCCACTGCGGCGTCATGGGCAGCAGCTGCGCGGGGGCCTGGCACTCCATCATGGCTGCCCGGCGGGACGCGCCGCCAGCCGCTCGGCAGTGGTTTGCGCCACCTTGTCGCGGATATACAGGGGCAGGGCCTGCTCAGCAGGCACCAGGGCGCCCGCCGCGATCAGCGCCGGGGCCAGTTGCAGCAGGGCCGTGGCGCCGGGCAGGGCGGCCAGGTGCGTGCCGGCCGGGGCCAGGTCGGCGTATACCGCCCGGGCATTGCCTGCCACCACCGCACCGGGCGGAACGGCCACGGCGGCCGGGGCGCTCAAGGCGATCTCCGTGACCTGCTGCCACTGCCCGGCCACGCGGCGGTAGTGGGCGTGGTAGACCTCGCCCATGCGGGCATCGAGCACGGCCAGCACGTCCGCAGCGCCGTGGCGGTCGTAAGCGTCCTGCGCCACAGCCAGCAGGCTGCACACCGGCAGCACCGGAACGGCGGCGCCAAAGGCCAGCCCCTGGGCCACGGCGCAGGCCGTGCGCAGTCCGGTGAAGGCGCCCGGGCCCTGGCCGAAAACAATCGCATCCAGGGCCGGCACCGTCAGACCCAGGGCGGCCAGCCCTTCCAGAATCTTCGGGATCAGGGTGCCCGATGCCTGCGGCCCGCCGCCGCCTTGCCACTGCCACAGGGCGTCCCCGCGCTGCACGGCGATATCGGTGTGGTCGGTACTGGTGTCAAAGGCAAGCAAATCCATAAGGGGGCGATTATCTGCCCTGGGGATGTAGCAAATGGCAAGCTGGCTGCCTTGCCCGATGGGTTGCCCCGCCAAGACGGCATCTGCGGCGTTGCAAATCCTCGCCGCCCCACCTGGGCGGCTGCGGTTTGCGCCTTGCATCTGCCGCCTTGGGGGGCAACGGGCACCAGGAAAAGAGCGTGGACAGGTTCTAAACTTGCCGCCATGTTGAAAAAAATCTTTCATTCCTGCGCCCTGTCCCTGGGCCTTGCCCTGGCTGTGCCTGCGGCCTGGGCGCAGGCGCAGCCCGCCCCGCTGCCCGCCCCGGTTCAGGCGGCCCTGAGCCGCGCCCAGATTCCTGCCGAGGCGGTGTCCATCTTCGTCGCCCCGGTCACCCCGGGGCAGGCGCCGCGCCTGGCGTGGCAAAGCGGCATGCCGCGCAACCCGGCCTCGGTGATGAAGCTGGTCACCACCTATGCGGCACTCGACCAGCTCGGGCCGGCCTACGTCTGGCGCACGCCGTTGTACCTGGACGGCGTGATCGACAACGGCGCCTTCCGGGGCACGGTGTACCTGCAAGGCTCGGGCGATCCCAAGCTGGTGTCCGAGCGCCTGTGGCTGCTGCTCGGGCGCTTGTACGGCCTGGGCGTGCGCGTCATCGTCGGCGACATCGTGCTGGACCGCAGCGCCTTCATCCTGCCGCCGCACGACCCCGGTGCCTTCGATGACGAGCCCTACCGCCCGTACAACGTCGGGCCGGATGCCCTGCTCATCAACTACAACAGCCAGGTGCTGAGCTTCGTCCCCGACCCCGGCGCAGGCGTGGCCCGCATCCATTACGAGCTGCCGCTGGCCGGGGTGCAACTGCCCGCCAGCGTCCCCCTGGCCCCGGCGGGCAGCGCCTGCGGCGACTGGCGCAGCCAATTGCAGGCCGATTGGAGCATTCCCCAGCAGGTGCAGCTGGGCGGCACCTACCCGGCCAATTGCGGCGACAAGAACTGGCCCGTGGCCCTGCCCGAGCCCGAGCGCTTTGCCGCCAGGGCCGTCGAAGGCATGTGGCGGACGCTGGGCGGCCAGCTCACCGGCGCGGTGCGTGACGGCAAGGTTCCCCCCGGCCTGAAGCCCGCCTGGGAAAACCAATCCTCCACCCTGGCCGAAGTGGTGCGCGACATCAACAAGTACAGCAACAACGTCATGACCCAGCAGCTGCTGCTGACCCTGGGCAGGGAGCGCATGGGCGAGGGCAGCTTCGACGCCGCCCGCTTTGTCCTCACCCAGTGGTGGCAGCAGCGCTGGCCGCACGATCCGATGCCCGCCGTGGACAACGGCGCAGGCCTGAGCCGCGCCGCCCAGATCACGGCACAAAGCCTGGGGCACATGCTGCAGACGGCCTGGGCCTCGCCGGTGATGGCGGAGTTCATGGCCTCGCTGCCGATTGCCGGCACCGACGGCACGCTGCGCCGCAGCCGGGCCAACGCCAGTGCGCACCTGAAGACCGGATCGCTGCGCGATGCCAGCGCCCTGGCCGGATTCGTCGATGGCGCCAGCGGCCAGCGCTATGTGCTGGTCGCCCTGATCAACCACGCCAACGCCGGTGCTGCCCGCCCGGCGCTGGATGCGCTGGTCGATTGGGTGGCGGCGGATACCAGGTAGCCAGCGGGCGGATATCTTGATGGATACGGGTTTCCCCGTAACCCGGCCCCGTTTTCCGAAAAGGCCAGCCATGCACAATCAAACGCTTCCCCATCCACTGCCTTTGGAGGTATCTGCTATGCAACGACGTCGTTTTGTTTCCCTGGCTTCTCACGCTGCCGTTGTGGGAACCTGGCCGACGTGGGCGATGCAGGCAGCGGCGCAGGAGACCGCCCCAGGGGTGACCGAGCAGGCGCTGACCATTGCCAGCTCCCTGGCGCTGACGGGGACGCTGGCCGGTTTCGGACAGGCGGTGCAGCAGGGGGCAGGCGCGGCGTTTGCCGAGGTCAATGCCGCAGGCGGTGTCCATGGCCGCCAGCTCAAGCTCGAACTGGTCGATGACGGCTACGTGCCCGAGCGCACCGCTGCGAACGTGAAAAAAATCTTTCAGGAACGCAGCGCCCTGGCCCTGCTGTCCTGCGTCGGCACGGCCAACAACACCGCCATCACCCCGCTGGTGGAGGCGGCGGGCATTCCCCATGTGGCGCCGATCAGCGGCGCGGCCTCACTGCGGCAGAACGAGCGCTTCGTCTTCCACGTGCGGGCCGGCTACACCGAGGAGGTGCAGCAACTGGTGCAGCGCCTGGTGGGCATGGGCCTCAAGGGGATCGCTCTCGTCTACCTGGACAACGGCTATGGCCGCGAGCAGCGCGAAGTGGCGGCCAAGGAACTGCAGGACAACGGCCTTGCCCCTGCCGCCGAACTGGCCCTGAACGTGGCCGGAGACAACCTGGCCGCCGTACTGGCCGGTTTGAAGAAAGCACGCCCCTCGTCCGTGCTGCTGCTCACGGCGGGCACACCGTCGCTGGACATGGTGCACGGCATCAAGAAAGAGTTACCTGGGGTGCTCATGGCAGGCCTGAGCGTGACCCTGCACGGCCTGAAGCTGGACGCTTCGACCAGCGGCATGGCGATCACCACCGTGGTGCCCGATCCGGACAAGGGCAAGAATGCCCTGGTGCGGGCTTACCAGGCGGCGATGCGGTCGGTCGGCCACACGGAGTTTTCCTCGGCAACGCTGGAGGCGTACATCAACGCCCGTGTCCTCATCGAAGGCCTGCGCCAGGCGGGCAAGGACGTGACCCCGGCCCGCCTGCGCTCGTCCCTGGCCGGGCTGCGCAATCTGGACCTGGGCGGCTTTACCGTCAGCTTCCCCAGCCAGGCGCCCTTCGTCGGCTCCCGCTACATTGCGCTGGGCGTGCTGGGCAGCAACGGGCGTTTTGTCGGGTAACCGGTTCAAAGAGGGATGCCTGTCAATTTGGATAGCTGCTACCGCTGATGTTTGCTTGTTTTTAAAATATTTTTATTATGAAATCGTTGATTAGTCAGCGGAGATAGCTATTATTTTATTTAAACCCAGGCCTCCTTCTGCCGCCAGAAGGAGGGTGCAAACACATTGTTTCGAAGCCGTCAATTTAAAATAAACAATACTGTTTCAGAAAAACAATACCGCCATATCCGAAAAATAACCTGTTGATTTGTAAATATAAAAAATATTGATACAAGTCAATTGCCGAGTAACCGGAATATATTTAATACAGTCCGCTGTGGCACGCCTTCCGGCGTGCATTTCTTTCTCAATAAAATCCCCCACCCTGCAGCCATCGGGGCCGCTGGCTGCGCTGGGACAGGGCTGGGGAAGCTTTTTTTTGGCATCTGTAGGAATGAGGCGTAGCGGTATGCGTGTCAATCTCCCGATCTCGAACAATGAATACGACTTTCCAGCCAATGAGCTGCTGATGTCCACCACCAACA
>Ga0206117_101566_pt1 | contig 11055 bp, 12 predicted proteins | sample 3A5Ametagenome_FD_177997 | JGI IMG/M metagenome (GOLD analysis project Ga0206117, IMG submission 177997) | Enriched microbial communities from leaf-cutter ant dump, University of Wisconsin, Madison, United States - 3A5A | ecosystem: Environmental > Terrestrial > Nest > Insects nest > Nest dump... | reverse complement strand
CCCCCGCATTGGGACGTATCACTGCACCTGTCGGGGATGGCCCTGCGGCTCTACATTTTCGCGCCCGCGAAAATGCGCGAGCGGAGCGATGCAGGCCGGCAACGGCCGTGAATGCGTTAGAGCCGGCCCTGCCGGCGTGGCCAGCAGCCCGAATGGGGCGAGACGCGCAGCGGCTCGATGCGTAGCACAACGGCCCGGCCGCCATAGGCGGCAACGCGCTACCGCTTCTGCCTCAACGGGCTTCGGAATCGCTTCTGCCGCCCAAAGACAGTGCGCAGGTAGCGCTCGATCTTCGGCCGCGACTCTGGCCAAGTGCTTTCCCACATTGGCAGTCGCCACGGCAGGTCCATGTCCTGACAGCCTGTATGAATGCTCACAATGAAGTCACTGCCGAGTTTCGAGATGCTGTACAGCCTCTTGCTATCGCACTGCAGGAGGCCGACCGCCAACAGATTTTCGAGGATCTGATAGCGGCTTGCCGGCGAGCCAAGCACGCCCTGGAACGGCTTCGGGGCATGAGGAACCCAACCCGACCAGTCCTCCATGTGCTGCAGCGCCTGGATAGCCGTGAAAGGCCCCTTCTTCTGGTCGCACTCAAACCAGTACAGGACCTGGAGCATCCATTTGCTCATGAGGAAGCCGGGTGCCTCGACGCCCAAGGCGCGCAAGGCCTTTCCGAACAACATCAGCGAATTGACGTTGAAATTGTACTCAAAGAAGCGCTTTGCCTCGGCGCGACGCAGCAGCGCCTGCCAGGCTGGGTCCTGGGTGGTCGTGTTGGCGGCGAAGGCTTCCTCGATCCCGCTCGGGCTCATGCTCGTCAGCGGCAGCCAGCGGTGCGGCGCTTGTGCCGCCTGCTCGCCCAACGTCTGCGAAAGCAGCACGTGGAAAGCGTGCGCCCCGGTCGGATCGGGGCTGCACGCGCAGATGACTTCGGGCGCCCCGTTCAGCACGTCCCCCGGCGTGGCCGCCGTCAGTGCTGCGTGCTGACCGCGAGCGGCCAGGTAGACGACAGGATGCGCCCATTCGCGCGCCTTCCACGCCGGCTCGCCGACAAAGGGCAGGGAAGCGAAGGTGAGGCCGTGAGGGTATTTGAAGTCATACAGCCCGAAATTCTGCAGGCTAATGAGGTGGAACTTGTCCTGGCCGAGACCTTCGGCCAGTCCCTGGATGAGGTGGCGGTGACGGGCGGGAGTGTTGTCAATGATGAAAACGGGAAGGTCGTACATATCCGTACTCCTGGGACAGGAAGGTGTGTAAAGCACGGCTTTGCCGTGGACTATGTTCAACGCTGTCAGGCACTGACGGCCTGCGCTGCAATCGCTTCGGCCAAAGGCCAACGAGTTGCGTCCTGTTCATGGTCTGGTTCAAGCACGGCACCACTGATAAGCACCACGCCCTCGACGCTTAGAAATTTTACCTGTTGGCCAGGAATCGGCACATACGGCCGGCCAAGCAGCCTCTCGATACCGTTCAGGTCATACCCAGCGCGGCCAGGCTGGTCTGTGATGTGCTCGAACAAGATATGAGTCCAGCTAACGGGGCCACGGGCTATTTCCACTCCGTCAACCTGAACCAAGCAAATTGCAGTCATGAGTTGCACCCTTTCAGAAGTGGCCGGCCGACACGGCCGGCGATGATCTAGACAACATCGAACCAGGCGCGTCCGTTTGCTAACGCCCTTTCGCGGGGCTGAGGCGCGCCATCAGTTCGTTGTTCTGCCGTTGCACTTCTTGCAGGACACCGGCCGTTCTGGCCAGCTCGCGGGAACTTTCGTCGGCAATCTGACGCGACTTCTCGGCAGAAGTGCGAACGCGCTCCAGCTCGGCGGTAGCCGTACCGGCTTGCGCTTCGGCCTGGGCCAGTTGCTGCAGCAGCCCCTCGGCCTGTTGCTGCTTACCCTCCAGGGCGGCGCGCACGCGCTGCAACTCGTCGTTCGCCGCCTCGGCCTGCGCTTGCGCTTGCGCGAGCTTGGTCAATGCATCCGACAAGGCTGTTTGGCGGCCTTCGGACTGTTCATTGGCCGCTTCCAGGCGAGCCCTGGTAGCCGCCAGGTTCTCGTTCAGCCGCTCGATCTGTTCGGCGGCGACGCCTTTCTGCTGGTCCAGCTCGGCCAGGTGGGTGAGGCGAGCCTGCGACAGCTCCTGCCGCACAGCGGCAGTCTCTTCGTGTGCAACGCGCAGCTCATCTTTCAGGTCGTTCGCGCGACGTTCGTTCTCGTCCGCCCTGGTCGTTTGCTGGGCCAGGCCCTCGCGCGCCTCGGCGAGCTGCTGGGCGAGCTGCTGGTTCTGTTGGGTTAGCGAGTCCTTGGCGCGCAGCGCCTCTCCGAGGGAGCTGCGCGCCTGGTCGGCCTCGGTTAAAGCTCCTTCATAGGCCTCAGCCAGCTCGCGCCGCATCGTTTCGTTGTCGCCGCGCTCCAATTCCCACTTAGCTTCGGCCTCGCGGAGGCTCGCATTGGCTTGTTCCTGGGCGGCGCTCCAGACGATGCCAACCGCCTCGATGTGAGCTGCTTTCACCGGTTCGGGCACGTCAACGGCGACCGGCGCCGGCTTGGCCGTCTGCTGACGCTTCCACTCTCGGAACACCGTGGAACAGGTGTTCATGTCGGCCCTGGCCCGCGCCCGAACGTCGCTCACGGTCGGGAACTGGTCGCCACGGCCGAGCTGGTCGTACAGCTCTTCGATGGCAGTGATGATCCGCGCGCGAACGTCGGGATTCACGGCATTGACGGGGGACTGTTCCATGTTCAGCTCCAGGGTGAAAATAACATAAGAATAATAATAATCGTCTTATTATTATTATGCAATGAAGACCGATGGCCGGCATCGAGCGCGCCCGGCCTGCCGCTGCGGCTGCCCTGCAGGCGCCCGACCGGGCGCGTCGATGGGAGTTCTTCATCACGCCGCCGAGCTGCTGCAAGCGCGAGGCTCGGGCTGGGGGGCACGCCCTGGTCGGGGTGGCCAAGCCAGGCTTGCGACCGTGCCAGCATGGGAGTTCTTCATCACACCGGGAGACGGATGCGACGGGTACGGGCGGGAGTTCTTCATCACGCGCGCCACGGGCGCTCGGTGCGGCCGCTGAGAGTTCTTCATCACGCAAGTGGCGAAGTGGGTACAGCTTCGATGGCCGCCCGCTGAGAGTTCTTCATCACATGGCGCGCCGCCGCGCCGTGACTCGCCTCACGCTCTGAGAGTTCGTCATCACGCTGTACACTTCGCGCCACGTGCTGCCCGGAGCGGCCGGCCGGAAGCTGGTTCGTGGGGCCGTCCATCACGGCCGCCCACGTGGGCCACTGATCGCTGAGAGTTCTTCATCACGCGGCGCGGCCGGCGCCGGTGACATGGCCACCTTGTCGGTAGCATCTGGTGAGAGTTCTTCATCACCTGGTGAATGCTGCAGCAGCTCGCCAGGTGGACGGGCGGCAAGGGCTCGCCGGCTGCGGGTTGGTGGGAGTTCTTCATCACGCCGGAAGCCTCGGCGGCAGTCATGAAAAAATGCGACCTCACCAGAGCGCGTATAACGCACGAAAGCAGCCTTCGGATGGGCGAAGCCTCGACCTGTACGAGAAAATCGCTCCACGGGCCTCTCAGGCGGCCAGGTGGCCCTTTTCGAGCGCAACGCCCGCCCCCGCACCTGCGAAACTCGCTTTTTGGCCTTCCAGTTGCCTCGGTGTCACCAGTCCGGCGCGCACACGCGCCCGGTTGAGCGGTGAGGCGACTTGTCGCCTCGGCGCGATTTATCCGTGGTCTTAGCGCCCCGAAGGGGTCGAGGCGCGAAGCGCCGAAGAGGGCGGCCGACTTGTCGGCCGGGCCGCTTAGACGGACTGCTGCTCCGATCTGGTAGACGGCGCCAAGGTAGAAAGCCTCCCGAAGGGGCATTTTTGCTGTTGCCGTTGCTCTGCTTTGGCTGTTGCTCTTTCCTGCGGTGTGTCAGGTTGTTCGCCGATGGTGCGGTTTGCACGCAAGGTAGAGAGCGGCCGCCTGGCGGCCAGCATTATCAAGACGTGCATGGATGCACGTCGAAGGCCGCCGAAGGCGGGGCGAAGCCAGGGATGGCGGAGGGTAGGCGCTGAGGTTCGGCGCGCGTGGTGGTTGGGCTTATCCACGGAATCATGGGCACAATCTATCAGGACTCTTTTCTTTATAAGGTTCTTCTAACTACGGGTAAAGCTATAGGGTGGAACCGCTGTTTTCGGGCTGGAAAGCCCGCGCGGCGCGGGTTTGAGGGCTGTGGAAAAGCTGTGCATGTGGGAGTTGTTCTCACGGGTTCTGAGAGTTGTTCTCCGTGGCCGTGGGAGTTGTTCTCACGCTTTTCTGTGGAAAAGTTCGCAAGCCATTGTAAATAAAGGAATTTGTCTTGGGAGTTGTTCATCACGGATAACTTTCGTTCTCCACTAAGTTGTCCACCGCGCAGCGGGCCGCCGTGGCGGCCGTGCGAGCTGCTGCAGGCGGTCGACCAGGACGTGGCCACCGGCCGCGCCGGCAGCAACAGCTCGGCGCCGGCAGCGCCGTAGATGGCCAACTGCAGTACAACCCCTCGCCGGGGGGCAGAGGGCAGGGGGGCAGAGCTTCCCCCTGTCCTCTGCACAGTAGGGTCTGGAAGGCCTCTGGCGGCGTCCAGGCGCGCTCCGCTCGCCACCGGCACCCGGTCCACGCCCTCCAGCGCCTGCGGCGCCTACAGGCGCGGCTGCGGCCTTGGATGGCGGCCTTGACTCCACCAGCGGCAAACACAACATCTTGCGTGGATCTGCCAACGATCGGACACAACATATGGGATCGGTGGTGGCGGAAACGAAACCGCCCGTGAGAGTTGTTCATCACGGGCGGCGAGTAGGATGGTCGGCGAGCGCGGCGTCACAGAAGGACAGTAGGAGGGGGGGGGAACGCCTGGGCGAATCCGGGGAGGACTCCAGCCCGCCACCGACCGAAAGGGGTAGGCGTGCGATTCTATCGCAGCGCCTGGACGTGAGGGGAGCCCTCCAAGCGTATGAGCTGCGCAACGCGCTGCAGGTACGCGAGTCCGTCAAGGATTGCCTCGGGCTCTGTCGAGGCGGTTCCCCAGCCGTATCCGGTGCGGCTGGAGACTTCCCAGCCCCACGCGGTCGGCGAGCTGGAGTGCATCGCGTAGGCCACGCGCAGCGACGTTTCCTGATGCTCCATCACTGGCCCCCGAAGGTCAGTTCGCCCTGGGCGAAATACTGGCGAGGTACGTGGGTGGGGGAGGGCAGCAGGACAAGCCCCTTGTCCGTGACCTCGATGCGCGCATTGGGGTACGTCACCAGTACCAGCTTGAGGGCTTTCAGGAATCCTTTCTTGAAGTCCAACACCGCGCGCGGGCTGGAGTAGTTGCTGCCGAACTGGCCCATCAGGGCCTCCCACGGGATCGGCCGCGTCTTCTTGTTCACGTAGAACATCCGGTACGTGAGCCAGGTGTAGATATCCATCGCCAGGGGTGCCCGGCGCAGCGCTCTGTATGCGCGCATGTCGATGGGTACGGGCCGGTCAATGCACTCGTCGTAGAAGTTCTGCGTCAGCTTCACATAGCTGCGCCAGGCGCCGGCCGTGTCCGTGGCCTGCGGCGTCCATAGCATGGTGTCGCTCTCGCCGGCAGGCGGATCGGGCGGGAGCTGCAGGGCAGTGTCGCCGAGGTCCAGAGGCATGGCCGGATCGCGCAGCGGCTGGCCATCTGGCCCGACCAGGCTGAGGGCATTAGGCCGTGGCCGCTCGAAATCGAAGTCGCTTGCATCGAACTCCGCGTCGTCGGCGATGGTGACGTTTTTCAGCTTGAAGCGGCGGCCCGTGCTCTCGGCCGAGGACGAGACGTTGACCATCGAGCCGAACAGCCTTTTCATCTGCTCGGCTACGCGCGTGCTGCTGCCGCGCTGGCCACCGCCGCGCTGAACCTCCAGCACCTCGCGCAGGAAGTAGGACAGCGAGTCGCCCAGCTCGACCACGCGCGAGCGCGTGCGAACGGCCTCGGTCGTTATCCATGCCATCAGCAGCCGGGGATAAACGCCGTAGGGGATACCGCCCGAATAGCCAGCGATGATGCGCAGCGAGATATCGCCGTTCTTGCGTGTGAAAACGTCCGTTTTCGGGTCTTTGTAGGGCATGGTCGCAATGACCAGGGCGCGGGTCATGAAGCCCAGGGCGCCTGCACTCTTTGCGTCCTCGGCCTCGATGGCAAGGTGGGCCTCGATCACCTCTTTAACCCATGCCGGCGTCCGGGCGCGGGTGTAGTCGCTGATGACTTCGCGGCGCTGCGCGTTGAGGTCTAGCTGCCCCTGCTCTGCGGTCTGATCTGTCATTTGTGGCCCTCCCTCGCTATACTTGTCCCCACGTAAGGGGTTTCTGGTTGAAACTTACTTATGTTGACGTTTAACCCCGGCCGCGAAAGCGTGTCGGGGTTTTTTATTGCCCTTCCTTGGGCTTCTTCTTCACGGACGCCACGGCGGCCTGCGATTCCTCGTACTTCTGGAACGCATCCCACACGGCGACAACCGCGCGTTCAACACTCTGCCTGCTCTTCCAGCCGAAGACTGCCGCTATCTCGGTGTACTTCCTTTCCTCGACCATCGCCTGCCTGGCCGCCTCGATCCGCTCCTCCGAGATTCGGAGAAATGGCCGCACAGCCTCAAACTGCACAGCGGTCATCATCCGGCTCTTGGCACGCTTAACTTTGTCCTTGCCACGCTGGCCCTTCTGCCGGCGTTCGGCTTCTACGGGGGTAGTAGTCTTTATGCCCTGGCCGAGGTCGGCCGGGGTGGGTGCTTTCGGCATACCCATTCGCTCCGCTTTGATTAACGCATGAAGGCGCCGACACGCGGCGCCTCCCTGTACTGCTGCATTCGGGCTCACGCTTTCACGGTGCCCATTATGTTGAGTAGGTTGAACTTAACGCCTTCCTCGCCGCCGCTGAGGAAAGCGACCAGGGCAAAGGCGCCGTGGCCCTCAGTGGCGAACGAACCGTTGCGCAGGCCCTGGACTACTGCGAGGGCCAAGTTTTCACAGTCTACGCCCGCATCATAGAAGCTGTTCAGCCAGTTCTCGACGCCATCGCGCTCTTCCTCCTGCATGGCCGACAGAACCCCTTTAACGTCCGCGCCCTTCTCGTAGATCGCGGCGTAGGCGTTGGCCAGCGACTGGACCGGGGGCAGGGCAGGAACCTTGCCGGTGTCCAGCGGCTCGCGCTCGGGCTCCTGGGTGGACTCGGTGCCGGTCGCCTCGGGCTCTTCCCACGGCAGACGGTCGCTGTCCTGCTCGGCTTGCTCTTCCAGGGCCGCCCCCTGGGCGAACTGCTCCCGCAGCTCCTGCAGGGCGGGGTCGTTTGCCAGGGTCGCCGGGGGAACGTCATTGACCGGCCCGTGCTCCTTGTGCGACTCGTCACGCGGGGTGGCCACGTTATCCGGGTTGCTCGGCGCGTTCTTGTCTTTCCGGGGCGCCTTCGGCGGCTTCACTTTGTCCTTTGCGGCCTTGACGGTTTCACGGGCGTTCGCGCCTTTCTGGCCCTTCTCGTTCTTGAGGGTGTTGACCGTCTCCTTGGCCGCTTCCGGGTTGATCTTCTCGATGGTCTTGACCTGGTTGATAACCTCGATATCGGCGGTGATGCCTTCACGCACCAGACGCTGGGTCTGCTCGGGCATTTCCAGCAGGGCCAAGCGCTTGGACACCCAAGACCTGCTTTTGCTGATCGCCGTACAGAGGGCTTCAACGTCGCCGCCGAACTCGTCATCGAGGCGGTTTTTCAGAACCTTGGCCTCGTTGAGCTGCGACAGGTTCAGCCGGTGGATGTTCTCCGCGAGCTGGATATCCTTGATCTGCTGTTCAGTGAGCTTGCCGTAGCACATGGACGGCAGGTCGTGAATATCGGCAATGTCCGATCCGTGGTAGCGACGTTCGCCGGCAACTAGGCGCCACGGCTCCGCGCCGTCCTCGTTTTCGCAGAGGATGAGCGGCTGCAGGATGCCTTTCAGGCGCATGTCTGCGCCCAGCTCGTCCAGGGTCTGTTCCTCGGTTTCCAGCTCGTCCTTGTTGCGCTGCTGCGCGTAGACCTTGATATCGCTCCGGTGGATGATGGCGAAGCTAGGGCGGCCTGCATCGCTGACGGCGGACAGGACGCTGCTCATGCCGTCCATGCCCATCATGTCGCCCAGGTTGCCGAAGGCGGCGCCTTTCTCTTTCTTGGCGGCGTTGGCTTTGCTCATTTCACTACTCCCAGGTTGGACAGGATGGTGTGGGTCGCGGTCTTCCACTCGGCGGCCGCACTCTTGTGGCCTTCGCCCCTGACTCCACGCCATACCGGCTTACGTTTCGCAATCGACTGTTTCACGGCTGCGCGCTCACCGAGGATCACGGGGAGAATGAATTTCCCCACATGCGGGTGAGCCCGTAGGTTGTCCAGGGCGCCCAGCTCTTCGGCGCTCTTGATGTTCACCTTCGACGGGATCAGGCCCAGCACGCGCAGCCGTGGATTCGTGCCGCCCGAAATGATCTGCTGCAGGTGCATCCACAACTGCGACAGCGGCTCGGCCTCGAACAGGCCTACAGCGAAGGGGCAGACCACAGCGTCGGCAGCGATCAGCGCGGCGGTGGTGGTCGGTACGTTGTCGCCGAGGGCGCCGGGGGTGTCGATGATGCAGAGGTCATAATCGGCTGCCAGCTCGCGCAGGTAGCGCGCCGGCCGCTTGAGGCCGTCACGGTTGTCCGCGTTCAGCTTCCGCAGCAGCTCGTCCTTGCGGATGATGGCCAGCCCGGGCTTGAGGACTTCGGGAATGATGGTCGAGCCTTCGGCGAACAGCGCGGAGGCGGTCGAGGCCTCGCCCTGGTGCTCGCCGGTCGGCGGGAATGCAATGCTCAGGCTGCCTTGCGGGTCGAGGTCCACCAGCAGGACGCGCTTGCCGGCCTCTACCGCTGCACGGCTGGTCTGGTCGCAGACGGTGCTTTTGCCGACGCCGCCCTTCTGGTTCACAACAGCGAGTTTTTTCATGGTTGATTCCACTTGCTTAGTTGACGTTGTGTAGCCGGGCGGTCTTCTGTGCTGCCGCCGTGTACAGGGGCAATATTAAGGGTCCGGCGATTTGTTGTCAACCGTTTTCGGTTGACCAAAGGCAAACATTTTCGCGCCCGCGAAAAATCTCCTATGCCCGTGGTGGGATCGCTACACACTTCCGGTCGGGCGGAATATACAGCCCTTCAGGGGTGGTCCAGCCTTCGCCTACGGCCTGCACACGCCAGGCCTTGTAACAGCGAGGGCATTGGTACTCATTGCGCGGCAGCTCGGCGCCGCTGGGCGTCGTGCTGAAATCGTCGTAGTCGGCCGAGTGGCCGCAGCGGCAGGTGATACGGTACATGCCTCGGGTACTCAGTAGGGCAGCCGGGAGCGGCGCGCCAGGGTCCACGGGGGTGAAGTTCTCGGCCCGCTTCATCCGCAGGTCAATGACCGGATGGGCATAGCGCACGTTGAACCTGGCACCACGAACCTTGGAACGCACCAGGCTCTGCACGCCCTCCAGGGCCTTGGCCCCGGTGGCGGCCCGGATGCAGTGCTTGCTCTTATAGGTTGGGCGCCGACGCGGCCCAGCCTCGACCTCGACCACGAACCACTTGCGTTCCATGCCGGCATAGAAGGCCTTGAGGTCCATCAGCAGGTCGGACATGGACTAGGCCCCGGCCAGGCGCTGGGCGTCTGCCGCAGTGAGGAAGAAGGTCATCAGCGGGCCGACCGTGCGGGAGCGGCCGGTATCGTAGATCAAGACGTAGCTCGCCCCGTCACGCTCAACCGCCTCGACCAGGCGCCACGGCTCCAGGCCGTGGGCCTCCGCTTCCTGATTGAAGTCATACGCCCAGGCGTCCCCATTCAGGTCGCTGGCCTCGTAGGCAGACACCAGCACGGCAACGCGGCCGGTGCTCGGGCAGACGTAGCCCGCCGACAGCGGGGCGGAAAATCGCTTGCTCATGGGGTACTCCGGGAGGGAAGCCCGCCCATTGCTGGGCGGGGGAGGTGTTGCCTAGAACGGAATTTCATCTGAAATCGGCAGGTCATCGGCGGTGACAGGCGGCGCGTCATCCTTCGGCGGGGTCGGCACCTTGTCATTGTCCACCGGCTTGCGGTCGATCATCTGGAAGGTGCCCACGATTTCGGTCACGTAACGGGTGATGCCGTCCTTGTCCTGATAGGTGCGGTTGCGCAGCTCGCCATCGACAAAGATGTGCGAGCCCTTGCCCAGGTACTCGCCCGCCACTTCGGCGCTGCGCTTGAAGAAGACGACGCGGTGCCATTCGGTGCGCTCCTTCGGCTGGCCGGACTGCTTGTCCTTCCAGCGCTTGGTGGTTGCCAGGCTGACGGTGGCGGTCGCGGTGCCATCGGGCAGGTAGCGGATATCGGGCGCATCGCCCAGGAAGCCAGCCAGTTCGACCTTGTTACGATAAAGTGCCATCGGTGCTACTCCTTGCGGTGGTGATGCCACCCGCCGAGGCGGGCGGCAGGTAGGGTTAGAAGTCGTTTTTCAGGCTGTCTACGGTGTCCGCACTCCAGACGCCACGGACGTGGCTTTCCAGATTCAGGCACTCGCGGTAGGCCTTGCCACGGACTTCTGCGGCTTGATCCTTCAGGCGCTGGACTTGGGCTTCCAGCTCGTCGGCTTCGTCGGCCAGCTTGCGCACGTCCTCGTACTTAGCCTTGGTGGTAGCGTCCAGATCGGGCAGACGCAGAACCCAGTTGAAGCCGTATTTCTTGTCGGTCATGGTGATCCTCACTTAGTTGACGATGAACTCGGAAGGTCTGTCTATTCCCGCCTTCCTTACTTGATATTATCGCGCCAAACCCTATTTGTTGTCAACCGTTTTAAGTTGACTAAAGCTAAGCTATACCTCTTGACTTTGCCCCTGGAGTGATCTGGGCCAAGCGTTTGTGGGGAGCGTGCTGTTGCTCTTGTGAACCGGCGCGCAAGCGCCCTTCCTCCTGCAGGTCAGCTACGCACGGCGGGGCCGTGTTGTGATCCGTTCCAATGCGATGAGGGGTGGCGTGGGATCAAAGGGGACGGCTGGTCGGCGCGAG
>Ga0206117_101564_pt1 | contig 11063 bp, 13 predicted proteins | sample 3A5Ametagenome_FD_177997 | JGI IMG/M metagenome (GOLD analysis project Ga0206117, IMG submission 177997) | Enriched microbial communities from leaf-cutter ant dump, University of Wisconsin, Madison, United States - 3A5A | ecosystem: Environmental > Terrestrial > Nest > Insects nest > Nest dump... | reverse complement strand
GGCACCCACGTCAATCTATCCGAAGGTGGCCTAACCGTCGTCTATGCCTATCCTCGCACGAGTCCGGCCACTGGGGGCGCAATCGAGGGATGGGATTCCATACCCGGCGCTCGCGGCTGCACACCACAATCTTGTGCATTTCGCGATCACTTTGCCGAGTTGCGAGCGTTAGGCGTTGAGCACGTATTCGGCCTTTCAACGCAAGAAACTGAGTATCAGAGGGAAGCTGTTGAGCGCCTTCATCTGCCCTTCTCTTTGCTATCAGACAACTTCTTGAGTTTGGCTCACGCTCTCAATCTTCCCGTATTCGAGGCTGATGGGATGACGCTTCTCAAGCGGCTAACCCTGATCGTTGCGAACGATAAGGTCGAGCACGTATTCTATCCCGTGTTTCCGCCTGACCAGAACGCGGCCGATGTAATTGCATGGCTTTCGTCGCAGAATTCCTAAGTTTTGCGACAAAAGCGTCGACGCTGAATTTTCGGAGAGGATTCTGTTGCAGAAATCGGTCGCAAAAATTTGAGTTTTGCGACCGATATTTGCGACATTACAGCATGTAAATCTATCCCCATCTTCTAATAGCCGCCGATTGGCGATGCAGAGAAATACACGCTCATTGGCGCTGGCCTAGTCCCGGACATGGGTTTCATGTCCGGGGATTCGACGGTTGGGGTCGTTACGAGTCGTCAAGTCTCGCCTTGCGACCCGTGGCTCGGCTTCGCCTGCGCCCGCGCCAGTCGCTACGCCGAGGCTTGACCACTCTCCATTCCGGAGAAAGATCGTTCGACTTTCGAACGGATGTCGATAGTTCGAAAGTCGAACGGATCACAACAGTTCGAAAATCGAATGATCGGGCAAAATCCCCCATCGTGGCAGTCATCATGTACAAGTACATGATATTTCGCCCTTCAATGACACTTTCGCGTCCCATCGTTCGATATTCGAAATAATCATTTCGGACTTCGAAGGGAATGTTTCGAGTTTCGAGCCATTCATTTCGAAGTTCGAATTATCGATAACCACCATTAACGCGGCCAGAAACATTTCGAATCCCGAACTATTCGATTGTTCGAGATTCGAAGGGATCGTTTCGAGTTTCGAACTGAACGATTCGATTGTCGAAAGACCTGATTTGCGCCGGCGGAATCCCGAGCCCATCATTTTCCCAGACAACAGAGGGAGGGAGCCAGCAATGCCTTGTATCCACAAGGCGGCTGGTCAGGGGGAGAACTCCCCCGTGAACCCCCTCGGTCCGAAACGGACCTTATAGGAGATGCCGATGCGCGATCGGATCATTCGTATCCGTGCCAGCCGTCAGGAGGCGGCAACAATGAAAGACCTCGCCGCCGCCCAGGGTCTTACATTGTCGGAACTGGTCCGCCGTTCCACGCTTGGCACTCGTATGCCCGTCCGTCGCCTCAGTTACGCTGATGCTGTCGTGCTCGTCCGGACACTTGGCGAACTCGGTCGGATCGGGAGCAACTTGAACCAGATCACGCGCCAGGTAAATGCGGGCAGGCTCCACGGCCACGATGCCGAGCTCTCCCGCGCACTGGCGGATGTCGACGCACTACGTGGGCGAATACCGTTTCCATCCTATATCCTGTCGACTGGGCGCGGCCTGGTCTGCGTCTGGCTGACCGAACTCCTTCCACCTATGGCGTTGCCGCGCTGGAGCCAGGTGCAAAAAGCTCTGGCCGGCGCGCTGACGAAATTCGGCGCGGACAAGCGGGCGCTCGATGCCGCCCGTGTTTTCCGACTTTCCAGAAGCACCAATTCCCGCGCCGAGTGGGATCGGCGTCAGGTCGGCATGGTATGGTGCCAGGGAACACCTGATGCGCCGCTACGCCACCAGTTCGGGACGTTAGCGGATGAGGTGCTTCCATACACTCAGGCCCAGATCATTTCGCTACAGGCAGAGCGCGCCGCCCGCTACGAGGAGCGTGAGGGACGGCCCAGACAGTCGGTCCAGAAGCTGACCGGCGCGACTTACTGGTCCATGGTACACGACGATCTTCAGAGCCTTCGCAGATACCGCAATCCTGAGACGGGAACACTCCCGCCAGGACAACGCGACATCTGGCTTTTTGTCGCGGCCAATGCCCTCTCCTGGACCCGCGCGGTAGACGACATGGAACGGGAAATCCGTATCCTTGCAATGCAATCGGCGGGATGGTCGGAATCGGAGTCTAAAGCCAGAATGAACGCCGTTGTAAAACGAGCGCAACAGGCCGCTTCTGGAAAGATGGTGGCCTACAGCGGCAAGGAAGTCGATGCCCGCTACAGAATGCGCGCCGATACGATCGTTGACTGGCTCCAGATCGAGCCCGAGGAAATGCGCGCCGCCGATCTCCGGGTGCTCATCGACGCGAACAGACGCCGCGTGCGCGAGGCCGAGCGTCAGACGGAGAGCCGCCGCCGACGCGGTGCGAAGGATCGGAACGAGCAACAGGCCGCTCGGCTGGAACTCGGCAGGCAGTGTCTTTATCTCGCGACCAAGGACGGGATGAACCGCGATGACCTGGCCGCTCATTTCGGCGTTTCGACAGGCCACATTTCCAATGCGATGAAAGAAGCCAGGGCCGCCGACGGCTAGCCGCGACCATCTGCAAATACGGCCTCCGTCACGATTCGTCACGGTGTATGGTGTTTACCAAGGCTTGGGGGAGGCCGAAGGCCTGGGGGTGCTTGCACCCCCGCCCGATCCTATAGAAAAATCCTTTTCCTTCTTTCTCTCTTACGCTCACCACAGCCGCAGAGCCGAAAAATGGGCACGGGGATGGCGTAACCTTCCACGTCACCGTATGGCCAGAAACGGAATGCGGTATCGGGGGTAGTCGGTCCCAGGGTCCGCCCGCCGGCGGCGCGATGCTACCTTTCCTGCGGCTACCCTCACTCCGATTACCACATGCGCGAATTCCCGCCCCATCCCTATCGGGTCGCTATGCTTGGAACTCCGATATGCTCATTTCTCTCATGGACGCGGAAAACCGCGCTAAAGGGCGGATTCCGCGATTTCGGACATCGGCATCGAAAAAAAGAGGCTCCTGGAGGCTCGTACAGCACTAATATACACTTCGGATGACCTCAGATACCTGCTGAAATCCACCCCCACCCTGACGCGCAAGCCTGCCACCGTACGCGCTCTGTCAATGTCCTGCGGACATCCTTCACTCCGTTGCGGCCCTTCCGGGTGACTGTCGCTGTGCGCGATGGCGACTTTGAGGCATCGGGACGGGGAACGTCTCGGCCGCCCCTGCGGGGCGGGTTCTCGCGGCCGGCGGCCCGCATCGAACAGGGAACAGGCACAATCTGGAAAACCTAGAATTCTACTGATTCCGCTTACCGCGCCTCCGGCATGATACAACCATGCCGCGTTCCTTCCTGGGCTCCAGTATTGCGGCGGCTATAATCAAGCCATTGGAAACACTGGAAATCGAGGCATTCCATGGCGATCAGAACGACCGTTTTCAGAGGGCTGGCATACAATGTTCTGATTGAGGAATTCCACGATCAGGATTCCGCCGGACACCTCGTTGCCTATCTCGCCTCAATTTACGTGGAAACGACATCGGGGCGACATCTCGTCCGTCGATCGCGACTTCCTGGTGCCGCCGAAACTCTACGTCGGGAGATCGAACGCGATGGCATCCGGGTATACCGACGCCTCGTCTGTACCTGAATCGCATGGGGCCGCTATGGGCGCTCATTCCATATATCGCAAAGCCCGCCGTCGGCTCGCAGAAGCCGACGCGATCTGGTTGAGCGTGGGGTACGACAGCTATCTGTTTCTGCCTTCATAGGGCATCGACATCGTTCTTCCAGAAAAGTGCGCCGGCCCCCTTGCGGGCATCTGATATCGGCGTCAGCATGATGATGTGAGGACGCACAAAGTTGCCTTCTCACAAAAACAGGAACTCTGAAAATTGGAACGAAATCAAGGAATAACCCGCGTCGGCGGGATGAGCGGAGCCGTGCCGAGAGGCTGACGGTCGAGCTTCCGAAAGGAACGCTGACGGCGCTGAAAATACATGCCGCACAGCGTGAAACGACGATCAGAGCACTGGTCACTGGCCTGGTGCAAACAACCCTCAAAGAGAAAGGAAAGCGGGCATGAAAACTATCGAACTTGACGGCCGATCCGTCGAAAATCCAGCCTATTGCAATCACCGGCGCGGAAGGAACTGGGGCGCGATCGTGCGCGGCAAGAACGCCGCCAATTGCGAGAGGTCATTTCTACGAGCGGTTGGCGAGGTGGTTGACCTCGAATCCGTCCAGGTGGGTGACGTTCTCGAATTTGGCGGGGATTACGTAACCAGAAGTGGCCGACGGCAACCAGATCGCCGTTGGTGGCACGTCCAGTACATCACCGACGACGAGTTGACATACGAGTCTCACGAGACGCTGGCGAAGGCGCTTCGGTCAGCACGTCAACAATCCATCACAACAGACGCTTGAAAGGAAAACACCATGAAGGAAAAGATCATCGAGAAAATCGGCCAGGTTGCACGGGGCGAAATCGACGTGGAAGAGCTACCTGGTTCCACGACCGAGCGCATAACCATCGGTCTGGCGCTCAATGCACTGGAAAAGACGAACCCCAGCTTTGAAGGCGACGAGGAGGGAGCGTGGTGGCATCTCGACCGTTGGCAATGCGATATCGTCCGGGCATTCAATCCCGCATATCGCACGCAGAAATGGGCAAAGCTGGCGAGGCCGATCTGATGAAATTCACCGACATCCCCACGCGGAAGTTTCCGTTGAACCACAAGAAATTCTCTCGCCTACAGGGTGAGATTCAGACCGCGGCAGACCGCTTTTCCGATCTCGGCACCAGCGACGGACATGCTGTCTTCCGTCAACTGGTCGAGGTCAGGGCGCAACTTGACCACGCATGGCAATTGATCCAGCAGATCGAACGCCGTGAAAACGGGCGCTGAAACCGCCGCTCGACATTCGCATTTTCGTAACCCCTGGCGTGTGAATAAGCATCATGTACTTGTACATGATAGGCACGGCAGGGGTTTCGTGAAAGCAGTTGAATTGTTTTGTGGCGCGGGCGGGATGTCCCGCGGCCTGGTCGATGCGGGATTTGACGTTGTACGGGCATACGATGCCTGGCCCGCCGCGGTGGAAACCTACCGCCGAAATATCGGACCTCATGTGGTTGAGGCCGACCTGAATAATCTCCTCACCGTCGTTCCGGAAATATCGGCGCTTGCGCCAGATATCATTTGTGGCGGCCCGCCGTGTCAGGACTATTCGCTCGCCGGCAGACGCGAGGAAGGGAAGAATGCGTCCATGACCATCGCGTTCGCAATCGTCGTGACGACGGTTCGTCCTCAGTGGTTCATCATGGAAAATGTAACCCAAGCCCAGAAATCCGAGGCTTGGGCCGAGGCGCGGGCTATGCTGAAACGCGCGGGCTATGGACTTTCGGAATCCCAGATCAATGCCGCGTACTATGGAGTACCACAATCGCGTCGGCGTCTTTTTGTCGTCGGGCGATTGGGAGAGAAGGACGGTTTTCTTCAATCCGCGATTGCTGAGAAGGCATCCGCAGCACCGATGACGTTGCGCCAGTTTTTCGGTTCGACCGTGCCTGAAGCCGTGTTCTTTCCGGCAACGTCGGATGCCCGACGTTCCTTCTACGCGGCCGATGAATCGGCTCCAACAATCTGGGAACGGTCAATACGACCGCTTCCCGAGGGGCACAGATACCATCCCGCCGACATGGCCTTGCTGGAAAACGGCTTCGTATATTCCCGCCCCGTCCGCGGCGGACGCGGAGTCCGCACGATCGATGAGCCTATCTCGACCATTACCAGAACCTCCTGGGAGCGACCAACGCCGCGTTATCTCGGTGCTCCTCACCACCTCGATCCAGTAACGGCAACGGATACGGCGGTTCTTACCGTCGATCAGATCGCGCGTATCCAAGGCTTCCCCTTCGATTGGACATGGGGCGAGATCGCCAAGCGCGATGTCCTGCAAATGATAGCCAATGCCGTACCCGCGCCGGTGGCGCAATCTCTGGGAGAAGTCATCCTTGAGCGCCACCAGGGGCAATCGGTTCCCGCGATTGAAGGACGTTTCATCGACTGGCTTGTCCGCGGCGGACGTAGCCGGACAACGGCGCACAATATCAAGGCCAATGTCGGCAGAGCGCGGCGTCTACTTCACGGCAGAACATTTGCGGATGCTGGCCACGAACTCCTCGCGCTTGAAGCCGCGTCTGGTTTCGATGCGCTACCGAAAAACACGAAAAGCGATCTACGACGGGCGCTTTCCGTGCTCGTAGAATTCGAGGCATCAAAGCTCCAGAAGAAACGGAAGCCACGCCGGTCGGCCGTAACGGTTCTTCCAGAGCTGGAATCTGTCACGACGCTGAAACAGGCCGCTTGAGGCCAGGATGCCGAGAATCTGCCTGTTTTGGGCTTTCAGGTCAAAAAACGACCGTCAGCGAAGCCCGTGGAACGCGATTCCGTGACATGGATGATGTTTGATACCCGGTAAAAATCGCCATGGCCTGGATAGATGCCGCCGTCGTCGCGGCATCCCGCAACCCGCACTTCCACCCCGAAACCCACGATGATCATGCGGAGGCGGAACCATCCGTCTCCCTACGAGACCGCGTGTGATTTGCGCCGGCGGAGTCCCGAGCTCATCCTTCTCCTAGAAGACAGAAAGGGGAGCCAGCAATGGCGTGTGCCCACGCCGCTGGTCAGGGGGAGAACTCCCCCGTGAACCCCCTTACGGCCTTTGCGGCCAGAAAGGAGAGATCGATGCGCAACAGGACCGTCCGCCTCCGCGTCAGCGAAGCCGAGCTTTCGGCCCTGAAATCCCTTGCGGTGGCGCGGGGGCTTTCGCTTTCCGATCTCCTCCGTCGCGCGGGACTCGGCACCCGTATGCCCGTCCGTCGCTTTGACCAGACCGATGCCGCCATGCTCGTTCGGATACTCGGTGAGCTCGGACGCATCGGTGGAAATCTGAATCAGCTTTCTCGTCGTGCGAATGCCGGAAAGCTGTTGGGGCATGATGCCGATCTTGCGGCCACGCTCGTCGGCATCGATGCATTGCGGGGCCGCGTGCGGGAGATCGTTGCATGATCATCCAGGCAACCCGCATCGCCCGCGAAGGCGGCGTTCACTATCTGGTGCGCCACCTGCTCGACAAGCCACACGAGAATGAACGGATCGAGGTATTGGCCGGCGACAGAGCCGCGCTTCACGATGCTCACGTCCTCGCTACCCTGAAAGGCTGCCGTTATGCCGTGCGGCATTTGTCGATTTCTCCGGAACGGGAAATGATGCCCGCGCAGCTATCCGCGTTTCTGAAATCCGTCGATACCGAATTCGGGATCGGCACGGAACGGCCGCGCCTCATTGTTCGTCACGTCAAGGACGGCCGTTCGCATTTCCATGTTGCCGTCGCGGAGGTCGATCCCCAAACCCTACGCGTGCTCGATTGCCGGAACGATTATCGGCGTCTCGAAGACCTGGCGCGTCGGTACGAGCAGGAACACGGCGAGACCGTTCAGCCGTCCCGTGCGGAACGACGTAAGCGGAAGGTCGAAGGATTTTCCGATGTTGCACGGAAACGGGCCGAACGAACCGCCCCTGAATTCGACCGCACGAAGCTACGGCGCGCAGCCGCTGAGGGACACTCCGCTTTTCGTCAGGAGCTCGACCGTCAGGGGCTTCGTCTCGCCGATGGCAACAAGGGGCCGATCCTGGTTTCCCCAACAGGTGCGTTCGTCGCCGCCGCCAATCGCACCGCCGGCATGAAGCGCGCCGAATTCCAGAAATTCCTGAACGAAGGACACGAAAATGAACACCAGACCAGAGCCGAGCGTCGCATCCCTGACCGTGCTGACGAGAATGGACAGCAACGTGATTCAGCTTCTCCCGCTCCTGTCGCTCCTGGAAGAGCCAGAAGGCCCAGACAGGATCGCGCAATTGCTGGAACTGCTCGGTCTTATTCTGGAATCCCAGAACCAGCAGACCGCCGCTCTCCAACGCCTCGCGGAAAAGGTCGATCGCATGCCGCGTCGATAGCGCGCTTCAGGGAAAGGCTGTTTCTGCACCGCCTGACGAGGCTCGATCTCGACGATCTTCTGCGGCGTGCGCTGGCATTTGCAGCCTCGATCCGTTCGATGCTCGAACCCGAGACCAGCCGCCTGGCGCGTCAGATCGCCGAGACGAGGAACCGACGGGAAGCATTCACGCCGGCGGAGCCGATCAACCCGCCAGGCCCGACGTATAGTTTCAAGAGGAGGATCACACCATGAAAGACCGAAATCCACAGCGGCGGAAACGCCGCACTTGCTACGATCGTGCCCGAAAACGCTGGCTCGATGCCCGCCGCGCACTGACCTCCAACCCCGCGGCATCCGCGGCACTGCAATTGCTCGGCATCTTTGGCTTTCTTGTCGGCAGGATGCCGCTTGCCGCCGATGCCAGCGCCACAGCGGTATATTGCCCCGCCCATGTCGCCGACATACGCTTGGCGCATTGAAGCTGCGCGGCGGCTTGGCGTGCCCGCCCGATATCTCGATATCGTGCTCACCCATGGCAAGGTGCCGTACCAGGTTCTCGCCGAGCATATCCGTCAGGGCGGAGCCACGCGGCGGGATGCACTCGATCAGCTACGCAAATCCGCCCCTGCCGAAGCCCTCGACTGGCTGGCGCACGTCGAGGAGCGACACCTCTGGTCGGAGTTGACGCGCTGTTTCCGCCCAGGTGCCAGCGAGGAGGACATTCATATCCTGATGCTCAGGGCTACGCTGGCATGGGTCGAGACTCGAAAGAAATCGGGGATTGGGCCTTCCGTGCCGACTGATACGGACCACGGATTAAACCCGCCGAAACGAGGTGAAGGCGAAGACCCTGATGACAATCCACAGCCGCCGACGCTTTAACTTTCTTCATCGAAGCTCAACTCTGACTCCTGGATTGCGCTGAGAATTGTTCTGAGCCAGCCTTCAGCACGAATAAACATAGAGGCCGATGTTGGAAAAGTTAACCTCTTGCCGCCATAGAAGAGCCGTGATTCGTTCAGTGCGAAGCGATTCTGAAATCTTGCAAGAACCAAAGCTAGGGGTAATTGATGGAAGCACGTAGCAAGACCGTCGAGGCATGGTTCTCAATGATCGAGCAGGGGCAGATAAGGCTCCCGCGCTTCCAACGTCATGAGGCTTGGCGCCCTAGCCAGATAGCGGGCTTGTTCGAGAACATCCTCAGGACGCCCGCGTTGCCGGTCGGCGTTCTGCTAGTCCTTGAGGTGGGAGACAAAGAATTGTTTCACTCCCGCCCCATCGTCGGTGCGCCCGCATCTACAGTCAGGCCCAACATGCATCTGCTTGACGGCCAGCAACGAATGACGGCGCTGTGGCGGTCCTTAACCAACGACTATGCCGATATCAAAGTTTTCGTCCGTCTCCTGAAAGAGAAGGAGGGAGCGGAAGACGACGATGCCACCGAGTCCGAGGATGTTGAGCGCCCTTTGGTCGAAATCGTCAAGCGGTGGGACAGGAAGGGAATAATGCAGCCAGTGTGGGCCGACGACGATGTGGCCTGCATAAAGCGTGGGCTTGCCCCATTGGCCATTCTCAGACCTGGTGGCGCGGGAGAGACCACCTTCAAGGCTTGGCGGGATAGCCTACGTATTGGGAATGTTTATACCGACGAAATTGGAGACCTAGCCAGTGACCTACGTAAACGGGTCCAAGGCTATACCCTGACATTTCTATCGTTACCAGTAGGAACGACGCGGGAGACTGCACTCGAGGTATTTATCAACATGAACACCTCAGCATCTCCACTGAAAGACTACGACATTGTTGTGGCGCAGGTCGAGGAAGCGTCTGGCATCTCGATGCATGAGCGCGTCGAAGACTTGCTACGTGCGATTCCTATTGGCAAGGACTATGGTCGGATCGAGAGCATTTTGCTGTCTATCGTGGCACTACTGTTGGACAAGCCGCCTATTAAGAAGACTTATCTGGAAGATGATTTCGCATCAGGCCTGATGAGGGTTTGGCAACAAGTGGTGGTCGGGGTCGAGCGAGGGCTTCAATTTCTCAGTGACGAGGCCCTCTTCGATGAAAAGTCGCTTCCCAGCGATGTGGCAGTTTATCTTACGTGTGCACTGTGGGCAGTGGCTGCCGAGTTGCGGCTGGACCAAGAAGGCAATGCTCGAAGCCTGATACGAAAGGTTCTTTGGCGTACCTGCTTTACGAACCGATATGGGAAGACCTCAGCAACACGCGCGTATATGGATTTCAAAGTGCTACGCGGTCTCGTGAATGGAAGCACCCCAGACGCTTTTTGCGAATTGTTCAACGAGGCCATCTATCGGCTTCCAGATATCGAAGAAATCAAGGTGGCGGGATGGCCAGGCAGGAAAGATCGTCTGCCACGCGCGATTCTAGCAACAACGCTTCGAAGGAAAGCAATAGACTTTGCTGATGGGGCACCAATTGGGAAGAACAATATTGCTGATAGAGAGTTCGATCACCTGTATTCTTGCAAGTATCTAAACGTTTCCAGAGATGAAGCACTTGCTAATAGAGCCTTAAATTGCGCTCTGATCACATCAGTAACCAACCGAAACAAGAGTGGCTCCCCACCTAGTACCTATATCGACAAGAGGGCCAAGGCCGCCAATCTCGGTGAAGAGGTGGTCCGTTGGCGTCTGGCAACTCATCTCATTCCTTAAGAACTGTTGGTTGCGGATAATTATGAGGCCTTCCTGAACGGCCGTGCACTTCTTGTTGAAGCCGATATGAAGGCATTGTGTAACGGGCAGGAACCCACATAGCTCTCCAGCGTCAGGGCACTCCGCATGCTGTTTCGATCAACATGACGCTTTTCAAGCCGCCACTGGCATCGTCGTTCGAGATGTTGTTTGTTCAAGCGGTCGGCAACGGTTTGCGAGCGGCGTGGCGGAAGCGCATAACGATGATCTCATCGTTGCTGATGCGATAGAACAGCACGTAAGGGTACGGTGTCAGGACCACACGTCGTAGGTCGCGACGGCTTGTGATCTGCCCCGCATTGGGA
>Ga0206117_101563_pt1 | contig 11090 bp, 11 predicted proteins | sample 3A5Ametagenome_FD_177997 | JGI IMG/M metagenome (GOLD analysis project Ga0206117, IMG submission 177997) | Enriched microbial communities from leaf-cutter ant dump, University of Wisconsin, Madison, United States - 3A5A | ecosystem: Environmental > Terrestrial > Nest > Insects nest > Nest dump... | reverse complement strand
GCGGCGCCGCGCACCGCGCGCACCTCCGCATCCGCGTAGATCGGCGCCGACATGCCGGCGTCGATGAAGCCGGGGGCGACGGCGTTGACCCGCACGCCGCGCGGCGCCAGCGCCAACGCCAGATGTTCGGTCAGCAGCGCGACCGCCGCCTTGGTCGCCGGATAGGCCCCGGCGTCGGGGCTGGGGGCGACGGCATTCAGCGAGGTGATGTTGACGATGGCCCCCGACCCGCGGTCCGCCATCCGCCGCGCGACGGCTCGGGTGACGATGAAGGTGCCGGTCAGGTTCACGTCCACCACGCGGCGGAAATCGGCGACGCTGTGCTCCAGCAGGTCGCCGAAGCGGACGATGCCGGCATTGTTGACCAGCAGGTCGGGGCCGTCGCCGAACGCCTCGGTCATCGCGGCGACCACCGCGTCGATCTGCTCCTCGTCGGTCACGTCGGCGGTGAAGGCCAGGGCACCGGGAATGCGCGCGGCCTCGACCTCCAGCCCGGCGGCATCGAGGTCGAGCAGCGCCACGCGGTATCCTTCGCCGGCCAGACGGCGCGCGATGGCCGCGCCCAGTCCGCCGCCGGCTCCGGTCACCAGAGCGGTCTTGGTCATGCGATCCTCCCGGAAAAGCGGGTTTCGAAGGTTGACGGAATCCCCGTCGCGGCGTGCTCTGGACCCATCGCAGTGGTCTTCCTTGTTCCGGATGCGGGCGGCCCGTCAGCCGCGCGGGCGCCTGCTCACGACGGTTCCGGCCTCAGGCTGGAAATAGCTGCGCTCGGGCTTGTAGGTTCCGCTCGCCACGGTGATGCCCCAGCTTCCCGGCTCCAGCGCCATGAAGCCGTGGATGTCGGCGGGCGGGGCGATCACCACGCTGTCGCCCGGCTCCAGCACGCGGTCCTCGACCACGCTCAGGTCGGCCTTGCCGGGAACCGAGCCGTCGTCGCGCCGCTCGTAGACGGTATGCTTCACCCGCCCCCGGTAGATCGCCATGCTCTCCCAGTTGCCGTGGTCGTGGACGGCGATGGGCTGGCCGTCGGGCAGCTCGAACAGCAGGATCGACAGGTCGCCGTCATAGTAGAGGTACTGGGAATTGGCGACGTGGTTGCCGATGCGCGGCACGCCGGCCGTGCACAGGTCGGGCCGGGCGGCGAGTGCCGCCAGCGGTTCGCGCAGCGCCACCGTCAGGCGGGCGGTGTCGTGTCCGTGCGTCTCGATCGCCCGGATCGCCGCCTGGGCGCAGGCGCGGATGGCGGTGCCGGTCTCGGGGCTGGCGGCCATGATGGTTCCTCCTGGATGGGCGGTGGTCAGAGCGTCGCCAGCAGGCGGCGGGTGGCGGCGACCGCCCGCGCCACGCGGGCCGGCGCGTCCATCGTCCGCGCCAGGGCGGCGGTGGGGATTTCGAGGGCGAGCGGCAGGCCGGGCGGAAGCGCGCGCAGCAGCCCGGTCAGGTCGATGCCGCCATCGCCGGGAAACAGCCGCTCCTTCACCGCGGTGTGCAGCAGGGCATCGCGGTCGGTCCGATAATCGCGCGGGGCGTCGCAGAGATGCATGTAGGCGAACAGTCCAGATGGGATCGCCGCCACCTCGGCCGGCGTGCCGCCGGAGCGGTCGTAATGCAGCGCGTCGAGCGCGATGCCGATGTTCGGGCGCCCCACCCGGCCGATCAGCCGGGCGGCGGCGGCGGCGCTCGGCACGCTCATCCAGGGCACGAACTCGAACTGCACGGTCAGGCCGAAGCCGGCGGCATCGTCGCACAGCCGCCCCAGCCTTGCCGCCAGCCGCCCCTCGTCGGGGTCGTCGCCGGTCGCCAGAACATGGCGGGCGCCCAGCTCGGCCGCCGCCTCCAGGAAGGGGCGGAAGGCGTCGAGGTCGGTGTGGGGCAGGACGCGGGCGGTGTTGGCGTCGAGCGCCGTTACGCCACGGTCGGCCATCCGCCGCTTCATCTCACGCCTGAGCGCGGGGTCGGCCAGCAGCGGCATCGGATCGCCGTCGGGCTGGCCGCCCAGCAGGCGAAGGCCGACATGGACGCAGCCCTGGTCCGCCGCCACCGCCACCATGTCGGGCGGCGACAGCTCCGGCACCGTGTAGTAGGAGAGCGACAGCGGGTTCATGCCGCACCTCCCGCCTGGAGTGGGGCGGGAGCCGGACGGACGCCGCCATACTGCGCCCAGCTGCCGGCGACGTGCCATCCGGCATCCACCACCAGATTGACGCCGGTGATCGCCGACGCCCGGTCGGAGGCCAGGAACTCGATGCTCTCCGCCACCTCGCGCGGCTGCACGATCCGGCCGAGCGCCGTGAATTCGGCCGGGTCGGCGGCGTAGCGGCCCGACCGGATCCGTTCGACAACCCGCGGCACCAGCGTCGAGCCGGGCGAGACGCAGTTGACCCGCACCCCGGCGCGCCCCCATTCCCCGGCAAGGTTCAGCGTCAGGCTGACCACCCCCGCCTTGCTCGACGCATAGGCATGGACCGGCACCGAGCCGATGGCGGCAATCGACGCGATGTTGACGATGCTGCCCCGCCCCTGCCGCGCCATGCGGGTGCCGAAGGCCCGGTTTGCGTAATAGGTGCCGGTCAGGTTGACATGGACCGTGCGCTCCCACACCTCAAGCGGCAGCTCGGCCGGCGGCAGCACCGGCTGGAAGACGGCGGCGGCGACCACCAGCGCACCGACCGGACCATGCGCCTCCTCGATGGCGGCGGCGGCCTCGTCGACCGCGCCGGCATCGGCGATGTCGAGCGCCAGCGCGGCGCCGCCGAGGTCGCCGGCCACCCGCTCCGCGGCATCCGGGTCGAGGTCGGCGACCGCCAGCCGCCAGCCGCGCGCCGCCATCAGCCGGGCGGTCTCCTCACCGATGCCGTTGCCGCCGCCGATGACGACGGCCAGCGCGCCGTCCGCGGTGGGGATTTGCTGGGTCATGGCGGAATGCCCCGTCACTTGCGCAGATCGGCGGCGAGGAAGGAGCTGTCCAGCACCTTCGACCAGTCGACCGGGCCGGACCATTCGCCCATGCGCTCCATGCCCTTGACCCAGATGTTCAGGGCGTCCATGTCGAAATCGCCCTGGCTCCAGTACTTGATCGCCGCCATGCGCTTCATCGAGGCGGTGGCGACATCGACCGGCAGCGTGTCGCCATAGCGCTTGGCGACCATCTTCGCGGCCTCTTCCGGATTCTCGTAGATGAAGTTCACCGCGGAGCGCCAGGCGGCGAGCAGCCCGCGCAGCTGGTCCGGGCTCTTGCGCATGAAATCGCCGGTGGCGACGCCGACGGTCGGCGTCATCGACGGCAGGTTCTCCAGCGAGAAGGCGACCTTGTAGCGGTCCTTGCGGGCGCTGTAGAGCGGCTCCAGGATCAGCGCCGCATCCACCCCGCCCTGCTCCAGTGCCGACAGGCCCGAGCCGACCGATCCCAGCGCCACCATATCGGCCTTGCCGGGATAGCCGGCCGCCTCGAAGGCCATGGTGACCATCAGCTCGCTCGACGATTTCGGCGCGGTGATGCCGACCTTGCGGCCGACCAGATCCTTGACCGACGACACGCCGCTGTCCGGCCGCGTCACCCACAGCAGGTCGTCCACCCGGCGGATCGCGGTATGGACGATGCGGATGTCCATGCCTTGCCTGATGCCGGCCAGCGCGGTGGAGGTGCTGACGATGCCGTAACCGAGCCCGCCGCCCACCATGTTGCGGATGCCGGTGCCGCCGCCGACCGAACTCATCACGTCGGTAACGTCGACGCCGTTCTTCTTATAGTCGCCGCGTTCCAGCGCCACCGCGATGGGGGCGGTGTTCAGCAGGGCGCCATAGTGGGACGCCATGATCTCCAGCGCGTGGGCCTGCGGTGCGGAGGCCAGCAGGCCGCCGATCAGCGGCACCGCCGCCAGCGCGCGGGTCAGGAAACGGGTGATGGTCATGGCGTCCCTCCGTTGTGCGTTTTGTCTTTTCTCAGCAGGCGGCGGGCGTTGCCGGCCAGCGCGGGCGACACGGCGCCGTGATGCCCGTCCTCCGGCTGGTCCCAGCCGGCGAAATTGGTGCCGAAGACCAGCCGGTCCGCCCCCACCACCTGCGTCAGCAGCGCCAGCGCCCGGTCGTCGTTCAGGTGCGTGTCGAACCACAGGCGCGACAGCATCTCCTCGAAGGCGCCGTCCTTCTTCATCGACTGGCTGGCCCACGGGCGCTTCATGCCGGCCTGCGCCAGCCGCCCGGCGGTGAAGGCGGCGGCCCCGCCGCCATGGCTGATCCAGACGTCCAGCCGGGGATGGCGCTCCAGCACGCCGCCGAAGATCAGGGTGGCGACGGCGATGGTCTCCTGCGCGGCGAAGCCGATGATGACGTCGAGATCGAAGCGCTTCAGCGCCGGGTCGCCGGGCGGCCCGTCGATGCCGGCCGGGGCCGGATGCAGGAACAGCGGCACGTCCAGCCGGACGAACGCCTCGTAGAGCCTGTCGAACTCCGGGCTGTGCAGCGGCTCGCCCGCGAATTCGGTGCCGGTCGCCGCCCCCCACAGCCCCAGCTCGCCGACGGAGCGCTCCAGCTCCTCCGTCGCCGCGCGCGGATCCTGCATCGGCAGGGCGGCCAGCCCGCCCAGCCGGTCGGGATAGCGCGCGACCAGTTCGGCCAGCGCGTCGTTGTGCCGGCGGCAGAAGGCGACGGCGGACGGCACGTCGATGTGGTGGAAGTAGTTCAGCGGACTGGCCGACAGCACCTGGAAATCGATGCCGGCCTGATCCATGCGGCGCAGCCGCAGCTCCGGGTCGGTGAAGGGGCTGTTCAGGTGGCGGACGCCGCTCAGCCGGTAATTGCCGACGCGGTACCAGGGCTGGCCGTTCTCGTCGACGCCATGCTCCGGCCCGTGGATGCCGGCGGCGCCGTTGGTCGCCTCCAGGCGGACATGGGCATGGACGTCGATCAGCGTCGCGGTTTCGATGGGCATGACAGGGTCCTTTCCGCCGGGCGGGCCGGCGGCCGGGAAGGAAGGGGCTGGCGAAAGGCGTCGAATGCGGGCGCCGCTCAGGCGACCCGGTGCATCCGGTTGTCGAGCGCGAGCAGCGCGCTGTTGACCGCCAGGGCGAACAGGCCGATCAGCACGGTGACGCTCATCATCGTCGCGGTGTCGTTGACGCTGATGCCGTTCATGATCATGAAACCCAGCCCGCGCTTGGAGGCGAACATCTCGCCGACCATCACGCCCAGCAGGGTGATGGAGAAGCTGATGCGCAGGCCGGTCACGATCTCCGGCACCGTCGCCGGCACCAGGACCGCGGTCAGCGTCTGCATCCGCGTCAGCCGCATGGCGCGGGCCGAGCGCCGCAGCACCGGGTTCATGGCGCGGATGGCGCCCATGGTGACCAGCATCATCGGGATGAAGCCGTGCAGCGTGCCGAACGCCACCTTCGCCGGCATGCCCAGCCCGAACAGCAGCAGGATCACCGGATAGAGCGTGACCTTGGGAATGGCGTAGAGGGTAACGAACAGCGGTTCCAGCACGTCCGACAGCGACCGGTTGGCACCGATCAGCACGCCCGCCAGCCCGCCGCCGAGGCAGGAGATCAGCAGCGACAGCCCAAGCGCCTTGGCGGTCTCCGCCACATTTTCCCAGAAGGACGGGTTGCCGAACAGGACGACCAGCCGGTTCAGGGTGACGGCGGGCGAAGCCAGCGCCTCGTCCCCGGCAAGCCCGTGGAACAGTTGCCAGCCGCCCAGGATCAGCAGGGCGATGACGGCGGCGGCGGCCAGCTTCTCCCCCGCCCCGGCGGTGTCGCGGGCAGCACCGACGCGGCCCGCACCGGAGCGGTGGCGCACCCGCTGTTCCGCCCAGTGCAGAAGCACGGTCAGGCTGGAGACGAAGACCACGACGAACAGCAGCAGCGCGTACATCGTCCGGTCCTGGAGATTGTTGTACGCGAAGGCGATGGAGTAGCCGAGCCCGCTGCCGGCCAGGATGAACTCCGCCCCGATGACGCCGGTCACCGAATAGCTCAGCGCCAGCTTCACCCCGGTGAAGATGTGCGGCCCGGCAGCCGGAAGCTGGATCAGCAGCGCGTCCTGGACGCGATCGAGGCGGTAGGTGCGGCCGACCTTGCGCAGCACCGGCGGGATGCGGTCCAGCCCGGACAGCGTCGCCGTCACCATCGCCATCACCGCGTAGAGGAAGCCCATGGCGATGATCGGCAGCGCGTTCATGCCGAGCAGCACGATGAACAGCGGATACAGCACGAAGAACGGCAGGGCGTAGTAGCTGGCGATCAGCGGCTCGACCGCCCGGCGGACCCGCGGCAGGGCATGGAGCGCGACGCCGCCGGCAAAGCCAACGACCATCGCGGCGACGGCGGCGGCGAGAATGTTGCGCAGGGTGAAGCCGATCTGCGACCAGAACCCGTCGGTTCCCATCAGCCGGACCAGTTCGGCCAGCATCTCCGACGGCGGGATCATGGTGCCGCGCCCGACATAGCCCAGCCGGCAGGACGCCTCCAGTGCCAGGACGGCCGCGGCGGTGATCAGCAGGCGCTGGATGCCGGCCCGCGTCATCCCGCGACCCTCCGCTGGCTGGCCATCGCCTTCAGCGACTCCTCGCGCAGCGTGTTCCACAGCCGGGTGGTGACTTCGCCGAAGGCGGGTTCGGCGGCGATGGCGCTGGTGCGGTCGCGCGGCCAGCCGGTCTCGACGATCTCGATGAAGCGGCCGGGGCGGGACGACATCACCCCGATGCGGTCGGACAGCATCGCCGCCTCGTCCAGCGCATGGGTGATCAGCAGGACGGTCGCCCCGCTGGCCCGCCAGAGCCGCAGCAGTTCGTCGCCCATCAGCAGGCGCGTCTGCTGGTCGAGCGCGCCGAACGGCTCGTCGAGCAGCACAAGGCGCGGACGCATCACCAGCGTGCGGGCGATGCAGACGCGCTGGCGCATACCGCCGGACAGCTGGTTGGGATAAGCGTCGGCGAAATCGTTCAGCCCCATGAAATCGATGGCATGGCGAACGCGCTCTTCCGCCTCCGCACCGCGGAAGCCGGCGCGGCGCAGGCCGAAGGCGATGTTGTCGCGCACGGACAGCCAGGGGAACGACGCATCCTCCTGGAAGACCACGCCGACCCCGTCGGGAACCGTGCCGCGCACGCGCTTGCCTTCGAAGGTGATGGTGCCGTCGGTTGGGCTGCTCAGCCCGGCCAGCACGTCGAGCAGGGTGGATTTGCCGCAGCCGGACGGCCCGACGATGGAGAAGAACTCTCCCCGGCGCAGGTCGAGATCGACCGGACCCAGCGCATGGACCGCCGATCCGAAGATGCGGGTGACGCCGGTCATCACCGCGTGGGCGCCGGCCACGAGGCCGTTGGTACTCTGGGCACCGTTCGGACCCTGGGCGCGACCGAAGGGAATGGGCTGCGCCGGATGGGACGCGCCTGCCGCATCCTGGGGGACCGGTGATCGTTCTGACGATAGGCCACGCATGGGCTGCATCTCCCTCCCGGTGTCGGGCGTTCGGCGTTGCGCCTGAATTATGTTTGTTTTGTAAGCATACAAATGCAGCCCGCCGGCCCTGTCTAGGACAGCTTTGGACCACCCCCATATAAAAATTGTTTGCCCTCCCCCGCCGCCGATGCGAGGCTTTTGTCCCTGCCCGTGGCGTGCCGCAGGGCTGCCGCGCCGGGCCGCTACACTGGGCCGCCCCGCCTGGACCGCAACGATGGATCCCGACCGATGCGCAGCCGCCAGTTGGAAAGCTTTATCCTCGTCTGCGAACTGGGCAGCATCAGCAAGGCGGCGCTGGCGCTGAACATCGCCCAGCCGGCGCTGGGGGTGCAGATCAAGGCGCTGGAGCGGGAGTTCGGCGTGCCGCTGCTGGTCCGCACCGTCACCGGAACCCACCCCACCCCGGCCGGCCTGCTCTTTCTTGAAGAGGCGCGGCTGATGGTGCGCCGCCTGCAGGATTTGAAACGGTCGCTGCGCGAGATCGCCGGACAGGTCCCGAGAACGCTGGCCGTGGGACTGACCCCCAGCCTGTCCGGGCTGCTGGCCGGCAGGCTGATGGAGCGGCTGCACGGCGCCCTGCCGGGGGTCGAACTGAAGCTGTTCGAAGAGCTGAGCCATGCCCTCATCGGCCATGTCTCGTCGGGCAAGCTGGATCTGGCGCTGGCCTACACGGTGCCGCGCAGCCGCATGCTGCACCGGGAACCGCGGCTGAACGAGGCGCTGTGCCTGATCACCCATCCGGGTTCACGGTTCGACGGGACCGGCCCGCTGTCGCTGGCGGCCATCGCCGACGCCGAACTGGCGATGCCCAACGAGGGCGATCTGGTCAGGCGTCTGGTCAGCGATGCGATGACGGCGCGCGGTCTGGTGCCGAACATCGCCTTCTCGCTGGAATCGATGCAGGCGATCAAGGACATGGTCCGGCGCGGACTGGCCTGCGCGATCCTGCCGCACAGCGCCGTCGCGGAAGACATCCAGGCCGGCGCCCTGGTGATCCGGCCGATCTGCGACCCGGCGCTGACGCGCACGCTGTTCCTCATCCATCCCGCCGGAAACGAGGTGAATACCGCCACGGCACAGGCGCTACGCATCATCGACGGCCTGCTGGACGAGCTGAGGCGGAGGGACCGGAACTTCACCGTCGCGGCGGAGGAGGAGTGATGGTTTCCATATGGTCGTTACCCATCTCAATGGTGTCGTCGGTACCGATCCCGGTTAAGGCTTCGGCCCACGGCGCACCCCGATTGCGCAACAGCCCCCAGTACAGCCCCCCGCAAAGCCCCTGAACAGTCCTCGCCGCGAGCGGGCACAATCGAACGGAAATGCCAATGAAGCCCACCCCCATAACGGTGCCCCCCGCAGATGCCGCTGCACGCAAGGCGGTCGGGCCGGTCATCTGCTATCCGACGCAGAGCTTGCCGCGTGCCGATCTGGCGGCATACCGCGCGGTGCGGGACGGGATGGAACTGGTCGGGACGGTGGTGATCCCGCCGCGCGATGCTGCCACCTGGACCGTGCCCGCCGGTCACTTCTGCCGCATCGTCTCGACGGAAGGCGCACAGGTTGGCGACCTCAACCTTTTCAACGCGAAGGATTTGAAGGAGCGGCTCTACACCGGCAAGACCCGGGCGCTGAACGGCACCCATGTGGGGCTTGGCGATCAGCTGTTTTCCAACTTCCCCTATCTCCGCCCCATCGCCACCATCACGCACGACACGCTCGACTGGTACGGTTTCGACGAATTCGGCGGGTCGGTGCATGATGTCATCGGCACCCGCTGCGACCCCTACACGCACAACCTGCTCAGCGCCGGGGATCACTACCACCACTGCTGCCATTCGAATCTCACCCGCGCCCTGGCGAAAGCCACCGGCATGACCCTGTCCGAGGCCGAACCCCACATCCACGATGTGCTGAACGTTTTCATGTGTACGGGATTCACGCGGGACACCGGGCAGTATTTCATGAAGGCAAGCCCCGTACGACCGGGCGACTACCTCGAGTTTTTCGCCGAAGTGGACCTGCTCGGCTGCATGTCCGCCTGCCCCGGCGGCGATTGCTCGTCGGAGCATTCTTCGGACGCAGCCAGTTGCCATCCGCTCCTCGTCGAGATCCACAAACCCGCCCGACTGCCGGAGGGATGGCGCGCACCGGCCATCAACGGCTACGACCGAAGCCACGGCTGCTGAACGGCACCGGACATCGCAGATCGCACTTGCACCGCGGCCGCTCCCGATGACTCATGGAGCGGGCATCGAGCGGAGCGACGGACACATCATGCGTGAAATCTTGAAGATGGGTGATCCCCTGCTGCAACGGGTGGCAAGGCCGGTCGAGGATATCCATGACCCGGCGGTGAAGTCGCTGATCGCCGAAATGTTCGAAACCATGCACGCCACCAACGGCGCCGGGCTGGCTGCACCGCAGATCGGCGTCGACCTGCGGGTGATCGTCTTCGGCTTCGACTCCAATCCGCGCTACCCGGACGTGCCCCCCGTTCCCGTCACCACGCTGATCAATCCCTGGTTTGAGAAACTTACCGAAGAGGTGGAGGAATCCTGGGAGGGCTGCCTGTCGGTTCCGGGACTGCGCGGGATGGTTCCGCGGTGCACGCACATCCGCTATGGCGGGACTCTGGAGGACGGCACGACGCTCGTCCGCGAAGCGACAGGCTTCCACGCCCGGGTTTTCCAGCACGAGTTCGACCACCTCGACGGCTTCCTCTATCCTCAGCGGATCGTGGACATGTCCAGGTTCGGCTTCATTGACGCCCTGTTCCCGGATTCCGGACTGGCCGATCTGGAGAAGCGCTGACACGACCCGGCCTGCATGGTCTCTCCCTGGCCCTCGATCGAAATCGCTTCATGCAGCGGATTCATCGCTCCATGAAACATGGCCCGGAGCATGCAGGCCCATCTGCCATCCACTATCACGTGGCTCTCGTCACCCCGCCGGCTGGTCGACCGCGGATGGCACCACAGCCACTCCGCCGCCTGCCGGCAAACTTTGCGACCGAGCCTCTGGACCTCGATCAGGCGCGGCGGAACGATCGCCGCCGCTCATTCCTCCAGCAACGCGCGGACCGGCATCGGTCGGACGGGGGCTTGCGCACGCAGGCGTCCCACCTCTCCGGCATGCGCAAGCCCGCCGGAGGCGGCGATCAGGTCGGCGGCGGCCAGCTGACAATAGCGGCCCTGGCAGCGCCCCATCCCGGCACGCCCCAGCGACTTCACACGGTTGGCCTCCGCTCCGCCATGGGTGGCCGTCTCACGCACCGAACCGGCGGTGATCCCCTCGCAGCGGCACAGCACGGTGTCGTCGGGGACAGCCCGCACCTGTTCCACCGGCCAAGGGAAGGCTCGGGCGATGCCGCGCGCGAAGCGTTCCAACCGGTCGAGGCGCTTCAGATCGGTCGCAACGTCCGGAACCGGCAATGCCGGATCGAACAACCCCAGATCGGACAGGCAGGCCGCCGCGGCGAGACGGCCGGCGACTTCCGCCCCGTCGGCCCCCAGCAAGCGCAGGCCATCGCCGGCCAGATAGACGCCCTCCCCCGCCCGGCCCATGCGGTCGGTGCTGGGCAGCCACTGCATCCAGGTCGAATCATAGGCGAACCGGCAGCCGGCA
>Ga0206117_101562_pt1 | contig 11094 bp, 7 predicted proteins | sample 3A5Ametagenome_FD_177997 | JGI IMG/M metagenome (GOLD analysis project Ga0206117, IMG submission 177997) | Enriched microbial communities from leaf-cutter ant dump, University of Wisconsin, Madison, United States - 3A5A | ecosystem: Environmental > Terrestrial > Nest > Insects nest > Nest dump... | reverse complement strand
CTTCACCTTCGTGCTCTACGGCCTGATCCTGTTCGGCGGCTTCACCGAGAACTGGGGCCGCAACAACAGCCTGACGCTCCGCCATTACTTGGCGGCCTTCGACCTCAGCTGGGGTCCGGGCGGGCTGATCTGGTCGGGCCGGGCCTGGGGCTCGCTGTTCACGACCATCGAGGTCGCCGCCCTGTCGGCCCCGCTGACCGCTGCCGTCGGGCTGCTGACCGCCTATCTGCTGGTGCGCCAGCGCTTCAAAGGCCAGGGCGCCTTCGAGTTCCTGACGATGCTGAGCTTCGCCATCCCCGGCACGGTGATCGGCATCAGCTACATCCTCGCCTTCAACCAGCCGCCGATCGAGCTGACCGGCACCGTCACCATCCTGATCGTCTGCTTCGTCTTCCGGAACATGCCGGTCAGCATCCGGGCCGGCGTCGCCGCCATGTCGCAGATCGACCGCAGCCTCGACGAATGCTCGCTGACGCTGGGGGCCGGCAGCGTGCAGACGATCCGCCGGGTCATCCTGCCGCTGCTGCGCCCGGCCATCGTCGCCTCGCTGGTCTACAGCTTCGTGCGCGCCATCACCTCGATCAGCGCGGTGATCTTCCTGGTCAGCCCGAAATACGAGCTGGCGACCGCCTACATCGTCGGCCGCGTCGAGCAGGGAGATTTCGGCCTCGCCATCGCCTACAGCTCGGCCCTGATCGTGCTGATGTCGGTCGTCATCGCCCTCATCCAGCTGCTTGTCGGCGAGCGCCGCATCGGCCGCCGCACCGCCACCCCCGTCACGCTTCAGGAGAAGCCGGTATGAGCATCGCCAGCAAGCCCGCGGGCGTCGAGTTCCGCAACGTCAGCCGCCGCTACGGCAACACGGCGGCCGTCGACAATGTCAGCTTCACCATCGACCAGGGCACCCTCGTCACGCTGCTGGGGCCGTCCGGCTGCGGCAAGACCACCACGCTGCGCATGATCGCCGGGCTGGAGATGGCGAGCAGCGGCACCATCCTGATCGGCGGCAAGGACGTCACCAAGCTGCCGGCGACCGACCGCAACGTCACCATGGTGTTCCAGTCCTATGCCCTGTTCCCGCACATGAGCGTGGCGGACAATGTCGCCTATGGGCTGGTGGTCAGCGGCGTGCGCAAGCGCGACGCCGCAGCCAAGGCGGCCGAGGGGCTGGAACTGGTCGGGCTCGGCGGCTACGGCCAGCGCCTGCCGAGCGAGCTGTCCGGCGGCCAGCAGCAGCGCGTCGCCGTCGCCCGCGCCCTGGTGCTGGAGCCGGAGGTGCTGCTGTTCGACGAGCCGCTGTCCAACCTCGACGCCAAGCTGCGCCGCAAGATGCGCGACGACATCCGCGAGCTTCAGCAGAAGCTCGGCCTGACCTCCGTGTATGTCACCCACGACCAGGAGGAGGCGCTGGCCGTCTCCGACCGGATCATCGTGATGAACAAGTCGGTGATCGCCCAGACCGGCACGCCGGACGAGCTGTACCGCCGGCCGAAGAACCGCTTCGTCGCCGACTTCATCGGCGGCGCCAACCTGATCGAGGGCGAACTGGTGGGGCGCAGCGGCGGCATGGCGACGGTGGCGCTCGGCCGGCTGACGCTGTCGGTCCCCGATCCCGGGCTGCCGGCCGGCGAGGTGCTGCTGGCCGTCCGCCCCAACGCGATCCGCCTGCGGGCAGGCGAAGCCGGTGGCGACGGCATCCCGGTCACCGTCCGCAAGGCCACATATCTCGGCTCGCACATGGAGTATGGGCTGACCAGCGAGTTCGGCGACCTGTTCGTGGTCGATCCGAACGTCGCCACCCCGGTGCCGGCGGGAGCCAGCGCGCTTGCGACCTTCACCGGCGAAGGCATCGCCGCCGTCGCGCGCTGACACCTTCCACCACGCCACCCACCGCCCTGCTCGCGCCGGCAGCCGCTTTTACCGCTGGCGCCGGTGGGGTGGCCGGCGCTAGCCTCCAACCCGATGGTCAGACGCATGCTGTCCCCCGTTAGTGTTCGCGGCCGGCTGCTCGCCGCCTTCGGAGCCATGGTGGTCCTAACGACGGCGGTCGGCGGGGTCGGCTGGTTCGGGCTGGGGGAGACGGAACGCGCCCTGCTCTCCCTCCAGCGCGAGGGGTTGGGCAACATCGCGCTGGCAATGCGGATGGCGGAACTGAGCACCGGCTTGGCCGCCCGCGCCCCTTTCATCGCCGCCATCGAGGCGACGCCCAGCCTGGACGAGGAGCGCAGCCAACTCGAACTCAAGCTCGCCGACCTGACCGGGCTGGTCAACCGGCTGCCGGGGCTGGAGCGCGCCTCTCTGCATGTCCCGTCCGACGTGCCGTCGCTGGTCCGCCTCGCCGGCCGGCTCGACGGCACGCTGCGCAACCTGATGGACGTCACTGGCGAGGCCATTGCCGTGCGGGCGGAGGCGTCGGCGATCCGGCTCGGGCTGGAACGCCAGCGCATCCTCGGCGAGACACTGGCCGGGGCCGCGGCCAAAACCTTCGAGCATCCCGGCTTTCCCGGCCTCGAGGGAACCGGGACGCCGCCCCTGCCCTTCTCGGTCCTGCGGCTGGCCGACCGCACGCGCGACGCCGTCTCCGCCGCCCTGACGACCACCAGCCCGCCCGACCTCGTCCGCTGGTACGCCGGCTTCGACGCCGACCGACAGAGCCTGCGGGCAATCGACACCACGGCGCCGGCGCTGGCGATCATGGCCCCCTCGCTCGACCAGCTTCTGACCGTGCTGGACACCCAGTCGGCCGTCTTCGACATCCGCACCCGCCAGCTCGGCATCGAGCAGCGCAGCCGTTTCCTGGTCGCTGCCGCCAACACGCTGTCAATACAGTTGAACCGCGAGGTCGAGGGCGTCACCAGCACGATGCAGACGGCGGCGCGCAGCCGGGGCGACGCGACCTTCTCCGCCCTGTCCTCGGGCAAGGCCAGCATCCTCGCCCTGGGTGCCCTCTGTGCGCTCGCCGCCATCGCCGCGGCGGTCTATGTCATGCGCGACGTTGCCGGCAACCTGCGCGCGGTGACGCGGGCGATGTCGGCGCTGGCCGGCGGCGACAGGCTGGTGAGCGTTCCCGCCACCGGCCGGCCGGACGAGATCGGCGACCTTGCCCGCGCCTTCAGCGTCTTCAAGGAGAATGTCGCGGAGCGGGACGCATTGGCCCGCAAGCTCGGCGAGAATTCCCGCATGCTGGAAGCCGTTTTCGTCAACATGAACGACGGGTTGTCGGTGTTCGACGAAAAGGGCCGGCTGGTCACCTGGAATCCGCGCTTCCTCGACCTCAACGGCTTCACCCCGGCCGAGGTCGCCGGCCGCGAACTGGCGGAACTGCAACGCAGCCTGTTGCGGCGCGGGGTCGGCATCCGCATGCTCGACGGCAGCAGCGTCGATCTCGACGCGCTGACCCGGCTGCGCACGGAACAGGCGGTCCGCTGCGAGCATCACTTCCCCGATGGCCGGGTGGTGGAGCTGCACAGCAGCCCGATGCCGTCCGGCGGCTTCATCACCACCTATTCCGACCTGACCGAACGCAAGGACATCGAGAAGCAACTGCGCCACGCCCTGAAGATGGAGGCGGTCGGCCAGTTGACCGGCGGCATCGCCCACGACTTCAACAACCTGCTCGCCGCGATCATGGGCAATTTGCAGATGATCCACGACGAGTCGCCGGAGCAGGGCCCGATGCGCGGCAAGGCGCTGCGGGCGCTCGACGCCGCAGAGCGCGGCGCCACGACGATTCAGCGGCTGCTCGCCTTCTCGCGGCAACAGGCGTTGCAGCCGCAGGCCGTCGACCTGAACGAACTGGTGGAGGGCATGCTCGACCTGCTGGCCTATGGGCTGGGCGGCGGCATCGTCCTGAAGACAGCGCTGACGCCGGGGCTGCCGCCCGCCCTGGTCGATCCCGGCCAGTTGGAGAACGCGCTGCTCAATCTCGTCGTCAATGCCCGCGACGCCATGCCCGACGGCGGCACCATCGTCATCGCCACGGAAGCCGCCACGCAGGATTCCGGGCAGGATGGGAGCGACGCCATCGTCCTGTCTGTCCGCGACGACGGCAGCGGCATGCCGCCCGCCGTGCTGTCGCGCGTCTTCGAGCCCTTCTTCACCACCAAGCGCTTCGGCCGGGGCAGCGGGCTCGGCCTGTCGATGGTCTACGGCTTCGTCCGCCAGTCGGGCGGCAAGGTCGACATCCAGAGCGAGGCCGGCGTAGGCACGCTGGTGGCGATGGCCTTCCCGCGCGCCCGGATGCTGCCGGAAACACTGGTCCTGCCGCGCGACCCCGGCCCGATCGAAGGCGGTCCCGAGCGCATCCTGGTGGTGGAGGACGATCCCGCCGTCCGCACGACAACGGTCGACATGCTGACGGCGCTGGGCTACCGGGCGGTGCCGGCCGCCTCGGCGGAAGAGGCGCTGCTCCTGCTGGAGGGGACGGCGTTCGATCTCCTGTTCACCGACGTCATCCTGACCGGCGGCATGAACGGCCCCGCCCTGGTCGCCGTCGCCAAGGTCCGGCAACCGACGCTCCAGATCCTCTTCTGCTCCGGCTATGCGCGGGACTTCCTGGTGGAAAGCGCCAGCCTGCCGCTCGACATCCACTTCATCCAAAAGCCCTACCAGAAGCCCCTGCTCGCTGCCCAGATCCGGAACGTCCTGGCTGGCGCCCCGCCCGTGGTCCGCGGCCGGGTGGAGACTTCGGCCCTGCCGGGACAGGCCTGACGCCGAACGAAATCCCGAAGACGGAAAAGCCCGCCTCCCCCGGCATGGGGGAGACGGGCTCATCGAAGCCCGGCCTCCTGCTCAGTTGGCGGCGGACTTGATCTCGGAATCCCAGCGGCCCAGCAGCCGCTTGCGCTCCTCGACCATGCCGTATTTCTGGAAATTATAGTCGATCAGCCGGACATCCTCGAATTTCGGCGCGTCGGGCGGCAGCACAGACTGCTTGTTGGACGGCGTCATCTGGAAGTTGGTGGCACCGTAATTCTGTGCTTCCGGCGTCAGGGCGAAATCGTAGAACTTCTTGGCCGCCTCAAGATTCTTGGCGCCCTTCAGGATGCTCATCGAACCGATCTCGTAGCCGGTCCCCTCGCACGGGGTGGAGATTTCCACCGGGAATTTGTTCACCTTCTGGATCACGCTGTCATTGACCCAGGAGATGCCGACCAGCGTCTCGCCCCGCGCCACCGCCGCCGCGGGTGCGGCACCGGACTTGGTATACTGGTTGATGCTCTCGTTCAGCTTCTTCAGATAATCGAAGCCCGCATCCTCCCCGAAGATCTGCACGAGGGTCGCCACCGCGGTATAGGCTCCCCCCGACGAATTGGGGTTGGGCATCTGGATCTCGCCCTTGAATTCCGGACGCAGCAGGTCGGCCCAGCATTTCGGCGGCTGGATGCCCCGCTTGGCAAGCATCTCGGTGTTGTAGACGAAACCGAGCGCGCCGGCATAAATGCCGACGCTGCGTCCCTGCGACTGCTTGTACTGGCTCTCCGCCCAGGATTGCAGGTCCTTCATCTGCGCGCTCTCGTAAGCGACGCTCAGGCCTTCCTCGGCCGCCTGGAGATGCGGGTCGCCCGAGCTGCCCCACCAGATGTCGATTTTCGGATTGGCCGCCTCGGCACGGATCTGGGCCAGAGCCTCGCCGGCGCTCTTGCGGGTCATGGCGACGCCGATGCCGGTCTTCTTCTCGAAGGCGACGACCATGGCCTTGCACCATTCCTCCTGCACACCGCACATGACGGTGACGCTTCCCTGCGCATAAGCCGGGATCGCGGCAAGCGCAACCAGTGCGCCGATGCCGACACCGACAGACTTCATCTTGGAAACCGCACCAACCATGAGAAGAATCCTCCGAGTGAACTTGTGTTCTTGTTTTCTCTGACGATGCCGCGCCGCCCAAAAGCTTTGGCACATCAGGGAAAGGCTGGTATCAATGGCGAGGAGAGGCAAAGGCAACTCCCCGTCTTCCTTCTGCCTCGCCATATCTGCGCATGCCGCATTATTTGCCGGCACCATTGTTTCCAATTGTTCATACAAGGGCCGAATGAATGGCGGATGTCACCGTTATGGGAAATCGGCGAAACACTGTTAACCGAAGGCGCCCGGAGGCCGGCGACCTTGAGTGACCTCCTCGTCGCCGCCGCCAACCGGGCGCGCGGATGCGCCGGGTTCCTGCCGGTCGAGGCGGTGGCAGCGCTTGCCGACGACGGCATTCTGGTGCTCGATCCGTTTTCGACCCTGGTCTCGCAGGGCGTCACCCTGGCGGCCGGCGTCACGCTCTGGCCCGGCACGATCATCCAGGCGACGGAGGGAGGCGAGGTGACGGTCGACAGCGGCACCCGGCTCTTTCCCGGCACACGCATCGTCGCTGCCGGCGCGCGTGTGACAATCGGTGCCGACACCGAAATCGGCGAAGAGGGTGGCTTCACCATCAAGGCCGATCACCTCGACGGCCTGATCGAGATCGGCAGCCGCGTCCGGCTGCTCGGCGCCGGTTCGCTCGCGCTCGACAACCACATCGGCGACGGAGCCCAGGTCCTCGGCGCGATCCGGATGCAGAATTGCAGGCTCCAGGCAGGCGGCAGCCACCGCGACCCGGACCCGGACCGGCGGGGGGCGTCCTCAAGGGCAGCGGTGTCGCCCGCGGCCTCACCGTACCGACCGGAATGGTCATCCAGGCTTTCGGCCTGTTCAACGAAGCCCCTCTGCGCCCTCAGTCCTTCTTTCACCCAAAATAGGCGCGCCGGGATTTCGCGTTCGCCTCCGCGATACCGTTCATTTTTGCGGAGCACATGACTGCATTTGGACGCCTCGAAAAACTGTAGCGTCTTCGTCGCTCTGGTGATTTCCTTGGCCTGATGTTCCGGACCGCACGACGATCTGGCTGTTCCGCGAGGCGCTGGTGACGGCGACGGGGGGATGGCCGCGATGGAGATGATCCGGTCCACACCGCCGACGCTCTGCGTCTTGGGGTTCGAGCTGCTGGCTAGCGGGCTCCGTCAGATGTCGCGCCAAGCTTGAGCGAACGGTGTAGCGAGTCCGCAAAGCGGTTGCGGTAGCTTACGCGACAGTGAGCATGTCGCGCAACGCGGCGACGCGCTGGACATGGATCGCCGGTGGGTAGCAGGCATGCTTGTCGGTGGTGATCAAAGCCGAGCCCGCGCCTCCTCCGCCACCCGTTCCGGTGTGATGCCGAAGTGACGGTAGAGGTCGGGCACCGCGCCGGATGCGCCGAAGCCGCTCATGCCGACGAAGCCGCCATCTTCGCCGATATATCGCTCCCAGCCCTGGACCACCGCCGCCTCGACGGCGATCCGAACGGTGGAACGGTCGATGACGGCACGGCGATAGGCCTGATCCTGTTGCTCGAACAGCTCCCAGCAGGGCATGGAAACCACGGCGGCCGGCACGCCCTCGGCCTGCAGCAGATCGCGCGCCTGCAATGCGATGGCGACCTCCGACCCGGTGGCGAGCAGCGTGACCCGGCGCTCGCCACCCTCCGCCTCGGCCAGCACATAGCCGCCCCGGCTGCAACGATTTGCGGCATCGCCGTCGCGACGGACAGGATCCAGCGGCTGGCGGGCGAAGACCAGCGCAATCGGGCCGGAGCGGTGCTCCAGCGCGATCTCCCAGCATTCCGCCGCCTCGACCGCATCGGCCGGGCGCAGAACCAGCAGGTTGGGAATGGCGCGCAGTGCCGCCAGCACCTCCACCGGCTGGTGCGTCGGACCGTTGGTACCGATGCCGATGGAATCATGGCTGAAGACGAAGATGACCGGCACCCCCATCAGTGCCGCCATGCGAATGGCCGGACGTTCGTAATCGCAGAAGGCCAGATAGGTGATTCCGGTCGCCACCACCCCGCCATGAGCGGCCATGCCGTTCAGCATGCTGCCCATCGCATGCTCGCGCACGCCGTAATGGATGTAACGGCCGGCGCGGTCGTCTGCCGTGAAGGCGGCGAGTCGCCGCTTGTGCAGGGTGGCGCCCTCCAGGTCCGGTGCGCCGCTCAGCATCTCCGGGATGACTTCGGTCATCAGGTCGACGATGTCGCCGGAGATCTTGTAACCGTGATCGCTGTGCCCGCTCTCCGCCATGCGGCGCTTGAAGGCGTGCAGCGCGTCGGCCCAACCCTCCGGCAGCCGCCCCTCGCGCAGCCGCTCCAGCTCGCGGCGCTTTTCATTGGACAGCGCGGCAACGCGGGCCTGCCAAGCCTGCTGTTCCGCCGCCCCCCGGCGGCCGGCCTCCAGCCACGCCTTGCGAACATCGCCTGGAATTTCAAAGGGACCATGGGGCCAGTCGAGCGCCCGGCGGGCGGCGTCGGTGTGTTCCTTGAACAGCCGGGCGCTGTGAGCGGCGCGCTGGCCCTCGTGCGGCAGGCCGCGGCCGATGCTGGTGGTACAGGCGATCATCGACGGCCGCGGGTCGAGCCTGGCGAGACGCAGCGCCTCCGACACCGCGTCGATGTCGTGGCCGTCGACCTCCTGCACATGCCAGTTGCTGGCGCGGAAGCGGGCAACCATGTCGTCCGACAGCGCAAGGTCGATGCCGCCGTCGTCGGTGATGCGGTTGTCGTCCCACAGATAGGTCAGCTTGCCCAGCCGCAGATGCCCGGCGAGCGCGATGACCTCCTGCCCAACCCCCTCCTGCAGGCAGCCGTCGCCGACCAGCGCATAGGTCCGGTGATCGACGATGCCGTCGCCGAAGCGGTGGTTCAGAAAGGCCTCTGCCAGCGCCATGCCGGCGGCGTTGGCGATGCCCTGGCCCAGCAGCCCGGTCGTCACCTCGATGCCGCAGGATTGGTGGATCTCCGGATGTCCGGCGGTGTGCGCCCCCAGCACCCGGAACCGCTTGAGTTCATCCAGCGTCATCGCCTCGTAGCCGCTGAGATGCAGCAGCGAGTAGATCAGCATGGAGCCATGGCCGTTCGACTGGACGAAGCGGTCGCGGTCGAACCACAGCGGATCGGCGGAGTTGAACTTCAGATGCCCAGTGAAGAGCGCCGTCGTGATGTCGGCTGCGCCGAGCGGGGTGCCGGGATGGCCCTCGCCGGCGCGCTCGATGGCATCCATGGACAGAAAGCGGATCGCGTTCGCCATCCGGCGCGGATCGACGCTGGTCATCATGTGGTCCTTTCGGAAATGCGGAATGGTGCGCGGCTTGCGCCGTCACGCCACCGGATTGATCGGCCGCCCGGCCGCGAAGGCCTCGATGCAGGCGGTCACCTGCCCGGCGACGGCCTGCCGCGCCTCGACACTGGCCCAGCCGATGTGCGGGGTCATCAGGAAGTCGGTGCGCCCGGCAAGGCGCAGGAAGGGATGATCGTCCGGCGGCGGTTCCACCGCCGTGGCGTCGACGGCGGCGCCCGAGATCTGCCCGCCCTCCAGTGCTCGGACCAGCGCCATGTCGTCGATCAGCCCGCCGCGCGAGGTGTTGACGACCAGCGGCAGGCGTGCCATCCGGGCGAACTCCGCCTCGCCCAGCAGATGGCGGGTGGCGGGGGTCAGCGGGCAATGCAAGGTCAGCACGTCGCTTTCCGCCAGCACCGCGTCGAACGGCACATGGTCCGGCCCGCACGCCGTCTCCCCCTTGCGGCCGGCGAACAGCACCCGCATGCCGAAGGCCCGCGCGATGGTCGCCACCGCCTGCCCGATGGCGCCGCGCCCGACGATGCCGAGGGTCGAGCCGTGCAGGTCGCGGATCGGGTGGTCCAGGAACGTGAATTGTCCGCAGGCCTGCCACGCCCCCGCCGCCACCGACTCCCGGTAAGCCGGCAGCGAGCGGCGCAACGCCAGCATCAGGGCGAAGACATGCTCCGGCACCGTGTGGATGGCATAGGCGCGGACGTTCGACACCGCGACGCCACGCGCGCGGCAGGCGGCGACGTCCACATTGTCGGTTCCGGTCGCGGCGACCGCGACGAAGCGCAGATCCGGCAGCCGTTCCAGCGTCTCGGCACGGATCGGCACCTTGTTGACGATCAGGACGCTCGCCCCCCGCGCCCGTTCGACGATTTCGCCGGGCGCGGTGCGGCCATACTGCACCCACTCATGAGGAAGGTGGGGACGGCGCATCGCGATGTCCGCCCCCATGGTGTCATGGTCGAGGAAGACGATCCGCTCCATCACTTCCTCTCCTCGGGCCGTCCCTCGGCGGTGCCATTCACCGCGTGATAGCTGCGGATCACCTGGCTATCGTCCATCGCCCCCTCGCCACGGCCGGAGGTGGCGAGAAACATCTGGTGGGCGACGGCGGCCAGCGGCAGCGCCGCCTTGGCGTCGCGCCCGGCCTCCAGCACGATCCCCAGATCCTTGACGAAGATATCGACCGCGCTGGTGATGTCGGGCTCCGCCTCCAGCATGCGCGGACCGCGGTCCTTCAGCATCCAGCTCGACGCCGACGACCCGCTCATGATCTGCAGCAGGATGTCGAGATCGACTCCGACCTTGGCGGCCAGCGCGAAGGCCTCCGCCACCACGGCGATGTGGACGCCGCACAGCAGCTGGTTGACGGTCTTGACCGTGGCCCCCTGCCCCGGCTTTGGGCCGACATGGAAAACCTTGTCGCCCATCGCCGCCAGGATCGGGCGCACCTGCTCCACCGTCGCGGCGTCGGCGGCGGCCATGATCGACAGCGTTCCCGCAACCGCGCCCACCACCCCGCCGGAGACCGGCGCATCGACGAAGCGGCGTCCCGCCGCCTCCACCCGTTCGGCCAGCGCCGCGACGGCGCCCGGCGGACAGGTCGCCATCAGGATCACCGACCCGCCGGCCGGCAGTGCCTCCAGTGCGCCATCGGCGAAGAGCGCGGCGTCGGCCTGCGCGGCATTCACCACCATCAGCACCAGCGCGTCCGCACCGGCCGCCGCAGCCGCGGCGCTGGAGGCACCTTTTCCGCCGACCGCTTCCAGCGCCGCGACGCTCCCGGCCCGCACGTCGAATCCCTGAATGTTGAAACCCTTGGCCAGCAGATTGCGTGCCATGGGCATCCCCATGGAACCGAGGCCGATGAAACCGACTGTCGTCATCGTGTCATGATCCTTATTGGTGTGCCGCCGGCTCAGTACAGGATGGTCGCCGGCACGTAGGACACGAGGCCCAGCAC
>Ga0206117_101558_pt1 | contig 11117 bp, 11 predicted proteins | sample 3A5Ametagenome_FD_177997 | JGI IMG/M metagenome (GOLD analysis project Ga0206117, IMG submission 177997) | Enriched microbial communities from leaf-cutter ant dump, University of Wisconsin, Madison, United States - 3A5A | ecosystem: Environmental > Terrestrial > Nest > Insects nest > Nest dump... | reverse complement strand
CCGCCGTCCGGCAACGAAACCCATCTTGACATGCGGATCGCCGATCACCGCGGTGTCGGTGGCGATGATCACGTCGCACATCAGGGCGATGGTCGCCCCCAATCCGGCCGCCGCGCCGTTCAGACGGCAGATGATGGGCTTTTCCAGTTCCAGCAAGCTGAAGACGATGCGCTTGGCCGCCGGGGCGATGCCGCGGAACCGGCCGGGCTGGTCGATCATCGCCTGCATCCAGGCGGCATCGCCCCCGGCGCAGAACGCCTTGCCCGCCCCGGTCAGCACGACGACGTCGGTGCCCGGGTCGTGGTTGATCTCGTCGAACACGCGGCTGAAGTCGTGGTGCATGTCGTCGTCGATGGCGTTGTAGGTCTCGGCCCGGTCGATGGTGACCCACAGCACGCGGCCGCGACGCTCGAAGACGAGTGTCTTGTAACCGGCATAGGCGGCAGCTTCCTGCATCGCCCTTCCCTCCCTGACTTGTTCGTTGAAACTGAGGCTACCTCAGTTTGAAGCGTTGTCAACGCCGGCCTGCAGCCAATATTCTTGCGCAGTGCAGCAATTTTCGACCTGAAGGTGATTTGAGGATGGCTCAGGAAGCGGCGGGCGAAGGGCGCCGCGGGGCGCGGCGGGGTGATATCCTGAAAGCCGCGCGCGCCCGCTTTGGCCGCGAAGGCGGCCATGCCAAGGCGACGATGGCCGATATCGCCCGCGACATCGGCGTGGCCGAAGGCACCGTCTATCTGTATTTCGCGTCCAAGCGCGAACTGGTGCTGGCGGTGATCGTCGACTGGTTCGGCGAGATCACCGAGCGCACGGCGCGCGAGGCCGTCGCGATCAAGACGCCGCCCGACCGGTTGCGGTTTCTGGTGCTGCGCCACTTCGACGTGATTTTGGACAACCCGGAACTTTATCTGATGTTCCTGCGCGAGGTGCGTGCGACCGCCGGCTATCGCCGCTCGCCCGGCCGCGCCCTGAACCGCCGCTATACCGACCTGCTGAAGGAAACCCTGGCCGCCGGCGAAGCCGCGGGGCTGTCGCCGGCCACGATGCGCGACCTGGTCTATGGCGGGGTCGAGCATATCTGCCTGTCGGCAATCCACCGCGGCGAGGCCGCGACCCTGGATCGCGCCGGGCTGGCAGCCTCGATCGCGCAGGCCTATGCGCGCGCCTTCGGCCTGGGCGACGTCCAGCCGCTGGGCGACCGCCTGCGGCGGATCGAGGAACATCTGGGCCTTGACGACCCGCCCGTCTGAATAAAAGCCTCCACGCCCCTTCCGGAACTGAATCCTGGCCCCGTGCATTCTTTCGCACGAGACGCCGGCCGCGTGCCGGTGCCGCCGCGAAGACAGAACCGAAGGAGTTTTCCGATGAATGCCGACCAGATCAAGGGCGAATGGAAGCAGGTCGTGGGGCGGGTCAAGGCCGCCTGGGGCGAGCTGACCGACGACGACCTGGCACGGATCAACGGCAAGCGCGACCAGCTGATCGGCCGGGTCCAGGAACGCTACGGCGTCGCCCGCGAGGAAGCCGAACGCCAGGTCAAGGATTGGGAACGCCGCGTCCAGTAACGCAGGCCATCCCTCACGCCATCCAAATCTGCAGGAGAATTGCCATGAAGCTGAACCGCATCGGCGCCACCGCCGTCACCGCCATCGTCATCGCCCTGGGCGTCGCCCCGGCGGTCTCGTTCACCACCGCCGCCCAGGCCCAGGATGGCAAGGTGATCCCGAGCTGGGATCGCGTGAAGGGCAACTGGAACAAGTACGCCGGCCAGGTGCGCCAGCAGTGGGGCAAGCTGACCGATGACGACATCACCGTCATCAACGGCCAGCGCCAGGAACTGGTGGGCCGCCTGCAGATCCGTTACGGCCTGGCCAAGGAAGAGGCCGAAAAGCAGGTCGAACAGTGGGAAAAGACCGTCAACTAACCTGACGGATCATCCTGCAGGGTGCTCCCCTGTCATGCGTCGACTGCATGGCATTAGCCTGAAGTCGACCCTGGTATCGCAGAGGTCGGCACCCCATATGCCTTTGTGACAGCGGCGGGCAAGGCAACCAAGGTCGTTCCGGTTCCCCCCCCTCCTGGCGACTTCAGCCAGCCTGCCGTGGACGTCGGATCCCCCCTCCGACGCTCCCCGTGTCCGCCAAGGACACCTGCGCCCGGCCCCTCTCCCCCGAGGGCCGGGCGCATCGTTTTTCAGCGCGCCGCGGCAAAACCCTCCAGCACGGCCGCCAGATTGGTGCCCAGCAGATCCGACAGATAGCCGCCTTCCTGGACCAGCACCGTCGGCAGGCCGAGACGGGCCAGCGCCTCGCCGATACGGCGGAAACCCGCGGTCGTCACCTTCAGACCCGCCAGCGGATCGTGTTCCGAGGCGTCGAGGCCGAGGGCTACGACCAGCGCGCCGGGGGCGAAGGCCCGGATGGTGGCCGCCGCCTGGCCCAGCGCCGGCATGTAGCCGTCGTCGCCGGTGCCCAGCGCCAGCGGCAGATTCAGGTTGGCGCCCAGCCCGGGCCCTTCGCCCCGTTCATGGGCGTAGCCCCAGAAAAATGGATAATAACGGCCGGGATCGGCGTGGATCGACACGGTCAGCACGTCGGGCCGGGCATAGAAGATGCCTTGCGTCCCGTTACCGTGATGCACGTCGACATCGAGGATCGCGACCCGTTCGTGGCGCTGGCGCAGATGAGCTGCCGCGATCGCCGAATTGTTCAGGTAGCAGAACCCGCCGGCCATGTCGCGATAGGCATGGTGGCCGGGCGGGCGGCACAGGGCATAGGTCGCATCCTCGCCGTCCAGCACCAGTTGGGCGGCTGTCGCCGCGACGTCGGCGGCGCCGCAGGCGGCGGCGAAGGTGCCGGGGCCGATGGCGCAGGACGTATCCGCGGTATGCCAGCCCAGCCGCCCGACCACCCCGGCCGGATAGGTCGCCTGGTGGCGCACCGGATGGATATTGGGGATCATCTCGGCCCCGGCATCGGGCAACTGGCGCCACAGGTCCCAGGCTTCGGCCATGAAGGCCAGGTATTCCGGGCTGTGCACCCGGGCGCGCGGGCCGGCGCCGAAGCTGGTCGCCGCGACCAGCTCATGCCGGCCGAGCTTGAGCCCGGCCATCAGGCGATCGGCGCGCTCCGGCTGTTCGGTGGTGCGGATAACCTTGCCGCGGACCAGGAAGAATTGGGGATCGTGGGCACGATGGGCGTCGCTGAAAACCGCTTTCACGTCCTGGGGCCTCCGCCTTTGAGGGCTGCGGGATCAAGTCTGGATCGTCCACATGTATCGGCGCAGCCGGGGAGAGGCAAACCGAATCAAATACTTGACCCGGTATTCCGCTATCGCACCCCTGGGCCGCGCGCGATAGCGTTTGCCTGTCGGCGCCGGCAGCCCTATAGGAGCAGATCGGCTCTCTGTTGGGATCGGCATGGATTTCGCCAACGACAACGACGATGACGACGACCAGGGTCTGATCGCCCTGCCGCCCAATCTGCGCCCCGTGGTGCGGCTGGCGCGGCATGTCGAGGGATTCCCGTGGTTTGCGGCGCTGGGCCAGCCCGTCGGCCTGGACGAGGAGGCGGATGCGGTCCTTTACGGTGCTGGGCTGGGGTTCGACCCCGTCCATGTCGCCGTCGTCGAAAGCTGGGCGGATGCGGCATTGCTGACCGCCGAGCTGGAATCGGACGCCGAAACCTGGGACATCGAGGAACAGATCCGTGCCGACCTGCTGGCGGTGGCGCGCGATGCCCTCGACGAAAACGAACTGGGCCTGGCCCTGACCGCCGTCGCCACCAAGGCCGCCGTCGCCGCCCGCGAGGGGGCACGTGCCGCCGCCGAGGCCGAGGACGAGCTTGACGAGGCCCTGATCGACCAGGCGGTCGAAGCCGCGGCGCTGACCGCGCGGCTTGCCGCCCTGGCGCTGGCGGCCGACGCCGACGAGGACCACCCGTTCCTGCTCAAGCTGCGCCTGTACGAGGCCGGGCGCTGGCCGCTCGGCCTGGTCGGCCAAACTCTTCACCTGTTCTGAAACAGACGCTTCATCTGTTCCGAAGGCAGCCAACCGCCAATGCCCAAAGCCAAACCCGCCCCGGTCACGCCCGCGCCCTGGCGCGTCCTGACCTGGAACGTCAATTCGATCCGCCTTCGCGGCGAAGGCGTGAAGGATGTCGTGGGCCAGTACAGCCCCGACGTCATCTGCCTGCAGGAAACCAAGGTTACCGACGACCTGTTCCCGCACGAGCTGTTCGACACGCTGGGCTATACCCATCGCGTCATCCGCGGCCAGCCCGGCTACAACGGTGTCGCCATCGCCTCGCGCATCCCCTTTGCCGCCGATCATCGCCGGGTGTTCTGCTCGAAGGACGATTGCCGCCATATCGGCGTCACCCTGCCGGGCGGGGTCGAGCTGCATAATTTCTACATCCCCGCCGGCGGCGACATTCCCGACCGCACGGTCAACGAGAAGTTCGGCCACAAGCTGGATTTCGTCGCCGAGATGACCGACTGGTTTTCCGAACGCAGGCAGCGCGACAACCGGATCGTCATCGTCGGCGATTTCAACATCGCCCCGCTGGAACACGACGTCTGGTCGCACAAGCAGCTGCTGAAGATCGTCAGCCATACGCCGATCGAGCTGGAAGCCATCGAGAAGATGCGCGCCGCCCACGATTTCGTCGACGGCGTGCGCCATTTCGTGCCGGCCGACCAGAAGCTCTATTCCTGGTGGAGCTATCGCAACCGCGACTGGAAGGCATCCGATCGCGGCCGGCGGCTGGACCATATCTGGGTCACCCCCGCCCTGCAGGACCGGCTGATGGCCGCCGAGATCTACAAGCCGGCGCGCGACCATACCCCGCCGTCCGACCATGTGCCCGTCATCGTCACCCTAGCCCCGGTCGTGGACTGAAACCATCATGACCCATCTCGCCTTCCTGCATACCGCCGCCCAGCATGTCGCCACCTTCGAGGCGCTGGTCGACCAGGCATCCCCCGATCTGATCGTGCGCCACCACGTAGCCCCAGACCTGCTGCGCCTGGCCGAGGCGACCGGCGACAGCCCCGCCCTGCACGAGGCGATGCGGCGCAGCCTGGGCGGCATCGGCGCCGCCGGTGCCCGCCATGTCGTCTGCACCTGTTCGACCCTGGGCCGGGTGGCCGAGGAAGTCGGCGAAGCCATCGGCCTGTCGGTCGCCCGCATCGACCGCGCCATGGCCGAGACGGCGGTGATGACGTCGGACCGCCTGCTGGTCGTCGCCTGCCTGGCCGCGACCGTCGGCACCACCGAAAGCCTGCTGCGCAGCGTGACCCATCGTCCGCTGCACCTGCGCACCCTGGTCATCGCCGAAGCCTGGAGCCGCTTCCGCGCCGGCGACCAGGAAGGCTATCGCGACGCGCTGGCCGCGGGTGTCCGCGCCGCCTATGCCGGCGAAGGCGCCGTGGTGCTGGCCCAGGCCTCGATGGCCGCGGCCGCCCCGCTGCTGACCGATCTGGGTGTGCCAGTGCTGTCCAGCCCGGCGCGCGGCGTCGCCGCCGCGCTGGCCGCGGTCGGTGCGCCGGCCACGGCCTGCGCCTGATCAGCTATCGTATCCGGCAAGCCCGTCCGGGCGACAACCAGCGGCTGCCTGCCGTCGAGCGGGCGGCCGCTGCCCGCTTTGCGACCATCGGCCTGGCCGATGTCGCCCGGGCACCCCTGACCTGCGAGGAACCGCGGCAACGCGGCGACCTGACCCTGGTGGCCCTGCACGGCGAGACGGTCGCGGGTTTCCTGCTGGCCCGGCCACAGGACGGCCAGGTCTTCGTCCGCGAACTCGACGTCCATCCCGATCATGCCGGCGTGCGCCTGGGCGCCCGCCTGCTGGAAGCGGCAGGCAAATGGGCGGCGCGGCGAGGGGCGGACTGGCTGGTCCTGACGACCTTTGCCACGGTGCCGTGGAACGCGCCCTATTACGAACGGCTGGGATTTACGGCATTCACGCCCGACGAAGCCTGGCCTGACCTGGCGGCAAGGCTGGCGGCCGAAGGCCCCGTGCTGTCGGGTTACGGGCAGCGCGTGGCGATGCGCCGGCCGGCCGTTCAGCCGGCGCGATACAGGAAATAGCGCCCCTCGCGCACGCCGTCGGGCAATGGCAGCGCGGTGAACCCCTGGACGCTGAGCGGCTGGTCGGAAATCACCACGGCCCCTGCACGCAGCAACGGCCGCAGGGCCGGGCCGAGCCAGGCGGCCTGGGCGGCGGTCGCCGCGACATCGCCCGAACCGGTATCGCAATGGACCAGCGCGGCCGACGGCCCCAGTTTCGCGACCGCCTCGCCGATGGTGGCGCTGAACTCGCCCAGGAACAGATGATCGGGCGCCGGCTGGCAATCGGGATGGGCATTGTTCTGGCGGTCGAAGGCATAAAGCGGCCGGTCGGGCATGCGGTCGCGCAGATGGTCGAAGGTGCGGCCGTTGCCCAAGCCCAGTTCCAGCGCCGGGCCCGGCAGATCCTTGACCAGCGCCACGGCCAGGTCGATGCAGGCCCGCTGCGCCTCCAGCCGGCGGATGAAGGAATCCAGCCGGCTCAAGCGATCCCCGCCTGACGCAGCTTGGCCGTAGTCTCGCGCAGGTCGGCGGTGGTGCGTTCCAGGCGCTGGCCCAGCACGCGCATGATCTCGACCGCCATCTGCGGGAATTCGGCGGTCAGGCGGAAGAACAGTTCCTTGGAGATGCGCAAGGTGGTCAGCCCCGTGATCGCCGCGACCGTCGCGGTGCGGGGCACGTCGCACAGGATCGCGATCTCGCCGACGAAGTCGTTCTTGCGCACCACCGCGATCCGCAGCGGCCCGTCTGATGTGTTGACCAGGATCTCGGCCTCGCCCTCGACGATGATATAGGCGGAATCGCCGGGATCGCCCTGGCGGAACAGCACGTCCCCGGCCTTGTAGGCCAGCCGTTCGCTGGTGAACGCCAGAAGCTTGAGCTTCGAGGGTTCGATCCGGGCGAACAGCGGAATGCGCCGCAGCAGTTCCACTTCCTCGTGCAGGCTCATCTTAAAGCCCTCCTTCGCTCTCAGTTGCCGGCCAGCATGCGCGCCAGCGGGCGACCCTCGCGGGTCAGGTCCTCGTAGCTACCCTGTTCGACGACCTTGCCATGGTCGATCAGCACCACCCGGTCGAAACCGTCGGCCAGGTGCGGATTGTGCAGCGACCAGACCAGGCCGCGGCCGGCGAATTCCTCGCGCAGCGCCGTCAGCAACTGGGCTTGCGTGACGTTGTCGTAGCCGGAGATCGCCTCGTTCAGGATGATCAGGTCCGGTTTCTTCAGGATGGCGCGGGCCAGGACCACCTTCTGGCGCTGGGCGCCCGACAGGCGGGCGCCGGCGATGCCGGTCTCGTAGGCCAGGCCGACCTCGATGACGATGTCGCGCAGGTCCAGTTCGTCGATCAGGCTGCGCACCAGCCGGCCGATCTTCTCGGCGGCCTGGGCCTGGCCGTAGGCGATCTTGCCGAACAGGATGTTGTCCAGGATCGAACCGCCCAGCGTGTACTGGTCCGGGTCGAAGAAGGCGACGGCCGAGCGCAGCTTTTCGGGCAGCCCCTCGGCGAACAGCGCGCGGGCCTTCAGGACGGCTTCCTGGAATTCGTCGTCGATATGACCCAGGCGGTGGCGGGCGACGATCAGCTTGAAGGGCAGCGACATCAGCCGGTTGCGCTTGGCCGCGTCCAGCTGGTCGACCTTGTCGGCCGATACCTGGTTCACGATCTCCTGGTAGTCGGGCAATTCCTCGGACGAGATGAACGAGAACTGCTGGAAGAATTCATGGTCGGGCGGCAGGTCGGCGAACAGTTCGACCATGGTCGAGGCGACGTCGTAGCCGATCGCCAGGAAACGATCCTTCAGCCCGGCCTTTTCCAGGACCTCCAGCATGTAGGCGTTCTCGGCCAGCCGGTCGGGCGCGAACTTGTCGCCGATCGGCAGGCCGAACATCAGGTTTTCGGCCACCGTGGCATTGCGGTTGTAGCGTTCGACATGCCAGTCCTCGATCAGGTCGGCATAGGCGTCGTCGTGCATCTTGCCCTTCAGCGCCTCGCGCGCCTCCAGGATGCTGGCGGCAGCCTCCGGCGCGCGGGCCGGATCGACCGATCCGCGCAGGCCCAACTGGTAGATGTCCTCGTCCAGCTGCACCAGCTTCAGCGCGCGGATCATCGCCTCGCGCAGGGTTTCGCTGTCGGTCGCGCCGGCCGCCGCGTAATCGGTGAAATCGGCGTCGTAGTCCTCGAGCGAGTTGCCCGACGCCCGCGCCTCGAGCATTTCGCGCTGGAAGCGCTTTTCCGCCTCGGCATCGCGCTCGACCGGTTTCAGCGCGCGGTGGCGCAGCGAGAACAGCAGGTTGTCGCCGATGGTCGAATTGAACACGTACCCCGCCGGCCCGACATAGGCCAGGCGGCGGCCGGTGACCGATTCGGGCAGCATGGCCAGGTTCTGGCCCGCGATCGACACCTTGCCCCGCATCGGATCGATCAGCCGCGCCATCAACTGGGCGATTTCCTCGCGCCCCGATCCGCCGACCAGCGCCACATGCCTTGGCATGTCGAGGGTCATCGAGAAGTTTTCAAGGACATGCGCGCCGGTTTCGTCGGCATAGGACACGCCGGTGAACTGGATCTCGCCGGCCAGCGACACCGGCCCGTCGGGCTCGGTGGTCTGGTCGCTGGCGTCGCGCATGCCTTCGGGCGCGAACTGCGACACGACCTGGTCGTACTTGATGCGGGCGTCCTCGCGCTGCTGGTAGTGGTTCAGCAATTCCTTCCAGGGCGCGCCCATTTCCTTGTGGGCGGTGACCGCGGCGATGACCTGGCCCAGGTCCAGCTGGCCCTTGATCACCAGATAGCCGCCGATCGAATAGAAGAAGAACGGCCCCAGCTGCTGCAGGAAGTTGTTGATGAACTTGATCATGAACTTCCGCTGGAAGATCTCGTAGCGGATCCAGTAGATCTTGCCCAGCCGGCGGGTGAATTCGGACTTGAAGCGGTTCGAGGCGTCGTGGGTGTGGATCTCCTGCACGCCGGAGATCGATTCATGGATGCGGTCGGCCAGCTGGCGGGCGGTCTTGACCCGCTCCTTGCCCAGGCGGTTGACGATGCGCTGCAGCTTGGGGATGACCCAGAACTGGAACGGGTACAAAGATACCGCGGCGATCGCCATGATCGGGTTCTGGACGATCAGGAAGATGAACGTGGTCAGCAGCATCCCGCCCTGGAAGATCGGCAGGGCGAAGCTGTCGGCGATGAAGCCGCCCAGCGGCTCGACCTCGGCGGTGATCATCGGGATGATCTCGCCCGCCGACATCTTCTTGAACGTCGGCTGGGGGAAACGCAGGACGCGGCAGTACAGCTCGTAGCGCAGGCGGCGCAGCATGCGTTCGCCCGAGATGCCCTGGAAGACGTTGATCACGTACTTGAAGCACTGCTGGACGATGACCAGCAGCAGGAAACCGAAGCACAGGACCAGCAGGTAGCTTTCGGCGTTCAGCGAAACGATGTTCAGGCCGAACAGGTTGACCGGATAGGTCACGTCCTTGCCGGCGATGCCCTGGTTGACGATCGTCTTGGGCATCGACAGGTAGTAGTAGTAGGGAACGAAGGACGTCAGCGCCAGGATGGTCAGGATGATCTGCTGGCGCAGACTGTACTTGATGATGAACTTGTAAAGGCTGTGCTCCATCGCCCCCCTCGCCCCCGGTGCCGGCCGGCCCGGTCCTGACGCGGACCGGCCGAGGGCGGACTGTACACGAAGGGAATATGAAGGGTAAGGGCTTGGACGGGCGGCAAGATTCGGCCCCGGCAGATTCCGCGTGCCTCCGGGCGGCCGTCTGGTATAGTCCGCCGCTTCCGAGCAACCTCAGATCGACCGAGAGACCGGAGAGTGACGATGTCCGTCGCCCCTGCCATGCCGCCCGCCATGCCGAGTGCCGCGGCCGCCGACCAGCCGCTGCCGCGACGCACCTTTGCGATCATCGCCCACCCCGACGCCGGCAAGACGACGCTGACCGAAAAACTGCTCAAGGTCGGCGGCGCCATCCGCCTGGCCGGCGAGGTCAAGGCGCGTGGCGAACGCCGGCGCACCCGATCGGACTGGATGGCGATCGAACAGCAGCGCGGCATTTCGGTGTCGTCGTCGGTGCTGACGTTCGAATACCGCGACATCATGTTCAACCTGCTCGATACCCCGGGCCACGAGGATTTCTCGGAAGACACCTACCGCACGCTGACCGCGGTCGATTCCGCCGTCATGGTGCTGGACGCAGCCAAGGGCATCGAGGCGCAGACCCGCAAGCTGTTCGAAGTCTGCCGGATGCGCGACATCCCGATCATCACCTTCATCAACAAGATCGACCGCGAAAGCCGCGACCCCTTCGAACTGCTGGACGAGATCGGGTCGACCCTGGCCCTCGACGTCACGCCGATGAACTGGCCGATCGGCATGGGCATGGATTTCAAGGGCGCCTTCGACCTGCGCCGCAACAAGCTGATGCTGCCCTCGGCCGGCGGGGGCGAACTGCCGCGCAGCGTGGACGTCTCGGGCCCCGGCGACGCCGCCCTGGACGACCAGATCCCGGCCGAGCGCCTGGCCGAGTTCCGCGAATCCGCCGAACTGGCCCTGTCGGCCTGTCCCGAACCCGACCTGGACAGCTATCGCGCCGGCCACATGACCCCGGTCTATTTCGGCAGCGCCCTGAAGGATTTCGGCATCGACGCCCTGCTGGACGGCCTGGCCGACCTGGCCCCGCCGCCGCGCGCCCAGCCGGCCGAGCCGCGCCCGGTATCGCCCGACGAGCCCAAGGTCACGGGCTTCGTGTTCAAGGTCCAGGCCAACATGGACCCGAACCACCGCGACCGCATCGCCTTCCTGCGCCTGTGTTCGGGCCGCTTCCGCCGCGGCATGAAGCTGAAGCAGAGCGCGACGGCCAAGGTCATGGCGATCCACAACCCGATCTTCTTCTTTGCCCAGGACCGCGAACTGGCCGAGGAAGCCTTCCCCGGCGACATCCTGGGCATCCCCAACCACGGCACGCTGCGCGTCGGCGACACCCTGACCGAGGGCGAGGCGCTGCGCTTCACCGGCATCCCGAGCTTTGCCCCGGAAATCC
>Ga0206117_101557_pt1 | contig 11119 bp, 8 predicted proteins | sample 3A5Ametagenome_FD_177997 | JGI IMG/M metagenome (GOLD analysis project Ga0206117, IMG submission 177997) | Enriched microbial communities from leaf-cutter ant dump, University of Wisconsin, Madison, United States - 3A5A | ecosystem: Environmental > Terrestrial > Nest > Insects nest > Nest dump... | reverse complement strand
GTGCTGATCAGCGCCTCCGGCCCGCGCGCCAACGTCCTGAAGATCCGCCCGCCGCTCGTCTTCTCCCGCGACAATGCCGACACGCTGGTCGCGGCGCTGGACGACGTGCTGACGGGGCTCTAACCCGCCACCGCCACCCGGCCGCGCCGGCGCCACCGCGGCCGGGCGATCAGCCAGCCGACCAGGACCAGATTGACCACGTTCCACAGGAAGCCGTGCAGGAAGGCCAGCCGGTAGGACTGCGTGGCATCGTAGATGAAGCCGGAGGCGAGGCCGCCGCAGGCCATGCCGAGCACGGTCGCCATCATCACCAGGCTGATGCGCGCGCCCGCCTCGCGCGGCGGCAGGAACTGGCGGATGATCACCGCATACATCGGCACGATGCCGCCCTGGAACAGGCCGAACAGGCCCGAGATCACCCAGAGCGACGACAGGCTGTCGAAGGCGAGATAGAGCAGCAGCGCCAGCGCCTGCATGGCCGAGCCGGCCAGCAGCATCGGGCCGGCGCCGATGCGGTCTGCCAGCACGCCGGACGCGAGCCGGCTGACGACGCCGAGCCCCAGCATCAGGGCGATGATCCGGGTGCCGACGGCGACGCCGTAGCCGAGATCGCCGCAATAGGCGACGATATGGACCTGCGGCATCGACATCGCCATGCAGCAGGCGAAGCCGGCGATCACCAGGAGCGTCTGCAGCGCCCCGGCCGAAAGGCCGAGATCGCCGCGCGCGGTCTCCGTGGCGGCCTCGGCGGCCGCATAGGTGGTCGTGGCGGGCCGGCGGGTAAGCGCCAGCGCCAGCGGCACCATCACCGCAGGCACGAACAGCCCGATGCCGACATGGGTCGCGCGCCAGCCGTGGACGGACTGGAAATGCTCGACCACCAGCGGCCAGATGGCACCGGCGAGATAGCTGCCCGAGGCCGCGAAGGTGACCGCCAGCGCCCGGCGCTTGCGGAACCAGTGGGAAAGATCGGAGATCAGCGGCGCGAAGCCCGCCGCCGAGCCGAGGCCTATCACCAGCGCGAGCGCGGCGAACTGCCAGATCGTCGTGGTGAAGGCCGCAAGGACATAGCCCGCGCACAGGAGCGCCGCACCGATCAGCACCGGCACGACGATGCCGCGCCGGTCGGCGAGCCGCCCCATCAGCACGCCGCCGGCGGCAAAGCCCAGCATCGTGCAGGTATAGGGCAGGGAGGCCCCGCCCCTCAGCGTGTCGAACTCCATCTGCAGCGTCGGCAGGACGACGACGACCGACCAGTTGCCGACGCAGGCGACCGTGCCGAGGACGAGCGTGACGAGGAGGCGCAGCCAAGCATAGCCGGAATCGACGCCGTCGGACCCGTCGCGCCTGCTACGGATGGGTTCGTCCTGCGCCTGACCGGTCATCGATTTCCCTCGTTCACTGCGCCGGCCTGCGCCGCCGGCATCCTTCCCCTCATATATCGCGGGCGCGCCTTGCGCCACGCAAACTTCCGCCGGTCACGGCGAGGGAGATCCCGGCCGCCAGGCGAAGGCCGACAGCGTCGTGAGGCAGAGCGCGGCGAAGGCGATCACCGCATTGACCGCATGCGAATATTCCCACTGACGGCGCAGGGCCTCCCAGTTGCCGGGGATCTCCGTCCAGTTCCGCGTCGCCTGGTTGGCGGGCTCCGTCCAGGCGAGGAAAACGGCGAGCATGGCGACGAAGCAGAGGGCGGCCAGCACGGCAAGCAGGAACGGCTCCCTCTGCGAGCGGACGAGGACCGCGAGCAGGCCGTTCAGGACGATGGCCGCGGGCCAGAGCAGCCCGAGAAACGCCCATCCGCGATAGACGGCCTGGACGGTGACATATTCGGCCTGCGGCAGGGCGATCTTGCCGGGCAGGGCAGCCAGATGCGCGCCCGAGGGAACGAGGGCGAGCGCACCCACGACGATGGCAAGGAACTGAACGGCTCTGACCGGCATCGGACGACCTCCCGGGCCTGAACCGCGGGGAAGAGGAAAGGTTCCGGTTCCGGGCCGGTCGAAGGCTGCGCGAAGCCGAATCCGGACGACACGTATTATGTTGGATTTTAACGATTAATCATGTGGGCAATCCCTGCTTAAAAGACGCTCCGTTCTTTGTTAACACATCGTTAAACGAGGGCTGGGTGCTGGTTCATTGCGTATCATATCGGTTGTCGGTTTTCTGCTGGTCAGTCTTGCGTCCGCCTGGGGTGCGACGCCTGTCGAGCGTGTCCTGCTAGGGATCTTCGACAGCCTCCACGAGGAGACCCCCACGGCCACGCTGCTGCATCTCAACGCCGAGATGCCGCTGAACCATCTGGGTTTCGTCGTCCACTATCACGACATCCGGCAGGGGCTGCCGGAGCCCGGGGACCTGGACGGCGTGGTCGCCGTCATCTCCATGCTGACCTACGATCTCGACGATCCCGTCCACTACTTCCGGTGGCTGGACCGGGTCTCCGAGACGGGGACGAAGGTGATCGTCATGGGCGGCTTCGGCGGCCAGATGACGCCTGCCGCGCGGCGCAGCCTCAACCGGGTGATGGGCCGCATGGGCCTTGCGATCGCCGAGGGCTACGTCCCCAACACGCTGACCTCGCGGCCGGTCGCGGTGGACCCGGCGATGATCGGCTACGAGGCGTCCATCGATCCGGTGCCGCCGCCGCATGTCGTCGTGACCCGCGCCGGCACGGGGGCGGACGTCGCGCTCGAATACGAGACGGACACCGTCGCCGGACCCGTCCGCAGCATCCTCGCCGCCACGGGGCCGGGCGGCGGATATGTCGCGAGCGGCTATTTCATCCATTACGACGCCAGCCTGGATTCCCGGCGCTGGATCGTCGATCCGTTCCGGTTCTTCCGGCAGGCGCTCGCCGTGCCGCCGTTTCCCGTGCCCGATACCACGACGGTCGCCGGACGGCGGCTCTATTACAGCCATATCGACGGCGACGGCTGGAACAACCTGTCGCAGGCGGAGAACCATCGCGACCCGCCCACGTCCTCCGCGCAGGTGATGCTGGACGAGCTGATCGCGCCCTATCCCGACCTGCCCGTCAGCGTCGGCTTCGTGATGAGCGACGGCGACGATCTTCTCGGCGGCGGCGAGGAGGCGCGGGACGTGGCCCGGGCGATCTTCGCCCTGCCGCAGGTCGAGGTCGCCAGCCATACCCACACGCATCCGTTCCTCTGGGGGTTCTTCGAGCATTACCGGCGCGAGGCGGAGCTGGAGCTGATGGCGCGCGAGCAACCCGTCGACGACATGGCGCTCGGCGAGAGGTTCCGCGAGGCCGTCGGCCTCGGATCGGGAGAGGCGGAGCGCGCCAGGCGGCGCTACGTGGCCGGCGGCAGCTACCTGCCGCGCGCCTATCTGCGCGACGAATACGACACCGGCAAGGAGGTCGGCGAGGCGCTGCGGGGGCTGGAGGCGCTCGCCCCGCCCGGCAAGAAGGCCGCGCTCTACCAGTGGAGCGGGAATACGCGCCCCTACGAGGCCGCCGTGCGGGCCACCCGCGAGGCCGGCGTGCGCAACATGAACGGCGGCGACACCCGCTTCGACGCGCAGTTCCCCTCCGTCGCCTATATCGCCCCGCTCTCGCGCACCGTCGGCGCCGAGCGCCAGATCTACGCCGTCAACAGCAACGAGAACCTCTATACCGACCTGTGGACCGACCGCTTCTACGGGCAGCGGACGGTCAAGGAAACGTTCGAGCGCACCGGCGCGCCCACGCGCCTGCGCGGGATCAACGTCTATTACCATACCTATTCGGCCGAGCGGACGGCGTCCGTCACCGCGCTCACGGCCGTGCTCGACTGGGTGCGCCGCCAGAGCGTCATCCCGATCGAGGCCTCGGCCTATGCCGCCATCGCCGACGGCTTCTTCTCGACGCGCATCATGCAGACGGGCGCGCTGGAATGGCGGGTCGAGGACCGCGACGGCCTGCACACGGTCCGCTTCGACGGCATGGCGGATCACGAGCCGGAGCTGGCGGCCGGCAGCGGCGTGATGGGCGCCACCCGCCACGGCGGCGCGCTCTACGTCGCGCTCGACCCCTCGGTCGCGCGGGCCGTCGTGCGCCTGCGGCCGCGGGCCGAGAAGGCACCCGCGCAGGACATGGCGGCGGCCGGCCTCGTCGAGAGCCGCTGGCGGATATGGGACCTGCAGCGCCTGCCCTGCGGCCTCACCTTCGCCGCGCGCGGCTACGGCGCCGGCGAATTCGCGTGGCAGAACCTTCCCGCCCGCCCCGTGAAGGTGAGCGCGACGCGGGCGGGCGCGGTTCTCGCCAAACGGATCGTCCGGCCGGGCGCCGACGGCTCCCTGTCCTTCGATCTGGCGATCGACGGGATCGAGCCCGTCCTCTTCGAGATGACCTGCACGCAGGAGCGGTATTCGCAATGATGAAACCCACGCCGCTCCTCGCCACCACGGGCCTCGCCATCGGCGGCATCGCCGCGGCGGTGCTGCTCGTCCCGCAGACGCCGGAGCGGGTGGCCATGCTGGTGAAGGACGGCAAATACGAATCCGCCCGCCGGATCGGCGCGACCATCGACGTCGGGACGCGGGACGACCCGATGCTGCTGGCCGACCTGTTCGACCTCAACACCCATATCGGCGATCCGCACCGGGCGCGCGAGATGATCGAGGCCTATCTGCAAAGCCGGCCCGACGATACGGCGATGCTGCAGGCGGCGGCGGAATTCTTCCGCAGCATGCAGGATTTCGAGGCCTATCTCGGCATCAAGGAGCGCATCGTCGAGCGGCTGCGCGATCCTTCCGACATCGAGAGGCTGGCGGCGCTCTATCGCTCGCATGCCCGCTTCGAGGACGAGAGGCGCATCCTCTACACCTATCGCGACCGGGCGCTCTCGCCCGCGGCGATGGGGCGGCTCGGCAGCCTGCTGGCCCGCAGCGGCGACTATGCGGAGGCGGCGCGGCTGCTGGAGGCCGCCATCGCCGGCGGCAGGAGCGGAGACGGGGACGGAGACGTAAACGAGGACGAGATCGCCGCCTACCGGTTCCTGCTGCTCGACAGCCTGATCGCCGACGGCAAGGCCGGGCATGCCGCCGACCTCGCCGCCGCCTGGGTGAAGCAGGATGCCGTAGCACCCGCGACGCAGGCGGTGATGGTGATGACGCTCGCCAATGCCGGCTACCGCGACCTCGCGGCGCGGCTTGCCGCCACCTTCCCGCGCAGCATCGCGCGCGACCCGTCCGAGCTCGTCTGGGCGCTCGGCGCGCACCGCCGCTTCGATCTCGTCAAGCAGGCCCTGGCCGGCTGGCTGGACGGCGCCGGCGATGCGCTGCTGGCAAGGGGCGCGCTGCTCTATATCGACGCCGCCGCCGCGACGGGCGCGCTGGGGGAGATGACGGCCGACCTCGCCGCCGCCCTGCGCCGCGCGGACGCCGCCCCGGCCCGCCCGGCCATGGCGGTCGTCGCCGCCGCCTATGCGCGCTGGGGCTACGATGCGATCGCGCCGCTGCGGCACCTGATGACCGGCGAGCTGCTGCTGACGCAGCCGCTCTTTGCCGCCGGCCTCTCGCTGCACGAGCAGAACCCCGTCGCCGCGCGCTATTTCCTGCTCCACGCCGACGTCTCGGACTATGACGACGACCGCGCCGAGATATGGTCCGCGCTGGCGCAGGAGACGCTCTCGCCCTCGGAAATCGCACGCGACCTGATCGCGCGCTGGCGGGCCGGCAGGCTCTCGCCCGCGCTCTACCCGCTGCTGCAGAAGACGGCCGCGGCCTCCGGCTCCACCAGCCTCGCCTTCGACCTGTTCCGCGACGGGCCGGACGCGACGGGGGCGAGCCTGTGAGCGCGCGCGCGGCCGAGCGCCGCTCCCCGTCGCCGAAGCGCCGGCCGGCCTCCTTCCTGTGGCTGACCGAGCTCGCCTTGATGTTCGCGCTGCTGCTGGCGCTCGACGCCGCGCTCGGCGAGAAGGCGAACCTGCTCCGCCTGTCTCCCCATCCGTTCTGGCTGCCCGTCCTCGTCGTTTCGCTCAGCCACGGCACGGTGCGCGGCATCGTCGCCGCCGGCGTCGCCACCGCGCTCGGCTGGTGGCACGGATGGACGCCGCTTTCGGGCGAGCTGGATTTCTACACGCGCATGCTGACCCTGTGGAAGGAGCCGATCCTGTGGCTGGGCGCGGCCTTCGCGCTCGGCGCCTTCCGGGAGCGCGGCGTGCGGGAGCGCCGGGAGCTCGCCGAGGCCGAAGGCGAGATGCGCGTCCAGCGCGACGCCATCGCCGGGCATGCCGCGGACCTGCGCGCGCATGTGGCGAAGCTGGAGGCGTTCATCACCGCCATGCCCGCCGGCGGCGCACCGGAGCCGGCGGCCGGCGATCCCCCGCCGGACGGAATCGGGCGGCTCGGCTTCCTGGCGCGGGAATGCCTCGGCTGCGAGGTCGTCGGCCTGTGGCTCGCGGATGAGGACGGCTGGACGCGGCGCCATGGCGAGGCGTCGCTCGCCCGGATGCTGCCGGCGCTGGAGAGCCGCTTCGGCGAGCACACCGATGCGATCGCCCTTCCCCACATGGCGTTCCCCGACGGGGCGGCGGTGCATCTCGCCGTCTCCATCCGCAGGCAGCCGGCAGGGCAGCTGGCGGGCATCGTCATGCTCGGCAAGCCCGGCGTCGACATGCATCTGCGCGCCGTTCTCTCCGTCGCCGGCGCGCTCGGCCATCTGGCCGCCGCGATGCTCGACGAGGAGCGCGGCACGTCCGACGGCGACGTCCCTGACAGGGAGGCCGACGATGACCGCGCGCACTGACCGGCCGGCCCTCCACGCCGCCGCGGCCTTCGGGGGCTGCCTCCTCGGCGAATGCGCGCTGGTCGCGCTCCTTGCCGCGGGCACGCCGGTCCTCCCCGTCGCCGCCCTGCATCTGGCGCTCTCGGCCGCCGCCGTCGCCCTGACCGCGCGCGCGAGGGGCGATTTCGCCGCCGCCCTGATGCTCGGCACGGCGATGGCGACGCTCGGTCCCGCCGGGATGATCCTGGCGTTTGCCGGCGAGCGATGGGCCGCCGGAGCCGCAGCCGACCCGTCGCTCGCCGGCTGGCACGAGAAGCTGACGGGAGCTCCCCCGCGCGATCCCGCAGCGGAACTCTACCGCGACATCGTCGAGGACCGGGCCTACCGGCCGTCGGCCGTCCCCGCCTCCTTCGCCGGGATCATGGCATCGGGGTCGGTGGGAAACCGCCAGCGCGTGCTCGGCCTGCTCCTCAAGCGGGACGGCCCGGTGCATGAGGACCTGCTCGACGCGGGGCTCGGCGCGCCCGAGCTGGCGGTGCGCGCCTCCGCGGCGGCGGTCGTCGCGCGGCGGGAAGACCGCGCGCGCGGAGGCCGGCCATGACCGCCCGCGCCGCCCCACCTCACGCCGACGTCTGCCTCATCGTCGAGGGCTGCTATCCCTATGTCGCGGGCGGCGTCTCGACCTGGCTCGACTGGCTCATGCGCTCCCAGCCGGACACGCGCTTCACGGCCGCGGCCATCGTGGCGGCCGGCCAGCCGCGCGTCGTCAAATATGCCTATCCCGACAACCTCCTTGGCCTCGCCGAGATCGAGCTCGGCGGATCGCTGCCGGCGGCCGGCCGTGCCGGCGACCTGGGCGACACGGTCGCCCGGCTGGCGCCGCTGCTCGCCGATTTCCTGACGAAGGGCCGGCTTTGCGATCTCCGCGCCATCGACGGCATCGTCAACGATCCGCGCCGCCCGCTCCCGCTGCCGGTCCTGCTGCGCTCGCAGCTCGCCTGGGACTTGTGCTGCGCCAATTACGAAAGCTTGATGCCGCACGGCTCCTTCAAGGGCTTCTTCTGGGCCTGGCATGCGCTGATGGGCGGCCTGTTCGCCGTCCTCAAGGCGCCGCTGCCTGAGGCCCGCGTCTACCATGCGATCTCGACCGGCTATGCCGGCCTTCTCGCCGCGCGAGCGACGCTGGAGGGGAGCGCGCGCGCCATCGTCACCGAGCACGGCATCTACACCACCGAGCGGCGGATCGAGGTGCTGATGGCGCCCTGGATCGTCGACCTGATCGACAAGGGCGAGGGGCTCGGCGACGAGCGGATGGACCTGCGCGACCTGTGGGTGACGGCTTTCGAGAGCTATGCCCGCTGCTGCTACGAGGCCTGCGACGTCATCACGACGCTGTTTGCGGCCAACCAGCCCATGCAGCGCGACCTCGGCGCGGGCGAGGGCAAGCTGCGGGTCGTCGCCAACGGCATCGAGCTTGCGCGCTTCGCCCATGTGAAGCCGCGCGCCGCCGGGCAGGCGCCGGTCGTCGCCCTGATCGGCCGCGTCGTGCCGATCAAGGACATCAAGACCTTCATCCGGGCCGTGGCGCTCGCCCGCCGCAGCGTGCCCGACCTCCGGGCGATCGTCGCCGGCCCGACGGACGAGGACGCCGCCTATGCCGGCGAATGCCGCGCGCTCGCCAGCGAGCTGCAGCTGGGCGAGCACCTGTCCTTCCCCGGCTCCGTCGACGTGGCGGCCCTTCTCGACACGGTCGACATCGTCGCGCTCACCAGCCTCAGCGAGGCGCAGCCCCTCTCGATCCTGGAGGCGGGAGCCGCCGGCCGGCCGTGCCTGTCCACCGACGTCGGGTCGTGCCGGGAGCTGATCGAGGGCGCCGCCTCCGAGACGCCGCGCCACGGCCCCGGCGGGATCGTCACCGGCATCGGCAAGGTCGAGGACATGGCCGCGGCCATCGCCCGGCTTGCCGGCGATGCCGGGCTGCGCCGCGCGATGGGCGCCAATCTCAAGGCGCGGGTGAGCGATCTCTACACGTCGCAGCGCGCGGCGGCGCGGTATCGCGCGCTCTATCGCGACGTCGAACCCTTGCGGGGGACGGGCTAGATGGCGGGCATCGGCTTCGAGTTGCAGCGCCTGTCGCGGCGGGGCGGGCTGATCGGCCAGGCGGCCGCCACCGGCCATGCCGCCTTCGTCACGGCCGGCCCGTGGCTCGTCACCGTGCTGGCGCTCGGGCTGGTGCAGCGCTACGTCGTCATCGTCGTCTCGCGCGAGGAGGCCTATCTCCTGCAGGCGCTGGTGATCTATTCCTTCTGCCTGACGCTTCTCGTCACCGCGCCCGTGACGACGGCGGCGATCCGCGTCAGCGCCGACGATCTCTACGAGCGCCAGACCGGCCGCATACGGGGCAATTTCATGCTGGCGGTCGCGCTCTCATGCGCGCTCGTCCTCGTCCTCGCCCTGCCGCTGTTCGCCTTCGGTTTCGCGCTTGCGGGCGCGGACCTCCTGCTGGCGTCGGCCGGCGCCGGCGCCATCGCCATGGTCTGGCCGGCCATCGCCTTCGCCTCGATGGTCCGGGCCTATGTCCTCATCTCCATGAGCTTCGTCGTCGGGCTCGCCGTCTCCGTCGGCCTGACGCTCGCGCTGGCGGTGCAGGGCTTCGGGGCCGGGGCGCAGGCGGCCGGCTTCGGCGCCGGCCTCGGCCTCGCCGCCCTCGCGCTGATATCGGCGGTCCTCGCCACCTTCCCCGGCGAGATGCCGTCGCTGCGGGCGCCGGCCCTGCGCCTCGTCACCCACGCGCGGCGCTATCTCGCCATGGTCTGCGGCGCGGCCGTCGCCGTCGCGGCGCTCTGGGCCGATTCGTGGGTCGTCTGGGCGGGGCCGCTCGGCAAGGCCGCCAACGGCGGCCTGCCGACCGCGCCCTTCTACGACAGCGCCATGTTCATGGCCCGCCTGTCGATCCTGCCGGGGCTGATCTCCTTCCTGCTTTGTGTCGACACCGAGGTCCACGAGCGGACCCGCGCGCTGACGGCCGCCGTCGAGGACAACGGGACGCTCAAGCATATCCGCCGGCGGCTCGACGACACCCGCCAGGCGGCGGATTCGACGCTGATGCGGCTGATCGTCCTCCAGGGCGTGTGCTGCGCCATCCTGGTGCTGCTCGCGCCCGCCTTCATCGCTCCGGCCGGCCTGCGCTTCGAGCAGATCGGCGTCTTCCGCCTCGGCATCCTCGGCGCGCTGTTCCAGGCGATCTTCATCGCCGCCTCGACGCTCGTCCTGCATTTCGGCCGCGGCCGGGCCTATCTCGGCCTGCAGGCCCTGTTCCTCCTGCTCAATCTCGCGGGCACCGCCGCAAGCCTCGCCATGCCGGCGGAATGGCTCGGCGGCGGCTATTTCGCCGCCGCGGCCATGGCCGCCGTCGTCGCGCTGGCGGCCTGCCGCGCGGTGCTCGGATCGCTCGACCGGCTGATCTTCCACGACGCGCTCGTCATCCGCGACCTCTTCCCAATCCGTCCCGTCCTGAAGGAGACGAAGCAATGAGCTTCATCCGCAAACCCGTCCTGCATCTTTCGGCAGCGATGCTGGCGCTGTCCATCCTCGGCCTCGGCGCGTCCGCCGCCGAGCAGGCGCAGTCGCCCGACGACGCGCTCTCGACCTACACGATCGGCGACCGGCTCAAGATCAGCTTCTTCGAGGAGCTCGACCTGCCCGGCGGCGGCGAGACGGCCAGCGCGGCGGTGCGCACGCTCTATCACCGCATCGACCTGACGGCCGAATATTCGGTCGCCGCCGACGGCACGGTCGACCTGCCGCGCCTCGGGCGGCTGGTCCTGGCCGGCCGCACGTCGGAGGAGGTCCGCGAGGAGCTTCTGGCGCGCTACGAGGAGCGGATGGGCCGGGCGGGCGACGCCCACATCGCCATCGTCGAGCGGCAGCCCGTCTATGTCGTCGGGCCGGTGCGCCAGCCGGGCGCGTTCCGCTTCACGGAGGGGATGGTCGCCATCCAGGCCATCGCCCTTGCCGGCGGCACGGAAGGCGGCCGCGATCGCCTCGATCCGCTGGTGCGCGCCCGCCAGGAGACCGAGCGCTCCGACCAGGGGTCGACGAAGCTGGCGGGGCTGCTGGCGCGCCACGCCTATCTGGAGGCCGAGCAGGACGGGCGCACGCCCGTCGCCCCGCCCGATCTCGTCAACCTGATCGGCCCGACGGAGGCCGACAGGCTGATCGCCGCCGAGATGCGGGCGGGCGCCACCGCCTCGTCGGCCCGGCAATCGGAGATCCGCGCCTACGAGAGCACGATCGCCGCCGCCGAGCGCGAGGTGGCCTCCGTCGAGGAATCGGCCGTGCGGATCTCGCGGGAGATCGACGCCCGCCTCACCATGATCGGCCATGCCA
>Ga0206117_101553_pt1 | contig 11154 bp, 10 predicted proteins | sample 3A5Ametagenome_FD_177997 | JGI IMG/M metagenome (GOLD analysis project Ga0206117, IMG submission 177997) | Enriched microbial communities from leaf-cutter ant dump, University of Wisconsin, Madison, United States - 3A5A | ecosystem: Environmental > Terrestrial > Nest > Insects nest > Nest dump... | reverse complement strand
ATGCCGGCCAGCAGGGCCAGCGCGGCGATCAGGAAACGGGTCTTCATGATGCCGGCACTCCTCAGGCGTTCAGGACTGGCGTGATCTTGACCGCGCATTTCTTGTAGTCGGTCTGCTTGCTGATGGGATCGGTGGCGTCGAGCGTCACCTTGTTGATGAGGACCGTGTGGTCGAAGAAGGGGACGAAGACCAAGCCGCGCGGCGGCTTGTTGCGCCCACGCGTCTCGACCCGCACCCGAACCTCGCCGCGCCGGGAGGTGACACGGACTTCCTGCCCACGCCGGACGTTCAACTCCTTGGCGTCGTCGGGGTGCATGAACACCACGGCGTTCGGGAAGGCCTTGCGCAGCTCCGGAACGCGGAGCGTCATCGATCCGCTGTGCCAATGCTCGATCACGCGGCCCGTGCTGAGCCAGAAGGGGTAGTCGGCGTCGGGAGCTTCGGCCGGCGGCTCGTAGGGCAGGGCGAAGACATTCGCCTTGCCGTCCTTGTTGCCGTAGAAGCGCATGCCCTCGCCGGCCTTGACGTAGGGGTCGGAGCCCTCGCGGTAGCGCCACTTGGTTTCCTTGCCGTCCACCACCGGCCAGCGCAGGCCGCGCTCCTGGTGGTACTGCTCGAAGGGCGCCAGGTCATGGCCATGGCCGCGCCCGAAGGAGGCATATTCCTCGAACAGGCCCTTCTGGACGTAGAAGCCGGCGTCCTTGGCCTCCTGGTTGTTGTAGTTCTGGTCGAGGTCGGACAGCGGGAAGCGGTCGACCTGACCGTTGCGGAACAGCACCTCGTACAGGGTCTTGCCGCGCAGCTCCGGCTTCTTGTTCAGCAATTCCTCCGGCCACACCTCCTCGATACGGAAGCGCTTGGAGAACTCCATGATCTGCCACAGGTCGGACCGCGCTCCGTCCGGCGCATCGACCAGTTGGCGCCACAGCTGGGTGCGGCGTTCGGCGTTGCCGTAGCCGCCCTCCTTCTCCACCCACATGGCGGTGGGCAGGATCAGGTCGGCGGCCAGCGCCGTCACGGTGGGGTAGGGATCGGAGACGACGATGAAGTTTTCCGGGTTGCGGTAACCGGGGAAGGTTTCCTTCGCCGTGTTCGGGGCCGTCTGCATGTTGTTGTTGCACATGACCCAATAGGCGTTGAGCTTGCCGTCCTTCAGCATGCGGTCCTGCTGGACGGCGTGGTAGCCGACCTTGTCGGGGATGGTCCCCTCCGGCAGCTTCCAGATCTCCTCGGCGTGTTTGCGGTGCTCGGGGTTGGTCACCACCATGTCGGCGGGCAGCCGGTGGGAGAAGGTGCCGACCTCCCGCGCGGTGCCGCAGGCCGAAGGCTGGCCGGTCAGCGAGAAGGGGCCGCAGCCGGGCTGGGAGATTTTGCCGGTCAGCAGGTGGATGTTGTAGACGAGGTTGTTCGCCCAGACGCCGCGGACATGCTGGTTGAAGCCCATGGTCCAGAAGGACACGACTTTCACCTTCGGGTCGGCGTACAGCTCGGCCAGCGCCTCCAGCCGGTTCTTCGGCACGCCCGACAGCTCGTGCGCCTTGTCCAGCGTGTAGGGCTCGACGAACTTGGCGAACTCGTCGAAGCTGATCGGGTCGGAGTCGTTGGCGTTGGCGGCGTTCTTCGCCTTCTTTTCCAAGGGGTTGTCGGGACGCAGGCCATAGCCGATGTCGTCGCGGCCGCGCTTGAAGTTGCAGTGCTTCTCGACGAACTCCTTGTTCACCCGGCCGGTCTTGATGATGTGGTTGGCGATGTAGTTCAGGATCGCCAGGTCGGAACCGGGGGTGAAGACCAGACCGATGTCGGCGAGGTCGAAGCTGCGGTGCTCGTAGGTCGACAGCACGGCGACCTTGCAGCCGGGATGGCTGAGGCGGCGGTCGGTGACGCGCGTCCACAGGATGGGGTGCATCTCCGCCATGTTGGAGCCCCACAGCACGAAGGCGTCGGCCTGCTCCATGTCGTCGTAGCAGCCCATCGGCTCGTCCATGCCGAAGGTCCGCATGAAGCCGGCCACCGCCGACGCCATGCAGTGACGGGCGTTCGGGTCCAGGTTGTTGGAGCGCAGGCCGGCCTTCATCAGCTTGGAGGCGGCATAGCCCTCATAGATGGTCCACTGGCCGGAGCCGAACATGCCGACGGCGGTCGGACCCTTCTTCTTCAGGGTCTCCTTCCACTTGGCGGCCATGATGTCGAAAGCGGCGTCCCAGCTGATCGGTTCGAACTCGCCGTCCTTGTCGAACTTCCCGTCCTTAATGCGCAGCAGCGGCTGGTTCAGCCGGTCCTCGCCATACATGATCTTGGACAGGAAATAGCCTTTCACGCAGTTCAGGCCGCGGTTCACTTCGGCCTTCACGTCGCCGTGGGTGGCGACGACGCGGCCGTCCTTGACGCCGACCATCACGCCGCAGCCGGTGCCGCAGAACCGGCAGGGGGCCTTCGACCAGGTCAGTTTGGCGCCTTCGCCGGTCAGGATGTTGGCGGCGGAGGCGGGCAGCGAAATTCCGGCCGCCGCGGCGGCGGCAGCGGCGGCTTGCGCCTTCAGATAATCGCGGCGGGACAGAAACATGAGGAGGACTCCAGGTTCGGAGGAAATTCGGTCGGGAAAAGGCGGATGCGGCGCGCCTGGATGACGGTCCGGGGGAGGGGCGTCAGGCTGCGTCGATCGCGTCCGCGGGTTCGTAGTGGTGGTAGACCATGGTGGTGGTGTGGACGCCGGGAATGGCGTTCAGCAGGGCGATGCGGTCGACGACTTCGGCCGCGCTGGCGGTGACCAGCGTCACCACCGCCTTGCCGTTCTCCGCCGCGCACCAGTCAAGCCCGGCGACGGAGGCCGCCGCTTCGCGCACCGCCTCGGTGCGGTCGGGGCTGTGCTGGATGACGAGGCTGGAGATGTGGACTTCGGGGGCGCGGGGCATGTCGGTCCTGGGGGAGCGTTGGGCTCAGTGGGTGAGGAGCTGGTACATCCAGATCGAGAAGCCGTAGGCGGCGACTGTGCCGACGGCGATCACCGGCCAGACCAGCACCGCCAGCCACAGGAACATCAGCCCCTCGGCCCGGCGGGTCGGGGCCGGTGCGGAGTCGGTCGCCTTCCGGTCGGACGGATGGGACAGGACGGGGGAGATGGTGGGCCTCATGGCGGCACTCTCGGTCGGAGCGGGAACAGGGCGAACCGGTCCTGGTGTCAGCTCTTTTGGCTGGTCCTTAGGTACTGGTTTTCGGCCCTTAGTATCGGTACTTTCTGGCGGTCTGGAATTGACTCAGGTCAAGTGGGGGCATTTGCGACCTGTGGCGGAATGGCGCCTTCCACCATGCGGGCGTCACGGCGCGGGCTGCGCTAGACTGCGGCAGAGGGCTTCATCAGAAGCCTCGATCAGGAATGGAATGGGCCATGGATTTGCTGCGCTCCTACTGGTCGCCAGCCGAATTGGCAACCAATGGCTTGATTCTGCTGCATCTTTTAGGAGCTTTGGCGGTCGGGTTGCTGCTGGGGTACGAGCGCAGCTATCACGGGCGGGCGGCCGGGATGCGGACCTACGGGCTGGTCTGCCTGTCCTCGGCGGCGCTGACGGTGGTCAACGCCTATCCCTCCATGTGGTATGGCGGCATCGGGACGCAGGGGGCGCCGCATGCGGTCGCCCTGACCGGCGATCCGACGCGGGTGATCCAGGGCATCGTCACCGGCATCGGCTTCCTCGGCGCCGGGGTCATCATGCGTGAGGGGCTGTCGATCCGTGGCCTGTCCACCGCCGCATCGATCTGGGCGACCTCTGCCATCGGCATCACCATCGGGCTCGGCTTCTATGCGGTCGCCATCGCCGCGGCACTGCTGACCATCCTGGTGATGAGCCTGCTGCGGCCGGTCGAACGTCTGCTGCCCCACCAGTCGGTGGTGCATCTGACGCTGGTCTTCCCACGCGACAAGGCGCCGCCGCCGGAGGAGTTGCGGCTGCAGGCCAAGAAACATGGATTCGAGGTGGTCGACTGGGCCTTCCACCTCGCCAACGGCAGCGGCCAGTTCGAATGCCAGCTGGTGCTTCAGGGCAGGGGCGATCCCGATCCGATGGCGCTGGTCGGCGCCCTTGCCTCCACCGATACGGTGGTGGAGTTCAAGCTGTCCCCGTCGCGCATTTGACGACGTTCAAGACTTGGAAGTGTTGAGACAACGTAATGCATACAAACTTAATCTTTTCCTAAAACTTTATCTTTATCGATGGCCCGCGATGATGAAGGACGCGAAAAACCGCAGGGGATGGTGGGGCTGGAACCGCCGCCCTTCGGCCCGGCAGAACGGCTGCGACGGGCGCAATGCCGGCTCCGCAACCTTGCCATCCGTTCCCTTTTGTCGGAATGCAGGATTGATCGCTCTGTTAGGGGCGCTTCTGCTCTGGTTCGCCGGCACAGCCGCCGCCACGGTTTCCGGCATGGAGCCGTTGCGGTTGGGCCCGTCCACCACCAGCGCCACCCTGGCCGGCCATTTCGCCCGGCTGGTCGATCCCGACCGCAGGCTCGACTTCGCCGCCATCCTGAAGGCCGACGCCGACGGGCAGATGGAACCCCTTGAGGATTTCCGAGGCGTCGGCCAGACCCGCGACATCCATTGGTACCGCTTCGACCTGATGCGCGAACCCGGCGCTCCGGCGGACTGGCTGCTGGAGATGGGGGAGGCCTATATCGATCATCTCGATCTCTTCATTCCGAAGGCGGGGGGAGCCACGGGCCGGCCGCAGGATCCTGCCGCCTATCGGCTGGTCCGGCTGGGAGACTTCGTTCCCTTCAGCCAGCGGCCGATGAAGACCCGGCTGCACAGCCTGCCGCTGACCCTTCCTGAGGGAAAGCCGGTCTCGCTTTACCTGCGCGTCGATTCGGTCAGCGCCATCCGCCTGTCGGCGCGGGTGTGGTCACCTTCCGCCTATGTCGGCCACCAGACCAAGGATCTGCTGTTCCAGGGCTTTTTCCTGGGGGCGCTGGGCATTCTGATCCTTGGCTATGTGGCGCTGGGGCTGCTTCTGCGTGACGGGGCGCTGCTGGCCTACACCGCCTATGTCGTCACGGTCTTCTGCTATTACCTGTTCGCCAACGGCATCGGCGCAGCCCTGCTGCCGGACCTGCCGGGCTGGCTCATGAACATGCTGGTGGGCAGCAGCGGTTTCCTCGGCTTCGCCACGGCGCTGATCATGTGGGTCTATATCCTCGATCTGCGGACGCGGGCGCCGAAGCTGGCCCGTTGCTATCAGGGACTGGCGCTGCTGGTGCTGCTGGCATTGCCGACGACGGTCTCACCTTTCTATGCCGTCACCAACCCGGTGGTGACCCTGTCGGCACTGGTCGTCGTGGTGATCGCGTTGGTGCTGACCGCGCGCATGGCTTGGTTGAACCCGAGCGATCTCAGCCCGCGTTTCTATCTGGCCAGCACCCTGGTGTCGCTGACCGGCCTGGTCATGGCGCAACTGATCCTGCGCGGCGTGCTGCCTGCCGACTTCTTCATCGCCGATCCCTATCAGATCGCCTCGATGCTGGCGGTCATGGTGCTGGGCACCGGTCTGGCTCTCCGCATCGGCAAGCTTCAGGCGGAGCGGCTGCGTGCCCGCGAGGAATCGGCCTTCGCCACCAAGCGGGCGGAGGAGCAGCGCAGCTTCGTCGCCATGCTGTCGCACGAATTCCGTACCCCGCTGGCCTCCATCGACAGTGCGGCGCAGATGATCGAACTGTCGGGCGCGGTGGAGTCGCAGCCGGCGTTGACCCGCCTGCAACGCATCCGCGGCACCACCCGCAAAATGGCGGAGTTGGTGGAGCTTTTCCTGTCCGCCGATGCGCTCGACCAAGGGGCGTTGGCCCTGAAGCCGGAGCCGGTGGAACTGGGCCAGCTGATGGACGAGGCGCTGGGCAGCCTGAAGGAAACGGAAGCGGAGGGGCGGCTCGACCTGTCGATCGACACTCCCGACCGCCCGATCCTGGTCGATGCACCCTTTCTGGGGGTGGCCATCGGCAATCTGGTGCAGAACGCGTTGCGCTACTCGCCGGCGGACACGGCAGTCCGTGTGAGTGCCTGCGATGACGGAGGCGGCATCGTCATCCGCGTTGCCGACCAGGGCCGCGGAATGAGCCCGGAGGAGGTGGAGCGAATCGGCTCGATCTATTTCCGCGCCTCATCCTCGCGTGGGACCAAGGGCTCGGGGCTGGGGCTCTACATGGCGCAGAAGATTGTCGCCGCCCATGGCGGAACCCTGTCGGTCGAGAGCGTGCACGACGAGGGCTCCGTCTTCACCATCCGGCTGCCGGACGACAGCAGGGCTGGGGGCGGCGGACAGATGCCGGGCGGCGACAGGCTCGCCGCGCAGTAGGAATGCCGGATCAGTACAGGGTTTTCGGGATCCGCTCGGCGAGCGACCGGTCATAGGCGTCACCGCCTTCGCGCCCGGCGCTGGCTTGCGCAAGCAGGGCCCCCGCCGACGGCAGGCTGCGGCGCTCGATCTGCACCGCCGGGTCCCACAGGCGGGACCGCAGCAGGGCGCGGGCGCATTGGAAGAACACCGCCTCGATGGTGACGACCAGCACCGATTTCGGCGCCTTGCCGTCGACGGCGAAGCTCTCGCACAAGGCCGGGTCGGTGTCGATCGCGGCGCGGCCGTTGACCCGCAGCGTCTCGTTCAGTCCCGGCACCAGGAACAGCAGACCGACACGCGGGTCGGTCAGGATGTTGCGCAGGCTGTCGATGCGGTTGTTGCCGCGGCGGTCGGGGATCAGCAGGGTACGGTCATCCGCCACCCGGACGAAGCCGGGCCCGTCGCCGCGCGGCGAGGCGTCCAGCCCGTCGGGTCCGCTGGTGGCTAGAACGAAGAAGGGCGAAGCCTCGATCAGCGCGCGGTAGCCGGGGGTCAGTGCCGGCACTTCCTTGGCGATGGAGGGGCCGGCCGGCTCGCCATAGAGGGCTTCCAGTGCCACGAGGTCGGTGATGAGGCGGCTCATTTCGTCTCCAGCAGGAAATAGACGAAGTCGATCGACGGCGCGTCCAGACCGAACTGGCTCAGCAACGCGTGCGCCTGCCCGCGATGATGGGTCTGGTGGTTGAAGATGTGGGTGACGACCTGGGCGAAGGGCAGTTCGTGCGGCGTTCCGGCCATGCTGCGGTAGGACAGGACCGACCCGAACCGCTCTTCCGGGGTGGCTGCCAGGACACGCAGGATGCGCTCGTCCTCCGCCTCGCGGGCGGCGCGCAGGCCTGCGAAGTCGTCGTAAAGGATTTCATCGAGCGCCGACGGCTTCGGCCCGGCCCCCTCGATCCGCTCCAGCCAGAGCCGGTCGGCGACCAGGATGTGGTTCAGCGTGCCGCGGAGCGAGCCGAAGAAGGCGCCGCGATCCTCGCGGAACTGAGCGTCGGAAAGCTGGGCCGCCACTTCGTACAGGCGGCGGTTGGACCAGCGGTTGTAGAGGGCGAGGGCCTCGAAATGAGGTTTCGGGTCCATGGGAACCTCTTGCTTGCTCTTCTCCAGATCAGCCCCAGGCTTCCCCCCTCCCGGAAGGGAGAGGGGAGCCCCTCAGGGGGATCGATCAGACGCCGGCGCGCTTGGCCGACAGACCCGACGGGGAGAGCAGGACTTCGCGCTTGCCCTGGTGGTTGGCGGAGCCGACGACGCGTTCGGTCTCCATCCGCTCCACCAGACGGGCGGCGCGGTTGTAGCCGATCTGGAGCTGGCGCTGGATGAAGCTGACCGACACCTTGCCCTCGCGCACCACGAGGTTGACGGCCTGCATGTAGAGGTCGTCGCCGGTCGCTGCCGAACCGCCGTCCTCATCCTCCACCGCGGCGGCCTCCTCCTCCTCCTCGGTGATGGCGGTGACGTAGTTGGGGGCGCCCTGGGCCTTCACATACTGGACGATCTCCTCGACCTCCGAATCGGAGACGAAGGGGCCGTGCACGCGGGTGATGCGGCCACCGCCCTGCATGTACAGCATGTCGCCCTGGCCCAGCAGCTGCTCCGCCCCGGCTTCGCCCAGGATGGTGCGGCTGTCGATCTTGCTGGTGACCTGGAAGCTGATGCGGGTCGGGAAGTTGGCCTTGATGGTGCCGGTGATGACATCGACCGACGGGCGCTGGGTCGCCATGATCAGGTGGATGCCGGCGGCACGGGCCATCTGGGCGAGGCGCTGGATCGCCGCCTCGATCTCCTTGCCGGCGACCAGCATCAGGTCGGCCATCTCGTCGACGATCACGACGATATAGGGCAGCGGCGTCGGTTCCTGCGGCGTCAGGTCGAAGACGTTCTCCGGCTCGCCCGGCGCCGGGGTGCGGCGGGGCATCTTCTCGCCGGCCGCGATCATCTCGGCCATGCGGGCGTTGTAGCCCTCGATGTTGCGCACACCGAGCTTGGACATCGCCTCGTAGCGGCTTTCCATCTCGCGCACGGCCCAGCGCAGGGCGACCACCGCCTTCTTGGGGTCGGTGACGACCGGCGTCAGCAGGTGCGGGATGCCGTCATAGACCGACAGCTCCAGCATCTTGGGATCGACCATGATGAAGCGGCAACGCTCCGGCGACAGCCGGTAGAGCAGCGACAGGATCATGGTGTTGATCGCCACCGACTTGCCCGAGCCGGTGGTGCCGGCGACCAGCAGATGCGGCATGCGGGCGAGGTCGGCCACCACCGGTTCGCCGCTGATGTCCTTTCCGAGCGCGATGGCGAGCTGTGCCGTGGTGTTGCGGAAGGCGTCGTGGTCGAAGCTTTCGCGCAAATAGACCATCTCGCGCACCGGGTTGGGCAACTCGACGCCGATGACGCTGCGGCCGGGGACGATGGCGATGCGGGCGGTGACCACGCTCATCGAGCGGGCGATGTCGTCGGTCAGGTTGATGACGGTGGCCGACTTGGTGCCGGGCGCCGGCTCGAACTCGTAGAGGGTGACGACCGGGCCGGGCCGCACGTCCATGATCTCGCCGCGGACGCGGAAGTTCTTCAGGACGGTTTCCAGCATCCGCGCGTTGCGGGCCAGCACCGACTCGTCATGCTGCTGCACCGGGCGCGGCGGCGGGGTCTGCAGCAGCGAGACGGTGGGCAGCGAATAGACGGCGGGATAATCCACCGGCGCAGCCGGAGCGGTGGGCGCGCAGGGCACCACCGGGGCTGCGGCGGAACCGGGAATGGCGGTTGCCGCCTCCGCCGCCGGGGCGGCTTCGCACGGGGCCGCGGGTGCCTCCGCCTCCGCCGGGTCGCGCGCTTCATAAGCCCATTCGACGCCCGACAGGAAGGCGAAGCCGGCGACCACCGCCAGCGCCTCGTCCGACAGGTTGGTGGAATAGACGGTCCCGGCGCGCGGGGTGCCTGGCAGAACCTCGACATCCCACATCACCCGGCCGTCGGGGCGCGGGTTGGGGACGAGATTGAACGGGCGGCCGTTCAGCGCGCACCACAGATTGAACTCGTCGGCGGTCACCACCCCCGCCTGGGTCGGCGGGGCGGCGAGATGCGGCATACGCGGGCTCATGCCGAGGCTCCGGGCTTCTGAACGGTGAGGGGAACTGGACCGGAGGAGGAGCCGCCCGGCCCCAGGGACTGCATCGGGGGACGCGCCGCCAGCTCGCGCGGCGTCATCTCGTAGGCGGCGACCAGCAGCTTGTCGATGCTGACCCCATCGCTGGACATCGGCAGCACCAGCCGTTCGAAGCTGCGGGTGCGCCCCCCGAATACCGCGGTGTGGACACGGGCGACAGGCAGCCGTTCGCGGCGCACCGTCTCGTATTCCGGCTGAAGCAATGCCCGCTGTTCCGGCGGCAGGTCGTCCAGCGTGGCGCCCAGGCGCGACTGCCCGAAGGCGGTGGCCAGCGCCTTGCCGTAATAGGAATAGACGAAGGTGCCGGCTTCCTCCCCGATCACCTCGAAGACGGCGATGTTGTCCTTCCATGGCCGCAGGTCGGCCGGGGCGATGCTGCTTGGGACCGGCGGCCGGCCGGCGACGGATTTGGTGAGCCAGAATTCGAGCAGGCCGCTGAGATACGGCGTCGCCAGCTCGGTTCTTTCCTTGGTCATGACAATCGCAGCTGGACGGGCGGCGCTCCTACGGTCTGACGCCGCCGGAGCTTTCAAGAGCCGCCCGAACCATACCCGCAAGGGCCGGTGTGGCGCAACCGCAAGGGCTAAGCCCGGCGGGAGCGCCGCAATCCGGATCTCGCCTATCCATCGTCACGCGGCACAGGTGACGCCGGTGCCGCCCAGCCCGCAATAGCCGTTGGGGTTCTTGGCGAGATACTGCTGGTGGTAGCCTTCCGCGAAGTAGAAGGGCGGCGCCTCGCGGATCTCGGTGGTGATCGGGCCATAGCCGGCCTGGGCCAGCCGCTCCTGATAGGCAGCCAGCGTCGCTTCCGCCGCCGCCTGCTGGGCGGGGCTGTGGGTGTAGACGGCGGACCGGTACTGGGTGCCGACGTCGTTGCCCTGCCGCATGCCCTGGGTCGGGTCGTGCGACTCCCAGAAGACGCGCAGCAGATCCTCCGCCGTCACCATCGCCGGGTCGTAGACGACTCGAACGGCCTCGGTATGGCCGGTGCGGCCGGAACAGACCTCCTCATAGGTGGGGTTCGGGGTGTGGCCGCCCTGATAGCCGACGGCGGTCACCCAGACGCCGGGAACCTGCCAGAACTTGCGCTCCGCTCCCCAGAAGCAGCCGAGCCCGAGGTCGATGACCTCCAGCCCCGGCGGATAGGGCCCGGTCAGGCGATGGCCGTTGACATGGTGCTGTTCGGGAACCGGGATCGGTTGGCTGCGGCCGGGCAGCGCCTCCTCCGGCGTCGGCAGCGTCGCCGGCTTGCGCAGAAAATGCCCCAGCATGGTCGGGTCTCCCATCATGACGATCCGTTGGAGTGACCTCTTATGTCGGGTCGCGGCCGGGCCGCGGCAAGGTCGCGCCAGGGGAGTCCGCGTGCCGGTGAACCTTCGGGCTGTTTCGCGCGTTTGAGCTTGTGACCTGCTGGGAACTTGAAAAAAGGAGAGCCATCATGGCCAGCACCACCGACGAACGCCTGATCCAATCCCTGATCGACCATGGCCGCCGCAACGGCAACCGGCTGAGCGCCGAGGCGCTTGGCGGCATCCTGCCCGTCGACACGATGACGCCGGAGGAAACCGCCGCGGTGATCGAACGGGTCGAGGCGGCCGGTGTCGAGGTCGA
>Ga0206117_101550_pt1 | contig 11179 bp, 10 predicted proteins | sample 3A5Ametagenome_FD_177997 | JGI IMG/M metagenome (GOLD analysis project Ga0206117, IMG submission 177997) | Enriched microbial communities from leaf-cutter ant dump, University of Wisconsin, Madison, United States - 3A5A | ecosystem: Environmental > Terrestrial > Nest > Insects nest > Nest dump... | reverse complement strand
CAATTCCGCCGGTTCGGGCGCCTACAAGCTGGTGGCGTGGAAACCCAAGGAAAGTGTCGTCCTGGAAGCCAACCCCGGCTTCTACCGCGGCGAAGCCAAGACCAAGCGCATCATCATCCGCCACGTGCCCGAAGCCACCGCCCAGCGCCTGATGCTGGAAAAGGGCGATGCCGACATCGCGCGCAACCTGACCGCCGACCAGCTGAAGGCGATCGCGGGCGATTCGAAGCTGACCGTCAATTCGACCGGCAAGGGCACGATCTATTACCTGGCCCTGAACCAGAAGAACGAAGCGCTGGCCAAGCCCAAGGTGCGCGAAGCGGTGCGCTGGGCCATCGACTATCAGACGATGTCGTCGACCTTCCTGGCCGGCCAGTACGGCGTGCACCAGGGTTTCTGGGGCAAGGGTTCGGCCGGCTCGCTTGACGACACGCCGTTCAAGTTCGACGCGGCCAAGGCCAAGGCCCTGCTGGCCGAGGCGGGGTATCCGAACGGCCTCGAACTCGACCTCGATGCCGGCAACACCACGCCGCATGCCGACATCGCCCAGTCGGTCCAGTCGACCTTCGCCCAGGCCGGGATCAAGGTGAACATCGTGCCGGGCGACATCCGCCAGGTGCTGACCAAGTATCGCGCCCGCAACCATCAGCTGCTGCTGATGTACTGGTCGCCCGACTATCTGGACCCGCATTCGACCGCGGACTTCTTCACCAACAACCCCGACAACTCGGATGGGGCCAAGGCCAAGACGGGTGCCTGGCGCAATGCCTGGGACATTCCCGACCTGACCAAGGAAACCGCCGCCGCCGTGCTCGAGCGTGACCCGCAGAAGCGCATCGCCATGTATATCGACCTGCAGAAGAAGGTGCAGGCCGACAGCCCGATCGTGGTCATGTTCCAGCAGACCGAACAGGCGGCGCTGCGCACCGAGGTGAAGAACTTCATCCTCGGGCCCAGCTTCGACACCCCCGTCTACTGGCAGATCACGAAGTAATCCGACATGTCCCTGGGGGCCGGAACGGTGGGGGCGGGCAAGACAGCCCGCCCCTCGATGAAACTCCTGCGCGGGATCGCCACCCAGCTCGGGACCTTGTGCCTGACCATTCTCGGCCTCCTTTTCGTCACCTTCTTCATCGGACGGGTGGTGCCGATCGACCCGGTGCTGGCCATCGCCGGCGACCGCGCGACACCCGAACTGATCGAGAAGATCCGGGCCGAGCTGGGCCTGGACCTGCCGCTGTACCAGCAGTTCTGGAACTATCTGGTCAAGATCGTCCATGGCGACCTGGGCAACTCGGTCCTGACCGCCAAACCGATCATCCAGGACATCGCCACCTATTTTCCCGCGACCATCGAACTGGCCGTCGCCGGCACCCTGATCGGGGTGCTGGCCGGCGTGCCGCTGGGCGTGATCTCGGCCGCCCGCCAGGGCCGCTGGATCGACCATGTCGTGCGCGTCGTGGCACTGGCGGGTTATTCCGTGCCGGTCTTCTGGCTGGGGCTGGTCGGCCTGCTGGTGTTCTACGTCAAGCTTGACTGGGTGTCGGGACCGGGGCGGATCGATGCGGTCTACGAATACATCGTCGAACCCCGCACCGGCTTCATGCTGATCGACTGCATCCTGGCCGGCGACTGGGAGGCGGTGAAGAACGCGCTGTCCCACTTCGTCCTGCCGGCGCTGATCCTGGGCTATTATTCGATGGCCTATATCGCGCGCATGACGCGGTCGTTCATGCTGGAACAGTTGAACCAGGAATACATCGTCACCGCGCGGGTCAAGGGCGTGTCGGAACGCGCCATCATCTGGCGCCATGCCTTCGGCAACATCCGCGTGCCGCTGATCACCGTCATCGCGCTGTCCTTCGCCCATCTGCTGGAAGGCACGGTGCTGACCGAAACGGTCTTCGCCTGGCCGGGCATCGGCCTCTACATCACCCATTCGCTGTTCGGCGCGGATCTCAACGCCGTGCTGGGCGGCACCATCGTCGTCGGGGTTTCCTTCGTGATCCTGAACCTGCTGTCCGACGCCCTGTACACCCTGCTCGATCCCCGGGCGCGCGCCACATGACCGTCAAGTCCTGGCTGCTGGCCGACACCCCGCATTCGCGCACCCAGGCCCGGCTGGGCCAGGCCTATATCGGGCTGACCACCCTGCTGTCGAATCCGCTGGCCGTGGTCGGCCTGGTGATCATCGGCACGCTGGTGCTGGTCGCGGCCTTCGCCCCGCTGATCGCCACCCACGATCCCTATCAGCAGAACCTGGCCCTGCGGCTGAAACCGCCTTCGGCCGAATTCTGGCTGGGCACCGACGCGCTGGGCCGCGACATCTTCAGCCGCATCGTCTACGGCTCGCGCCTGACGCTGACCATCGTCTGCCTGGTGGCCGTCATCGTCGGCCCCGTCGGCCTGGCCATCGGCGTCATCGCCGGGTATGCCGGCGGCATCACCGATCGCGTGCTGATGCGGATCACCGACATCTTCATGGCCTTTCCCCGGCTGATCCTGGCGCTGGCCTTTGCCGCGGCACTGGGGGCGGGCATCGAGAATGCGGTCATCGCCATCGCCATCACCGCCTGGCCGCCTTATGCCCGCCTGGCCCGCGCCGAGACCCTGACGCGCAAGGGCAGCGATTTCATCGCCGCCATCCGCCTGCAGGGCGCCTCGCCGCTGCGGGTGCTGTTCGGGCATATCACGCCGCTGTGCGTCTCGTCCGTTGTCGTGCGCCTGACGCTCGACATGGCCGGCATCATCCTGATCGCGGCGGGGCTGGGCTTCCTCGGCCTCGGCGCCCGGCCGCCGTCACCCGAATGGGGCGCGATGGTGGCGGGCGGCCGCGACTACCTGATCGACCAGTGGTGGGTCGCGACCATGCCCGGCATCGCCATCTTTGTGGTCAGCCTTGGTTTCAACCTGCTGGGCGACGGTCTGCGCGACGTCCTCGACCCCAAGATGCGGTGAGCGCCATGTCCACTCCCCTGCTCGCCATCGAAGACTTGAACGTCACCTTCGAGACCCGCAAGGGCCCGGTGCGTGCCACCCGCGACGTCACCTGGTCGATGGGCCGCGAGAAGATCGCCATCGTCGGCGAATCCGGCTCGGGCAAATCGATGTCGGCCCGCGCCGTGCTGGGCCTGATCCAGCCGCCCGGGCGGGTCGAGGCGCGCCGACTGGAATTCGACGGCATCGATCTGCGCGGCCTCCGCCCCAGGGACTGGCTGTCGATCCGCGGCCGACGGATCTCGATGGTCATGCAGGATCCGCGCTATTCGCTGAACCCGGTCATGACCGTCGGCCAGCAGATCGCCGAGGCCTATGTGATCCATCACGGCGCCAACAGGGCAGAAGCACGCCGCCGCGCGCTGGACATGCTGGCCGCCGTCCATATCCGCGACCCCGAACGGGTCTACGGCACCTATCCGCACGAGATTTCGGGCGGCATGGGCCAGCGGGTGATGATCGCGATGATGCTGATCCCCGAACCCGAACTGCTGATCGCCGACGAGCCGACCTCGGCCCTGGACGTGACCGTGCAGAACCAGGTGCTGGCGATCATCGACGAGATGGTGACGCGCCGCGGCATGGGCCTTGTCTTCATCAGCCACGACCTGGGGCTGGTATCGTCGTTCTGCGACCGGGTGCTGATCATGTATGCCGGCCGGGTGGTCGAGGAATGCGCCGCCGCCGACCTGCACAAGGCGACGCATCCCTATACCCGCGGCCTGCTGGCCTGCCAGCCGCGGCTGGGCGAGCGGGCGGCCGAACTGGCCACGCTGAACCGCCAGGCGGAGTGGGCACGATGATTTCCGTCGACAGGCTGACCGTCCGCTTCGGATCGATGCTGGCGGTGCGCGAGGCCAGCTTCGAGGTGGCCAGGGGCGAAAGCTTTGGCCTGGTCGGTGAATCCGGTTCGGGCAAGTCGACCATCCTGCGCGCGATGACCGGGCTGGTGCCGACCGATGGCGGCCGCATGACCGTCGACGGCGAGGTGCTGGGCAAGACCCGTGGCCGCCGCTTCCACCGCGTCGTCCAGATGGTGTTCCAGGATCCCTACGGGTCGCTGCATCCGCGCCACACCATCGACCGCATCCTGTCCGAACCGGTCGCCATCCACGACCTGGACCAGCCCGAGCGGCGGGTGCTGGCCGCACTGGACGATGTCGGCCTGGGTCCATCATTCCGCTTTCGTTATCCGCACCAGTTGTCGGGCGGCCAGCGCCAGCGCGTGGCGATCGCGCGGGCCATCATTGCCGAACCCCAGATCCTGCTGCTGGACGAGCCGACCTCGGCCCTGGACGTGTCGATCCAGGCCGAGGTCCTGAACCTGCTGGCCCGGCTGCGCCGCGACCGCGGCCTGACCTATATCCTGGTCAGCCACAACCTGGCCGTGGTTGCCCATATGTGCGAAAGGCTGGCGGTGATGAACCGCGGCCAGATCGTCGAGCAATTGACATCGGACGACCTGCACAGGCGCCAGGCAGCGACCGACTACACCCGCCTGCTGATGCGGGCCAGCGAAGGCTACGATCCGACGCTGGCAACGGTCTGACAGGACACCACCCCACCGGGCGCCGCCTGCCGTCGAATTGCCGTATTCGGTGTTATGATCGGACCAGGATCGACATCACCAGCGAGCCTCGCCATGAAACACCGACTGCTGCTGACCGCCGCGCTGTTTCTAGCCGCCGCCACCCCTGCCCTGGCCGATCCGCCGCCGGGCAAGGGCTGGAACAAGGGCGGCGGTGATGCCCCCGGCCAGGCGTCCAAGGGCAACCAGGGCCAGCCGCCCGCCGACTTCGCCTCGGTCACCATCACGCCGCAGGCGCGGGCGGCGATCGTCAGCTATTTCCAGGCCAACCCGGTCAGCGCCAAGCCCCTGCCCCCCGGCATCGCCAAGAACCTGGCCCGCGGCAAGCCGCTGCCGCCGGGCATCGCCAAAAAGCAGTTGCCCCAGCCGCTGCTGGTTCAGTTGCCGGCCTATCCCGGCTATTCCTACGCCATGCTGGGATCCAGCGTCGTCCTGTCCGCTCAGATCGGCAGCATCATCGCCGATGTGGTGCTGCCGTTGAACTGATCAGACAAAGGTCAGCAACCGTCGGGGATTGGCCACCAGGATCGCGTCGATCTCGGCTTGGCCGAAACCGCGCCGGCGCATCAGCGGCAGGATGTTGGCAAAGATATGCTGATAGCCATGGCCGCCGTACCGGCCCAGCCGGGTGCGGTTGCAGATGTCGTGGCTGATCAGCACACGATCGAGATGGCCGTGGTCGATCAGCAGCCGGATCCAGCGCAGCCGCGTGGCATCGTTGGGCAGGTCGATCTCGTCATTGGGAAAATAGTTCGATTCCCAGCCGAACAGGTCGAATTCGATGACGCAGCCGGTATCGGCCAGGCGCAGCAGCCGCTCGGCATCGAAGATCGTGCGGTCGATATGGCTGATGATCAGCCGGTCGATCGGATTGCCGGACGCCCGCACGAAATCGGCGACTTCCTGGGGCTGGTCCTGGTGGCGGCCGGGATGGACATTCAGCGCCGCCCCCGTCTCGGCCTGCGCGATCAGCGCGCCCTGCATCACCCGGCGCTCCTGGTCGGTCCAGGGTGACTGGCAGCCGATTTCCCCGATGATCCCGGCACGCACCTCGGTGCCCCAGGCGCCGACGGTGATCTGGCCGATCATCTCGGCGGCGAAATCGTCGACCGTGCGATCGGCGTTGCGCGGGTCCTGATAGGAATGAACGTAATGGCCGCAGCCCATGACGATCTGGGCGCCCGAGGCCCCGGCGATCGCCGCCAGCTTGGCGGGATCGGGTTTCAGGCCGCCGGTCGTCAGTTCGACCACCGTGCGGCCGCCGGCCGCGACCATCTCCCGCAACTCGGCGACGGCGACGTCCTGTTCGTCCAGGCGGAAGTTCAGCCGGTTATAGACCTGGCCGTAACGCGCCTTGAAGCAGTTGCACAGGTCGATCTCCTCGTCGGTCACATCCTCGGCCCGGAACCGCGATTGCAGGCCGGGCGAATGCAGGTCGATGATCACGTGTTCATGCATCAGGGCCGGGCCGACCTGGTCGGGGTCGATCAGGCCCGACACGGTCTGGACCTTGCCGCGCAGGCCGGTCATGACCACAGCGCCCGGCGATCGGTAACGAACCGATCCGTCGCCGCCAGGAAGGCCGCAGTGTCGTCGCCGGTGATGGCAAACGACAGAGCGATCAGGCCGCGCTGGGCGAAATAGATGCCGTCGCGCAGCAGGTCGAAGAACATCAGTTTGCGCAGGCCGGGATCGCCGCGCATATGCACGTTCATCAGCGAGCCCAGGCCGGTGACATGGAACGGCGCCTGGCGGCGCTCGAACAGCGCGTTGAGGTCGGCACGGAACCGCTCGCCCCGCGCATTCACCGCATCCAGCGCCTCGGCCGTCAGCAGGCCGGCGGCGGCGATGCCGGCGGCCATGGTCAGCGTATTGTTGTTGAACGTGCCGGCATGCATCAGCGCGCCGGGCCGGCGCGGATCGAACACGCCCATGATGTCGCGCCGCCCGCCGAAACAGCCAAAGGCCAGGCCGCCACCGAAGAACTTGCCGATGGTCGTCATATCAGGGGTGATGCCCAGCACCGCCTGCTGGCCGCCGACCGACAGGCGCGAGGTCTGGATTTCGTCGAAGATCAGCACCGCGCCGGTCTCGGTCGCAGCCTCGCGCAGTGTGCCCAGGAATTCGGGCGTGCCGGGCAGGCAGCCCCCCGCGCCCAGCATCGGTTCGACCAGGATCGCGGCGGTATCGCCGTCGATCGCGGCGCGCGCCGCGGCCGCGTCGTTATAGGGCACCATGACGAACTGATGCGGCACCGTCACCGGGCTGCCGCCGGGCGGGAACACCAGCACGCCGCCGTGATAGCCCCCTTCGAACACCACCACCTTGCGGCGGCCGGTATGGGCGATGGCGGCGGCCAGCGCCATCAGGTTGGCTTCGGTCCCCGAATTGGTGAACCGCAGCATGTCCATCGACGGAAAGCGCGCGCAGATCAGCCCAGCCAGTTCGGCTTCCAGCCGGTTGTGCGAAGACAGGTTGATCCCGGCCGCCAGCGCGTCGGTGATCGCCCGTTTCAGCGGGGCCGGCGAATGGCCGAAGATGCCCGCGGTGAATTCGCCCAGGAAATCGACGTAGCCGTGTCCGTCGGCATCGGTCAGCCGCGCGTCATGGCCCCGCACCATGCACAGCGGGAACGGATCGTGGAACAGCGAGGTGCGGGTATTGCCGCCGGGCATGGCGGCGGCGGCGCGCTCGTGCTGGGCAAGGCTTTGCGGATTGCGGGCGACATAGTCGGCGGCGGCGGCGGCAACTGCCTGGTCAAGCATGATCGGCCCAACATTGATCTATTGTACGTTGGACAATAGAAACACCGTCACGCCGAGCGGTGCAAGCCCATTCTAGCCCTTGCCGACCAGGCGAAAGGCCGGCGCCATGTCGCGACGCGACAGGTCTTCCAGCAGCAGGCGCAGCCGTTCGCGCCCCTGGAAGACATGTTCCTCCATCATCATGCGCGCCCGGGCCGGATTGCGCTGGCGCACCGCGTCATAGACGATCGAATGCATCACCACGGCGCCGGACACGTAGTCGTGGATGACATCGAGGGTGTGCGGCGTCGAGACGATCATCCGGGCCGAGGACAACGGCACGGTTGCCGCCTGCTGGATCATGCCCGCGATCAGCCCGGACCCCGAGGCGTCGACCAGCAGGTCGTGGAAGGCGCCGTTCAGTGCCGACCACGCCTCGCCATCCGCCTCGGTGAACCCGCCCTTGCCCAACAGGCCGCGGGTCTCGGCCAGGTTATCCTCGATCTCGTGCGCCGCATCGGGCGACAGGCCGCGGGTCGCGGCCATCTCGCAGGCCATCGCCTCCAGCCGGCCGCGGACGTCCACCGCCTCGATCACTTCGGCGATGGTGAAGCCGCGCACGACGAAGCCGCGCTGGGGGGTGTACAGCAGCAGGCCTTCCTGCGCCAATGCCTGCATCGCCAGCCGCACCGGCGTGCGCGATACGTCCAGCAGCCGGGCGATCTCGACTTCCAGCAGCTTGGTATTGGGCGGAAAGTCGCCGCCCACGATCATGCCGCGCAGCCGCAGCAGCACACGTTCGAACTGCGTCGGTGCCGGCGTCGTGGTCATCCCATGCCCCTTACCTGGTTCAGCATCCCGACGATATCGGCCGGCGGCGCATCGCCCCGCCAGGCGACATGCCCGTCGGGCCGCACCAGGACCAGCGCGCGTTCGTATACCGTTTCCGCCGCATCCGTTTCCAGCGCCACCGCCGCCAGCGGCAGGCCGATGGCGCGCGCCGCGCCGACGATCGCGCCGGGTTCGGCACTGCGCCGGTGCACCAGGCAGAAGCCGCGGCCGAACCGGTCCAGCAGCGACGTGCCGTCAGCCAGCCAGACATGCGGGGCGCGGGCGCCGGGCCGCGTGGTCTGGTCGTACCGGCTGGGGTCGAAGTCGGGTTCGGGCGTACCGTCGCCGCAGACGATCGGCGAACCGGCATAGCTGTAGCCGAGCTGGATGCCCAGCGAGTTCCATTCCTTGGTCCGCCTGGCGATGATCAACTGGCCCAGCATCATCCGCGCCGCCTGGCCCGCCGCGCTGTCCTCCTCCAGTTCGGCGGGCACCGGCAGGCTCGATTCCGAGCGGTAGTTCGACGCCGCCTCGGTCACGTTGCGCCGGGCGATCGGCTTGCGCTCGATCTCGTAGGCGTCCAGCAGGCCGGGGCCGCCCCAGCCGGCCAGGACGGCATCCAGCTTCCAGCCGAGGTCGACGGCATCGCCGACGCCGGTGTTCATGCCGAACCCGCCGCGCGGCCACAGCAGATGCGCGGCATCGCCGACCAGGAATACGCGGTCGCGGCGGAAGGCGTCGGCCACCACGGTATGCCCGGCCCAGGGCCGCGCATCGATGATCTCGACGGGCAGATCGCCCCCCAGCGCCGCCCGGACGCACGCCATCGGGTCCAGCGCCCGGGCATCGCCTTCGCGCACGAACAGGATCAGCCGCCACAGCGCGTCGCCATCGACCGCCGACAGGTTCGCGTTGTATTCGGGGTTGATGATGTCGGCCATCACCCCCGGCCGCGTCGCCAGCACGTCGCGCAAGGCGGTCGACCGGAAATAGATGCCGAGATTGTGCCCCTCGGCAAAATTGCCCTGCATGGCCAGGCCGAGCGTCTTGCGGATGCCGCTGGAAGCGCCGTCGCAGGCGGCGAGGTAGTCGCAGTCGACCTGCAATGGCCGCCCCTGGTGCACCAGGTCCAGCGTGACGCCGGCGGCAGTCTGGCGAAACGCCGTCATCTCGCAGCCGGTCAGGAATTTTTCGGCTGGCAGGTTGTCGCGCAACACCGGATCGAACAGGCGCTTGGGGCACCAGATGGCGCCCTCCGGGCTGAAATCATGGCTGATCGCCTGCTGCTCGCGGTTCGACGGCCGGTCCATCCGCGCCAGTTCATGACCCAGGATACGGGTCATGAAATAGACGTTGCGCTTCAGGTCGGGCGGGAACCCTGAGAACCGCACCCGATCGCTCAGGCCCCAGCGGCGGAAATGTTCCATCGTCCGGGTGTTGACCGCCTCGGACGTCGGGAAATCCAGCATGGTCGTCATGCGGTCGACCAGCAGGAAATCGACGCCGCGCCAGTTCAGTTCGTTGGCCAGCGCCAGGCCCACGGGCCCCGCGCCGACGATGACGACGGGTACCCGCATCACACCGGAATCCGCACAAGCTCGGCCTGGGGCAGCCCGTCGCGGAACCGCCCGACGAAATCATCGGGATCGATGGCGATGCCGGCCGGATTGGCACGGAAGGCCGGGGTCTGGAAATAGGCCAGGAACTCGGCCTCGGTCGGGTAGTTCGAGGCCGACATCTCGACCAGGTTGCCGTCGTAATCCTCATAATAGAAGCTGGTCGCGGGGCCGTGGTTGAAACTCTTGTACGGCTTGACGCCGATCGACCGCAGCCGTTCGTAGCGGGTCATCAGCACCTCGAACGAGGCATTGCGGAACTGCATGTGATGCAGCCCCGAGGCCCGGTCCGACGGCGCCAGCTGGGCGACGTCGAACAGGGCCAGGACCTGGGTATAGGGAAAGTCGTTGTGGACGCGCATGAAACACAGCCGCACGTCGGTATCGAGCTTTTCCTGGATCCGCCCGCCGCGCTCGGCCCAGTCCGGCGGCACGTATTCCATGAAGGGCTTGATACCAAGGGCGGACTGGTACCAATCCTTCATGGCGTCATAGTTCGACGTGCGCAGCACGATCTCGCTGATGCGCGGCGGCGGCAGGTCCTGGGTCAGGGCGGCGGGGTCGGATGCCATCATGTCCTCCGCTGGCACTCAGCGCGTGAACTGGTCGGTATAAAGCTTGGTCAGCGGTTCGATCCGCTCGTTCGGTGCCAGCATGCCGGCAGTGACCGCATAGTCCTGGGTGTTCTTCATCGCCTCGGCCGTCACCGCCAGGGTCGGGCTGCTGGACGCGACGATCAGCTTGAAGGCGGTGTCCAGCACATCCGGCGGGATCTGGGCAAAACGCGGCTTCAGGGTTGCCAGCGCCACGTCGGGCTGCTTGATCATCTGCTCGGTGGCCTGCTTCAGGCCGGCGACCAGCTTGGTGCAGACCGACGGTTTTTCGTTGCAGAAGGTTGGCCGGGTGACGATCAGGTTGTAGCCGAAGGGGTTCAGCTCGGGCGCATCGTCGGCCGGGTTTTTGATGAGCACGACGCCGCCGTCCTTGACCGCCAGCGTGGTGAACGGGTCGGCGAAGATGAAGCCGTCCACCGTGCCTGATTTCAGCGCGGCCATCATGTTGGGCGGCTGCATCGCGGTGACCGTGACGTCGGTCTCCGGGTTCATGCCGACCTTCTTGGTGATGTAGCGCAGATAGCCGTGGGGCAGGCCGTTGACGGTATCGACCGCGATGGTCATGCCCTTCAGCGCCTTGACGCGGGTGGTGAAGTCGGCGTCGGGCGCGACCTTGTACTTGGCCAGCGTCTCCTTGGTGACGACCATCTCCAGCAGCAGCTTGTCGATGGTGTTGGCGATGGCCAGCAGGTTCTGGCCGCGCGCCGCGGCCCGCAGGACCGAGCCGCCGCCGGTCGAGGCGAAATCGGCCGAACCGGCGATGACCGCGTTGGTGGCGCCCGGCCCGGC
>Ga0206117_101549_pt1 | contig 11180 bp, 11 predicted proteins | sample 3A5Ametagenome_FD_177997 | JGI IMG/M metagenome (GOLD analysis project Ga0206117, IMG submission 177997) | Enriched microbial communities from leaf-cutter ant dump, University of Wisconsin, Madison, United States - 3A5A | ecosystem: Environmental > Terrestrial > Nest > Insects nest > Nest dump... | reverse complement strand
TGCGGCGGCGGAGCGGTGCGCGACCTGCTGGTGGCGGAGGTGCCGCGGGTGCTGCGCGAGGAGATCTATGCCATGGCCTCGCTGCTGGGGGCCGCGGTGGTGATCGCCGGCCAGCGGCTGGACCTGTCGCCGGTGCCGGTCGCGGTGGTCGGCGCGCTGGCGGTGTTCGTGCTGCGCGTGGTCAGCGTGCTGCGCAACTGGAGCGCACCCAGGGCGCCGGGGAGTTGAGGTAGGCATTTGCCCGAATCCCCCTCTCCCCCGGGGAGAGGGTCGGGGTGAGGGGGCTCCGCTTCGAGGATCTTTTCGGCTACGCCGAACCCCCTCATCCTAACCTTCTCCCCAGGGGGGAGAAGGGATAATCACCTTACGCCCGCTTGCCCCAGCCCGGCATCGGGAAGACCGGGTCAGCTTCGGCCGAGGCCTTCGGCAGCACCACGGTCGGGCGCAGCTTGTGGTTCTGGATGCAGGCGGAGACCAAGTTGGTGTTCTGGCCCTTGTCGTCGAAGGTGATCGCCGGGCCGACCATCAGCTTGTCCGACAGGTTGGTCTGGCGCAGGGCCGCCAGCATCGCCGACGCTTCCGCCGTGCCGGCGCGCTTGAAGGCGTCGGCGGCGATCAGGATCGCCTCGAAGGTGAAGGCGACGTTGAAGGCGTAGCCCTCGAACCGGTCGTTCGGGAACTGCTTCTTGAAGGCCGCCTCGACCCGCTTGGTCATCGCCGCCTTGGGATCGTACCAGGGCAGGTTGGTGATGGCGTAGTCGGCGTACTTGCCCAGCACCTTGTAGAACTGCTCGTCATAGAGGCCGGGCGAGCCGGGGGAGACGATGCCCTTGGGCTCCCAGCGCTGCTTGACCATCTCGCGCACCATCATGATGGCGTCGTTGGCGCGGGTGGTGACGATGGCAAGCTCGGCCCCGGTGCCCTTGGCCTTCGCCACCTCGACCGCCAGATCCTGCGCCTTGGGATCGTAGGAGATCGACTCCACGATCTGGAACGGCATGTCCAGCTTGGGGAACAGCGCGTCGATGGCCGCCTTGTTCGCCATGCCGAAGGTGTCGTTGGCATGCAGGAAGACGGCCGTCTTCGGGGTGGTGCCGGTGGCGGCGAACAGGTCCTTCATCAGCGACATCCCGTTCGTCACCAGCATGGTGGAGGTCGGGAAATTGCGGAAGACGGTCTTGTAGCCCTGCTCGGTCAGCTTGTCGGCGGCGGCGATGTTCATCACCAGCGGCACGCCGCGCTGTTCGCAGACCTGGGCGGCGGCGGCGGTCTGGCCGCTGTCGAAGGCGCCGACGATGACATGGGCGCCGTCGTTGATCAGCTTCTCCGTCCGCGAACGGGCGACGTCGGCGTTCGATTCGGTGTCGGCCGACATCACCTCGACCTTGTAGCCGAGTTCGGACAGCACCGCCGGCGCGATGTCGGCGCCGCGCTGGCAGGCCTGGCCCGCCTGGGCCAGCAGGCCGGACCGCGGCAGCAGCACGCCGACCTTGAGCGTGGTGTCCTGCGCGAAGACCGGCGCACGGCCGAAGCCGGCCAGCACGCCGCCGGCGATGGCGGCTTGCCCCAGCGTGCGGCGGGAAAGGGCGAGTCCTCCGGTGGAGCGGTTCTTATGGTCGTTGGTCATGATGCTGCGGGGGCCTTTTTTGGCTGGACGCATTGCGGACCGGGTCCGCTCTGATCGACCGAAGAGTTCACCGCGTCCCCCCTCCGTGTCAAAGTGGAATCGCCGAAACCCCTCTATTCGCAATGGCCCTTCGTTTCGCATTGGATTGAAACCACATGCACGGCAGCGGCCCGACCGTCGCCTTCGAGGAGGCGCTCGCCATTGCACCCGATTGGCGTGAATGCGGTGCAACAGAAGAAGCCCCTGCTTCCCACTTGAAGAGGCGACGGTCCGGACACAGCTGAGTGGGTGCCCTGTGACAAAATCGAGAATTGCCGCGTGTTGAGCTTGGCACGGAAACTGTGGGCTGACGCCACGTCGGGCGCTTCGTCGGCCGGGCGGACGGGACCGGCGACGGTGCCGCGCGGCATGCGCGTCTATGCGGTCGGCGACATCCATGGCCGGCTCGACCTCTTGGACCAGATGCTGGGACAGGTCGCCCGCGATGCCGATCAAGCGCCGAACCTGCTGAAATACCTCGTCTTCCTTGGCGATTACGTCGACCGCGGACCGGATTCGCGGTTGGTGATCGAGCGGCTGGCCTGCGGGTTGCCGCCGGCCTTCGGCGCCGTGTTCCTGCGCGGCAACCACGAGGACACGATGTTGGGCTTCCTGTCGGACCTGCGCGTCGCCCCCGGCTGGCTGACCTATGGCGGCGACGCGACCCTGGAAAGCTACGGCATCCCGGCACCCGACCCGGACGCGCCGATGGAGCATCTGCAACAGGCGCAGCTGATGCTGAACAGCCTGCTGCCCGCCCATCACCGCGCCTTCCTGACGGGCCTGCGCAACCATCTGACCATCGGCGACTACCACTTCGTCCATGCCGGCGTCCGCCCCGGCATCCCGCTTGACCGGCAGGAGGACCAGGACCGGCTGTGGATCCGCGAGGCCTTCCTGGCGTCGCGCGCCGACCATGGCAAGGTGGTCGTCCATGGCCACACCATCGCGCCGGAACCGGAACTGCTGCCCAACCGCATCGGCATCGACACCGGCGCCTACGCCACCAACCGGCTGACCGCCCTGGTGCTGGAGGGGACGGAGCGGCGCTTCCTGTGCACGGTGTGAGGGTGTGACGCAGCCCTGAAACGGCGGGCCTGAAACGACGAAGGGCTTCCGGATTTCTCCGGAAGCCCTTGTCATTTTGGTCGGAGAGAGAGGATTCGAACCTCCGGCCCCTGCCTCCCGAAAGCAGTGCTCTACCAGGCTGAGCTACTCTCCGGTCCTGTCACCGTCGGCCGGTCACTCTGAAGTGCGCCGTCCGTCGGTGGAGCGGGTGTATAAACGGTTCCGGCCGGCGACGCAATGCAAAGTCACAGCCTGCCCGCTGCATTTTTGCCATGCTGTTTTGTAGGGCTGTTTTGTAGGGCTGTCTTGAAGGGTCATTTCGTCAGGCACTTTCCCCGTACCGGGCAGCAGCCCTGAAACGACGAAGGGCTCCCGGATTTCTCCGGAAGCCCTTGTCCTTATGGTCGGAGAGAGAGGATTCGAACCTCCGGCCCCTGCCTCCCGAAAGCAGTGCTCTACCAGGCTGAGCTACTCTCCGGTCCTGTCACCGTCGGCCGCTCACTCTGGAGTGCGCCGTCCGCCGGTGGAGGGGGTGTATAAACGGTCCGGACCGGGCGCGCAACGCAAAAAATGCGTCATCGCCAAAAAGATCCGGACCGCCGATCCACCGTCTCGGCCGCCTCTTCAGAAATCGCGATCGATCACGAAATCAATGACTTCCAGCAACGCCTGCTTGACCGGCCCGTCGGCGAACAGGCCCAGGCTGTCGCGGGCGATGGAGCCGTAATGGCGCGCACGCTCCACCGTGTCCTTCAGGGCATTGTGGCGGGCCATCAGCGCCTGGGCGTGTTCGAGGTCGCCGTCCTTCTGGTCCAGCTCCTCCATCACCCGGCGCCAGAAGGCGCGTTCCTCGTCGTTGCCGCGGCGGAAGGCCAGCACCACCGGCAGGGTGATCTTGCCCTCGCGGAAATCGTCGCCGACCGTCTTGCCCAGCTTTGCCTGCAAGGCCGAATAATCCAGCACGTCGTCGACCAGCTGGAAGGCGATGCCGAGATTCATGCCGTAATCGTAGAGCGCCAGCTCCTCCGCCTGCGGGCGGTTGGCGACGACGGCGCCGACGCGGCAGGCGGCGGCGAACAGCTCGGCCGTCTTGCCCTTGATGACCTCCAGATAGGCCTGCTCGCTGGTCTCGGTGTCGTTGGTGGTGCGCAGTTGCAGCACCTCGCCCTCGGCGATGATGGCGGACGCACCGGACAGGATGCGCAGCACGTCGAGCGACTGCACCTCCACCATCATTTCGAAGGCGCGGGAAAACAGGAAGTCGCCGACCAGCACGCTTGCCTTGTTGCCGAACACGGCATTGGCCGAAGCCATGCCGCGGCGCAGGTCGCTCTCGTCGACCACGTCGTCGTGCAGCAGGGTCGCGCTGTGGATGAACTCCACCACCGCGGCCAGCAGCCGGTGATGCTCGCCCTGATAGCCGCACAGGTTGGCGGCGGCCAGGGTCAGCACCGGACGCAGGCGCTTGCCGCCGGCGGCGATCAGATAGCCCGCCAGTTGGGGAATCATCTCCACCGACGACTGCATGCGGTCGAGGATGATCTGGTTGACGGCGCTGAGGTCCTCGGCCACCAAAGCGGTCAGGTCGTCGAGCGGGGTAGACTTGCGCCGTTTCGGCTCGAAGTTGGTCACGACCGCCAAGGTCGACTCCACGGATGATTGACGCCAGAATTTGCGCTAGGGAGCATAACGGCCTAGCCTCTTCGGTCAAGTCCGCAGGGGGCCGCTATTTCGAGACGCCCGCTCTTTCGAGACATCATGACCGAATTGCTGCGCACCACCGATCCCGTCCGGCTGTCCTGGCTGGTCGCCCTGCTTGCCGATGCCGGGATCGAGGCCATCGTGCTGGACAGCTACACCAGCATCCTCGAGGGGTCCATCGGCGCCATTCCCCGGCGGCTGATGGTCGATACGGAGGACGCGGCACAGGCCGTCCGCATCCTGCGCGAGGCCGGCGAAGCGTGACCGAACCGATCATTCCGGCTCCGGAACAGAGCATCGAAGCAGCGGCTGATTTCCTTCTGAACGGCCGGGTCAGGCTGCTCCAGCCCGATGGCGGTTATCGCGCCGCCATCGATCCGGTCTTCCTCGCCGCGATCACCGCCGCCGGAGACGGCGAGCGGGTGCTGGATGTCGGCACCGGCACCGGGGCTGCGGCATTGTGCCTCGCCGTCCGGGTGCCGGGGGTGACGGTGGTCGGGCTGGAGCAGCGCGCCGACGCCTGCACCTTCGCCCGCCGCAACGCCGCGCTCAGCGGCGTCGCGGAGCGGGTGACGGTGGTGGAAGGCGACCTTCTCGCCCCGCCGGTCGCGCTAGGCAGCGCCGGATTCGACCGGGTGATGATGAACCCGCCCTATCTGAAGGCCGGTGCCGCCAGCATCCCGCCCGACGACTGGAAGGCTGCGGCGAATGTGGAAGGGGTGGCACGGCTGGCCGACTGGGTCCGCTTCGCCGACCGCATGCTGAAGCCGCGCGGCACCCTGACGATGGTTCACCGCGCCGACCGCATCGACGACATCCTGCACGCGTTGCGCGGCCGCTTCGGCAGCCTGATCCTGGTGCCGCTGTGGCCCAAGCCGGGAGTGGAGGCCAAGCGGCTGCTGCTGGTCGCGCGCAAAGGCGGCAGGGCGCCGGCCCGCCTGACCGCCGGCCTGACGGTGCACAAGGCCGAGGGTGGCTATAGCCCGGAGGCGGAGCGGGTGCTGAGGGACGCGGAAGCGTTGGCGCTCTAGCCGATTTTTAGCGGGGGCGGAGCCTTTCAATCGGGAGACTTCAATCCCATCTCTGCCGGCATGAGCCTGAAATCCCTCCTCGCCAAACTCCCCTTCGGCCCCTGGCGCAAGGCCGGGCCGCTGGTGTCCGTCGTCCGCCTGACCGGGGTCATCGGCCAGGGCGGTCCCCTGCGCTCCGGCCTGACGCTGGCCGGCGTCGCGCCGCTGCTGGAGCGTGCCTTCGCGCCCAAGGACCAGAAGGCGGTGGCACTGATCGTCAACTCGCCGGGCGGGTCGCCGGTGCAGTCGGCGCTGATCGCCAAGCGGATCCGCGATCTGGCGGAAGAGAAGAAGGTGCCAGTGTTCGCCTTCTGCGAGGATGCCGCCGCCTCGGGCGGCTACTGGCTGGCCTGTGCGGCGGACGAGATCTGGGCCGATGAAAGCTCCATCGTCGGCTCCATCGGCGTGGTGTCGTCCGGCTTCGGGCTGCATGCGTTGATCGAGCGCCACGGCATCGAACGGCGCCTCTACACCGCCGGCGACAAGAAGGTGCTGCTCGACCCCTTCTCGCCGGAGCGGGAGGATGGGGTCGCTCATCTGAAGGCGCTTCAGGCCGACGTGCATGAGGCGTTCAAGACGATGGTGCGGACACGCCGCGGCACCCGCTTGACCGGACCGGAGGAGGAACTGTTCTCCGGCGCCTTCTGGGCCGGGCGGCGGGCGCTGGCGCTCGGGCTGATCGACGGGCTGGGCGACATCCGCTCGGTCATGCGCGGGCGCTTCGGCGAAAAGGTCCGGCTGCGCGTGGTGCAGCAGGAGCGCGGCATGCTGCGGCGGTTGGGACTTCGGGCCGGGACCGGATATGGCAGCGCCCCGGCCGTGGAGGCCGGGGCGCCGGAGGCTTTCGCCGATGCCCTGGTCGCGGCCGCCCGCACCTCTCTCGACGATTGGGCGGCCTGGGCCAGGCTGGGGCGTTGAAGAGAACCCGCCGTCAGCGCTCGGCGGTGACCGGGGCCGCCTGCAGCCCGTAATCGTCGGCCTGGATGAAGGCCGCGCGCAGCGGCTTCAGGACGAACAATGCCAGCACCGCGGCGACCAGATTGAAGCTGGCGGCGATGTAGAACACGGCGTGCCACCCGAAATGGCTGGCGATGATGCTGCTGAGGGGGACCAGCAGCGCCGCCGTGCCCTTGGCGGTGTAGAGCATGCCGGCGTTGGTCGCCGCGAACTTCGAGCCGAAGGTATCGCCGGCGGTCGCCGGGAACAGGCTGTAGATCTCGCCGAAGACGCAGAAGAACATTGCGGTGAAGATCACGAACATCACCGGGTTGCGGCCCAGCTGCGTCACCAGGATGATGGCGAGTGCGGCGATGCCGAAGGCGATGAACATGGTGTTCTCGCGGCCGATGCGGTCGGACACCCAGCCGAAGAAGGGCCGGCCGGCGCCGTCGAGGATGCGGTCGATGGAGATCGCCAGCGTCAGCGCCGGCAGGACGAGGCCGAACATGTTGATCGGCGAATCGGCGACGTGGAAGTCATGGGCGATGGGCGCGATCTGGGCCGCCGCCATCAGGCCGCCGGAGGCCACCATCACGAACATGACGTAGAGCAGCCAGAACACCGGCGTGCGGATGACGCGGGACGGCGGGTGGTCGATTTTGGTCTGGGCAAGCCCGCTCCTGCGCGCCGCCGCCTGCGACTTCGGCGCCTTGCGCAGGAAGAAGGACAGCACGAAGATCACCACGCCCTGCCCGATGCCGAAGACCAGGAAGGCCTGCTCGTAGCCTTGGCTGGCGATCATGTTGGCGATCGGGATGACCGTGGCGCCGGCCCCGGCGCCGAAGCCGGCCGCGGTGACGCCGGCGGCGAGGCCGCGCTGCTGCGGGAACCATTTCAGCGCGTTGCCGACACAGGTGCCATAGACGCAGCCGGCGCCGATGCCGGAAATCACCGCCGCGGTGTAGAGCATCGGCAGCGACGTAGCCTGGCTGTCGATCACCCAGGAGCCGCCGACCAGCAGGCTGCCGACCAGAACCACCACCTGGGGGCCGTAGCGGTCGACAAACCAGCCCTCGACCGGGACCAGCCAGGTTTCGGTGAAGACGAAGATGGAAAAGGCGATCTGGATGGCCGCGCGTCCCCAGCCATGCTTGGCATCGATGGGATCGACGAACAGCGTCCAGCCATATTGCAGGTTGGCGATCATCGCCATGCACAGCAGGCCGACGCTGAGCTGGAACCATTTGTTGTGCAGAAGACCGCGGTCTTCGGTCGTCTCTGTGGTCATGCCCCAAAGTCCCGTTGAGCGTGGGGGCGCAGGACCGGCGGGGTGTGGCTGACCGTTGTGGCGGGCCACCCGCATCGCACCGCATCGAGCGCCGTTCGGACATGACTGTGCGCCTCAACAATCCGTATTCCAAATACCGGATACCGAATGCGTTATTCTTTTCCACATCGTGGAATGCCTTGAAAAGTCTCGCTTTTTCACCGCAGCAGGCATGCACCGATTGCTTGCCTTGCGAACAAAACTGTCAAGGCCGAGACATGCAGCGCACACATATTTGAAATACGGTATCTGGTATACAGAATATCTTGTTGCGGTGCAGAGAGAGGCGCATCATCCGTCCATGTTCAACGGCGCTGACGAGCCGCGCCGCAGCCAGGGGAAAACACACGATGTCCAGCATCCTGACCCGTCTGTTCGCCGGTTCCGCCGCTCTGGTCCCCGCCGGCTTCGCGCCCGCTGGAGTCGACATCGCCGCGGCATTTCCGCAAATCGCCCTGCCGGATCTGTTCGCCGGTTTCCGCACGCGCCATGGCGGCGGCAAGCGCAAGCCGGAATCGCCGGATGTCGCGCTGTCGTGGGCCGAGTTCGGCCGGGGGTTCTGAGCGGGTTCTTCCGAACGCGGCCCGAATCAGCCTGCGGAGTTCAGGCCGCGGAGTTCTGCGTCAGCAGGGTGGTCAGCCAGCGGAAATTGGCCCCGTTGCCGGTCTGGATGGCGCTTTCCACCACCTGCATGGCAGTGGCGGGGTCCTGTGGGTCCGGCACCGCGGACGCGGAGTCCATGCCGGTTTCGCCCTGCCCGTCTTCCTGCGCAAACAGGGAGACGGCACCGACGCCGAGCCGCACGGAGGGCTGCGCGTTCGGCACCACTCCTGTGCCGCCGGCCCCCGAGGCATCCGCCTCCCCGACCCCGTTCAGGGTTTCCAGCATCGCCGCGAACTGGCCGGCCAGCGCACCCGCCTGCCGGGACGCGGACATCCCTTTGCGCTCCAGGACGTCTTCCGCCCTGATGCGCATGGCTTGCGTGGCCTCGCTGTTGGCCATCATCGACATGGGACCATCCCCTGCGGTTTGTGGCGAACCGCGGGAATACACGCAAAAATCACGCCATCAGCGCAACCGGCGATTCACAAGGGGTGGAGGCTACCCTGCGGCGATTTGACCGGCAAAATTTTCCCAGCCGCCCGGCAGAAGATTCCCAGCCGCCCGGCAAGGCTTGCCGGGCCGGGCCGGGCTGGTCCGACGGTCGCCTCAGTCGCGGAAGTTCTGGTACTGCAGCGGCTGCTCGATGCCCATCCGCTTGACCAGAGCGATGGCGTCCTGCAGGTCGTCGCGCTTCTTCCCCGTCACCCGCAGTTCGTCGCCCTGGATCGAGACCTGGACCTTCATCTTGCTGTCCTTGATCCCTTTGACGATGGTCTTCGCCAGATCCTGCGCGATTCCCTGCTTGATCGTCACGGCATGGCGCAGCGCGTCGCCGGCGGCACGCTCCGGCTTGGCGGAGAAGTCGAGTGCTGCGGCATCCAGCTTGCGGCGGGTCACATAGACACGCAGCAGCTCCTGCATCTGCTCCAGCTTGGTGGCGTCGTCGGCCAGCAGAACGATCTCGTTCTCGGTCCGCTCGACCGTGCATTTGGAGCCCTTGAAGTCGAACCGGGTCTCGATCTCGCGACGGACGCCGGCAATGGCGTTGTCGACCTCGTGGACGTCCGTCTCGGACACGATGTCAAAGGACGGCATGGCGGCTCTCTCCCTGAATAAGGACTTTCGATGAACTGGTCGGCCGCACCGTAAAGAAGACGGCCGCCGCACTCAACAGCCGCATTGCCGCCACAAGGTCAGCGCGGCGCATCCCGGCGGGCGGGCGGGCGGAACGGAACCGCGATTTCCCGCAATTCCTTTCCCGGCAGCAGCAGGGTAGCCACCGCCCGCTCCGGCTCGAAGCGCCAGCTGCGCGGATCCATCAGGTCGGGGCCATCGCATTCCGCCGCCAAGCCAGGCTCCAGCGCCGCCCGGCAGGCGGAGACGGCAGCCGCCGGCCAGGAGCCGGTGCCGAACATCTGCGCCGGGGTCGGCACCTGCTTGCGCGCAAGATCGACCGTCAGCGCCGCCGCATAGCGGAAGCCGTTGCCCTGCACCCCCTCGGCCAAGAACTGGACCGACAGCAGGCCGGGGGCGGTGACATACACATCTGCGGTCAGGACCAGTTCCGCCTCGATCCCTTCCGGCAGATCGGCCGAGCGTTCGCGGAACGAACCGGTTTCGTGCTCGACGAAACGCCGCACCGTCTCGTTGAGGAAGGCGGCTCCGGGCGTGGCCGGGTCGGCGATCTCCGGCCGCTCGGCTTGGATGAAGAGACGGCTGCGGGGCTTCCCTTCGGTCTCAAGAGCCGTGTGCAACCGTGCGCCGAGCGCCGGGTCGGCCACCAGGGCGGCGAATTGCCTCGTCCGCCGTTCCGTTTCCACTTGGAGGCAGGCCGCCGGATCGTCGAAGCCGCCATCGGCCTCCGCACCGGCGGAAAGGCCGAAGCCGCAGGCGCGGTTTCGCCGGCCGGCCCAAACCCTCTGTTCGGCACGGGCGAAGCCGCGCCCCGCCTCGTCCGTCGCCAGCGCGCCGAGCAACGTCCGGTAGCCCTCCCCCATCGCCCTATCGGCGACATCGAGCGCCGGTGTCGAGCAGATCAGCTTTTCCACAGCGCTGCGGGCTTGCGCACAGTCGAAGCTGGCCGCGGCAGCGGGAACGGCAAGGGCGAACAGGACCGGCAGGCAGAAAATGGTGGCGCGGCGGAGTGCCATGGTGCGGGGTCCATCGCATGGGGGCCGCTTCAGTGGACCAAAGATAGCCCGGCCGCCGCAAGGGGCGCCGGGCTCATCGTCGGGACAATCGTCCTGCCGCCGGTCAGTCCATCTGTTCGGCGTAGTGACAGGCCACCAGCCGTTCGTCCACGGTGCGCAGCGGCGGAACCTCCGCGGAGCAGCGCTCGGTGGCGAAGGGGCAGCGCTTGTGGAAGGCGCAGCCGGGCGGCGGGTTCAGCGGCGACGGCAGTTCGCCCTTCGGCACCACCCGGTCGACGCGCAGATCCGGGTTCACCCGCGGCGTCGCCGCCAGCAGGATGCGGGTGTAGGGGTGGCGCGGACGGTTGAACACCACGTCCTTGGCGCCATGCTCCACCGGCTTGCCCAGATACATCACCATCAGCGAATCGGCGATGTGGCGAACCACGCTGAGATCGTGGGAGATGAACAGGTAGGCGAGGTTCAGCTCTTCCTGAAGATCCATCATCAGGTTCAGCACCTGCGCCTGGATCGACACGTCGAGCGCCGACACCGGCTCGTCCGCCACGACCACGCGCGGGTTCAGCATCAGGGCGCGGGCGATGGCGATGCGCTGGCGCTGGCCGCCGGAGAACATGTGCGGATAGCGGTCGACCTGATCGGGGCGCAGGCCCACC
>Ga0206117_101548_pt1 | contig 11183 bp, 12 predicted proteins | sample 3A5Ametagenome_FD_177997 | JGI IMG/M metagenome (GOLD analysis project Ga0206117, IMG submission 177997) | Enriched microbial communities from leaf-cutter ant dump, University of Wisconsin, Madison, United States - 3A5A | ecosystem: Environmental > Terrestrial > Nest > Insects nest > Nest dump... | reverse complement strand
CAGCCGTGCCAGTCGAGCATTTCGGCTGCAGCTTGCCGCAGGACTTCTTCAGGAATGGCGGCCGGGCCGGCAGAAAAATTGAAAGGGCGGTTCATTTTTGGGTCCAAAAGTGGTGAAAGCCTGATGTGCGCAAGCGCTGGCAGCTATCGAAAATCCTGTTCCTGTATCACTCGGCGGCTGGCGGGGCGTCCTGTCCGTCTTCGGCAGCCGTGTTTTCGGCATCGCTGTCGGGGTCGCTTTCTGCAGCGTTTTCCGCATCGTTTTCGGCAATGCGCTGCAGGCCCGAGAGCTTGGCGCCCGCGTCCAGGTTGATCAGCGTCACGCCCTGGGTGGCGCGGCCCATTTCGCGGATTTCCCCCACGCGGGTGCGCACCAGCACGCCGGTGTCGGTAATCAGCATGATTTCGTCCTCGGGCGCCACCAGGGTGGCGGCGACGACCTTGCCGTTGCGCTCGGATTGCTGGATGGCGATCATGCCCTTCGTGCCGCGCCCGTGGCGGGTGTATTCGCTAATGTGGGTGCGCTTGCCGTAGCCGTTTTCGGTGGCGGTCAGCACGCTTTGCGCATTGCTGTCGTGGGCGTCGGCGCTGGTCGCATCGGCAATGGCTGTCGCGTCCTCGCTGGCGTCGGCCACCAGCAGGGCAATCACGCTTTGGCCCTCTTCGATGTTCATGCCGCGCACGCCCCGGGCGTTGCGGCCCATGGGGCGCACGTCGTTTTCATCGAAGCGCACGGCCTTGCCGCCGTCGCTGAACAGCATCACATCGTGCTGTCCGTCGGTCAGCGCTGCGCCGATCAGGTAGTCGCCTTCGTCCAGACCGACAGCGATGATGCCCACCTTGCGCGGGTTGGAAAACTCGGACAGCGCCGTCTTCTTCACCGTGCCCATGCTGGTGGCCATGAAAACGTAGTGGTCTTCAGGGAAGTTGCGCATCTCGCCCGTCAGCGGCAGCACCACGTTGATCTTTTCACCCTCTTGCAGCGGGAACATGTTCACGATGGGCCGCCCGCGCGAGTTGCGCGAACCGGCGGGCACTTCCCAGACCTTGAGCCAGTACAGGCGCCCCCGGTTGGAGAAGCACAGAATCCAGTCGTGCGTGTTGGCGATGAAGAGCTGGTCGATCCAGTCGTCGTCCTTGGTCGCCGTGGCCTGCTTGCCGCGTCCGCCGCGCTTTTGTGCGCGGTACTCGGAGAGGGGCTGGCTCTTGATGTAGCCGGTGTGTGAGAGCGTTACCACCATGTCGGTGGGCGTGATCAGGTCTTCGGTGGACAGGTCTTGCGCACTGTGTTCGATGGTGGAGCGGCGGGCGCCCAGCTTGGTCTGGCCGAACTCGGTTTTCAGCGCGGTCAGCTCCTCGCCGATGATGGTGGAAACGCGCTCGGGCCTGGCCAGGATGTCCAGCAGGTCTTCGATCACGGCCATCACGTCCTTGTATTCGGCCACGATCTTGTCCTGCTCCAGCCCGGTCAGGCGCTGCAGGCGCATCTGCAAAATTTCCTGGGCCTGGGTATCGGACAGGCGGTACAGGCCATCGCCCTGCATCCCGAATTCGCGCTCCAGCCCTTCGGGGCGGTAATCGTCGGCACTCACGACGGCGCCATCTTCGCGGGTACGGGTGAGCATCTGGCGCACCAGCTGGCTGTCCCAGCCGCGCTGCATCAGCTCGGCCTTGGCCACGGGCGGCGTCGGGGCGTTGCGGATGATGGCGATGAAGTCGTCGATATTGGCCAGCGCCACGGCCAGGCCTTCCAACACGTGGCCGCGCTCGCGGGCCTTGCGCAACTCGAACACCGTGCGGCGCGTGACCACTTCGCGGCGGTGCTGCAAAAAGACCGAGATCAGATCCTTCAAATTGCACAGGCGCGGCTGCCCGTCGATCAGGGCCACCATGTTCATGCCGAAGGTGTCCTGCAACTGCGTCTGCTTGTACAGGTTGTTCAGCACCACCTCGGGCACTTCGCCGCGCTTCAGCTCGATCACCAGGCGCATCCCGGACTTGTCCGACTCGTCCTGGATGTGGCTGATGCCTTCGAGCTTTTTCTCATGCACCAGCTCGGCCATGCGCTCCTGCAGGGTTTTCTTGTTCACCTGGTAGGGCAGTTCATCGACGATGATGGCCTGGCGCTGGCCCCGGTCGATGTCCTCGAAATGCACCTTGGCCCGCATGACCACGCGGCCCCGGCCCGTGCGGTAGCCTTCCTTGACGCCGTTGATGCCGTAGATGATCCCGGCGGTAGGAAAGTCCGGTGCGGGCACGATTTCCATCAAATCGTCCACGCTGGCCTCTGGGTGGTGCAGCAGGTGCAGGCAGGCATCCACCACTTCGTTCAGGTTGTGCGGCGGAATGTTGGTAGCCATCCCCACGGCAATCCCGGCCGAGCCATTGACCAGCAGATTGGGCAGGCGCGAGGGTAGCACCGAAGGCTCTTGCAGCGAACCGTCGTAGTTGGGAATGAAGTCGACCGTTTCCTTGTCGATGTCGGCCAGCATCTCGTGGGCGATCTTGGTCAGGCGGATTTCCGTGTAACGCATCGCCGCCGCGTTGTCGCCATCAACCGAACCGAAGTTGCCCTGCCCGTCCACCAGCATGTGGCGCAGCGAAAACGGCTGCGCCATGCGCACGATGGTGTCGTAGATGGCGCTGTCGCCGTGCGGGTGGTACTTACCCATGACGTCACCGACAATGCGGGCACTTTTGCGAAAAGGCCGGTTCCAGTCGTTGTTTTGCTCGTGCATGGCATACAAGGCACGCCGATGCACAGGCTTCAAACCATCACGCGCATCCGGCAGAGCCCGCCCTACAATCACGCTCATGGCGTAATCGAGGTAGCTGCGGCGCATTTCCTCTTCCAGACTGATGGGCAGGGTTTCTTTGGCAAACTGGGTCATGGGGCGGCTTCTAGTTATGCTGTGACAGCGAAACGGTTAATTCTAGAGGGAATGGACTGTTGCTGTGCGACCACACATTTATAAGAATGTTCAGGTGCCTGAGATTTACCGTCCCATGGCATCTGTATTTTTTGGCTTGGTGTGGCACAATTCCAACCAGCGTTCATCGGTGATGGTCTCCGATAACGTCCACGAATTTCGCGAATAGCGGCTTTATCCCAAAGAGGAGAATCATGAAGAAACTCAACAAAGTGGCGATTTTGTTTGCTGGTGCTGCCCTGGCTACGGCTGCTGGCGCTCAGTCTGTCGACAACTGGAAAAACGGCACCAACGAACTGGTGTGGAAGAACGGCACCAATGAGCTGTGCTGGCGTGATGCCAACTGGACGCCTGCCACTGCCGCCGCTGATTGCGATGGCGCCTTGCAGGCTGCTGTTGCAGCTCCGGCTCCTGCAGCACCCAAAGCTGCCGCTCCCGTGGCAGCAGCTTCGAAGGTGACTTTTGCTGCCGATGCTTTCTTTGATTTCGACAAGGCTGTGCTCAAGCCCGAAGGCAAAGCCAAGCTGGATGACGTCGCCAGCAAAGTCCAAGGAATCAACCTTGAAGTAGTCATTGCTGTGGGCCACACCGATTCCATCGGTACCGATGCTTACAACCAGAAACTGTCGGTACGCCGTGCTGAAGCCGTTAAAGCCTACCTTGTGAACAAGGGCATCGACAAGAGCCGCGTCTACACCGAAGGCAAGGGCGAAGCTCAGCCTGTGGCTGACAACAAGACCAAAGAAGGTCGTGCCAAGAACCGTCGTGTAGAAATCGAAGTGGTGGGTACAGCCAAGTAATCCTTGGTTTTCCAGGAAAAAGCCCCGGTGACGGGGCTTTTTGTTTTAGTTATCCCTTGAGAAGTTCAGCCATGCATGTGTCAGTCAACGTCGATCCAGTTGAATTAGAGAAATTTTCTGCACTGGCTCATCACTGGTGGGATCCGGATAGTGAATTTAAGCCGTTGCATGCGATGAATCCTTTGCGCCTTGGCTGGATTGAGCGCGTGGCTGGAGGCTTGCAAGGTAAAAAAATTCTGGATGTCGGTTGTGGTGGCGGTATCTTGGCTGATGCCATGGCGCGGCAAGGTGCTGCAGAAGTTCTCGGAATTGATCTCGCTACCAAATCCCTGCGAGTTGCCCAACTGCACGCCTTGGAGTCAGGGACGCCTCATATTACCTATAGAGAGGTTGCGGTCGAAGCGTTGGCAGCAGAACAACCGGCTGGCTTTGATGTTGTCACCTGCATGGAAATGCTTGAGCATGTGCCTGACCCCGCATCTGTCGTGCAAGCGTGTGCTGCCTTGGTAAAGCTGGGTGGGTGGGTGTTCTTTTCTACCCTGAATCGTAATTTCAAAGCTTTTGGACTAGCGATTGTGGCAGCGGAATATATTTTGAAAATGCTGCCCGCTGGAACGCACGAATATGAGAAATTTTTACGCCCAAGTGAACTATCCCGGTTCTGCCGGGAAGCTGGTTTGGAGGTAAAAATCAGTTCAGGCCTACAGCACAATCCAATAACTGGACGTTATTGGCTTAGTAAGGATTGCAGTGTTAATTACTTATTAGCTGCGCAGCGCTCAACTGTATGAATCAGTTCTCAGGCGTTACTACGGTACTCTTTGATTTGGATGGTACGCTGCTCGATAGTGCTCCCGACCTGGCTGCTGCAGCCAATTTATTGCGGACGCAACGTGGGCTGAGTAGCTTGCCAGTAGCGTACTACCGTCCTTTTGTTGGAACAGGAGCACGCGGTATGCTTCGCCTCGCTTTGGGAGTTACTGAGGTGCAACAGGGCTTTGAAGACTTGAAGGAAGAGTTTTTTCAAGCGTATGAGGTATGCATGGGAAGGCATTCCTCTGTATTCCCTGAAATTCCAGAGCTCTTGCAAGCTCTGGTGAGGCGGAATTATTCTTGGGGAATTGTTACGAATAAAATTGCCCGGTTTGCCGACCCTATCGTGCAGGCTTGCCCCGTATTGTCTGCAACGCAGTCCTTAGTCTGTGGTGATAGCACAGAGTACTCAAAACCCCATCCAGCTCCCTTATTGGCAGCAGCCAGGCAGCTAGGTATTGCACCTGACTGTTGTGTCTATGTTGGAGATGATGAACGAGATATTCAAGCCGCTCGAGCTGCAGGGATGGGAGCGATTGCTGCCAGCTATGGCTATCTGGGTGAGGCCGGAGATGTGCATCATTGGCAACCGGATGCGGTGATTCGATTTCCTCAAGAGTTGATAACGGTGTTGGGTTTCGATTACAATCGCAAGCTATAGGGGCTGCCCTGGTTTCGACGTGGGTTCGGGATCGGAGTGGTGCATGCCGAGCTTGAGTGACGCTCGTAAATCTCCATTCACAAAAGTAACTGCAAACGACGAACGTTTCGCACTCGCCGCTTAAATCCGGTGAGCCTTGCAACAGCACGCTAGTGAGCTGGGCAAGGGGGTAGTACCTCCAGGCTGCAAGGGAATTCACACTAGCTGGCTGGCTACCGGGCTTCTTGGTAGTTGGCGAGACCTAAGGAAGCTGGCTGTTCACATAACGTGTGCCTGCGTGATGGAAACAGTGAGACCTAAATCAGAGCGCTAAGCATGTAGATCTGCCCGACAAAGGCTTGCGGACGCGGGTTCAATTCCCGCCAGCTCCACCATTTACCCGTTTCATGTAGTCTCCCTATGCTTCATGATGTCCTGAAAACAATAATAAAAACAAAGAGATGGCCTGAAACTTGTTTCATGCTGTCTCTTTTTGTCTCTTGACATACCGCGATTGCTAACGGTACTTTTCACGGTATTTTTAGTTACCGCGAGGAGAGATACCGTGCTCAAGGATGTCACTGCCAGGGCTGCACAGCCCCGAGAGAAACAATACAAACTATCAGACAGCGAGGGGCTGTACCTGCTGGTTAAGCCTGCGGGTAAGTATTGGCGCTGGGATTACAGCTTTGCAGGCAAGCGCAAGACCTTGGCCCTCGGTGTGTATCCTGCCGTCAGCTTGGCCCAGGCCAGGAAGAAACGGGACGCGGCACGCGCTTTGCTGGAATCCTCGGTTGATCCTGGCGAAGCCCGCAAGGCGCAAAAGTCGGCGCTTTTTGCAGATAGTGAAAACGGCTTCGAGGCCGTCGCACGGGAGTGGCACGCCCAACAATCGGCAGGCTGGGTGCCTTCGCATTCAGGGCGCATCTTGCGGCGGCTGGAGCTGGACGTTTTCCCGTGGATTGGCTCTCGACCAGTGCGTGAAGTCTTGGCCCCTGACCTCCTGGCGATAGTGCGGCGCGTGGAGCAACGCGGCGCGGGGGAGACGGCGCATAGGATTTTGCAAAATTGCGGGCAAATCCTGCGCTATGCCGTGGTGACTGGCCGTGCCGATCGGGATGTGTCGGCTGATTTGCGCGGGGCTTTGCCTCCTGCACGCGGGAAAAACCTGGCGGCGGTCACTGATCCGGCGAAGGTCGGCCCGCTCTTGCGTGTGCTGGATGGATACGAGGGGAGCTATATCGTGAGCGCGGCCTTGCGCTTGGCCCCGCTGGTCTTTGTCCGGCCTGGTGAGCTGCGCTCGGCAAAGTGGGCGGACATCGATTTACAGGCTGGAGAATGGCGATATCTCGTCACGAAAACGCAAACACAGCACATCGTTCCGCTGGCACGGCAGGCCGTGGAAATCTTGCAGGATCTGCATCCGCTGACAGGGCGGGGGGTGTATGTTTTTCCGAGTGCCAGGACGTTAAGCCCGGCGGCGAAGGAACAGCGGCCCATGAGTGACAACGCCATACTGTCGGCGATGCGGCGGTTGGGCATTGAAAAAGATGAGATGTCCGGCCACGGTTTCCGCGCAATGGCCAGGACGATCATGGATGAAGTTCTTGGCGTGCGGCCTGATCTGATAGAGCATCAGTTGGCGCACGCGGTACGTGACCCGCTGGGCCGTGCGTACAACCGGACACAACACCTGCCAGCGCGGCGGGAGATGATGCAGCAATGGGCGGATTATTTGGATAGGTTGAAGGCAGGCGCGGAAGTTCTGAAACTTCGCGCTTAGCCGGTATCAGTGCAACCACAGGTGCGGGCAGTCCCTGCCGTTCAACCTGTCCGGGCCTTTGGTTATTGCGGTTTCCCCAGCGTACACGCGGCAGAAAGACGCATCGAGGACAAGGCGTTGGCCGACGCGTGGAACTGCGAGTTCCACGCCATGCGGGTGGATGATGTGGCAGTTCGTAATCCAACGGCGGAAGATGTAGGCGGAGCCGGTCTTGATGACTTGCCTGGTCTGGCATACGCCGTCCCCGCTCGGGTCGGGCACATCGAGATCACGAAAGTCTAGGCATTGGGCCAGATCTTTCCACCGAAAGCCGGGGAGCCAAAGCGGCAAGCCATGCAAGATCACAATGTCCAAGCCGGACACCTCGGCCCCGCTCACGTGCTCGGGCGTGCGCCTGGCCAGCAGTACCCGCGCCGGGAAGCGGCGGCGGGCAAGTTCCACGGCCTGCACGTCCTGGAGAAGTTCAAACCGCCGAGTCATGATTCAAAGCTCATGCTGCCCAGTTTGCCGGTTTGGGCGTTTATTCCATTCGCCGCGCAGTAGGCCGCGCATTCGCCTTTGGTGTTGAAATTCACAATACAGGCGTTTTGCATCACCAGCATATGCCCATCGCCCGTTCCACTACTGCGAAAATCATAGCTGTGTGTTCCATGGCCAAGATCGCTAATACGCGCCGATTGCCCCTGCCATTTCGTGGATGGAATGCCGCTTCTTGTCCAGGTAGCGCCACCTCCACCGCCTCCGCCTGCCGGGCTCTTGGTCTTCATGCCCCCGCCTGCTGTGCCTGCACCGCTCCAGCGGCCTGCATTTGTATGGCTTTGGCCAGCCACGGCGGGCAATCCTCCGCCACCTCCGCCACCTCCTCCGCCATCGCTGGGCGGGGTGCCAGCTTTGCCGCCCCCCTTGACGGCCTTGGCCACGGCCCTGACTGGAGCACCCGCAGCAGCCATGGCCGTCATCGCTGCAATTTTCCCGAACAGTCCCATTTATGCCTCCTCTTGTTCTTGCTGCTGGCCGTACAAATTCAGGGCGATCTCTTGAAAAGGCTGCATCACGGTTTCAAGGGCATCTTGAAGCCCTGGCGTCATGGTGCCTGCCTCGTGGCGAAGCTGCGCAAAGGCACGCAGCACGGCCAGCCGCTCGCGCTCGTACTGTTCACGGTAGAAAAAGCGCAGCACGGGTTTTAAAGAAGCCTCGGCTAATTTGGCACTTGGGCGGATTTGAAGGAAGTCTTCCAGCTTCATTTGGGCATCCCTCCGATTCACAGTTGGCTGCTGAAGTGATGGGCGTGCAAACGAATCAGCGCGGCGCGGTCGGCGTTGTCCAGCTTTAACCAATGGGCCAGGTCGTAGATGCCCTGGTCTTCAAGCAACAGCCGTGCGGCATCGGCGGCGGCTTCGATGGCGGTTTCCATATCTTGGAAGACAACATCGCTCAGGGGGTAGCCGTGGAAGCGCCAGAAAAATTGACCTTCCTTGTCTTTGTCGATGCTGAAATTTGCCGCCTTCAAGGCATCTTTCATCTGCGCGTGTGCGTTGGTGTTCATGGTTCTTCCTTTCTTCAATTACTCAATCTCTCAGTTACTCACAGGATGCGTCATCATTAGCGGGCCTTCCTAAGCACGAGGCCAAGCACGATCAAAGAACGCATGACGGACTCGACAGAGCGCGACTCTTCCTGCGCAATTGCCTCTAGCTCTTCACCGTGAAGAGCCAAAAGACGAACAGTTTTACGAAACGTATATCGGGGAAACGTGGGGGTGCCCTCCACCTGGTTGCCCAGTGTTACAGCACTGGGGGAAGCGGGGGCGTGCTGGGCGCGGTGGGAGCGGGTCATGCGCCCACCTCAGCACGAATCTCTGCCCATGCCTTTTGCACCCGATCACAAATGATTCGGGCTTCTTGTTCAACACTAGGAATTCCGCTGGCCAGGCATGAACGCACATGGGTCAAGCTGTAACCATTCGAGAGATAAGACCAAAGCATCTCGGACTCGGGAACATCAACGGGCAAGCTGGTGTCCTCTACCTGGTCGGCCTGGCTGGGAGCCGCCAGGCTAGCAACCAGGTCTGTTTGACCAGGCAGAGGACTTAAACGGGGTTCGCAGCCTGCGCCGATGCAGCGCTGTGCAACGGCAATCAGGCGCTTTCTCACTCTTTCTCGATCATCGTCCGGGACAACGTCAAGAAGATAACGATCGATGAGCACGTGCGCACCGCAAGACAGCTCACCACGATGCGTTTTGCGAGTAGCGAAGGCCTCTTGCTTGAGGTCGCTATGAGTGGGGGTTGCGGGGGTGGTCACGGTGGCATCGTGGGCGATGTGCGAGTAATCGGCTTTCCCGAAAATGGCTAGAAGGGCAGCATTCATGCTCATTTTTTTCTCCTGTCCGGCTCAGTGAAATCCTGCCCCTGCCGCCTGGGCCTGGCGTGCGGCGCGAACCCGAAGGAAAAGCGCGGCGGCGGCTCGGTAGGTGGTCTTAAAAAGTTTGGTGGTGTGGCGGGTCATGGCACTCTCCTTTTCCTTTGCTGGGTTAAAAACTGTGTTTGGCTGTCCAAAATCACCGGATTCCAAGATTTAGAGCCGTTTCGGTATTTATTTTTTCCACCGTTACCGCCCTTTCTTTAAATCCCCGTCTTTCCTGAGTTTGTCGCCGTGCCGAAAAGGGAAACAGAATTTTTAAAGTGGAAGGGGGAAGCTTTGTAAAGCCGCTCGCGGCTTTATGAACACCCCCTGCAACTTTAAAAAAAGCGCTTGCGCTGGTTCTGTTTAACTTCGGCATTCATAGGCGAAAACTCAGGAAAGACGAAAGGGATTTAGGGCGCTGCGGTGAAAAAATGCCCAGCCCGGCGAGGGCTCCCCAGCGGCGCAGCCGCTCTAGCTTTGGCTGTCCGCGCTAAGGATCGTTAGTCGGCATGGCCGATTAAGACCCGCTTGCGGGGCTTAACCCGAAGGGCAAGAGCCTGGTTCCCGCTTGCGGGAAAGCGCCCTAATCCCTGCCCAGCAAGCGCCAAAAAAAATCCCACACACGACGATCAGCATGACCCATGGCAATACGCCAAACCCTCATCCGACGAACCGCCAAAAAATAGGCATGGCGCATAAAAGGAAAAAACCCAAAGAAACAAAACCGCAACAACTTAAAAAATCCAGAAAATGCGGCGGTTATGAACCTATACATAACCAGGGCGAACAAAATTTGTGTCGCATCCCGGATAATTGCATAGATAAAAATCGCTATCCTCTGTTCATGGCGCGTGCCGTTCTGCGCGAGCTTGTACAGTCACTGCAATCAACTGGGAGCCCGTGATGCAAATTGCTCTACACAAAAACGCCCGCACCACACCTGCTGTGCGTGCCGAGATTGCCGCCAGCAATGAGTCGGCCAGTGCGCTGGCTACGCGCTTTGGCGTGACTGAGCAGACCATCTACAAGTGGAAAAAGCGTGAAAGCGTGCAAGACCGATCCCACACGGCGCATCGCCTGCAAACGCAGCTGACGCCTGCGCAGGAAATCGTGGTGGTGCATCTGCGCCGAGCCCTGCTGCTACCGCTCGACGACTTGCTCGCTGTCACCCATGAGTTCATCAGCGAGAAGGTCTCCCGCTCAGGTCTGGACAGATGCTTGCGCCGCCACGGCGTGGGCAATCTCAATGCTTTGAAACCCGCCGAGCCGGCGCAGCCCCACAAGGCCTTCAAAAGCTACGTGCCGGGCTATCTGCACATGGATGTGAAGTACCTGCCGCAGATGCAGGATGAAACCAAGCGCCGCTACCTGTTCGTGGCCATCGACCGCGCAACCCGCTGGGTGTTCGTGCAGATCAAATCCAACAAGACAGCGGCCAACGCCAAGGCTTTCTTGAAGGCCTTGCACAAGGCTTGCCCCATCAAGATCACCAAGCTGCTGACAGACAACGGCAAGGAGTTCACCGATCGTCTCTTTGCCAGCCGTGAGCGTGAGCCCAGTGGCAACCACGAGTTCGACCAGCTATGCGAGCAACTGGGCATCGAGCACCGCCTGACCAGGCCCAGGACACCGAAAACCAATGGCATGGTCGAGCGCTTCAATGGCCGTATTGCGGATGTTCTGAAGACTCACCGCTTCAACAGCGCACAGGATTTGGAGCAGACGCTGGTGCGCTATGTAGCCCTGTACAACCACCAGTTGCCGCAGTCAGCGCTGCACAGCAAAACGCCGATGCAGGCCATGAAGCAGTGGT
>Ga0206117_101546_pt1 | contig 11187 bp, 10 predicted proteins | sample 3A5Ametagenome_FD_177997 | JGI IMG/M metagenome (GOLD analysis project Ga0206117, IMG submission 177997) | Enriched microbial communities from leaf-cutter ant dump, University of Wisconsin, Madison, United States - 3A5A | ecosystem: Environmental > Terrestrial > Nest > Insects nest > Nest dump... | reverse complement strand
CGATGGCGCAGGGGTTGCTGTCGCTGGGCTTCAGCGCCTTCTGGTCGACCCTGGCGGTGATGCTGCATGGCGCGCCGTTCCATCTGGGCGCCGCCGCGGCGGGTGCCTTCGGTCTGGCGGGTGCTGCCGGTGCGCTGGTGGCACCGGTTGCCGGCCGCATCGCCGACAGCCGCGGTCCGGCGCTGATGACCCGGCTGGGTGCCGGTCTGGCAATGCTGTCCTTCGCCGCCATGGCGCTCTCGCCGCTGCTGCCCGAGGGTGGCCGCCTGTGGCTGCTGGTGGCGAGTGCCGTCGGCTTCGACCTGGGCGTCCAGGCCTCGCTGATCGCTCACCAGACCATCGTCTATGGCATCGACCCGGCCGCCCGCAGCCGCCTGAACGCGGTGCTGATGGTCGGTATGTTCATCGGCATGGCCGCCGGTGCCACGCTTGGCAGCCAAGCCCTGGCCGCCTGGGGCTGGAATGGCGTGGTCGCCGTCGCCACCATCGCCTCGGCCGCGGCACTGGTGCTGCGGGTTCTCACCCGGTCGGACCGCTGAACCATCCCTTTTCCTAAAATGACCGAAAGTCCCGCGGAGCCATGCCGAAATGCATGGTTCCGGGGGCTTTTCGTTGCGATTTCGTCGATTGCCGGACCCAAGGAGCATGGATCCGCCCCCAATTGGCCGTCGCCCGCGTCGTCGGTGGGGAATAAGCTGAGCGATCCCGCATTTTGATATGGGGGGCGACATGGCTGACGTGGACAAGGCATTCGCAGGGGCGATCCCGGCACTTTATGACCGTTATCTCGGCCCGCTCCTGTTCGAACCCTATGCCGACGTCATGGCGCGGCGGCTTGCGGGGATGAAGGGGCGGATTCTCGAAACGGCGGCCGGAACCGGAATCGTGACCCGCGCCCTGGTCCACGCCCTGCCGGCAAGCGTCGAACTCGTTGCGACGGACCTCAATCAGCCGATGCTCGACCATGCGGCGCAGAAGCTGGATGCGTCACGAGTTATATGGCAGCAGGCGAACGCCCTGGACCTGCCTTTCGAGAGCGACGGCTTCGATGCGCTCGTCTGCCAGTTCGGCGTGATGTTCTTCCCGGACAAGTCCGCGGGATTCGCCGAAGCCTGCCGGGTGCTGAAACCGGGAGGCCGTTTCCTGTTCAGCGTGTGGGACCGCATCGAGGACAACGAGATCGCCGCGGTCGTCAGCGCTGCCGTCGCCGCGGCCCTTCCCGACGATCCGCCCGGTTTCATGGCACGGACGCCGCACGGCTACCATGACACCGGGCGGATCCGCGACGACCTTCAAGGAGCCGGCTTCACAGACATCGTGATCGAGACCGTGACCCTGCGCAGCCGGGCGGCGACGGCAGCCGATGCGGCGACCGGCTTTTGCCAGGGAACGCCCTTGCGCCTGGAAATCGAGGCGCGGGATGCAAGCCGTCTCGACGAGGTGACGGACCTCGCTGCCCAGGCCGTCGCCCGGCATTTCGCCGACGGCCCTATCGACGGCCGGATTCAGGCACATGTGATAACGGCGATGGCCTGAGCCGGCGGTACGACCGTCAGCGTCGGGCCGCAACCACCTTGCCCGGATTCATCAGGCCCTGCGGGTCGAACAGGCGCTTGATGCCCTGCATCAGCGCCATCTCCGCCGGCCCCTTGAAGGCGGCGAGCGCGTCGCGCATGCTCTGGCCGATGCCGTGTTCGGCGCTGATGGTGCCGCCGAGTGCGATTGCCTGTTCATGGACCGCGGCGCTGATCGCCTGGGCGATGCGGTCCAGCGGCTCGCCCGTTGCGCGGAGGTTCTCCGGCAGGATGGCGACCAGATGGATGTTGCCGTCGCCGATATGCCCCACCGCCACCACGCGGGCATCCGGCCGCACCCTCTCGATGGCCGTGGTGGCGCGGGCGACGAAGTCGGGGATACGGGCGACCGGCACCGCGGTGTCGTGGCCGACGACGATGCCGCTCTTGCGGTTGGCCTCCGACACGCTGTGGCGCAGCGTCCACATCGCATTCGCCTGGGCCTGGCTGCGGGCCACCGCTGCATCGGCGATGCGCCCGTCCTCCAGCCCGGTTGCCAGCAGCTCCTCCAGCCGCGCGGCCAGATCCAGCCCCTGCATCGGGTCGGTGACCTCGACCAGCAGATACCAGGGCATGATTGTGCCGAGCGGCCTGACCGTGCCCGGCACATGGGCCAGCACCGAGGCCAGTTGCGCCTCCGACAGGATTTCCGCCGTGGTCACCCGGTCGCCCAGCGCACCGCGCAGTTGGGCGAACACTTGCAGGGCCGCATCCAGCGAGGGCAGGGCGAGGAAGCCGGTGGCAACACTTTGCGGCCTTGGGAACAGCTTCAGCGTCGCCGCGGTGACGATGCCCAGCGTGCCCTCCGCCCCGATGAACAGGTGCTTCAGGGCATAGCCGGTGTTGTCCTTGCGCAGCGCCCGCAGCCCGTTCCACAGCGTGCCGTCGGGCAGCACCACCTCCAGCCCCAGAACGAGGTCCCGCATCGGGCCGTAGCGCAGGACGGCGGTGCCGCCGGCGTTGGTGGCGATGGTGCCGCCGATCTGGCAGCTGCCCTCGCTGCCCAGACTCATCGGGAACAGCCGCCCGGCCTCCTCCGCGGCGGCCTGGACCGTGGCCAGGGTGCAGCCGGCCTCCACCGTCAGGCTGTCGCCGATGGGATCGATTTCGCGGATGCGGGTCAGGCGCGAGAGGCAGAGGACGAGGCTCCGTCCGCTGTCGTCGGGAATGGCGCCGCCAACCACCCCGGTGTTGCCGCCCTGGGGAACCAGTGGCGTCCCCGTCTCCGCGCACAGCCGGACGATGGCCGCCACCTGCGCCGCATCGGCCGGCCGGACCACGGCCAGCGCCGTGCCGCGGTAGCGTCCGCGCCAATCCGCCAGGAAGGGCGCCGTGTCCACCGGCTCGACCAGCACATGCGCAGCCCCGAGAATGGCCCGCGCCTGCTCCACCACATTCCTGCCGGACATCCCCGTCACAGCCCGAGATAGGCGGTTTTGATGCGCGGGTCGGCCAGCAGGGTCTGGGCCGAATCCTCCATCACCACCTGCCCGGTCTCCAGCACATAGGCGCGGTCGGCCAGGCGCAGCGCCAGATCCACCCTCTGCTCGACCAGCAGGATGGTGATGCCGGTGCCGTGCAGGTTCTTGATGGTGTCGGCCAGCGTGTCGACGATGATCGGCGCCAGCCCCAGCGTCGGCTCGTCCAGCATCAGGCATTTCGGGTTGGCCATCAGGCCGCGGCCGAAGGCGACCAGCTGCTGCTGCCCGCCGCTCATCGTGCCGGCTTTCTGGGTGCGGCGTTCGGCCAGGATGGGGAACAGCTCGTAGACCCAGCGCAGCCGCTCGGCGAAGCCCATGCTGCCGGGCCGGCCGCGGAGCGCACCCAGCTCAAGATGCTCCAGCACCGTCATTTCGGGGAAAAGCTGGCGGCCCTCCGGCACATGGACCAGCCCGCGCTCGATCACCTGATGCGGCGCCAACCGGTCGATGCGCTCGCCGTCGAAGATGATCGTCCCGCCGCTCGGCCGCAGCAGGGCGGAGATCGCCTTCAGCGTCGTCGTCTTGCCGGCGCCGTTGGAGCCGACCAGCGTGACCAGTTCCCCTTCCTCGACGGTCAGGGAGACGTTGTGGACCGCCTCGCGGTGGCCGTAGCTGACTTTCAGACCTTCGACCTTAAGCATCGACCGGCTCCCGTCCCAGATACACGCGGATCACTTCCGGATCGTTCAGCACCTGGGCTGGCGGCCCTTCGGCGATCTTCACCCCATGGTCCAGCACGACCAGCCGGTCGCAGACGCTGGCGACCACCCGCATGTGATGCTCCACCAGCAGAACGGTGACGCCGCGGGCGCGGATGCGGCGGATCATCTCAACCAGCCGCTGGCCCTCCTCCGGGTTCATGCCGGCGGCCGGCTCGTCGAGCAGCAGCAGGCGCGGCTCGGCGGCGAGCGCGATGGCGATCTCCAGCCGGCGCTGTTCGCCGTAGGACATGGCGTCGGCCAGCGTTTCGGCCCTGTGGTCGAGATCGCAGAAGGCCAGGATCTCCAGCGCCTTGCGCCGCAACTCCGCCTCTTCCCGCCGGTAGGCCGCGCTGCGCAGGATGGAAGCACCCCAGCCTGCCCGCGTCGTGCGGTAGGCGGCGCTGCGCACATTGTCGAGCGCCGTCAGGCTGGGGAACAGGCTGGTGATCTGGAAGGTCCGCGACACGCCGCGCTGCCCCATGACGTGCGACGGCGCGCCGGTGCAGTCGGTGCCTGCGAAGCGGATGCTGCCGGAGGAGGGCGGCAGCGAGCCGCCCAGCATGTTGAACAGCGTCGTCTTGCCGGCGCCGTTCGGCCCGATCAGCCCGACCACCTCGCCGGCCTGCACCGTCATGGTGACGTCGCGCACCGCGGTAAGGCCGCCGAAGATGCGGGTCAGGTTGCTGACCGCCAGAATCTCTTGAGCGGCAGGGTTCATTTCGCACCTCCCTCCGTGCTGGGCAAACCGGTTGGAGGCAAACCGGTGGGTGTGGCCGGCAGATTGTTCTCCGACCTGTGGGCGTTGCGCCAGCGCTGCCACAGGCTGATCAGCCCGCCCGGCAGGAAGACGACGGTGCCGGTCAACAGGGCCGCGAAGATGACCATGCGCAGCGGGCCGGCGACGCGCAGCGATTCCAGCAGGCCGATATAGACCAGCGCCCCCAGGATCGGCCCCAGGATGGTGCCGCGCCCGCCGATGATGACGACGATGATCAGGGCGGCGACATTGTGAACGCCCATGATGTCGGGGGTGATGACCCGGATGTAGTGGGCGTAGATGGCGCCGCCGATGCCGGCGATGGCGGTGGCGGCGACGAAGCCCATCAGCTTGGTGTGGAAGACGTTGATGCCGAGAGAGGCGGCGAGCGGCGCATTCTCGCGCACCGCCAGGAAGGCGCGGCCGGTGCGGCTGCTCACCAGCGCGTGGCAGAGATAGGCGGTCGCCAGCACCAGCGCCAGCACCAGATAATAGGTCGGGCGGGCACTGTCGAAGGCCAGCGGACCGATCGCCATTGGCGGGATGTCGGTGATGCCCATGGGTCCGCGCGTCAGATCGACCCAATGGTTGGTGATGGTGAACAGGATGGCGCCGAAGCCCAGCGTCAGGATGGCGAACTGCGGCCCGACCACCCGCAGGGCGGCATAGCCGATGACCAGACCGAAGCCAGCCGCGACCAGCCCGGCCAGCGGCAGCCCCAGCAGCGGCGGCAGGCCCAGCTGCGTGGAGAGGATGGCCGAGGTGTAGGCGCCGACGCCGACAAAGGCGGCATGGCCGAAGGTGAGTTCGCCGAGATAGCCGATCACGATGTTGAGGCTGAGCGCCAGCAGCGCATACAGCATCCACAGCACCAGCAGATGTTCCAGATAGGCGTTGCCGGCCAGGAAGGGCAGGACGGCCAGGGCGGCGATGCCGCCGGCGATTGCCAGGGGCTGGCCCACGGAATACCCATGAGAGTTGGTGTTCATCGCAGACCCCGCGCCGTGCTGAACAGGCCGTTGGGGCGCCACAGCAGGACCGCGATGATCATCGCGTAGCCGATCGCCTCCATGAAGCCGAGGGAGATGTAGCCGCCGCCCAGCGATTCGATGACGCCCAGCAGCAGGCCGGCGAAAAGGGCGCCGGTGACGCTGCCCAGACCGCCCATGATGACGACGATGAAGCCCTTCAGCACCGCCCAGTTGCCGATGGTCGGGAAGATCATCACGGTGGGACCGACCAGGGCGCCCGACAGCGCCGCCAGCCCGCAGGCGAGCGCGAAGGTGTAGGTGTGGACCAGACCGATGTTGATGCCGGTCAGCGCCGCACCGTCCGGGTTCTGTGCCGTCGCCCGCATCATCTTGCCGAAGCGCGAATAGCGGATGAACAGGTAGACCGCGACCAGCGCCACCACCGCGGCGGCGAAGACCAGCACGCGCTGCTGGGTCAGCGTCACCGTGCCGATGTCCAGCACCTCGTCGGCGAAGGGGCTCTCGACATATTTCGGATCGGCGCCGAACAGCAGCTCGCCGCCGTTGGCGATCAGCAGGGCGAGGCCCAGGCTGGACAGCAGGATGGTGAATTCATGGTCGCGGCGCAGCGGCCAGAAGATCAGCTTGTTGGCGGCGACGCCGAGCCCCGCCACCACCACGGCCGAGATCGCCGCCGCCGCGATATAGTCGAGCCCGAACAGGGTGCCGACGAAATAGGTGATGTAGGCGCCGAGCATGTAGAACTCGCCATGGGCGAAATTCACGATGCGCAGCACCCCGAAGACCAGCGTCAGCCCGGTGGCGATGAGCACATAGGCCATCCCGTTGACCAGGCCGTTCGCGATCTGCTGGGCGAAGACGGTGAAATCCATGTCGAATCTTCCTGTCGGAGGTCTCCCTCTCCCATGTCGGGAGAGGGATTTTCACCAGCCGCCACTCAGTCCCGGACGCTGACGATCTGCTTCTTCTGGACTTGCACCAGATGGATCGCCTGGCTCGCCTGACCCTTGTCGGAGAAGCGCAGTTCCCCCATCACGGTCGGGACGGCCTGCGATTTCAGGGCCGCGGCGATCTTGTCGTAGGCGCGCGGGTCGCCGCCGGCGGCATCGACGCCGAAGGCCAGGGTCTGCACCGCCTGGGCGCCGAGGGCGGCGATGAAGGACGGATCGTTCTTGTAGTCCTTGCGGTACTGCTCCAGCCACGGCTTCAGCGACGGGGCGGCGCCGTCCTCGGTGAAGGGCGAGGCGGAATAGACCTGCTCCAGCGAGTTGCCGGACAGCTCGACCAGCTTCGGGTTCATGTTGCCGGCCGACGCGATGACCTTGCCGCGATAGCCGGTCTGCTTGATCTGCCGGTAGATGGTGGCGCCCTGCGAGGTGTTGATCGCCGCGACATAGATCGCGTCGGCGTTCAGCGACTTCAGCTTGGTCAGCGCGGTGGTGAAGTCGGTGTCGGTGCGGTTGTAGAACTCGTGCCCCTTCACCTCGATGCCGCAGGCGGTCAGCAGCTTGGTGTAGTTGTCCAGCTCCAGCCGGCCCCAATCGTCGTTGACGTTCATGAAGGCGATCGACTTGGGCTTGATGCGGTCGCAGATCGCCTTCGAATAGAACTCCGACATCATCGCCGAGGTGGCGTTGAGGCGGAACAGGTACTTGTGCCCCTCCTCCGTCACCTTCGGGTGCTGCGAGCTGGTCATGACGGTGATGATCTTGTCGCGCGTCACTTCCTTCATCGACAGGGCGACGGCGCTGAACCAGCCGCCGATGATCATGTCGACGTTGTCCTGCTCCATCGCCCGCTTGGCGGCGCTGACGCCATCCTCGGGGGAGCCCTTGTCGTCGTAGGTCAGCAGCTCGATCTTGCGGCCGCCGGCCACTCCGCCCTTGGCGTTGATCACCGCGGCCATCGCCTGCGCGCCTTCCAGCCCGAGTTGGCCTTCGAAGGCGCCGGTGCCGCTCATCGGGCCGATGAGGGCGATGCGGACGGGGGGCTGCTGCGCCTGTGCGCCGAAGGCGGGAAGGGTCAGGGCCAGGGCCGCCGCGGCGGCAAGGAGAGTGCGCCTACCGAACATGGGGTTCCTCCGTGGATTGGTCGTCTTTTGCGTTGCCCTTGGCCCCGGCGGGCGGTGCCCGCCGGCAAAGGATCGTCAGGCGGTCTTCAGGTAGCGCTTCTGCAATTCCTCGATCTGCGGGAAGCCGATGAAGTCGATGAAGCTGTTGTGGTCGGTCACTGGGCGCGGCAGGTCGCGGGTGGAGCGGCGTTCGACCAGCGCCGCCAAATTCTCCTTCAGCGCCGAGGCGACGGTCATCAGCGGCACCAGCGCGTAGGTTGCCATGCCGGCCACCTCCTCGACCTCGTCGGCCGACAGCTTTTCAAGCCAGCCCAGCAGCTGCAGCGACAGCGGCACGCCGACCGCCTCGCGCATGGCGCGCAGGCCGTCGATGTCCTTGAAGCATTTGCTGATGGGCTGGATCATGTCGGCGCCGGCGGCGACATAGGCGCGCCCGCGCTCCATCGCGGCGGCCGGATCGACCACGTCGGTGCGGGCGATGATCAGCATGTTGGGATCGCGCCGGGCCTCGACCGCCGCCTGGATCTTGGCGACGCCCTCGTCCATCGGGATCACCTCGACCCCGCCGACGCAGATCGGGCAGCGCTTGGGCGCCACCTGATCCTCCATGATGACGGCCGACACGCCCGACGCCTCGAACTCGCGGATCGTGCGCATCACGTTGATGGCGTTGCCGTATCCGGTGTCGATGTCGGCGATGACCGGTACATTGACCGCCGACACCACGTTGCGGACCACCGTCAGGTTTTCCGACATGGTGTAGAGCTCGGCGTCCGGCTGGCCGAGGAAGGAGGCCGAGACGCCGAAGCCCGAGGTCATCAGCGCGTCGAAGCCGGCCGCCTCGATGAAGCGGGCGGACAGGGCGTCATAGGCGCCGGCCGACCAGACGGTCTTCTGCGCCAGCACGCGGTTGCGGAATTCAGAGCTCCGGGACATGCGCATGATCCTTTTGTTCGCGTTGCTGGGCCGCCTGCCGCTTCAGGAAGGGGACGAGGCCGCCGGCCTCGATCATCTCGGCATCCGCCTGCGGCAGCGGCTCGAAGGGAATTTCGGTGCCTTGGGTGTGGTTGCGGACCACGCCTGCCGCCCAATCCACCTCGATCTCGTCCCAGCGCCGGACGAAGCCGAGGATTCCGGGGCAGCTGACCTGCGGGAAGCCCATGCTGACCTCGCCGCGCCAGTAGCCGGGCGAGAAGGACTCCGCGATCACCCCGGTGATGCCGAGATGGCGCATCGCCTTCATCGGCGGGTAATGCGGGTGGCCGTAGCCGAAATTGTCGGCGCCGACCAGCAGGTCGCCCGGCTGCACCGACTTGGCGAAATCCGGGTCGTAGGCCTGCATGGCGACCTGCGCCAGTTCGGCCACGTCGGTGATCTTGATGTTCTTGACGCCGACGATCTGGTCGACATCGAAATTCACCTCGTCGAAGATGAAGGCGACGCGGCCCCGCATAACAGGCATCGTCATGGCGGCCCTCACAGGTACGGGCGCGGATCGGCGATCCGGCCCTCGATGGCGGAGGCGGCGACGACCGCGGCGTTGCACAGGTAGATCTCGGAGTCCGGACTGCCCATCCGGCCGCGGACGTTCAGCGTGCCGGTGGAGACTGCGCGCTGGCCCGCCGTCATCGTCGCGATGCGGCCGAAGCAATAGTCGCAGCTGGGGGAGGAGACGAAGGCCCCGGCTTCCACCAGGGTTGAGACCAGCCCCTCGCGCGCCGCCGCCGCCATCAGCTCCTGGCTGGTCGGCACGATGTGCAGCGACACGCCGGTCTTGACCCGCCGGCCCTCCAGCACCTTGGCCGCCGCCCGCAGGTCCTCCAGCCGGCCCGACGCGCAGGAACCGAGATAGCCGGCGTTGATCTCCAGCCCGAGGAACTCGGTCAGGTCGCGGGTGTCCGCCGGGGTCGGCGGTGCGACGACGATGGGTTCCAGGTCCGACAGATCGATGTCGTGGACCGCCGAATACTGCGCGTCCGGGTCGCTCGACACCGGCTCCAGTTTCTTGCGGGCGCGCGGCAGGGCATAGTCCAGCCGCACCGGGTCGGGGTTGACGATGGCGGTCAGGGCGCCGGTGAACATGGCGAGCCCGGTGATGGTCTGCAGCCCCTCCGTCGACATCGCCGCTACCGACGGGCCGCCCAGTTCCAGCACCTGGAAGCGGCAGGAGCTCGGCCCCAGCCGGCGCACCAGATGGTGGAAGACGTCGCGCGCCATCACGCCGGGCCGCAAGCTGCCGCGCAGGTTCACCCGCACCGTATCGGGCACGCGGATCGACACGGTGTCGCTGACGAAGGCTTCCATCACGTTGCGGCGCAGCCCGATGGCGAGCGTGCCGAAGGTGCCGAGCTGGCTGACATGGCCGTCGAAATGGACGACGAAGGCACCCGGCGTCGCATAGCCGACCTCGGCCGCCACCTGATGGCCGATGCCGTGGCGCTCGAACAGCGGCACATCGTTCTCCGCGCACCAGTTGCGCGTGTTGATGTGCAGCTCCTCCTCCTTGGCGGTGGCGGTCGGCACCATGTGGTCGATGAAGATGCCGAAGCGTTCCGGCTCGGCCACCCGCTCGATGCCGAAATCCTCCTTCATCGTCTTGAAGTAGACGTCGGTGTAGCCGGGGAAGTCGTAGGCCAGCACGAAGTCCGGCTTCGCCTTGATGTCCTGTCCGGCGCGCACCGCGGGCAGCCCCGCCGCGCGTGCCAGGATCTTCTCGGTGATGGTGTAGCCCATGGCGTGGATGTCTCCGCTCCCGGTCCTCAGCGGCCGAGGCCGAGGGAACCGGGATTCATCAGCCCCTGCGGATCGACGGCGCGCTTGACGCCCTCCAGCAGCGACCAGGTTTCGGGGGTCACGATCTCGCGGAACGGATAGTCGCGGGCGACCTGCCAGCTGACGCCGCCGAGGCTGCAATACAGCTCCTGCGTCGCGCGGCGCAGCTCCGCCACCGCGTTGCGCGCCGCCGGGTTGGCCGGGCGGTCGCGCCAGGGCTTCACCACCTCGTCGCCCAGGCTGGCGGCGTGCAGCGGCGTGATCTCGTCGGTCCAGTAGAAGGCCGGTTCCAGGAAGAAGTCGTTTCCGACCGTCATGGTCATCACCGAATAGATGATGCCGTGTTGCTCCATGAAGCCGCGCTTTTCCGCGAAGAAGGCGTCGTTGGCGGCGACCACCGTGTCGGCGTCGCCCAGCGGGAAGATGGCGTGGATGGGTACCCAGCGCTGGCCCTCGCGCCCCAGCATGCCGCGCACCGGCCCGAACGGCTTGGAGCGCATGACCTTGGGCACGCTGTTCTCGATCTCCTTGCCGTGGCGGGCGCCGATCTCGCGAACCGTCTGCATCGCCTCGCGCAGCTGGGTCTCGCTGCGCCCCTCCACCACCAGATGGAGGGTGAAGTTGTGGTCCTTGAGGAAGGCGGTGCCGGCGGTGGCGACGCTCAGCGCCTCCTTGGCACCCTGGAACAGCGACTTGCCGGCCTTCGCCACGTTGCCCAGCGTCTTCAGCCCGTCCGACAGCTTGTTGACGCTGGCCGAATGCTCGACCTTGGTGCGGTCGATGCCGAAGCCTTCCGACACGCAGCGCGCCCGCGCCATCTCAACCTGGGCGGCGGCCCT
>Ga0206117_101545_pt1 | contig 11191 bp, 8 predicted proteins | sample 3A5Ametagenome_FD_177997 | JGI IMG/M metagenome (GOLD analysis project Ga0206117, IMG submission 177997) | Enriched microbial communities from leaf-cutter ant dump, University of Wisconsin, Madison, United States - 3A5A | ecosystem: Environmental > Terrestrial > Nest > Insects nest > Nest dump... | reverse complement strand
GGCCGGCTTGGCCCGCGCCTTGATTGCCGCCGGCAAGCTCCCTGCCTCCACCGGCGAGGAACTCTCCCGCAAAGCTCTCGCCGGCAACACCAGCTTTGTTGCCCAGTTGATCGGCTCCGGCGGTTTATCGGCTTACGATCTGGCACACCATATTTCCGGTATTTTCGGTATTCCCCTGGTCGATATCCAGGCCCTGGATATTGATCGCATTCCGAAAGACCTGCTCGATAGCAAACTATGCTCCAGCTATAAGGTTCTGCCGCTGGCCAAGCGCGGTAGTCGCTTGGTCGTGGCAACGGCCGATCCAACGAACAAGGAAGCGGCTGAAAAAATAAAATTCACCTCCCAGCTGGGAGTGGATTGGCTTATTGCCGAATACGATAAATTGCTCCCCCTGGTGGATAAACTCACCAAGAGCACCAAGGAATCGCTGGACTCGTTCACCAGCGCTGCAGATTTTGACCTGGACGACATCAAGGATGTCGATGATCCCGGCAAGGGCGATACCGAAGCCTCCGATGTCGAAGATGCCCCGGTGGTCAAATTCCTGCACAAGATGCTGATCGATGCCTTCAACATGCGGGCTTCGGACTTGCATTTCGAGCCTTACGAACACCATTACCGCGTACGCTTTCGCATCGACGGCGAACTGCGCGAAATCGCCGCTCCTCCGATCGCCATCAAGGACAAGCTGGCCTCGCGCATCAAGGTGATTTCCCGGCTGGACATTTCCGAAAAACGCGTCCCTCAGGATGGACGCATGAAATTGAAAATCGGCCCGGAACGGGTGATTGATTTTCGTGTCTCCACTCTCCCCACCCTGTTCGGCGAAAAAATCGTTATCCGTATTCTGGACCCGAGCAGCGCCAAAATGGGAATCGATGCCTTGGGCTACGAGCCGGAAGAAAAAGACCGCCTGCTCAAGGCCATTCATCGCCCTTACGGCATGATTCTGGTCACGGGCCCGACCGGATCGGGGAAAACCGTCTCCCTATACAGCTGCCTGAACCTGCTGAACCAGCCCGGAGTGAACATTTCCACCGCCGAAGACCCTTCGGAAATCAATATGCCCGGGGTCAATCAGGTGAACGTGAACGAGAAGGCCGGACTGACCTTTGCAGCGGCACTCAAATCGTTCCTGCGCCAGGATCCTGACGTGATCATGGTCGGCGAAATCCGCGATCTGGAAACGGCGGACATCGCCATCAAGGCCGCACAGACCGGGCACCTGGTGCTCTCCACCCTGCACACCAACGACGCGCCCACTACCTTGACGCGAATGCGCAATATGGGCATTGCCCCGTTCAACATTGCATCCAGCGTCATCCTGATCACCGCCCAACGCCTGGGCCGCAGGCTGTGCCCGAAATGCAAAGAGCCTGCGGACATTCCCCACGAAGCACTGCAGGAGGCCGGTTTTCAGGAAACCGATTTGGACGGAAGCTGGACGCCCTACAAGCCGGTCGGCTGTGCCGACTGCAACAACGGCTACAAAGGCCGCGTCGGTATCTACCAGGTCATGCCGATTTCGGAAACCATGCAGGAAATCATCCTGAAGGATGGCACGGCCCTGGACATTGCCAACCAGGCTCGGAGCGAAGGCGTCAAATCCTTGCGCGAAGCCGGTTTGCACAAAGTCAAGCAGGGCGTCACCTCCCTCGAAGAGGTGCTGGCCGTCACCAACCTGTAAAGCGAAACGAACAACGAGCGAGGGGAATTTATGGCAACAGCCGCAAAAAACAATAAAGAATTCGTCTATGAATGGGTTGGAAAGGATCGGCAAGGCCGGGTTGTGCAGGGGGAGTTGCGGGCGATCGGAGAGGCTACAGCACAAAACACCTTGCGCCGCCAAGGCATTCTGGTTACCAAAATCAAGAAGCGCCGCATGAGTGCGGGCAAAAAGATCAAGCCCAAGGATATTGCCCTTTTCACCCGCCAGATGGCCACCATGATGAAAGCTGGCGTACCTCTGCTCCAGTCCTTTGATATTGTTGGCCGCGGCAACCCCAATCCCAGCGTGACAAAGCTGCTCAATGAAATCCGCCAGGATGTGGAGACAGGGACATCGTTAAGCACGGCATTCCGGCGGCACCCCGTGTATTTCGACGATCTGTATTGCAACCTCGTCGAAGCGGGCGAATCGGCAGGTATTCTGGAAGCCTTGCTTGACCGTTTGGCCACTTACATGGAGAAAACCGAAGCCATCAAAAGCAAAATCAAGTCGGCACTGATGTACCCGATTTCAGTGATCGTCGTGGCTTTTATCGTGGTGACCTTGATCATGGTTTTCGTGATTCCGGCCTTTAAGGAGGTTTTCAGCTCTTTTGGTGCCGATCTGCCCGCCCCGACCATGATCGTGATCGGCATGAGCGAATTCTTCGTGGCCTATTGGTGGCTGATTTTCGGTGTTCTGGGCGGCGGCATTTACTTTTTTCTGCAGGCCTGGAAACGCAGCCCCAAGATTCAAGGTTTCATGGACCGCGCCTTGCTCAAGGCTCCGGTCTTTGGCGCGTTGATCGACAAGTCCTGCGTAGCCCGCTGGACACGTACCCTCTCGACCATGTTCGCTGCAGGCGTGCCGCTGGTCGAAGCCCTGGATTCCGTTGGCGGGGCTTCGGGCAATATCCTGTACAAGGAAGCCACCGAAAAAATCCAGACTGCCGTATCCACCGGCACCAGCCTGGCCGTGGCCATGACCGATGCCAATGTCTTTCCCAGCATGGTGCTGCAAATGTGCGCCATTGGGGAAGAATCCGGGGCCATCGACCACATGCTCAGCAAGGCAGCGGATTTCTACGAAGCGGAAGTCGATGAAATGGTGGCCGGTCTGTCCAGCCTGATGGAGCCAATCATCATCGTCTTTCTCGGGACGATCATTGGCGGCATCGTGGTTTCCATGTACCTGCCCATCTTCAAACTCGGTCAGGTGGTGGGCTGATGGATTTTCTTGCTTCGCTGGGCACCGGCACCGTGGTGCTGGCCGGTGTTCTGGGCTTGCTGATCGGCAGTTTTCTGAACGTCGTCATCCATCGCCTGCCCAAAATCATGGAGGCGCAGTGGGACGCCGAATGCGCCGAACATATGGCTGCGCAGGCCGGTCAGCAGGACTTCGTCCCCCCGGTGCCAACACTGACCTTGTCCCGACCACGCTCGCGCTGTCCGCAATGCGGGCACGGCATCCGCTGGTTCGAGAACATCCCCGTGCTCAGTTGGCTGGCGTTGCGCGGCCGCTGCAGCCAGTGCCGCCACCGTATCGGCATGCGTTACCCGCTGGTGGAGCTGGCCACCGCGCTGCTGTTTGCCTGGAACATCGCCCATTGGGGCGCCACGCCTGCCGCCCTGGCCTGGTGCGGCTTCAGCGCCGTTTTGCTCGTGCTGGCCTTGATCGATTGGGATACGACCTATCTGCCCGACAGCCTGACCCTGCCGCTGCTATGGGCAGGACTGCTGGCCAGCACCCTGGGTTGGACCGGAATTGCCCTGACCGATGCGGTCTGGGGCGCCGCTGCAGGCTACCTGGTGCTGTGGAGCATTTACTGGGTATTCAAGCTGGCCACGGGCAAGGAAGGCATGGGTTATGGCGACTTCAAACTGCTGGCCGCCCTGTGCGCCTGGTTTGGCTGGCAGGCGCTGCTCCCCATCCTGCTGGCCTCGTCGGTCATCGGGGCGCTGGTAGGCATCGCCTTGAAAATCAATAGCAGCCTGCGCCCCGGCGGTTACATCCCCTTCGGCCCCTTCCTGGCGGGTGCCGGTTTTGCGGCCTTGTTCTTCGGGGCGTCAGCCATGCTCCAGCAATTCTTGGCCTTGCTGGGACTGTGATGGACGCGCCCTTCAAACTTGGCCTGACCGGAGGCATCGGCAGCGGTAAGAGCACGGTAGCCAAAATGCTGGCCGAACTGGGAGCGGTGGTGCTGGATGCCGATGCCATCTCCCGCAGCGTGACGGCACCGGGCGGCGCAGCCATCCCGGCGATCACGCAAGCCTTTGGCCCGCAGATGATCGCCCTTGATGGCGGCATGGACCGCACCGCCATGCGGACGCTGGTGTTTGCCCAGCCGCAGGAGCGCCAGCGCCTGGAAGCCATCGTCCATCCCCTGGTACAACAGGCCATTGCCGCGCAAATCAGACAGGCCCAGGCGCAGGGTGCCAAGGTGGCCGTGCTGGACATCCCCCTGCTGGTCGAATCCCCGTACTGGCGCCATCAGGTGGATGCGATTCTGGTGGTCGATTGCAGCGAAGCCACCCAGATCGCCCGGGTGATGGAACGCAGCCAGTTGAGCGAAACGGCAGTGCGCAGCATCATCGCCAGCCAGGCCAGCCGGGCGCAGCGCCGGGCTGCAGCGGACTGGATCATCGACAATGATGGAATCACTTTGGAGCAATTGCGGGCACAGGTGCTATCAATTTCACAAAAGTTACCGTTATGATTGATGCCCTTGCCGGTGCAAACTGGCCAGTACCTGTTCCCACTCCCGGAAAACTACCCGCGTGATTCTGTACGAATACCCCTTCAACGAGCGTGTGCGCACCTACCTGCGCCTGGAGCAGCTATTTCGCCGCTTGCTGGAGCTGATGACACGCGAGGCAGCCATCGATCACCACTTTGCGCTGGTGACGATGTTCGAGATTCTGGAAGTCGCCTCCCGCGCCGACCTCAAGTCGGACGTGATGCGCGACCTGGAACGGCAGAAAAACCTGCTCGACGGCCTGCGGGACAACCCCGACATCGCCCAGGACATGCTGGAGAAAATCATCGACCAGCTCAACCAGCGCTATGCCAGTTTGCACGCCCAGTCCGGCAAAACCGGGCAGACCCTGCTGGAAAGCGAACTGCTGTGCGCCCTGCGCAGCCGCCTGGATATTCCTGGCGGCACCAACGGTTTCGACCTGCCGGCGTATTTCCACTGGCAGCACCTGCCCACCGAGCAGCGCCAGGAGGATCTGCGCCGCTGGGGCCAGTGCCTGAAACCCCTGGCCGATTCCGTCTTCCTGCTGCTGGGCTTGCTGCGCGACACCGGCACACCGCAAAAAGTGGCGGCCACCCACGGGCACTTTCAGCAGGCCCTGCCCTCGGCCAAGGCCTACCAGTTGCTGCGCCTGCGCATCGACCCGGCCCTGGGCCTGGTGCCGGAGATCAGCGGCAACCGCCTGATCGTCTCGGTACGGCTGCAACATGCCGAGCTGCAGGGAAACCACTATAGCCTGGTGCCCAGCACCGATGACGCCCACTTCGAGCTGACGCTGTGCGCCTGACCCCGCACCACGTGCCCTGATTGACCATGCCTGCCGAAACCGCTCCCACCGTTGCCTGCCCGACCTGCGGCGGCCCTGCCCTGTTTGCTCCCGGCAACCGCTGGCGGCCTTTTTGCAGCGAACGCTGCAAGCGCATCGACCTGGGCGCCTGGGCCGCAGAAGAATTTCGCGTTGCCAGCCAAGAACCCGAGGAAGAAGGCTCCCCCGATGCTCAAGGCGCTTGACGCCTTGAGCCACCCCCGCTGAAGCTGCGCAGCAAGCGAAGCAGCCCCACAGCGCAGCGCATCCGTCAGAGCGCAGCCCCAATAACCGGCAAGCCGCCTCCCGTCTGACTCGCCGTGGCTGTCCGAGCGCAGCGCCCAAAGGGCGCGAAGCGAGTTCCACGGCGGGTATGCAAGCTGCGCAGCACGCTTTCTTTGCGTGCTTTCTTGCGCGGGCAAGAAAGGATGTCGCCTGCCGGGGCGAGTCCCGGCCAGCAGAATCCAAACCCCAAAGAACATTAAATAAATAGCTGCAACCGCTGATAAATAAACAATTTCAATATAAAAATACCTTGAAATTCAATAAATACAAGCGCAAAAAGCTCTCTTTTTCAATCATCCCTTCGGCTCAAAACGCCGCAGCCGCAGTGCATTGCTGACAACGAACACGCTGGACAGCGCCATCGCCCCCGCCGCGAACATGGGCGAGAGCAGCGTGCCATTGACCGGGTACAGCACCCCGGCGGCCAGCGGAATCAGCGCCACGTTGTAGGCAAAGGCCCAGAACAGGTTTTGCGCGATGTTGCCCATGGTGGCCTGCGACAGCGCAATCGCCTTGGGCACGCCGCCCAGGTCGCCGGACATGAGAACCACGTCGGCGGCCTCGATGGCGATGTCGGTGCCTGTGCCGATGGCCATGCCCACGTCGGCCTGCGCCAGCGCCGGGGCGTCGTTGATGCCGTCGCCCACGTAGGCCAGGGTGCCATGGCTTTTCTGCAGGCGCTGCACGGCATCGACCTTGCCGCCGGGCAGCACCTCGGCCACCACTTCGTCGATGCCAAGCTGCCGGGCGATGGCCTGGGCGGTGTGGCGGTTGTCGCCCGTCACCATCGCCACCTTCAGCCCCAGCCGGTGCAGCGCGGCGATGGCTGCCGGGGTGCTGGGCTTGATCGGGTCGGCCACGGCCAGCATGGCGGCCAGTTGGCCGTCGATGGCCGCGTAGAGCGGGGTTTTGCCTTCCTGGCCGAGCTGCTCGGCAGCGGCGGCAAAGGGGGCCACGTCCAGCCCCAGTTGCCGCATGAAGCGGTCGGCGCCGATCTCGATACGCTGGCCGCCCACCTGGGCGCGAACGCCCATGCCGGTGATGGCGTCGAACTGCGTGACCTCGGGCAGCGCCAGCCCTTCGCGCTCGGCGGCCTGGACGATGGCGCGGGCGATGGGGTGTTCGGACTGCCCTTCCACCGCCGCAATGGCGGCCAGCACCGGGGCACGGTCGAAACCGGGGGCCAGTGCCAGGTCGGTGAGTTCGGGCCGCCCCAGCGTCAGGGTGCCGGTTTTATCGACGGCGACGACGCGGGTGTTCTTCAGTTGTTGCAGCGCCTCTCCCTTGCGCAGCAGCACGCCCAGTTGCGCCGCGCGGCCCGTGCCGACCATGATCGAGGTGGGCGTGGCCAGCCCCATGGCGCAGGGGCAGGCGATGATGAGCACAGCCACGGCATTCACCACGGCGAAATTGAGCGCAGGCTGCGGCCCCCACAGCCACCAGGCGAGGAAGGTGAGCGCCGCCGCCGCCATCACCGCCGGGACGAACCACATCGTCACCTTGTCGACCAGCGCCTGGATGGGCAGCTTGGCGCCCTGCGCCTGCTCGACCATGCGGATGATCTGCGCCAGCAGCGTGTCGCCGCCGACCTTGGTGGCCTTGAAAACCAGGGCGCCGTTCTGGTTCACCGTGCCGCCGACCAGCTCGGCCCCGGCGTGTTTGGCGACGGGCACGGGCTCGCCACTGATCATGGATTCATCGACGAAGCTCTCGCCCTCCAGCACCGTGCCATCGACGGGGATGCGCTCGCCGGGACGCACCTGCACGCGGTCGCCTGCCGTGACTTGCACGATGTCCACCTCCTGCCATGCGCCATCGCCGCCCTGCACGCGGGCGGTCTTGGCCTGCAGTTGCACCAGGCGGCGGATGGCTTCGGAGGTCTGGCCCCTGGCCCGCGCTTCCAGAAAGCGGCCCAGCAGAATCAGCGCGACGATGACCGCCGCCGCCTCGAAATAGACGTGTACGGTGCCCGCAGGCAGCAGTCCCGGGGCGAAGGTGGCAACCACGGAATAGGCAAACGCCGCTGCCGTGCCCAGCGCCACCAGGGAGTTCATGTCCGGCGCACCGCGCAGCAGGGCGGGCACGCCCAGGCGGTAGAACTGCCGCCCCGGCCCCAGCAGCACGGCGCTGGTCAGGACACATTGCAGCAGCCAACTGTTCTGCATGCCGATGGTGGCATCGATCCACATGTGCAGCGGCGGGAACAGGTGAGCGCCCATTTCCAGAATGAACACGGGCAAGGCCAGCACCAGGGCCAGCCACAGGCTGTGTTGCAGGCGCTGGCGCTCTGCCGCCTGGCGTTCGGCCTGGGCATCGTGGGCCTGGGCGCTGGCTTCCTGGACGACGGGAACCGCTTCGTAGCCGGCCTTCATGACGGCGGCCACCAAGGCCTGCACGGGCGTGCCGGCAAGCATCTTGATCCGGGCGCGTTCGGTGGCCAGATTCACCGCCACGTCCTGCACGCCGGGCACCCGGCGCAGCGTGCGCTCCACCCGGCCCACGCAGGAGGCGCAGGTCATGCCCTGCACCTGCAGCTCGATGCTGGCTTGCGGCACGGCGTAGCCGGATTTTTCGATGGTGGCGATGGCGGCGGCCACGTCGGGCGCTCCGTCAAAGCGCAGGGTGGCGCTTTCGGTGGCCAGATTGACCTGGACGCTGGTGACGCCGGGCAGTTTCTTCAAGGCCCGCTCGACCCGCCCCACGCAGGAGGCGCAGGTCATGCCCTGCACGGGCAGGGTGACGGCAGCAAAGGGGCTGGCGGCGGCGTTCATGGCGTGATCTCCTTCAGTCATGGGCTGACTGTAAGGCTTGCCATCATGGCAAGGTCAAACGCTGCAGGCAGGCTCTCGGCGTCGGCTCTCGATCACGACGGCGCCACTGCGCACCCGCGCGAAGATCGTGAACAGACTCTCAACCGGGCTGCAACTGCACGGGCCGGCCCTGGCGGTCGAAGGGCAGGTAGGCATTGACCATGCCGCCACGGATGGAATCGACCATGCGGCGCAGCTGCGCATCGACCTGGGCATCGTCCGGCGCGGCGTTGAGCACCCCGCCCAGGGCGGCGACGAAGACCAGCGCCCATGGCCGGGGCAGCGGCGCTTCCAGCGCCTGCGATTCGGCCAGCAGGGCGGCGAAGGAGGCAATCTCCTGCGGCGTTTTGTCCACGCACAGCAGCGGCTCCAGCGTGCCGCCCTGGGCCTGGGCGAATTGCGCCTGCTGGCGGGCGCTGGGCTGCTCGGGCAGGCCCGCGCTGGCAAAGACCAGCAGCAGGCGCTGCGGCTCGGGCTGGGCGCGGGCGATGCGCAGCAGGTCGTCGAAGTGTTCGATGGTGGTATTCATGGCAGTGCGGGTGGGTGCGCGGTTTACACGGCGGGAATCTGGCCGTCGTGTTCGACATAAGGGGGATAGGGCGGGCAGGGCATGGTACCGCTGTGTTCGGCCAGGGAAGCGGCAATGAAGCCGCCGCTGGCCACGTCGAAGACGTAGACCTGCCCCTCCTCGATCACGTAGTGCCAGCCGTGCAGGGTCAGCTGCCCCTGCTGCACGCGCTGGCGCACCATGGGGTAGTCGAGCAGGCGTTCCAGTTGCAGGACGACGGCACGCTGCTCGGTGCGACGCAGCACTTCGGGGCAGGGCTGCATGGGCAGCACGGCCTGGCGGCCCAGGTCGAGCCAGCGGTGCAGGTTGACGGCCTCGTCCGGAACGCCCTGGTACAGCGCCTGCACGGCCCCGCAGTGGCTGTGCCCGCAGACGACGATGCGCTGCACGTTGAGCGTGAGGGTGGCGTACTCGATGGCCGCCGTGGTGCCATGGTGGCCGTGCGAGCCGTCGTAGGGCGGCACGAAAGCGCCGACGTTGCGCACCAGGAACAGCTCGCCCGGCCCCGCGCCCGTGAGCAGATACGGCAGCAGGCGCGAGTCGGAGCAGCCGATGAACAGCGTCGTCGGGTGCTGGCCCTCATCGACCAGCGCCTGGAACTGCGCCCGATACTGGGGAAAGGCGTTGTGGTGGAAGTGCTGGAGGCGCTCCAGCAGCTCGTCGTCGGGCATACGCGCCTGCTGCTTATTGCACCAGCGGGCTGCTGGCGGCGTCCAGGTCGATGCCGACCACGTCCGCCTCGCCCGCCAGCAGTTGCAGGTACTGGCGCAAGGCGTTCAGCCAGGTCTGGTGGCGCAGTTGCTGGGCCACGGCTTCACGCACCTGCTCGAAGGGTTTGGTTTCGGGTTTCTGCCGGGCGCAAACCTGCACCACGTGCAGGCCGAAGCGGCTGTGCACCAGGCGGGCCAGCACGCCGATTTCCTGCCCCTCGAACACGTCGCGGGCAAATTCCGGGGCGCAGTCCTCGCGGGTCAGCCAGCCCAGGTCGCCGCCTTCGGCGCCGCTGGGGCAGTTCGACCATTTGCGGGCAGCTTCGGCAAAGGCCGGGCCGCCCTCGTCGGCGCAGCGCAGCTCCAGCAGCAGCGCTTCGGCCCGCTGGCGCAGCAGGGTGACGTTCACCCTCGGCGTGACGGCAAACAGGATGTGGCGCAGATGGGCACGCTCGCCCCGCGCCCCGATGGTGGGGTGGGCGGCGTGGTAGCGGCGGCAGGCGTCTTCCGACGGTTCGGGCACCGTGAGCGCCTGCTCCAGCAACTGCTCGATGGCGGCGGTGGCGGCGGCGCTGGTAGCACCGTCCTGGGGCTGCGGGTCGTCCTGCGCCAGCAGGCCTTGCTGCTGGGCTTGCTGGCGCAGCAATTCGGTGCAGGCGCGTTGGCGCAGCAATTCAAAAGGCAATTGCTCGCCAGGCGCGTGCAGGGGCACGCCGTTGATTTTTGCCGGTTCTGCTGTGGCGATGGCTTCTGGCATGACAAATCCTTTATTGATAGCTTTTACCGCTGGTAAATAAACGGTTTTACATGGTTTTATATTTGAAGTTGTTTGTTTATCTGCGGGAGAAGCTACTTTTTCAGAGTGTTTGTTTGAAAATTCGGTCTTGCGGATTTCTGGTTCTGCTGGCCGGGACTCGCCCCGGCGGGCGACCTCCTTTCTTGCACGCGCAAGAAAGGAGGCAAAGAAAGCGTGCTGCGCAGCTTGCATACCCGCCGTGGAACTCGCTTCGCGCCTACGGCGCTCCGCTCGGGCAGCCACGGCGAGTCAGACGGGATGCGGCTTGCCGGTTATGGGGGCTGCGCTCTGACGGATGCGCGGTGAAGGGCGGGCTTCTTCGCTTGCTGCGCAGCTTCAGACGCCGGGGCGGTTGTGGCCTGCGGGGACGTTCAACCGCCTTGCCCGCACCAACTGGTAGGGCCGCACGATGTAGGCCAAGGTGCCGAAGCCGCTCCACACGTGCACCAGCCGGGTGAAGGGGAAGATCAAAAAGATCGTCATGCCCAACGCCATGTGCAGCTTGAACACCCAGCTCACCCCCGCCAGCAGCCCCACGGCGTTGCCCTGGAAGGTGACGATGGATTGCGCCCAGCCGGCCAGTTGCATCATGACCGAGCCATCCAGGTGCTGGCCCGACAGCGGAATCGTTGCCAGCCCCAGCGCCAGTTGCACCCACAGCAGCCACAGCAGGAGGATGTCGCTGGTCTTGCTGGTGGCGCGGATGCGTGCGTCCGTGAGGCGCCGGTGCAACAGCAGGCTGACACCGATG
>Ga0206117_101544_pt1 | contig 11202 bp, 8 predicted proteins | sample 3A5Ametagenome_FD_177997 | JGI IMG/M metagenome (GOLD analysis project Ga0206117, IMG submission 177997) | Enriched microbial communities from leaf-cutter ant dump, University of Wisconsin, Madison, United States - 3A5A | ecosystem: Environmental > Terrestrial > Nest > Insects nest > Nest dump... | reverse complement strand
TCGTCTTTGCCATCCTGATCATCGTCAACTTCGTGGTCATCACCAAGGGTTCGGGCCGCATCGCCGAAGTCGCCGCCCGCTTCACCCTCGACGCCATGCCCGGCAAGCAGATGGCCATCGACGCCGATCTGTCGTCGGGCCTGATCAAGGAAGACGAGGCCCGCAAGCGCCGCAAGGACCTGGAAGCGGAAAGCGCCTTCTTCGGCGCCATGGACGGTGCCTCGAAGTTCGTGCGCGGCGACGCCATCGCCGGCCTCCTGATCACCTTCATCAACGTCATCGGCGGCATCATCATCGGCACGATGCAGATGGGCATCACGCTTGCCGAAGCCGGCCATTCCTACACCGTGCTCACCGTCGGCGACGGCCTCGTCAGCCAGATCCCGGCGCTGATCGTTTCCACCGCCGCCGGCCTGCTGGTGTCCAAGGCGGGCGTCTCCGGCTCGGCCGACAAGGCGCTCAGCGGCCAGCTCACCGGCTATCCGGCGGCGCTGGGCATTTCCGGCGCCGTCATGGGCATGCTGGCGCTCCTGCCCGGCCTGCCCTTCCTGCCGTTTGCCACCCTCGGCGCCGGTGCCGGCGGCCTCGCCCTCTGGGCCAAGCGCCAGAACGCCAACCGCCAGATCGCCGCCGTCATGGCGCTGGCGGAAGCCGAGGCGCCGCCCCCGCCGCCAGCCGAGGAGCCGATCGCCACCGCCCTCAAGATGGACGATCTGCGCGTCGAACTCGGCTACGGCCTGCTGCCGCTGATCAACGACAACGGCAAGGGCGGCGAGAAGCTGTCCGACCAGATCAAGGCGCTGCGCCGGCAGATCGCCTCCGACCTCGGCTACATCATGCCGCCGGTGCGCCTCCTCGATAACGTGCAGCTCGGCGCCAACGAATACGTCATCAAGATCAAGGAAGTGGACGCCGGCAAGGGCACGCTGTTCCCCGGCCAGTACATGGTCATGGACCCGATGGGCGGCAAGGTGACCATCCCCGGCACCCAGACCACCGAGCCCACCTTCGGCCTGCCCGCCACCTGGGTGGACGGCCGCCTGCGCGAGGAAGCGGCGATCCGCGGCTACACCGTGGTCGACCCGGCCACCGTTCTCTCCACGCACCTCTCCGAAACGCTGAAGACCAACGTTTCCGAGCTTCTCTCCTATGCCGACGTCAAGAAGCTCTTGTCGGAAGTGCCGTCCGATCAGGCCAAGCTGATCGACGAGATCGTGCCGAGCCAGATCACCGTCTCCGGCATCCAGCGCATCCTGCAACTGCTCTTGGCCGAGCGGGTGTCGATCCGCGACCTCGGCACCATCCTGGAAGGCATCGCCGAGGGGCTGTCCATCTCGCACGCCACCCAGACCATCGCCGAGCACGTCCGCGCCCGCCTCGCCCGCCAGATCTGCGCCTCCAACATGGCGCCCGGCGGCTACCTGCCGCTGATCAGCCTGTCGCCGGCCTGGGAACAGTCCTTCATCGAGAGCATCGTCGGCGAAGGCGACGACCGCCGCCTCGCCATGGCGCCCAGCAAACTGCAAGAGTTTGTCGGCGCCGTCCGCGACCAGTTCGAGGAAGCCGCCAAGAAGGGCGAACTGCCGGTGCTGATGACCAGCCCGATGAACCGCCCCTTCGTCCGCTCCATCGTCGAGCGCTTCCGCGCCCACACCACGGTGATGAGCCAGGCCGAGGTCCACCCCAAGGTCCGTCTGAAGACGGTGGGGCAGATCTAGCATCCGCCCGAAAAGTTGCAGACTTTTCGGATAGGCGGATGGCGGGAGCCCAACTACGGTCGACCGTTCGATCTACATATCAATAACTTAGCCTATCCATCCACACCGGGCGTCGTTTGCTGCGGCAAACGACGCGCCGCCGTTGACACCATGGGTTTCGCTTGCTAGCCATACGTTATGTTATAACATAACAACTAGCGAGTTGCCGATGCCCCATCTCCCCGTGACCGTTCTGTCGGGCTTTCTCGGCTCCGGCAAGACGACGCTTCTCAACCACATCCTCAACAATCGCGCCGGCCGACGCGTCGCCGTCATCGTCAACGACATGAGCGAGGTGAACATCGACGCCGACCTGGTGCGCGAGGGCGGCGGCCTCTCCCGCGTCGACGAGAAGCTGGTGGAGCTGTCGAACGGCTGCATCTGCTGCACCCTGCGCGACGACCTGCTCGCCGAGGTCGCCCGCCTCGCCCGCGCCGGCCGCTTCGACTACCTGCTGATCGAAGCCACCGGCATCGCCGAGCCGCTGCCCATTGCCGCCACCTTCGATTTCCGCGACGAGGCAGGCTTCTCGCTCTCCGACGTCGCCCGCATCGACACCATGGTGACGGTGGTCGACGCCATCAACCTGACGGCCAACTTCGGCTCGCACGATCTCCTGGGCGATCGCGGTCAGACGGCCGGCGCCGACGACGAGCGCACGCTTGCCGACCTCCTGACCGACCAGATCGAATTCGCCGACGTTGTCATCCTCAACAAGGTCACCGATGCAGGGCCGGAGCGCCGCGACCTGGCCCGCAAGATCGTCAGGGCACTGAACGCCGACGCCAGGCTCGTCGAGGCGGACTTCTCCCGCGTGCCGCTCGAGGCCGTGCTCGACACCGGCCTGTTCGACCGCGACAAGGCGGAACGGCATCCGCTCTGGGCCAAGGAGCTCTACGGCTTCCGCGACCACGTGCCGGAAACCGAGGAATACGGCGTCGCCTCCTTCGTCTACCGCGCTCGGCGGCCGTTTCACCCCTGCGCCTTCAGCGCCTTCCTGCGCCAGAGCCTGCCCGGCGTCATTCGCGCCAAGGGGCACTTCTGGCTCGCCACCCGCCCCAACTGGTGCGGCGAACTGTCGATCGCCGGGGCGGTGTGCCGCACCGGGGCACTCGGCCGCTGGTGGGCCGCCGTCCCCAAGGCGCGCTGGCCCGACCATGCCGAATGGCGCGAGGTCATGCAGCGCAACTGGCACTCGCTGTGGGGCGACCGCCGGCAGGAGCTGGTGTTCATCGGCTCCGGCATGGACGAGGCGGCGATCCGTCGCGGCCTCGACGCCTGCCTCGTCGGCGACACCCTGAGCATGACCCGCTTCAACCCCGACCGCTACCGCCACCTGCCCGACCCGTTCCCGGCCTGGGGACTGGCGTCCTGACGCGTCCTCTTCGGCGCCTCCGCCGACACCCGACCGCACGCCGCCGCGCCGACGCGACTGCCGCCCGGCGGTCCGTCCGAAACAAAGGAAGCAATGAATGGCCGCCATACCCGTGACCGTACTGACCGGCTTTCTCGGTGCCGGCAAGACGACGCTGCTGAACCGGATTCTCAGCGAGCCACACGGCAAGCGCTATGCGGTGATCGTCAACGAGTTCGGCGAGGTCGGCATCGACAACGACTTGGTGATCGATGCCGACGAGGAAATCTTCGAGATGAACAACGGCTGCATCTGCTGCACCGTGCGCGGCGATCTCATCCGCATCATCGACGGCCTGATGAAGCGCAAGGGAAGCTTCGATGGCATCCTGATCGAGACCACCGGCCTCGCCGACCCCGCCCCCGTGGCGCAGACCTTCTTCGTCGACCCCGAGGTTCGCCGCCAGACGCGGCTCGACGCCGTCGTCACCCTGGTCGATGCCCGCCATTTCCTCGGCGAGCGCGGCAAGGCGCCGGAGATCGACGAGCAAGCCGGCTTCGCCGACATCCTGCTGATCAACAAGACGGACCTCGTCTCGCCAGCCGAACTCGGCGACCTCAGGCGGCAGCTTCGTGCCCTCAACCCGACGGCGGAGATCCTCGACAGCCAGCGCTGCGACATCGCCCTCGACCGCATCCTCGGCCGCGACGCCTTCAACCTCGACCGCATCCTGGAGGTGGAGCCCGACTTCCTCGATGGCGACCACGACCATGACCACGACACGGAGGTTTCCAGCCTGTCGCTCACGGCGACGGAACCGCTCGATCCTCCGCGTTTTCTCAACTGGATCAGCGACGTCGTCCAGAAGCTCGGCGGCGACATCCTGCGCATGAAGGGCATCCTCGCCTTCGTGGACGATCCCGATCGCTATGTCATCCAGAGCATTCACATGCTGATCGAGGGCGACCACGGGCGCGCATGGAAGCGCGGCGAACCCCGCCTGTCGCGGCTCGTCTTCATCGGCCGCAACCTGCCGAAGGACGTGTTGCGCGACGGCTTCGAACGCGTCGTCGTCAGGATCGGCGTCCATTGAGCTTCCGCAACCCTTTCGCGCCCCGCCGCCCCGGCGGCCCCTCCGATCGGGCAGCTCTGGTCAAGGGCTGGATCCGCGACTGCGCCGGTCTCGGCGACGACGTCACCGTCGCCGTCAGCGAGATCGCCTGTCGGCATGCCGCCTGCGGCGGCACGGAAACCCTGGCGATGATCGACGTCGCCGCCTCCGACCTCAGGGTCCTGCGCTTCGGCAAGGCCCTGGCCGAGATATCGGTCGAGGACATCCGCGCGGCGGTCGAGGCCGCCGAGGGCTGGCCGGCGGCGCGCGCATGACGCCTCGCGGGCGGAGGGTACCGGTCCGCGATGCCGCCGAGCCCGTGCCCGTCCGTATCGCCGGGTTAACGTAAACCGGACCTTAAGGCATCGGTTCTAAACTGACGGCATGAGACCATCTCGTATCGCGTCCGGTCTGATCTCTCTCGTGCTGTCCGCCGCACTGGCGGGCTGCGGCTTCTTCGAATCCGAAGAGCGCGAGCCTTGGCGCGCCCAGGCGGAAGCCGCCTGCTACGCCCGCAACATGGTCAAGCTGTCGCCGCTGATCCAGAAGGCCAATGCCATCGAGGGCAAGGGCATCTGCGGCATCGACCGCCCCTTGAAGGTCAAGGCGCTGGAAGACGGCACCATCAGCCTCGGTTCCCGCTCGCTGGTTCTCTCCTGCCCGATGACGGCGGCGCTCGAACGTTGGGTGGCAGAGGTCGTCATGCCGGCGGCGCTCGCCCGCTACGGCCTGCCGGTGGTCGAGATCAAGAACTTCGGCACCTATAACTGCCGGTCGCGCAACAACATCGCCGGCGCGCGCCTCTCCGAGCACGCCTTCGCCAACGCCTTCGACTTTGCCGGCATCGTGCTGTCCAACGGCTATACCGTCACCGTCAAGAAGGGTTGGTACGGCAACGCCACCGACCGCGCCTTCCTGCGCGAAGTGACGCGCGGCGCCTGCGGCACCTTCACCACTGTGCTCGGCCCGGGCGCCGACCGCTCGCACGACGATCACCTGCACCTCGACCTCGCCCGCCACAACAACGCCGGCACCTATCGCTACTGCAAGCCGCAGCCGCAGGTGCCACCGCGCGGCGCGCCGATGTTCACGCCCGACCCGAACATGCCAATGGCGAGCAACGTGCCGTCCCAGCCGGTCTGGCCCGCCGCGCCGCAGCCCGTGCCCGCAGCCCCCACCTATGCCGGCGGAAACCCCGCCTTCGACGCTCCGCTGCCGCCCGCCCCTATCGGCAACGGAGCCTATCCGGTCGCCCAGCAGCCCGCCTATCAGCAGCCCCAGCCGGTCTACCAGGAGCCGCAGCCCGTCTATGCCGACGCGCCGGCCGCCCAGCCGCCCGGCTGTCCGCCCGGCTACATCTGCACCCCCGTCGGCCAAGGCGCTTACGTGCCGCCGCCCACCGGCGCCGGCAACATCGGCTGGAGCATCGGCGCCCAGCCCGTCCAGGGCTACTCGCCGACCGACATCACCGGCTCGATCCCGGGACCTTACTCGGACGACTGAGGCAGCCCGGACTCGACGGCCTTGAAGGCCATCTCTGTACTGAAGGGATGGCCGCTCAATCGCCCCCGACGTAGCGATGCTCGGCCGGAATCTCCGCGGCTTCGATCGCCGCCAACTCGTCATCCGAGATGATCGGCAGCGGCGAGGCCCTCCTGCAACGCCTGCTTCATCCGATGGTAGGCTTCGGCCGAGACGATATACACGGCCGCCCCATCCTGCCCGATCACTTTGACAGGCTCGGAAAGCGCGCAATCGTGGTACCGCGCAAAATTCCTCTCCACTTCGGACGCGGCAACTGTGATGGACATCATGAGTCTCCATGCCCTTGAAGCATCGTAGTTCACCACGATACTGTTCCACGGCGGATGGAGAAGCATTATGGCATCCCGTGGAAAGCTGACAGTTCTGATCGATGCCAAGACCTTGCTGTCTCTACGCGAGATTGCGAGAGACGAAAGACGCGGGCTTGAGGCTCTCATCTGCGAAGCTTTGGAAGATCTGGTTGTCGCACGCCGGAACAAGAAACCGCGAGCCCATGTGATGGCCGCGTATCACTCCAGTCGGCGGCGGTTCGCTTCGCTTTACGAAAAGCTTGCCGACTGACCGAACGACGTGGCCGCGTTGTCTGACGCGGGTCCGACGCCAAGCCTTCGCCCTTCGTCTTAAGGGTTTTCCCGATCACATTTTGCTGACTCCAGTCGTCCGGGCTGGAAAAAATGTCTCTGAACCGCTACAAGACAGGCTCAGGCAGGCCGCAGCGTCTTGTTTGCGCGTCCCGGCATTCTCCGGGCCCTGCTTCCAGCAATTAGGTTTCGTCATGACCACCACGACCGGCTTGCCGGCTCGCCAGGGTCCCGGCTTTGCCGAGACCGTCGCCCTTATCGCCGCCCTGATGGGCCTCACCGCGCTCGCCATCGACACCATGCTGCCGGCGCTGCCGGCCATTGGCGATAGCTTCGGCCTGACCGAGGCCAACGAGCTGCAGCTCGTCGTCTTCGCCTACATGGTCGGCTTCGGCATCGCCCAGGTCGTCTATGGGCCGCTGTCCGACGTCTGGGGCCGCCGCCCGCTGGTGATCGCCGGCCTCGTCATCCTGATCGTCGGCGCCATCGTGTCGGCCTTCGCCACCGGCTTCACCGGCCTGTTGGTCGCCCGCGTCCTGCAAGGCGTCGGCGCCGCCGCCGCGCGTGTCATCGCCGTGTCCATCGTGCGCGACCGCTATGCCGGCCGCGAGATGGCGCGCGTCATGAGCTTCGCCATGATGGTGTTCATGGTGGTGCCGGTGCTGGCGCCCACATTCGGCGGGCTGATCCTGGCGCTAGCCGGCTGGCGGTCGATCTTCGCCGTCATGGCGGCCCTCTCCGTTGCTGTCGGCCTGTGGTTCTACGTCCGCATGCCCGAGACGCTGCATCCGGAGTTCCGCCGCCCGCTGTCGGTGCGGTCGATCGTCGATGCGGCGCGCATCTGCGTCACCAACCGCGAAGCCGTCGGCTATTCGCTGGCCATCGGGCTCATGTTCGCTATGCTGATGGGCTTCATCGGCTCGGCCGAACAGATTCTCGGCTCCGACGGCTACCGCCTCGGTGCGCTGTTCCCGGCCGCCTTCGCCGCGGTGGCGATCACCGGTGGCGTCTCCGCCTTCATCAACGGCCGTCTCGTGCGCACCTGGGGCATGCACCGCCTGTCGCACGGCAGCCACCTGATCCACGTCGGGCTGACGGCGGCCTTCTTTGCCGTCGCCTATCTCTGGAACGGCCTGCCGCCGCTCTGGCTGTTCATGGTGCTGATGGTGGCGATGCAGTTCTTCTTCTCCTTCGCCATCTCCAACTACAACGCGCTCGCCCTCGATCCCCTCGGCGAAGTGGCCGGCACCGCCTCCTCGCTGATCGGCGCCTTCACCACGCTGGTCGGCACCATCGGCGGCGCGCTGATCGGCCAGGCCTTCGACGGCACGGTGGTCCCGCTGGCGGCCGGCTTCTTCGCCCTCTCGGCGTCGACGCTCTTGATCGTCTACTGGACCGAACGCGGCCGGCTGCTCCAGCCGCACCATGGCAACGTCGTTCCGGCCGTTGCCGAGTGAGGATGACGGCGCGGGCCTCAGGGCCCCGCCGGTAGGCGACCATGATCCGGGGGGCGGCGGCTGCGAACTTGTAGTTCGTGTCCTCCGCTCCCCGAAATATTTCCAAAGATTGCGCCATCGAAGACGAACGACGCCTGAAAGCGCCGCATGCCGCCTTTTTCTTACCCATGGAAAGAAAAACCGAAGCACTCGGAGGAGGTTTTCCACCGATCCGGCGCACTATACGCGCCTTTCCCTATCGACCTTGGTCGCAAATCCTTAAAAAGGCGGCTCTGTTGTAGCGGGCGCTACTGAACTGGGCGAACCCCAGCGTTAAGCAGGCTTTAACACGGACCGGCACCACGCCATCCAGTTCGAGCCAGAGACATGACCAACGCTGCCTCCGACCCAACGCCGCCGCCCCCCATCGTGCCCTGGATGGAGTTCCAGAACCAGGACATGTGGGAAAAAGCCTTGCACCTCGGGCGCAAGGTGATCTGGAAGGGCAAGACCTGCATTCAGCGCCCCGGCGACGAGGTGACCAGCATCTTCCTGATCCGCGAGGGCACCATCAAGGTCTCCGCCACCAGCGCCGAAGGCGTGCAGCGCACGCTGTGGTTCATGGGCCCCGGCAGCATCCTCGGCGAAGCGGCACTGTTCGCCGGACAGAAGAACACCCACTACATCGACGCGGTCGAGGACTGCGTGGCCTATGAGTTCTCGCACGGCAACGTGGTCGAGAGGCTGCTCGTCGACCATCCCGATCTCGGCGAGGCGCTGCTGACCAACCTCGCCACCAAGAGCTACATCATGTCGACGCAGGTCGAGGAGAGCACCTTCCTCAGCGCCTACCGCCGGATCTGCCGCTTCTTCTACGGCCTCTGCCTGTCGCGCAACTCCCGGCAGATCTCGCTGTCGCACAGCGTGATCGCCGAATTGCTCGGCCTGCACCGCGTCACCGTGTCGAACGCCATTGGCGACCTCAAGCGGCGGGGGCTGCTGGAGGAGAGCGGCCACGACCTGGTGGTCGCCGACGTCGAGGCCATCGGCGCGATCATCAACTCCGACATCTGAAGGCCCGATCCGCGACGCGGCGGGCCGATGTGAAGCAAGCCTTTCCCCTGGACCGTCATGGCCCGGGCCGGGCACCTGCGTGCCCGAATTTCCGCAGACCACTGCCCATCAGCACACACAGGAGAACCAAGATGGACAAGACCTACGTTGCCGAACCCTACAAGATCAAGGTCGTCGAACCGATCGCCGTCACCACCCGGGCCGAGCGCGAGCGGTTCATGGCCGAGGCCGGCTACAACACCTTCCTGCTGCGCTCCGACCAGTGCTACATCGACCTTCTGACCGACAGCGGCACCTCGGCGATGAGCGACAACCAGTGGGCCGGCATGATGCTGGGCGACGAGGCCTACGCCGGCAGCCGCAACTTCATCCATCTGCAGGAAGTCGTCCGCGAGTATTACGGCTTCAAGCACGTCGTTCCGACCCACCAGGGCCGCGGCGCCGAGAACCTTCTGTCGTCGATCTGCATCAAGCCGGGCGACTATGTTCCGGGCAACATGTACTTCACCACGACGCGCGCCCACCAGGAGCGCAACGGCGCCAACTTCGTCGACATCATCATCGACGACGCCCACGACTCCCAGCGCGAACTGCCGTTCAAGGGCAACATCGACATCGGCAAGCTCAGCCGCCTGATCGACGAGGTCGGCGCCGACAAGATCCCCTATGTCTGCCTTGCCGTGACGGTCAACCTCGCCGGCGGCCAGCCGGTCAGCATGGCCAACATGCGCGCCGTCCACGAGCTGTGCTCGAAGAACGGCATCAAGGTGATGTTCGACGCCACCCGCTGCGTCGAGAACGCCTACTTCATCAAGACGCGCGAGAAGGAATACGCCGACGCGACGATCGCCGCGATCCTCAAGGAGATGATGAGCTACGCCGACGGCTGCACCATGAGCGGCAAGAAGGACTGCCTCGTCAACATCGGCGGCTTCCTTTGCATGAACGACGACGAGCTCTACCAGAAGGCCTGCGAGATGGTCGTTCTGTTCGAGGGCATGCCGAGCTACGGCGGCCTTGCCGGCCGTGACATGGAGGCCATGGCGCGCGGCATCGTCGAGTCGGTCGACTACAACTACATCCACCACCGCATCAGCCAGTGCGAGTACCTGGCCGAGAAGCTGAAGGAAGGCGGCGTGCCGGTCGTCCGGCCGACGGGCGGCCACGCGGTGTTCCTCGATGCCCGCGCCTTCCTGTCGCATATCCCGCAGGACCAGTTCCCGGCCCAGGCACTGGCCGCCGAGCTCTACATCGAGAGCGGCGTCCGGTCGATGGAACGCGGCATCGTCTCAGCCGGACGCGACAAGAAGACCGGCGAGAACTTCCATCCCAAGCTCGAGCTGGTGCGTCTCACCATTCCGCGGCGCGTCTACACCTACGCTCATCTCGACATCGTGGCCGAGGCGGCGAAGTCGCTCTACAAGCACCGCGAGACGATCAAGGGCCTCGACATGGTCTACGAGCCCAAGCTGCTGCGCTTCTTCACGGCGCGCTTCCAGCCCAAGGCCTGATCACGGCGCCCGGAAGGAGAAACCTCCTTCCGGGCCTTTTCTATCTGGATTCACGGATAGCCCGCACGACCACCGGCGGGCGAGAGAAGGATCCGCTTATCGACGACGACAAACAAAGGGCACCCGCCGCCCGAAGAGGACGAGCGGCGCGGTGTCATCGGGAGGAACCATGAACATATTCCGCACCAAGGACATCGACCTCTTGCATCGAGAGGTGGAGAACCACTCGCTGAAGCGGGCTCTCAGCGCCGTCGACATCGTCATGATGGGCATCGGCGTCATCATCGGCACCGGCATCTTCGTGCTGACCGGCGTGGCGGCGGCGAATTTCGCCGGCCCCGGCATCATGCTGTCGTTTGCCCTGTCTTCGCTCGCCTGCATCTTCATCTGCCTCGCCTATTCGGAACTGGCGTCGTCCATTCCGGCGGCGGGCAGCGCCTACACCTACACCTACGTCGCCGGTGGCGAGCTTCTGGCCTGGCTGGTCGGCTGGAACCTCATTCTCGAATACTCGGTCGGCGCCAGCGCCGTCGCCGGCGGCTGGTCGGCCTATTTCGTCGGCATCCTGAAATCGGCCGGCATCGAACTGCCGCAGGCCATCACCGCCGTTCCCTATGACGGCGGCATCGTCAACCTGCCGGCCGTGCTGATCGTGCTGTTCATCACCTTCGTGCTGGTGCGCGGCGTCAAGGAAAGCGCCACGGTCAACCGCTGGCTGGTGGCCGTCAAGCTCGGCGCCATCTTCCTGTTCCTGCTGCTGGCCGGGCCGAAGGTCGACGCCACCAACTGGACGCCGTTCCTGCCCTACGGCGTCGCCGGCATCTCGGCGGGCG
>Ga0206117_101542_pt1 | contig 11218 bp, 8 predicted proteins | sample 3A5Ametagenome_FD_177997 | JGI IMG/M metagenome (GOLD analysis project Ga0206117, IMG submission 177997) | Enriched microbial communities from leaf-cutter ant dump, University of Wisconsin, Madison, United States - 3A5A | ecosystem: Environmental > Terrestrial > Nest > Insects nest > Nest dump... | reverse complement strand
TCGCTGAGGACGCGCTTGGCGATGGTGAGGTCGGTGCCGAACCAGGCCCACAGCCCGTCGCCCAGCCCGTTCACCTCGCCGAAGCCCGAGCGCGCGGTCAGCGGGGTGGAGTTCAGGTAATCGACCAGGATGCGGCGGCGGGCCATCGTGGTGTCCTCGCCGTCGCTGTAGGCGCGGACGCTGGCCGAGGCCATCTGGCGCAGCTTCTCGACGCTGCCGACGGTCTGGCCGTCGGGCGAATGGCGGTACTTTTCGATCTGGGTCGCGAGGGTCGAGCCGCCGGGGGAGCGCTGGCCCGGCCGGATCATCTGGATCGGCAACATGGCGACGGCGGCGCCGAAGCGGTCCCATTCAACCGCCGGGTTGCGGCGCGGCTGGTCCTCGTCCAGAAGTTCGCGGTTCTCGATGAACAGCAGCGTGTCGGCGACCAGCTTCGGCACATCCTCGAAGCCGTCGAACACCCGTTCGGGGTAGCGCGCCGAATACATGACCGCGCCGTTGCGGTCGAGCAAGGTCAGCCCGGCCTGGGTCTTCTCGCGATAGATCGGAAAGCCGCCGCCGGCCATGAAGCGGTCGAGCGCCGGAGACAGAACCGCCTGGCGCTCGATTGCATAGACGTCACGGGTCAGCGCGTCGAGCTGGCCGGGTAGGGCGGTGTAGCCGAGCCGCTCGTTGTACGGCCCATGCTTGGGAAAGCGCGCCTGCGGGTTGGGGCCTTCCTGCACGCTGACGGTCATCGACTGGGCGACGCCGGAGAGCAGCCGGGCCTGGAGGCGGGAGGTCTCCATCTCCTGCCAGCCGGCATAGCCGGCGGCGGCGAGCGTGATGGTCAGCGTCGCCGCAATCGCGACCCGCCCGGTCCAGCGCCCGACCTGCATCCACCCCTTTGCCATCTCGGATGCGCACCCCCTGTCGCCCGACCCACACGGCCGGTGTCGGTCGGAACGATAGGCGAATTATGGTTAACGGGGGTTTAAGGGGGTGCCTCTCACCCCTCCAGCAGCGTCTTCGCGCGGGTTGCCAGCTCCGTCAGCGGAACCTCGACCTGCTCGCCCTTGACCAGATGCTTCAGGGTCGCGGTGCCGCGGGCCTGCTCGTCGGAACCCATCAGCAGCACGACGGGGATGCCGGCGCGGTCGGCATACTTCATCTGCTTGGCGATCTTGCCGCCGTCCAGCTGGATTTCGGTGTTGATGCCGGCGGCGCGCAGCTCGCTCGCCATGCGGAAATAATCGGCGGACAGGGCCGGGTCCATCTGCGTCACCAGCACCTGGGCGGTGGGGGTGGCGTCCTTGATGATGCCGGCCTCCATCAGCTGGTAGAACAGGCGGGTGGCGCCGATGGAGATGCCCACACCTGGCAGCTTCGACTTGGTGTAGTGGCTGGCGAGGTTCTCGTAGCGACCGCCGGAGCAGACCGAGCCGATGCCGGGATGGTCGTTCAGGAAGGTCTCGTAGACGGTGCCGGTGTAGTAATCGAGGCCGCGCGCGATGGCGAGGTTGATGCGCACCGTGCCCTCCGGCACCTGGAAGGCCCCGAGGCCCTCGATGACGGTGGTCAGCTCGCCGACACCTTCGCGGAAGAGGGCGGTCTCGATGTCGAGCGCGCCGAGGGCCGCCAGCGTCTCGGCGTTGGTGCCCTTCATGGCGATCAGCGACAGGATGGTGTCGGCGGCATGCTCGGTCACGCCGAGGCCCAGCAGGCTGGCGCGCACCTTGTCCTGGCCGATCTTGTCCAGCTTGTCGATCTCGCGCAGCACCAGCACGCGGGTGTCGGCGTCGGCGACGCCCAGGCCGTCGAGCAGTCCCAGCAGGATCTTGCGGTTGTTCACGTTGATGGTGAAGCCGCCGAAATTCAGCTCGGTGAAGACATGGTGGATCACCGCCGGAATCTCGGCGTCGTAATGGGCGGACAGGCTGTCCTTGCCGATCACGTCGATGTCGCACTGGTAGAATTCTCGGAAGCGCCCGCGCTGTGCCCGCTCGCCGCGGTAGACCCGCTGGATCTGGTAGCGGCGGAAGGGGAAGGCGAGGTCGCGCTCGTGCTCCGCCACATAGCGGGCGAGCGGCACCGTCAGGTCGAAGCGCAGCGCCAGTTCCGGCTTGTTGCCCTGCTGGATGGCGCCGGTGGACTGGACGAAATAGACCTGCTTCTCCGTCTCGCCGCCCGACTTGGTCAGCAGCGTGTCCACCGTCTCGAACACCGGGGTTTCGACGGGGACGAAGCCGAACCGCTCATAGCCGCGGCGGATGGTGTCCAGCATGCGCTGGAAAGCCACCTGCTGGCGCGGCAGCAGCTCCATCGTTCCGGGCGGGGTGCGGGGCGTGATCAGGCTCATCGGAGAAGGTCCGCGCTTGGATAGGAAAAGCGTGGGTTTTCTAGCCCCTTTCGACGGCTCCGTCACCTGCGCCCAAAATAGGTGGCGGAAAAATTTTCAGGCCCCACGAAAATTTTCGGGAAGGGTGTGGAATGAACGGCAGGGGTGGCGCGTTCATCTAAGCACGATCCCGCAGCGCGGATCGCTCACCGAAATGGAGAAACCAAATGTCCGGCACCGTCTTTGGGTCGCGTATCCGTTCGTCCGTTTCGACCTTTGCGTTTGCCGCCTTGATGGCGGCAGCTCCTGTGCTGAGCGCAGGTGCCGCAACGGTCGTCCCGGCCGCTCCGGCCGCGTCCACCCCCGCCGCGACGACCGACTCCACCACCCCGGCGCCGACCACCAAGGTCGAGCAGAAGGCGGTTACCAAGAGCGAGGCCACCAAGACCGAGGCCACCAAGACCGAAGCGGGCAAGACCGAGGCAAGCAAGACCAAGCATGAGCAGGTCGCGGCCACCCCGAAGGCCGAAGTGACCAAGACCCAGGCCGACGCCGTCGCCAAGGAACTGGGCGCCAAGCCGACCGACCAGCTTTCGGTCCAGCTCGGCAAGTATCACGAGCAGATGCTGGCCGCCCATGCACTGAAGGACAGCGCCGCCCGCGACAAAGCGGCGGCCGAGGCCCGGCAGCAGCTCGCCGGTATCGGCGGCAAGCCGGTGACCGCCGAACAGGCCGCGAAGATCGACAACATCCTTGGGGTGAAGACCTCGACCACCATCCAGTAACGCGTCTTCCACGGCCGCTCCCACCTGCCGCCCTATCAAAGGGGGCCGGCCGGCGGGTGGGGCTGCCTCTTCCGGGGACCGCCTCTGTTGAGTAGCGGCGGCGATGGCGATAGAACGTCGTCCAAGCTCACCGCCCCACGACACCAGCGCCGGGACCCGATCCATGCCCAACGACCGTCTTGTCATCCGCCGTCCCGACGACTGGCATGTCCACCTGCGCGACGGCGCCATGCTGAAGGCGGTCCTTCCCTTCACCGCCCGCCAGTTCGGCCGTGCCATCGTCATGCCGAACCTGAAGCCGCCGGTGGCGACGGCTGCCGATGCCGTGGCCTACCGCGAGCGGATCCTGGCTGCCCTGCCGGACGGAGTCGCCTTCACCCCGCTGATGACCGCCTACCTGACCGACGGCACCGACGCCGGCGATCTGGCACAGGGCTTCAAGGACGGGGTTTTCGCCGCCGCCAAGCTCTATCCCGCCAACGCCACCACCAACAGCGCCCATGGCGTCACCGACATCGCCCGCATCGCTCCGGTGCTGGAGCGCATGGCGGAGATCGGCATGCCGCTGCTGATCCATGGCGAGGTCACCGACCAGTTGGTCGACATCTTCGACCGCGAGGCGGTGTTCATCGACACCGTGCTGGCCCCGCTGCTGGAGCGTCATCCGACCCTGCGCGTCGTGCTGGAGCATGTGACGACGGCCGACGCCGTGCAATTCGTGCGGGCCCATGCCGCCAGCGGGCGGATCGGCGCCACCATCACCGCGCACCATCTGCTGATCAACCGCAGCCACATATTCCAGGGCGGCATCCGCCCGCATCTCTACTGCCTGCCGATCGCCAAGCGCGAAACCCACCGGGTGGCGCTGGTCGAGGCGGCGATCTCGGGCAAGGGACCGTTCTTCCTGGGCACCGACACCGCCCCGCATACCGTGACCGCCAAGGAGGCCGCCTGCGGCTGCGCCGGCTGCTTCACCGCCGCCAACGCTCTGGAACTCTACGCGGAAGCATTCGACGAGGCCGGGGCGCTCGACAGGCTGGAGGCCTTCGCCAGCCTGAACGGCCCGCGCTTCTACAACCTGCCGGTCAGCGAGGAGTGGGTGGCGCTGGAACGCCGTCCATCGGTCGCTCCCGACCTGATCCTGGTCAGCGAGGGCGACGCCGTGCTGCCCTTCCGCAGCGGCGAGACCCTGCACTGGAGTTTCGCCGGCGCGGTGTGACCGCCTCGGAAGCCGCGCCCGGCTGGACCGGGCGCGGAATTCCGCCTCAGAAAAGCGTGCCCTGCACCGGGACCACCCGCGGCTTGCGCGGCGCCGGCTTCTTTTCCGGCTTGGCCTCCGCCGGTGTTTGGGGTGCCGCCTCCGGCTTGGGGGGGCCGCCGTCGACGGTTGCCGCAACCTTGGCATCGTCGGCAAAGACGATGTTGACGGCCAGACCCGGCGTCGCCTGATCGGCGCGGGTGACCGGGCGGCCGTCGCGGTCCTCGACCAGGGCGAAGCCACGGGCCAGCACGCCCTTGTAGCTGTAGCTTTCCAGCAGTTGTCCGAGCGCGGCCAAAGACGCTGCCTTGTCGGCAACCCCCTTGGCATAGCTGCGGTCGAGGCGCGGCGTCAGGTCGGCGATGCGGCGTTCGCCGTCGGCCAGCTTCACCCGGGCCGGGGTCAGCGACAGCCGGCCGGCGACCCGGTCGAAGTGCCCGGCGGCGGTGGTCACCGCATGGCGCAGCGCTGAATCGAGGGCGCGACTTTCCGACGCCAGCCTCTGCTCCGCCTGCGCCAGCTTCTCGCGCGGATGGCGCAGCTTGGCGGCCAGCTCGCCGACGCGGGTGCGGCGGCGCTCCAGCAGCGCCGAGGCGGCAAGGTTCAGCCGCTCCGCCCGGTCGTCCAGCCGCTGGGCATGGCCTTCCAGCAGGGCGCGGGGATCGCCGAGGCCGCGGGCCAGCCCCTCAACCCGGTTGCGGCGGTCCTCCACCGCGCGGGACGCGCAGGCCAGCAGCCGGCGCTCGTCGTCGAGGATCTGGGCCAGCAGCTCGCCGCGCACCGGCACCGCCATCTCGGCGGCGGCGGTCGGGGTGGGCGCGCGCAGGTCCGACGCGAAGTCGATCAGCGTAGTGTCGGTCTCGTGGCCGACGGCGGAGATCAGCGGGATGGTGCTGCTTGCTGTGGCACGAACGACATTCTCCTCGTTGAAGGCCATCAGGTCTTCCAGCGAGCCGCCGCCGCGCGCGACAATGATGAGGTCGGGGCGCGGAACCGGACCGCCCGGCTGGATGCGGTTGAAGCCCTCGATGGCCGCCGTCACTTCGGCCGCCGCGCGCTCGCCCTGGACGGCAACCGGCCACAGCAGGACATGGCGGGGGAAGCGGTCGTTCAGCCGGTGCAGGATGTCGCGGATGACCGCACCGGTGGGCGAGGTGACGACGCCGATCACATCCGGCAGGAAGGGGATGCGCTTTTTGCGGGCGGGGTCGAACAGCCCCTCCGCCGCCAGACGGCGCTTGCGCTCCTCCAGCATCTTCAGGAGCGCGCCTTCGCCGGCCAGCTCCATCGACTCGACGATCAGCTGGTATTGCGAGCGGCCGGGATATGTGGTCATGCGCCCGGTGACGATGACCTCCAGCCCTTCCTCCGGCCGGACGGCCAGCTTCGCCATGGTGCCGCGCCAGCACACCGCCTCGATCACCGCGGTGTCGTCCTTCAGCCGCATGTAGCAGTGGCCGGAGCTGTGCTTTTTCGGCTGGCTGATTTCGCCGCGGACGCGGACGAAGCCGAATTCCTCCTCGATGCTGCGCTTCAGCCGGCGGGCGAGGTCGCCGACGGTGAATTCCGGAATGTTGGAGCCGGGGCGCGGTTCCGGGGCGATCAGGGGTGCGTTTTCGGACGTCATGGCGCTCTTGAGTTGGGGCGCCGCCATGATACAAGGCGCGCAGATCGCAACAAGGCGGAAGGAGCGCCCCCCATGAAAGTCCTCGTCGTCGGATCGGGCGGTCGTGAGCACGCGCTCTGCTGGGCCATTTCCAATTCGCCGCTGTGCGACGCGCTCTATTGCGCGCCGGGCAATGCCGGCATCGCCGACGTCGCCACGCTGGTTCCCATCGGGTCGGAGGATGTCGACGCGCTGGTGCGCTTCGTCCAGGACAACGCCATCGACTTCGTCGTCGTCGGTCCGGAAGGCCCGCTGGTGCTGGGTCTGGTGGACAAGCTGACCGCGCTGGGCGTCAAGGCTTTCGGGCCGAGTGCGGCGGCTGCGGAGCTTGAGGGATCCAAGGGCTTCATGAAGGACATCCTCGCGAAATACGGGGTGCCCACTGCCTTCTACGAGCGCTTCAGGGACCCCGAAGCCGCCAAGGCCTATGTCCGCAAGCATGGCGCCCCCATCGTGGTGAAGGCCGACGGTCTGGCCGCCGGCAAGGGAGTCACCGTCGCCCGCACCGAGCAGGAGGCGTTCGAGGCCATCGACGACGCGCTGGTCGGCGGACGCTTCGGCGCCGCCGGTGCCGAGGTGGTGGTCGAGGAGTTCCTGGACGGAGAGGAGGTCAGTTTCTTCGCGCTGTGCGACGGCGAGAACGCGCTGCCTCTGGCCTCGGCCCAGGACCACAAGGCGGTTGGCGATGGCGACACCGGCCCGAACACCGGCGGCATGGGTGCCTATTCCCCGGCCCCGGTGCTGACGGCCGACCTGCAGGAGCGCGTGATGCGCGAGATCATCCTGCCGACGGTCAAGGGCATGGCGGCGGAAGGCAAGCCCTTCAAGGGCGTGCTGTTCGCCGGCCTGATGATCATGCAGACGCCGGACGGCCCGGTGCCGAAGACGCTGGAATTCAACGTCCGCTTCGGCGACCCGGAATGCCAGACGCTGATGATGCGGCTGAAGTCCGACGCGCTGGCGGCCCTGGTGGCGGCGGCCGACGGGGTTCTAGACAGCATCGACCTGCGCTGGCACGACCGGACCGCGCTGTGCGTGGTGATGGCGGCCAACGGCTATCCCGGCGACTATGCCAAGAACACGGAAATCCGCGGGCTGGACGAGGCGGGTGCCGTCGATGGCGTGACCGTGTTCCATGCCGGCACCAGGCGGGCCGAGGACGGCCGGGTGCTATCGGTCGGCGGCCGGGTGCTGGGCGTGACCGCGCTGGCCCCGACGGTGGCGGAAGCGCAGACGGCGGCCTACAAGGCGGTTGACGCGCTGGACTGGCCGGGCGGCTTCTGTCGCCGCGACATCGGCTGGCGGGCGGTCGGGCGGTAAGCTCTGCTATCGGACAGGAAATCAGGGGGCGCAGCGATGCGCCCCCTTTTCTTTTCCCTCAGGGTCTTTTCCCTTTATGCCCGCAGCCGTTCCGACGTGGAGGCGATGTTCTGCGACACCACTTCGATGTCGCGGACCACGCGGGTGACGCTGTGGGCGATCTCTTTGGTCGCCGATTCCTGCTGTGACACGGCGGCGGCGATGGTGGTCGAGATCTGCTGAACGTCGGTGACGATCGAGCCGATGCGGCGGATGGCGTCGACCGCGTGCAGAGCCTCCTGCTGGACAGACGCGATCTGTGCCGCGATGTCGTCGGCCGCACTGCCACTCTGCTGGGCCAGCGACTTCACCTCGTTCGCCACCACGGCGAAGCCTCGGCCCGCCTCGCCGGCGCGGGCGGCCTCGATGGTGGCATTGAGCGCCAGCAGGTTGGTCTGCGAGGCGATGCTGTTGATCAGCTTGGTGATGGCGCCGATGCGCTCGGCCGAGGTGACCAGGGCCTCCACCGCGGCGTTGGTGCGGGTCGCCTCTTCCGATGCCTTCAGCGAGGCGCCCGACGCCTCATTGGCGCGGTTGCTGATGTCGGAGATCGAAGCCGACAGCTCCTCCGTCGCGGCGGCGACGGTCTGCGCGTTGGCGGTTGCACGGTCAGCGGCGGTGCCAACCTCACGGTCCAGCGACTCGGCGAGGGTGGCGACGCTGCGGCGGCGCTCCCCGTCCATCTCCGCCTGCCGCAGTTCGGCCTGCTTCTGCGCGTCGATGTCGATCAGCGACCCGCAGGCACGCAGCGCCAGGCCGTTGCCGTCACGGGCGACGCCGCCGATGGCGCGGAACCAGCGATAGCTGCCGTCCCTCAGCTTCAGCCGGTAATCGACGTCGTAGCCGGTGCGGCCGCTGCGGTCGTTCAGGCAGGCCATGAAGGCATCGAAGGTCGGCTTGGCGTCGTCCGGGTGCAGACGGTCGCCCCAGGATCCGACCTTGTCGGGGAAGCCAACCATATCGTCACGGTCGAAGCCGACGAGTCGGCGGAACTCCGGCGACCAGTGCCAGTGGCTCTGCGCATGCATCGGGTCGGCATTGTGGAAGACCGCGTCCCAAAGCCCGACGCCGGCATGACGGTCGAGCAGCTTGGCCCGCTCCAGCTCGTTGCGCTCGGCATTGATGTCGATCAGCGACCCGCAGGCGCGCAGCGCCAGGCCGCTGCTGTCGCGGGCGACGCCGCCGATGGCGCGGAACCAGCGATAGCTGCCGTCCTTCACCTTCAGCCGGTAATTCACGTCATAGCCGGTGCGGCCGCTGCGGTCGTTCAGGCAGGCCATGAAGGCATCGAAGGTCGGCTTGGCGTCGTCCGGGTGCAGCCGGTCTGCCCAGGAGCCGACCTTGTCGGGAAAGCCGGCCGTGTCGTCGTGGCCGAAGCCGACGAGTCGACGGAACTCCGGCGACCAGTGCCAACGGCTCTGTGCGTGCATCGGATCGCCATTGTGAATCACGGCGTCCCACAAACCGACACCCGCATGGCGTCCCAGCAGAGCCAACTCTTCGGCTGCCTGATTGTCCTGGGGCTTGCGGAACGACAACATTCTTTTTAACTCCCGATGGCTGACGGCGGTCTGCGCATCATGGGCATATATTCGCTAAACAAACACTTAACAGAGCATATCTTGTTTATACGTATTATATGCGCTGGTTGTTGCGGACTGAGGAATTTCGTCCGGATTTCTTGTGGGGTGAATTTGTTTGCATAGTTTGGGTGCCGAGAAATTCTGTTCCGATGTAGTTATAACAATAATGCGCGCAGCGAGAGCGAAACCCATCGGAGAAGGCTTACCGGCGCTCCCTGAAGAAGTCGCGCAGCAGCGCGCCGGCCCTGGTCTCGCCGATGCCGCTGTAGACCTCCGGCGCGTGATGGCAGGTCGGCTGGGTGAAGAAGCGCGGGCCGTGGTCGACGGCGCCGCCCTTGGGGTCGTAGGCGCCGTAATAGACCCGCCGGATGCGGGCGAAGCTGATCGCCGCGGCGCAGAGCGCGCAGGGCTCCAGCGTCACATACAGGTCGCAGCCGGGCAGGCGGGGCTGGCCGCGCTCCGCACAGGCGGCGCGGATCGCCAGCAGTTCGGCATGGGCGGACGGGTCGCACAGCTCCTCCGTCCGGTTGCCGGCGGTGGCGAGAACCGCGCCAGTTGCGGGATCGACGACGAGGGCGCCGACCGGCACCTCGCCGCGCGCGGCGGCGGCCTCGGCGGCGGCAAAGGCGAGATCCATATAGCGGGGAGACGGCATGGCCGGGCAGGGTGCCAACCGCCCGCCGAGCGCGTCAATCGGATTCCGGAGCTCAAGCGCTGGACCAGTGTTGCGGGCGGCGCCTCCAGGCCCTATGGTCCGGCCATGGACCGCTCCGATACTGTCAAGAAATCCGATTCCGCCACCGCCTCCGGTGCTGGCGGCGGTGAACGAATCGCCAAGCGACTGGCGCGCGCCGGCCTATGCTCGCGCCGCGACGCCGAACGCTGGATCGCCGAGGGCCGCGTCGCGGTCAACAGCCGCGTGCTGGACAGCCCCGCCTGCGTGGTGCGCCCCGGCGACATCGTGCAGGTCGACGGCAAGGTCATTCCGGAACCGGAGCCGGCCCGCCTGTGGCGCTATCACAAGCCGTCGGGTCTGGTCACCACCGCCCGTGACGAGAAGGGGCGCGAGACCGTCTTCGACCGTCTGCCGCCCGACCTTCCGCGCGTGGTCTCCATCGGTCGTCTCGACCTGACGACCGAAGGGCTTCTGCTACTGACCAACGACGGCGAGCTGGCCCGTTTCCTGGAACTGCCGGCCACCGGCTGGACCCGCCGCTACCGTGTGCGCGTCTTCGGCGAGGTGGACGAGAAGCAGCTGGCGGCGTTGGAGAAGGGCCCGACCATCGAAGGCGTGAAGTACGGCCCGATCGAGGCGGCGCTCGACCGCATCCAGGGCCGCAACGCCTGGCTGACCGTCAGCCTGAAGGAAGGCAAGAACCGCGAGATCCGCAAGGTGATGGAGTCGCTGGGGCTCCAGGTCAACCGGCTGATCCGCGTTGCCTATGGTCCGTTCCAGCTCGGGAAGCTGGAGGAGGGCGCCGTCGAGGAGGTGCCGAAGCGCGTCGTCCGCGAACAGATCGCCCCCTTCTTCGGCACGCCCGAAGGGGCGGAATCGACCGAGTCCGGCACCAAGCAGCGCGCCAAGGCCCGTGCCGAAGCGGCCGGGAAGTCCGGTCCGAAGGCAACACCCTCGAAAGGCGGGGCGGCGAACGCCGACGCCAAGGCGGCGCCGAAGCGCGCACCGCGGTCCGCCACCAAGCGGCACGAGGCGGAAGCCGCCCGCACCGAAGAGAGCAAGCCGGCGCGGCGTGGCGGCTCCAGCCGCGGTACCCTGTCGCTCGGCGGCGGTTCGGCGAAGCCGGGCCGTTCCGGCAAGCCGGAGGGTGGCCGGTCTGACGCCCCGCGGTCGGAGGGCGCGCGTTCCCGCGATGATAGGGCTCGTGACGACAGGCCGCGCGACGGTAAGGCTCCGGGCTTCAAGCCGGGCGGTTCCAAGCCGACCGGTCCGAAGGGGGCTGGCCCGAAGGGTGCAGGTCCGGCGCCGCGGGGCGGGCCGAAGGCTGGCGGCGGCGGCGAGCGGTCTGGCGGCGGCGGCGCGCGGTCTGGCGGCGGAGCTGGCGGACGGACGGAGCGCCCGCGTGCGGATCGTCGGCGGTAAGCACCGCGGCCGCAGTCTGGTGGCACCGGGCGGGCGCGATACCCGCCCCACCACCGACCGCACCCGGCAAGCCATTTTCAACATCCTGGCCCACGCCGACTGGGCGCCCGAGTTCGAGGGCGCCGCGGTCGTCGACGCCTTTTGCGGCACCG
>Ga0206117_101539_pt1 | contig 11246 bp, 18 predicted proteins | sample 3A5Ametagenome_FD_177997 | JGI IMG/M metagenome (GOLD analysis project Ga0206117, IMG submission 177997) | Enriched microbial communities from leaf-cutter ant dump, University of Wisconsin, Madison, United States - 3A5A | ecosystem: Environmental > Terrestrial > Nest > Insects nest > Nest dump... | reverse complement strand
GGACGTGACCGGCTCGATCGAGCTGCCGGCCGATAAGGAAATGGTCATGCCCGGCGACAACGTGTCGATCACCGTGAAGCTGATCGCTCCGATTGCTATGGAAGAAGGCCTGCGCTTTGCTATCCGCGAGGGTGGTCGCACTGTGGGTGCTGGCGTGGTTGCCAAGGTTATTGCTTGATTCTTAGCACAACTAGGAATTAACAATGTCCAAGCAAAAAATCCGTATCCGCCTGAAAGCCTTCGACTACAAGCTGATTGACCAATCTGCTGCCGAGATCGTGGAAACTGCCAAGCGCACTGGCGCCATCGTCAAGGGCCCGGTGCCGTTGCCGACACGCATGAAGCGTTTTGACATCCTGCGTTCGCCGCACGTGAACAAGACCAGCCGCGATCAGCTCGAGATTCGCACCCATCAGCGTTTGATGGACATCGTCGATCCGACCGATAAAACGGTGGATGCTCTGATGAAGCTCGACCTGCCTGCCGGCGTGGACGTCGAAATCAAACTGCAATAAGACGAAAGGCCCGCCAGTCTGGCGGGTATTCGTTAAATTTTTAACGCGGACTTGCTCGTTTGGGTGGTTCGCGTTAAAATTTTGTGCTTCGTGTTTTTTTGCGCGAAGTTTCATCAACCTTCTTTCGTGCGCTGGAATCTTTTTACCGGGCGCAACGCTGGGCCAATTGCAGTTGCAGCGGCGAAAGTATTGGAGTAAATAAATGAGTCTGAGCAACTCCCTAGGGTTGCTGGGCCGCAAGGTGGGCATGATGCGTCTGTTTACCGATGACGGGGAAGCGATTCCCGTCACGGTGGTCGATGTGTCGAACAACCGCGTGACCCAGGTCAAAACCCAAGAGAATGATGGCTATGTGGCCCTGCAGGTCACATTTGGCGCACGCAAAGCTTCGCGCGTCACTAAGCCTGAGGCCGGTCACCTTGCCAAGGCGGGTGTGGAAGCCGGTGAGGTTACCCGTGAATTTCACGTTACTGAGCAAACCGCTGCCAAGTACGCCGCAGGCGCTGCTTTGCCGGTGGCTGAATTGTTCGTCGTGGGTCAGAAAGTGGATGTACAGGGTACTTCCATCGGCAAGGGCTTTGCGGGCACGATCAAGCGCCACAACTTTGGCGCCCAGCGCAATTCGCACGGTAACAGCCGTTCGCACCGCGTGCCTGGTTCTATCGGTATGGCACAAGACCCCGGTCGTGTGTTCCCCGGTAAGCGTATGACCGGCCACATGGGCGATGTCACCGTGACCACCCAGAATCTGGATGTGGTGCGTATCGATGAAGCCCGTCAGTTGCTGCTGATCAAGGGTGCCGTTCCTGGTGCTAAAGGTGGTTTCGTTTCCGTGCGTCCTGCCATCAAGGCTAAAGTTAGCAAAGGAGCGAACTAATGCAGCTCGAACTCCTGAATGAACAGGGTCAAACCGCCGCGCAAATCGATGCGCCTGAGACTGTTTTCGGTCGTGCTTACAACGAAGACCTGATCCATCAACTGGTGACGGCTTACCGTGCCAACGGTCGTCAAGGCACCCGTGCCCAGAAAGACCGCCAACAGGTCAAGCACTCGACCAAGAAGCCCTTCAAGCAAAAAGGCACAGGTAACGCCCGTGCCGGTATGACCTCTTCCCCGCTGTGGCGTGGGGGCGGACGTATCTTCCCGAATCTGCCGGAAGAAAACTTCACGCAGAAAATCAACAAAAAGATGTACCGCGCTGGTATGGCTGCCATTTTCTCGCAGCTCGCCCGTGAAGGTCGTCTGGTAGTGGTTGAGTCCCTGAAGGTGGATTCGCCCAAGACCAAGGTGCTGGCCGACAAATTCAAGGCCATGAACCTGCAATCGGTGATGGTGATCGCTGAAGAAGTGGACGAGAACCTGTACCTGGCCTCGCGCAACCTGAAGAATGTCTTCGTGGTTGAGCCGCGCTATGCAGATCCCGTGTCGCTGATCCAATTCAAGAAAGTGCTCGTCACCAAGGGCGCAATCGACAAACTCCAGGAGATGTTCGCATGAATGCCCCCAAGTTTGACGAAGGTCGTCTGATGCAGGTGTTGGTCGCACCCATCGTGTCCGAAAAGGCCACCATGGTTGCCGAGAAGTCCAATGCCGTGACTTTTAAAGTGCTGCAAAACGCTACCAAGCACGAGATCAAAGCTGCTGTCGAGCTGCTGTTCAAGGTCGAAGTGAAGGGCGTGTCTGTAGTGAACACCAAAGGCAAGACCAAGCGTTTTGGCAAGACTGTGGGCCGTCGCGACAACGTGCGCAAGGCTTACGTGCTGCTGAAGGAAGGTCAAGAGCTGAACCTGTCCGGGGAGGCTGCGTAAACCATGGCTGTGATTCAAATCAAACCGACTTCGCCTGGCCGTCGTGGCATGGTGAAGGTCACGCGTGACCACCTGCACAAGGGTGACGCTTACGCCCCGCTGCTGGAGCCGCAATTCCAGAAGGCCGGTCGTAACAACAACGGTCACATAACCATCCGTCACAAGGGCGGTGGCCACAAGCACCACTACCGCGTGGTGGATTTCAAGCGCAACAAGGATGGCATCCCCGCCAAGGTGGAACGCATCGAGTACGACCCGAACCGCACGGCCCACATCGCTCTGGTGTGCTATGCCGACGGCGAACGTCGTTACATCATTGCTCCGCGCAACCTGGAAGTCGGTGCCACCATTGTCAGTGGTTCTGAAGCTCCAATTCGCGTGGGCAACACCCTGCCGATTCGCAATATCCCTGTTGGTTCGACCATTCACTGCATTGAACTGAAGATCGGTGCTGGTGCTCAGTTGGCCCGTTCTGCCGGTGCTTCGGCAACCTTGCTCGCTCGTGAAGGCGTGTACGCACAGGTACGTATGCGTTCCGGCGAAGTGCGTAAGATCCATATCGAGTGCCGCGCCACCATTGGCGAAGTTGCCAACGAAGAACATAGCCTGCGTCAACTGGGTAAAGCCGGTGTCAAGCGCTGGATGGGTATTCGTCCGACCGTTCGCGGTATGGTGATGAACCCGGTGGATCACCCGATGGGTGGTGGTGAAGGCCGCAGCAAGGGTGGCAAGCATCCTATGGATCCATGGGGCAACCTGACCAAGGGCTACCGCACCCGCAACAACAAGCGCACACAGAGCATGATTGTGTCGCGTCGTAAGAAGTAAGGGGTAGCCAATGACTCGCTCTATTAAAAAGGGTCCGTTTGTTGACCATCATCTGCTGGCCAAAGTGGAGAAGGCTGTTGCCGGCAAGGACAAGCGCCCGGTGAAGACTTGGTCGCGTCGCTCCATGGTCCTGCCCGAGTTCATCGGCCTGACGATTGCCGTGCATAACGGCAAGCAACACGTGCCGGTCTATATCACCGACCAGATGGTGGGTCACAAGTTGGGTGAATTTGCCCTGACGCGTACCTTCAAAGGTCACCCTGCCGACAAGAAGGCCAAGAAATAAGGAATGAACATGTCTGAAACACGTGCTGTTCTCCGTGGCGTGCGCTTGTCGGTAGACAAGGGCCGTCTGGTAGCCGATCTGATCCGCGGCAAGCAAGTGGATCAAGCACTGAACATCCTGACGTTCACGCAGAAAAAAGCTGCGGGCATCGTCAAGAAGGTGCTGGAGTCCGCCATTGCCAACGCCGAGCACAACGATGGTGCCGACATCGACGAACTGAAGGTGAAGACCATCTACGTCGAGCAAGGCACCACGCTCAAGCGTTTCACTGCCCGTGCCAAAGGCCGAGGCAACCGTATCAGCAAGCCTACTTGCCACATTTACGTGACAGTGGGTAACTAAAGGGCCAGAAAGACTATGGGACAGAAAATCCATCCTACCGGCTTTCGCCTCGCTGTAAGCCGCAACTGGGCTAGCCGCTGGTACGCCAGCAATCGCGACTTCGCCGGCATGCTGGCCGAAGACATCAAGGTGCGCGAGTACCTGAAGGCCAAGCTGAAGAATGCCGCCGTTTCGCGCGTGCTGATCGAGCGTCCGGCCAAGAACGCCCGTATCACCATTTTCTCGGCTCGTCCGGGTGTGGTGATTGGCAAGAAAGGCGAAGACATCGAGAACCTGAAGAAGGAACTCGCTACCCGTCTGGGCGTGCCTGTCGCTGTGAACATCGAAGAAGTGCGCAAGCCCGAGATCGATGCCAAGCTGATCGCCGATTCGATCTGTCAGCAGTTGGAAAAGCGCATTCAGTTCCGCCGTGCCATGAAGCGTGCCATGCAGAACGCGATGCGTCTGGGTGCTCTGGGCATCAAGATCATGTCGTCGGGCCGCCTGAACGGTATCGAAATCGCACGTACCGAGTGGTACCGTGAAGGCCGCGTGCCGCTGCACACCTTGCGTGCCGATATCGACTACGGCTTCTCGGAAGCCCAGACCACGTATGGTGCCATCGGCGTCAAGGTGTGGGTCTACAAGGGTGACACCCTTGGCCGTGGCGATCTGCCTGTCGTGGAAACCCCGCGCGAAGACGAACGCCGCCCCCGCCGCGATGGCCGCCGTGACGGCCGTCGTGATGGCGAGCGCCGTGGTGGTCGCCGTCCTGCCGGTACCAATGCCGCCCCTGCTGATGGCAGCGATAAGCCTGCCGTGGCAGTCGATTCCGTTAAGCGCGTGAACGCGCCCGCTACAGCAGCGGACGGCCAAGGAGAATAAACATGCTGCAACCTGCACGCCGTAAGTTCCGTAAGGAACATAAAGGCCGCAACACCGGTATTGCCACCCGTGGCAACGAAGTATCGTTTGGCGACTTCGGTCTGAAATCCACTGACCGTGGCCGTCTGACTGCCCGTCAGATTGAGGCTGCTCGTCGCGCGATTTCGCGTCACGTCAAGCGCGGTGGCCGTATCTGGATCCGCGTGTTCCCGGACAAGCCTATCTCTACCAAGCCCGCCGAAGTGCGTATGGGTAACGGTAAAGGCAACCCCGAGTACTACGTGGCCGAGATTCAGCCCGGTAAGGTCATCTATGAAATCATGGGTGTGCCTGAAGAGCTGGCCCGCGAAGCCTTCCGTCTGGCTGCTGCCAAGCTGCCGCTGCGTACTACTTTCGTGACTCGTCACATTGGCGCTTAAGGAGAATCAACATGACTAAAGCTGCTGAACTCCGCCAAAAAGACGAAGCTGCCTTGAAAGAGGAAGTGAAGTCCCTGCAAAAGGCTCACTTTGGCCTGCGTATGCAGAAAGCTACGCAACAGCTGGGCAACACATCCACGCTGAAGACTACGCGCCGCGATATCGCTCGTGCCAAAACCATTCTTGCCGAAAAGCAAGCCGCCAAGTAAGGAGCCGACATGACGGAAGCTAAACCATCCCTCAAGCGCACCTTGGTTGGCAAGGTAGTGAGCGACAAGCGCACCAAGACCGTGACGGTTCTGGTGGAACGCCGTGTGATGCACCCCATCTACGGCAAGATCATGATCAAGTCCAGCAAGTACCATGCTCACGATGAGAACAATGAGTACCAACTGGGCGATACCATCGAGATCACCGAAAGCCGTCCGCTGTCCAAGACCAAGAACTGGGTTGCGACCCGCTTGGTGCAGAAAGCTGCTCTGGTGTAAGCCAAAGTAGGCGAAGGCCTTAAGGTCTTAGGAAGCGACCCACAATGTGGGTCGCTTTTTTATTTTTTGAAAGGATGACGCCATGATTCAAATTGGTGATGCATTGCCCGCTTGCACGCTGGCGGAGTATGTCGAGGTGGAGGGTAATGGCTGCAGCATCGGCCCGAATCCTGTGGTTTTGCCCGATGCCCTCCAAGGCAAAACGATTGCCTTGTTTGCTGTGCCGGGAGCGTTTACTCCGACCTGCTCGGAGCAGCATTTACCTGGTTTTGTCGCCCAAGCCCAGGCTTTCAAAGACGCCGGGGTGGATGAAATCTGGTGCCTGGCCGTGAATGATCCATTCGTAATGGGGGCGTGGGGGCGTGCTCAGCAAGTTGCCGGCAAGGTGCGAATGATTGCGGATGGCGATGCCGTGTTTGCCAAGGCGACCGGCCTGACTTTGGATTTGGCCGGAAAGGGCTTGGGGCTGCGTTCTGTCCGTTATTCCATGCTGGTGCGTGACGGCAAGGTGCAGCAACTCAATGTTGAAGATGGGGCAGGCTTGAAGGTGAGTGATGCCGCTACGCTGCTCGCTCAAATGCGGTAACCGATGGGTAAAAAGTAGAGCTGCAAGCGCTTTCTGCATAAGCGTTTGCAGTCTTTTATATTAAAAAATATCGGTTTTCAGATAGTGCGCCCCTACCACTGGATTGTGGTAATAAGGCGGAATTTCTTCAAAGCCCAATTCGGCGTACAAGGCACGGGCGGCCTCCATGTCGTCCAGGGTATCGAGCAGGACACTGGCGTAGCCCGCCTGGCGGGCGGCATCCAGGATGGCTTCGGCCAAGTGTCGGCCCAGGCCAAAGCCACGAAAGGCTTTGCGCACGTACAGGCGCTTCATTTCGGCGGCGTTGGGATAGTCCGAGGTATCCAGCGGGCGCAAGGCGCAGCAACCGGCAGGGCTGCCATCGACCCAGGCCAGGAGCAAAGCGCCGCGTGGCGTGGCGTAGTCACCGGGCAGGGTGGCGACTTCCTCGTCAAAACCTTGAAAATCCAGGTCGATATCCAAGTCGGCGGCGTATTCTTGAAAAAGCTCGCCAGCAATAGCCATGTCCTGGGCATCTGTGGCCTGGCTCAATGCGATGGGGGAGTGTTCCTCTGTCAAAACGGGGCAGTAGAGTGGATTGGCAATGCGGGAAAGTGTAATGGCTTGCCCCTTTGCAGGGCAATCATCCCGGCGTTTACGCTTCGGCTAGGAGCTTTTCGATCAATTGGTGCAGCTCCTGGAAGTTGGGTGCGCCGACATAAGTCTTGACGATCTCCCCACGCTTGTTCACCAGATAGGTCGTTGGGGTGATTTTGATGTCGCCCCAGGCTTTGGCGGCGGCCCCAGTGTTGTCCAGGGCAACCTTGAAGGGCAGCTGGCGCGACTGGACGTAGTTCAGCACATATTGCGGCGGGTCATAGCTCATTGCGACCGCCAAGGTGTCATAGCCCTGATCCTTGTACTTGTTGTAGGTGGCCACGATATCGGGCATTTCTGCCACACAGGTCGTGCAACTGGTTGCCCAGAAGTTGACCAGCGTGACCTTGCCGTGAAGGCCTTGGGTGTTGGTGGTGCTGCCATCCAGCAAAACGAATTCCGAAGCAGGGGCGGCCTGTGCGGCAGAGCCCCAATATACGTAAGCGCCCAAACCGGCGACGGCGGCAAAGGCGATGCTGGCAATGAGGTGAGTGGTTTTCATAAGGGCAGATTTTGCCTGGGTTGCAATCTTGGGTAGCCTGTGAGGAAGTTGTATTGAGCCAGCAGATTCGGGAAAGTTCTCGCCTTGACGGCCTGTCAGGATGCCGTTTGGTGCTCAAGCTGCTGATAATGCCAACATGCGTACATTCTTTGCTTTTTCTCGAAGGGCCGCTGGTGCGGCGCTGCTGCTGGTATTGCTCGGGTGTGGGCAAGGACAGCCCCAGTTGCCGTGGCGCCAGGTGGAGGTGGCGGAGGCCAAGTTGTTGGTGAGTTTCCCGTGCGAACCACAGGTCGGCCGAACCCGGGTGGATTTTGGTATGGGCGCTGGCCCGGTCGAAGTCAGCATGATGGGGTGTGACGCGATTGATTCGACCTATGCCGTCTCGGACTGGGTGCTTGATGATGCCAGTCGGGCCGATGAAGCCTTGGCATTCTGGCAGGCGGCGGTGCTGAGCAAGCTCAAAGCCGTCGATGGCAAGAATAGCAAGAGCGGTGCGCCATTCGTGCCGCCGGGAGCCATGCCGCTGTCGCGCTCCATCCAGGCGACGGTGGAGGGCGAAGGCCCTTCCGGCTGGACGATTACCACGCATGGCGTGTGGTTCGCCCGCCAGGAAGGGGAGAAGGCACGCATCATCCATGCCGTGATTTATGCGCCCAAGCCCTATCATGAAATCGCACAGCAATTTTTCCAGGGGCTGGTACTGGAATAATTGGTGTCCCTCGCTGCGAGTTCCCAATGACAGATTCTTTCGAACCGGCCCATGTGGTCGTGATCGCCCACGCGCCGTTGGCCAGTGCTCTGCTGGCTTGTGCGGCCCATGTCTTTCCTGATGCCCCCGGATTTGTCCATGCCCTGGACATTCCGGCAGATGAAGCGCCAGAAGCCAGCGTGGCACGGGTGCAGGCGCTGCAAGCGGCTACGTCCATCCAGCGTTGCCTGGTGCTGACCGATATCTGGGGGGCCACACCGGGCAATGTGGCCCTGCGCTGGGCGCAAGCCCCGGGCTGGCCGGTGCTGGCGGGTGTCAATCTGCCCATGCTGCTGCGGTCCATCGCCTACCGCCATGAAATTGGGGCCCAATGGGTGCAGCGAGCCGTGGACGGTGCCCACAATGGCATCGTCACCTCGCTGGATGCGCAGCCCGCGCCATAACCGGATAACCAAGACCAAGCCATGTTGAGCACAGAAATCACCATTACCAATAAGTTGGGCCTGCATGCCCGTGCGTCGGCCAAGCTGACCAAGCTGGCCGGCAGTTTCGACTGCAATGTCTGGATGAGCAAGGGGGAGCGTCGTGTGAATGCGAAAAGCATCATGGGGGTGATGATGCTGGCTGCGGGCCTGGGCTCGCAAGTCGTGTTGGAAACGGATGGACCGCAGGAAGAGGCTGCCATGCAGGCGCTGGTTGCGCTGATCGAAGACAAGTTTGGCGAAGGCCAGTGACACCGGCGAGACGGCACCAGCAAGAGGAACGGGTATGAGCTTTTCCCTCCATGGCTTGGCGGTGGCACGTGGCATTGCGATTGGGCAGGCTGTCGTGGTGACCAGTAGCCGGGCAGAAGTTAGTCATTACTTTATTGAGCCATGCCAGGTTGAGAATGAACTGGCCCGGGCCCGGGCGGCTCGCGACGCCGTGGTGGCGGAATTGCAGCACTTGGCCCAGGATTTGCCCGGTGATGCCCCGGCTGAGCTGGGGGCGCTGCTCGATGTGCATCTCATGCTGCTGCAGGACGAGTTGCTGCTTGGCGGCGTGCGGCAATGGATTGTCGAACGCCTCTACAACGCCGAGTGGGCCTTGGTGACCCAGCTGGAGCAGGTGGCGCGGCAGTTCGACGAGATGGAGGACGAGTACCTGCGCGAGCGTAAGGCCGATTTGGAGCAGGTGGTCGATCGCGTGCTGCGTCATATGCATGGCCAGGTGCTGACAGCGCCCAGCCCTGCCGCAGTGCAGCAGAGCCTGCCCGGGCAGGCCGGCCCGGCGCCCTTGATCCTGGTGGCGCAAGACCTGTCGCCCGCAGACATGCTGCAATTCAAGCGCAGCGTTTTCGTTGGCTTCGTCACGGCGGTGGGGGGGAAAACCAGCCATACCGCCATCGTCGCCCGCAGCATGGATATTCCGGCCGTCGTCGGTGCCCGTGCGGCGCACCAGCTGATCCGGCAGGATGACTGGCTGATCGTCGATGGCGATGCCGGCATAGTGCTGGTCGATCCCTCTTCCGCCATGCTCGATGAATACCGCTTCCGCCAGCGTCAGATTGCCCTGGAGCGCGGGCGCCTGGAGCGGCTGCGCCATGCCCCGGCCATTACCCGCGATGGCGTGTCGGTCGAGCTGCTGGCCAATATCGAGCAACCGGGCGATGCGGCTTTGGCGCTGGAAGCCGGGGCGGCGGGCATCGGCTTGTTCCGCAGCGAATTTCTGTTCATGGGGCGGGCCGGCCAGTTGCCGGATGAGGAGGAGCAGTATCAGGCCTACCGGCAGGCGGTGGACGGAATGCAGGGGCTGCCCCTGACCATCCGCACGATTGACATCGGCGCCGACAAACCCCTGGAAAAGCATGGACGCGATGTTTTCCTGAACCCGGCACTGGGCCTGCGGGCCATTCGCTGGAGCCTGGCCGAGCCAGCCATGTTTCGCACCCAGCTGCGGGCCGTGCTGAGGGCGGCGGCGCATGGCCCGGTGCGGCTGATGTTTCCCATGCTGGCGCACCGCCAGGAAGTGACGCAAACCCTGGCCCTGGTTGCCCAAGCCCGCCAGGAGCTGCAGGAGCGTGCCGTCCCGTATGGCCCGGTGCAATTGGGCGCGATGATCGAAATACCGGCCGCGGCCATCATGGTGGATTACTTCCTGCGCCATTTCGACTTTCTATCGATCGGCACCAACGACCTGATCCAGTACGCCCTGGCCATCGATCGGGCCGACGAGGCGGTCGCCCACCTCTACGACCCCCTGCATCCGGCGGTGCTGCAACTGGTCGCCAAGGTCATTGCGGCGGGGCAGGCGGTGGGCAAATCCGTCTGTGTGTGCGGGGAAATGGCCGGGGATGCAGACATGACCCGGCTGCTGCTCGGGCTTGGGCTGCGCAGCTTCTCCATGCATCCGGCGCAGCTCCTGACCGTCAAGCAGGAGGTTCTGCGGGCCGACACCCGCAAGCTGGCGCCCTGGGCTGCACAGGTCGTCAGTGCGGACGATCCGGCGGCGACGATGGTGCAGATCCCCTGAAAAGTGAGCTTCTTGCGCTTTATTCATAAGAGATTCAGATATTTTTCACTCTGAAATACTTATGAATAAAGCGAAAGCAGCTACTAATTCAATAAACGTTCCAGCTCCTGTGCCAGCCGTGGCGCCACTTCCGCCCAGGTCGTGTCGATTCCGCAGCCACGCATATCCACCGTGGCCAGGTCCAGATAGCCACAGGGGTGGATGCGGTAAAACGGCTCCAGATCCATCGCCACGTTCAATGCCACCCCGTGGTAGCTGCAATGGCGGCTGACCTTGATGCCCAGTGCCGCAATCTTGCCCAGGCCGGTAAAGTCCGGCTGCGGCGCGGCGCTGCCCGGCACTCGCCGCTGCGGGCGCTGGGGCAGCAGGGCGTGGCTGAACGGGTCATCCAGGCGCACGTAAATCCCGGGCGCCCCGGCCACGCGGTGCCCGGTAATGCCAAAGTGCCACAGGGTGCGGATGATCGCCTCCTCCAGCCGATGCACGTATTCCTTGACGAAGTAGCCCCGGCGCTGGAAGTCCAGCAGCGGGTAGGCCACCACCTGGCCTGGGCCGTGGTAGGTCACCTGCCCGCCCCGGTTGGTGGCGACAATGGGAATCGTCCCCGGCTGCAGCACATGCTCGGCCTTGCCTGCCAGCCCCTGGGTAAAGGTCGGCGAGTGCTCACACAGCCACAGGGCGTCCGGCGTCTGCGGGGTGCGAGTGGTGGTGAAATCCTGCATTGCCGCCACGGTGCAGGCGTAATCCACCGG
>Ga0206117_101537_pt1 | contig 11252 bp, 7 predicted proteins | sample 3A5Ametagenome_FD_177997 | JGI IMG/M metagenome (GOLD analysis project Ga0206117, IMG submission 177997) | Enriched microbial communities from leaf-cutter ant dump, University of Wisconsin, Madison, United States - 3A5A | ecosystem: Environmental > Terrestrial > Nest > Insects nest > Nest dump... | reverse complement strand
GCAAGCCGCATCGCCAGCGGTGCCATCGCCGGTGCGGCCATCGGGGCGACTGCCGGCTTCTGGATCGGCGGGCTGGTGGCCGGCGGCATCGGTGCCGTGGCGGGTACGCTGATTGGCTATGCCGCCCGCATGCGCATGGCCTCAGCCTTCGGCCGCGACCGCCCTGCCGCCTTGCTGGAAGACGCGGTGGCGCTGGTCGCGGCCCTGCTGATCGTTGCCGCCGTGTAGGGGCGGGGCTACCCCTCAACGCCCTCCAGCCGGTCTGGCAGCCCCGCCACCAGACCGCCGTAACCGCTGCGGATGCGGGACTCCAGCATGGCGGTCTCCGGCAGCAGGCGGATCACGAAAAAGCGGGCCAGCCCGATGCGCGCGTCGAGGAAGGCCGGGTCGAATCCCTCCGGCCGCCGGGCCGCAGCCCCGGCGGTCAGTGCCCACATCCAGCCATAGGCAACCAGCGCTGTCAGCCGCAGCAAATCGGTCGCCCCCGCCGCCCCGTCGCGCGGTTCGCGATCCTCCTGCCGCAGCCAGCCGTCGAGACCGTGCAGACGGCCGGCCGCGATGCGGAGAGGGGCGGCCAGATCCGCGGTCGAGGGAGCGTCGGCCAGAGCCTGCGACGCATTCTCTACCGCAACCAGCATCCGCGCCAGCGGCCGGCCGTCATGCAGGCCCAGCTTGCGCTGCACGAGGTCGAGCGCCTGGACGCCGTTGGTGCCCTCGTAGATCTGCGTCGCCCGCACGTCGCGGACCAGCTGCTCGACGCCATTGTCGCGGACATAGCCGTGGCCGCCCATCACCTGCTGGGCCAGCACTGCCGCCTCGAAACCGAAGTCGGTGCCGGCGGCCTTCACCACCGGGGTCAGCAGCGCCGCCCAATCCTCCGCCTCCTCCGCCAGCGATGGATCCTTGGCGGCGCGGTCGAGCCACAGAGCCACCCATCCGGCAAGCGCGCGCCCGGCATCCGTCAGCACGCGGGCGGTCAGCACCATCCGCCGCACATCGGGATGATGCAGGATCGGATCCCCCACTTCACCGCTGCCGCCGGGCGCCCTGCCCTGCACACGGTCGCGAGCATAGGAGAGCGCCGCCTGTGCCGCGCGTTCCCCCACCCCGATGCCCTGGACGCCGACGAACAACCGTTCATGATTCATCATCGTGAACATGGCGGCGAGCCCACGATGCGGCTCCCCCACCATCCAGCCGATGGCCCCCTCGTAAGACACCACGCAGGTCGGCGAGGCATGCAGTCCCATCTTGCGCTCCACCGACAACACCGACCAGCCGTTGCGAGCGCCGCCCGGCAAACACTTCGGCACAACGAACAGGCTGATGCCGCGGGTGCCCTGCGGCGCATCGGGCAGGCGGGCCAGCACCAGATGCACGAGGTTGTCGGTCAGGTCATGGTCGGCCGACGAGATGAACATCTTCTGCCCGGCCAGCCGGAAGGTGCCGTCGCCCACCGGCTCCGCCCGCGTGCGCAGCAGCCCGAGGTCGGTCCCCGCCTGCGGCTCGGTCAGCGCCATGGCCCCGGTCCAGTCGCCGGCCAGCATAGGCGGCAGGCAGCGGGATTTCACCACCGCGTCGCCATGGGCGGCGAGCGCCCGGATGGCACCCTGGGTCAGGCCAGGGGTGATGCTGAAGGAGAGGTTCGCCGCGCACACCATCTCCGTCACCAGCGTGTCGAGCAGCGCCGGCATCCCCTGCCCGCCATAGGCCGGATCGCCGGACAGCCCGTTCCAGCCGCCGTCGCGCCAATGCCGCCATGCCTCACGGAACCCTGCCGGCATGCGCACGCCGCCCTCCGCCACCCGTGCGCCTTCCTCGTCGCCCGACCGGTCGAGCGGCAGCAACACCTCGACCGCCAGCCGGCCCGCCTCGGCCAGCACGGCATCGAACAGGTCGGGCGTCGCCTCCTCCCACCCGGCGGCGGCGAGCGCCTCGGGAGCCCGCAGCACCTCGTTGACGAGGAAGCGGACGGAGCGCAGGGGCGGTTCATACATGCTCATGCTGCCGCACTCACGCCGTGGTCTCGCTGTAGGCCCGGCGAAGCTCCCGCTTCAGCAGCTTGCCGGCGGTGTTGCGCGGCAGGCTGTCGACGAAGTGCACCTGCTTGGGCAGCTTGAAGGGCGCCAGATGACCGCGGCAATGGGCTATCAGACCCTCGGCATCGACGCTCCGGCCGGTGCGCAGCACGACGAAGGCAGTCACTGCTTCGATCCATTTCGGGTCGGGCAGCGCCACCACCGCGACCTCGGCGACGGCGGGATGGGTGTAGATCGCCTCCTCAACCTCGCGGCTGGCGACCACCACGCCGCCGGTGTTGATGACGTCCTTGATGCGGTCGACGATGTAGAGATAGCCGGCCTCGTCCAGATAGCCGACGTCGCCGGAATGGAACCAGCCGCCCTGGAAGGCCTCTTCCGTCTCGCGCTCCTTGTCCCAATAGCCGACCATCAGCTGCGGGGAGCGGTGGACAATCTCGCCATGGCCGCCCGGTGCCAGATCGTTCATCTCCAGATCGACGACCCGCGTCTCGACATTCAGCACCGGCCGGCCGGCGGAGGCAGGACGCTCCTCGTGCTCTTCCGGGGCCAGCACGGTGGCGAGGGGACCGATCTCGCTCTGACCATAGCAGTTGAAAGGCTTGGCGTTTGGCAGACGCTGGCGAAGCTCCTGCAGCACCGGGACCGGCATGATCGAGGCGCCGTAGTAGAGCTTTTCCAGAGATCCCAAATCGTGCGCGTCGAAATCCGGATGACGCAGCAGCCCGACCCACACCGTGGGCGGTGCGAAGAAGGAGGTGATGCGGTGCGCCTCGATCAATTCCAGGCATTGCCCCAGGGCCGGAGCCTGGATCAGCAGCGTGGTGGCGCCGACCATCAACTGCGGCATCAGGAAGACATGCATCTGCGCCGAATGATAAAGCGGCAGGGCGGCCAACGCCTGGTCGCTCTCGACGAAGCGGCAGTCATGGATGGCGCTCTCATACTCCGCCAGCAGGCCGCCGTGGGTCATCATCGCTCCCTTCGGCGCCGCGGTGGTGCCGGAGGTGTAGAGAAGCTGGACCACCGTGTCGGCATCCACGGCGACATCGATGTCCGCCGAGGCGTTCCGATCCTGCGCGATGGCCAGCACATCCAGATCGCCGGTACCAGCCGCAAGGGTCCCGACCCACTCCATCAGCCCCGCGTTCCCGCCATCGTCCAGGGTGCCGGCCAGATCGGCGTCGTGCAGCACCATCCGCGCCCCCGACTGCGTCAGGATGTAGGACAGCTCTTCTCCGGTCAGGGCGTAGTTGACCGGCACATGGATGAAGCCGCCGACCGCGCAGCCAAGCCAAGCCACGACATAGGCGTCGGAATTGCGTCCGAAGGCCGCCACCCGGTCGCCCTTCCGCAGACCCATATCGTGTAGCCGCCGGGCCACCCGCTTCGCGGCCACATGCAGGCCGGCGAAGCTCCAGTCCCGGCCGTCATAGCGCAAGGCGGTGCGGTCGCCATAGCGCCGCGCCGCACGTGCCAGAGCCCCACCGATGCTGGTGCCGCGCGCTGCGGCGATGGCGTCCTTGGCAATGTCCATTGGCATGCTTGTCCTCCCGGTTCTGAAAGGTTCTGGCGCCGTCGCCGCACGTCCCGGTCACGGGGTGGGCCGGCCTTCTCTTTACTGCTTGGAACCTAAGTTACTTGAAAGTAGGATTGCTAACAAGTTTGCTGCGCAAGCTGACTGTATGCCGGCCTGGACAATGGCGCAGCCAAATGGGAAAGCGACAGGCCGGAAGAATGACCGAAGGGAGCCAACGCCGCATGTCGGACTCGCCATGGAAGACCGCCGCCGATCGCCGCAGCGAACGGGAGGGAAAGCGGATCGCCGTGCTGCGGACCGCGGCGCAAGCCTTCAATGAGCTTGGCTATCACGCCACCTCGCTGGACGACATCGCCCGGCGGCTGCACGTGACCAAGCCGACGATCTACTATTATGTGAAGAACAAGGAGGAGATCCTGTTCGAGTGCGTGCGGATCGGGCTGGAGATGCTCGACAGCGCTTCGAACGAGGTGATCGGCCATGGCGGCAGCGCCTATGACGAACTGGTGGCGGTGATGACCACCTATGTCGGCATCGTCACCATGGATTTCGGCATGTGCGTGATCCGGGTCGGCGAGGAACCTTTGACCGAGGACAGCCGCCGTACCCTGCGCGGTCTGAAGCGTCGCATCGACCTGAAATTCCGCACCCTGATCGAACGAGGCATCGCCGAGGGCAGCATCGTCCCCTGCGATCCGAAGATTGCCGCCTTCACTCTGTCGGGGGCGCTCAGTTGGGTCGCCCGCTGGTACCGCCCGGACGGCGAGTTGGACCCGGCGGAGATCTCGCGCCAGTCCATCGCGTTGCTGCTGAATGGCCTGCGTCCGCGTCTCGATATGGGATGAATCTGCGGTCAAGCCCCGGTCGACCATATGCCCAAAGTGCGGCGGCCGACTTGCCGTCCGCGTTGTATGATCGGCCACTGCTCTCCTTCTTATACATATGTGGGTATGATGAAAATGGGGTGGTGAGTTGCCATCGAAGGGCAATCCGAAAGAGCATTCCTGGCGTAGAACGATCCATGCGAGGCCCCGGAACTGAGGATCGTCCAGAAGATGACCGTCGAACTGACAGATGTGCAGGCGAAGAGACTTTCCACCTTCTCGATCACCCACGACGATCTGAACCGCCTCAGGAGCAACCGCGAGTTTGCGGAGCAGCGTCTTCCCAATCTTTTGACCGAGTGGCACCGGTATTTCGATGCATGGCCTGAAATTCAGGCGGCGCTGCAACGCCCCGACGTGCATGCCGCCCGGCTGGATCATTGGACACGGGCCGTATCCGGTCGGATCGATGCCGGCTTTGCCGAATCGGCCAAGCGACTTGCGACCCTGTTCTACAAGAACGGCGTCCCGGCCTATGCGGTGTCGATCTGCCATTACATCGTCAGTTCCAACCTCGCCCGGGAACTCGGGCTCACCGGTGCGGACGAGGGGCTGAGGGCCGGCCTGTTCGGCGCCGCGGCCCGCCGCAACCGGACGGCACAGCTGGAGACGCTGAACAAGATCGCATGGTTCGACATCGAACTGCTGCTGGAGACCTATCAGGTGGCTGAAGAGGAGAGCAAGCGCGCCACCCTCGACCAGCTCGCCGGCAATTTCGAAGACAGCGTGAAGAGCATCGTGGAGGGCACGGTCGCCGCCTCCAACCAGATGCAGGCCCATGCCCAGCGCATGTCGCAGATCGCCACCAGCACGAGCCGCCGCTCCGCCGATGTGGCGACTGAGACGGAATTCGCCTCGTCCAGCATGCAGACGGTGGCCGCGGCGACCGAGCAGCTCGCCAGTTCCATCTCCGACATCAGCCGCCACGTCAACGAATCCTCCCGCATCTCCACCTCAGCGGTCGATGAGGCGGAACGGACAAAGGGAACCGTCAGCGGTCTGGTGGAAGCGGCGCGGCGCATCGGCGACGTCGTCAACCTGATCAACAGCATCGCCAGCCAAACCAACCTGCTGGCGCTGAACGCCACGATCGAAGCGGCACGGGCAGGGGAAGCAGGCAAGGGCTTCGCCGTCGTCGCCAGCGAGGTGAAAAGTCTCGCCAACCAGACCGCCAAGGCGACGGAGGACATCTCCAGCCAGATTGCCGGCATGCAGAACGCCGCGGCCCAGGCTGCCGACGCAATCCATGGAGTGGGGCGCACCATCACCCACATCAACGAGATCGTCACCACCGTCGCCGCGACGGTGGAGCAGCAGACCGCAGCCACGCAGGAGATCACCCGGAATGTGCAGGAGGTCGCGGTCGGCGCCCGCCGTGTCACCGACTCAATCGGGGAGGTGACGCATTCCTCGTCGGAAACCGGCGGCATCGCCCAGGAAGTGCTGGCTGCGGCGGGATTGCTGCATCGGCAGGCGGACGATCTCAACCAGGGTGTCGACGAATTCCTGACCAGGATCCGCGCGGCCCGCTGATCCATCGATCCGCCGCGCATGGCTGCCGCGCCCCTTCGCCTGCTGGACGGACGGGGGCGGCGGCGGGCAGCATGGGAAGGGTCGCAAATCATTCGTACAGGTATGGATTCGTGGTCAGCACAAGGGATGGTGGCGGGAGCGGCGTCAAATTTGGATTCCGCCTGCGGACGGTCGCGCAATGGGCGGGACTGCTCGCACTGTCCGCGGCGGCGACGCTGGGTCTCGATGCGGTCGGGCTGCCGGCGGCTTGGCTGATCGGGCCGATGATCGGGGCCATCGCGTTGGGCGTCGGCGGCGCCACCATCCGCGTTCCTCCCTCGGGATTCACCATGGCGCAGGCGATCATCGGCTGCCTCGTCGCCCATGCCGTCACCTCGTCGATCCTGCTGTCCATTGCGCAAAACTGGCCTCTGATGCTGGGAACCGTCGGCCTGACGGTGGTTGTCAGCGGCATCGTCGGCTGGCTGTTCGTCCGCTACGGCAGCCTGCCCGGCACCACCGCGGCCTGGGGCGTGTCGCCGGGTGCGGCCTCCGCCATGGTTGCCATGGCAGGCGACTATGGCGCGGATGTGCGTCTGGTCGCGGTGATGCAGTATCTGCGCGTGGTGCTGGTGGTGCTCAGCGCCTCCCTGGTGACGCATGCGCTGACGGCCGGTTCGCAGGGCTCCGCCATCCCGGTGGCCCCGGTGGAAACGCTGGATCCGCGCGGACTGGCGGCGACGCTGCTGGTCGCCGCGGCGGGCGGGTGGATAGGCCACCGCTTTCGCATTCCCTCCGGCGCTCTTCTGGTGCCGATGGTGCTGGGGGCGCTGGTCCAGGCCGGTGCCGGCGTGACCCTGCAACTGCCGCATGCGCTGTTGACAATCACCTACACCGTCATCGGCTGGAGCATCGGCCTGCGCTTCACCCGCGAGGTTCTGAGCCACGCCCTGCGTGCTGTGCCGCAGATGCTGCTGTCGACCGGACTGATGATCGCCCTGTGCAGCCTGTCGGCCTGGGTGCTGGTCACGCTGTTGCCGACCGACCCGCTGACCGCCTTCCTCGCCACCAGCCCCGGAGGGCTCGATTCCGTGGTGGTGATCGCGCTGGGCAGCGGGGTGGATTTGCCGCTGGTGCTGGCCTTGCAAACCCTGCGGCTTTTCGTGGTGGTGCTGTCGGGCCCGCCGCTGGCCCGCCTGATCGCACGTTACGCCTGACGCGTGCGCTGTATCGCCGGTCGGTGAGGACCAAGCTCGGTCTCGATGGCGGCGGCCAGATCTTCAATGCGATAGGGCTTGGACAGCACGCGGAATCCCTCCATCCCGCCGACATCCTCGGTATAGCCGGTGGTCAGCACGACCGGCAGGCCTGGACGCAGCAACTGCGCCTCCCGCGCCAGTTCCACCCCGTTGATGTGGCCGGGCATCACCACGTCGGTGCAGAGCAAGTCCGCCGCCTCCCCGTTGCGGAGCCGGTCCAGCGCCTCGCGTCCATTGGCTGCATGGGCAACGGCATAGCCCATTTCGGTCAGCGCCGCCGTCACCACCGACGCGACCACCAGATCATCCTCCACCAGCATGATGCGGTCGCCTTGGCCGGACGAGGGCACGCGCTCGACGGCGTGGCCCACTTCGGCGGCGTCCTGCTGCGCACGCGGCAGCAGCAGGGTCACAACCGTTCCTTCCCCCGGCCGGCTTTCCACCGAGGCCGTGCCGCCGGATTGTCGGGCGAAGCCGTAGACCTGCGACAAGCCGAGCCCGGTCCCCTTGCCGACTTCCTTGGTCGTGAAGAAGGGTTCGAAGACGCGGGCCGCTATGTCCGGCGGCATCCCGGTTCCGGTGTCGGAGACGCGGATACGGATGAAATCGCCGGCCAATCCGTCGGGCGTGCGCTCCGCGAAGCTTACATTCGCTGCTGAGACGATCATCCGTCCCCCGCCGGGCATCGCGTCGCGCGCATTGACCGCGAGGTTCAGCACGGCGAGTTCGAACTGGACCGGATCGGCCTCCGCCACCCACAGGCCGGATGCCAGTTCCATCGACACATGGATGTCGGCCCGCAGGGCGCGCTCCAGCAGGCCGTTCATGCCCAGCAGGCGGTTGCGCAGGTCGAATGGCTCCGGCCTCAGGCTCTGCTTGCGGGCAAAGGCCATCAGCTGCTGGACCAGCCGGGCACCGCGGTCCACCGCCTGCCGCCCGGCATCGAGCAGCGGAGGAATGCCGGCCTGTCCGCCCGCACGCCGCCCGATCATCTGCAGGCAGCCGGATACCGCTTGCAGCAGGTTGTTGAAGTCATGGGCGATGCCGCCGGTCAGCTGGCCGATGGCCTCCATCTTCTGGCTCTGGCGCAGCAGGTCGCGGGCATGCTCCAGTTCGGCATCGCGCTGCCGGTCCTCGGTGACGTCGCGGGCGACGCAATAGAGATGATCCTCAGCCGGAACCGCGGTCCAGGACAGCCAGCGATAGCTGCCGTCCTTGCAGCGGAAACGGTTTTCGAAGCGCAGTGTGGCCTCGCCCCTCCCCAGCCGGTCCAGTTCCGCCGTGGTGCGGGCCTGATCGTCGGGATGCTCCATCCATTGGGTGAGGCGTCCGACAATCTCGTCCTCCTCCCAGCCGAGCGTGCGGGTCCATGCCGGATTGACGCTGAGAATAGCACCCGTCCGATCGGCCACGCACAGCAGATCCTGCGACACCGTCCAGATTCGGTCACGCTCGCGGGTGCGCTGGAAGACACGCTCCTCCAATTCGCCGTTCAGGTAGCGAAGCGCCGTTTCCGCCCGCTTCAGGTCGGTGATGTCGTGTAGAGTACCGAGCAGGCGGACCGGCTTGCCGTCAGGGTCACATTCGACGCTCGCCCGCCGGGCGATCCAGCGCTCCTCCCCGCTGTCCGCGCGGCGGATTCGGTATTCCGCCGCCAACTGCGGCGGCTGATCGGTGCTGCGCAAGGTATCGGCGGCCTGCCAGACATCGTCTGGATGGAGCAGTTTTACGAATTGCGAGGATGTTGCCGCCTCCATCGGCGGCAATCCCCAAAGGCCGAAAAACATGTCCGACCCTTCCACCCTGTCGGTGGCGAGATCAAGCTCGAAACCGCCGACCTGTCCGGCTTCCTGCGTGCGGCGCAGGCGGGCCTCGCTCCGCTCCGTTGCCTGCATCGCCTTCACGCGGTCGGTCGTTTCGATGACGGTGCACAGCACGCCGGCGACCCGACCGGTTTCGTCCGGCACCGGAGTGTAGAACAGATCGCACCAAACCTCCTCCGCCGGGCCGTTGCGCTCCAGCATGAAGAGGTGGCCGGTATGGGTCTGCACCTCTCCGCGAAAGCCCTTTTCCAGGATTCGCCGGTTCCACTCCCAAATCTCCGGCCATATGCCCGGCACCGTCCCCCCCAGCGCCTGGGGATGCTTGCCGCCGGCGATCAGGGCGTAGCCGTCATTGTAGATCATCCGGTGTTCCGGACCCCACATCAGCACCATCGGTATCGGAGAATGGACAATCAGATCGACGATTGTCCTCAGGCTGCCGGACCAGCTGTCGATCGGTCCAAGGCATGTCCTGGACCAGTCGAAATCAGCAACGAGCGCACCGACGACGCTGTCCCGCAACGACAAGTTTTGTCCGACGCCGATGTCGCTTGGGGGCAAGGCTTCTCTCCGTCAGTCGTCCCGATGCGACGTCTTCCGTGTAGATACGGTCTTCGGAAATCTCCTTCAATCAGCCGCTTGGCTAGGCCGATGGCCTGCCGCCGCGCTGTCCGGGGGCATCCGCAGCGCCATTGCGCCCCGGCGTCCGCCGGTCGTATCCTTGATGCCCCCCTTTCATGACCGATACCGGAGTGCCCCGGCAATGACCGACCGTACCCATCGTCCCGAAACCATCGCCGCCGGCGCCCTGGGCTTTGAGGATGCGGCGAGCGGCGCGGTCATCCCGCCGATCCACCCCTCCACCACCTATGTCCGGGATCCCGACAACAGCTATGGCCGCGGCCGGGTCTATGCCCGTGCCGACAACCCGACCTTCGACATTCCGGCCAGGACCATCACCGAACTGGAGAAGGGCGCCGACACGCTGCTGTTCGCCTCCGGCATGGCGGCGGCGACCGCAGTATTCCAGGCGTTGGACCCCGGCGACCATGTGATTGTGCCCGACGTGATGTACTGGGCCTTCCGCAACTGGGTCCATGGCCCCGCCACCCGCTGGGGGCTGAAGGTCGAAGGCGTCGATACCAGCGACACCGATGCGGTGCGCGCGGCGCTCCGCCCCGGCCAGACGCGGCTGGTGTGGGTGGAAACGCCGGCCAACCCGCTGTGGACCGTCACCGACATCGCTGCCGTCGCCGAACTGGCGCACGAGGCGGGCGCCTGGCTGGCGGTGGACAGCACGGTCGCCACCCCGGTGCTGACCCGTCCGCTGGAGCTGGGCGCCGACATCGTCATGCATTCGGCGACCAAGTATCTCAACGGCCATTCCGACGTCGTCGCCGGCACCCTGACCGCCGCCCGCAAGGACGAGTTCTGGGCCCGGATCAAGGCGGTACAGACCCAGCAGGGCGGCATCCTCGGCAGCTTCGAGGCGTGGCTGCTGCAGCGCGGCTTGCGCACCCTGTTCGCCCGAGTCCGCTGGCAGAGCGACGCCGCCATGGCCCTGGCGGAGCGGCTCTCCGCCCATCCGCGGGTGGCCGAGGTGCTCTATCCCGGACTGCCCGGCTTCCCCGGCCACGGCATCGCATCGCGCCAGATGAGCGGCGGCTATGGCGGCATGCTGTCCGTCCGCGTGAAGGGCGGCACCCAGGCGGCAATCGACACCGCCGCCCGCGTCGAAATCTGGCGCCGCGCCACCTCGCTTGGCGGAGTGGAAAGCCTGATCGAGCATCGCGCCAGCATCGAAGGCCCGAGCTCTCCGGTGCCGGGCGACCTGCTGCGCCTGTCGGTCGGGCTGGAGTCGCCGGACGACCTCCATGAGGATCTGGCGCAGGCGCTCGGCCAGGGTTGAGGAGCTTTCCCGTCCCGCCGCTTATTGGACAAGGCGGCGGGACATATCGACGCGGCATGGCGGAGCTTGCGAATTTCCGAGTACCCCCAACGCGGATAGGGCTTGACAGTGAGAATGATTCGCGACGTTATTCGCTGAGAATAAGTCGCACTTGCTGTCATTACCGACCACCGACGTTCGAGGAGACCTCCATGTCGAAGCGCGCTGCCGGCTTTGCCGCCGTAGCCGTCGTTGCCCTGCTGCCGTACGGTGCCCAGGCTGCCGGTCCGGCCTACAAGGACGTGGC
>Ga0206117_101535_pt1 | contig 11259 bp, 10 predicted proteins | sample 3A5Ametagenome_FD_177997 | JGI IMG/M metagenome (GOLD analysis project Ga0206117, IMG submission 177997) | Enriched microbial communities from leaf-cutter ant dump, University of Wisconsin, Madison, United States - 3A5A | ecosystem: Environmental > Terrestrial > Nest > Insects nest > Nest dump... | reverse complement strand
TATCCTGAAGCTATGGATGCTGCTAAAAAACATGGAATAAAAGTTATATATGGACTAGAGGGATATTTAGTTGATAATGGGGTTCCTATAGTTCTAAATTCTAAAAATCAAAGTATTAAAGATACTTACGTAGTTTTTGATATAGAGACAACAGGGTTTTCACCTAAAAATGATAAAATAATAGAAATAGGGGCAGTTAAAGTATGTGATGGTAAAGTAATAGATAGATTTTCAAGTTTTGTTAATCCAGAGAGACCAATTCCCTTTAATATTACTGAACTAACGTCAATAGAAGATAGTATGGTGATGGATGCACCTACTATTGATAAAGTGTTGCCAGAATTTTTAGCTTTTTGTAAAGATTCAGTTTTGGTTGCTCATAATGCAGGATTTGACTGCTCTTTTATTAAAGCCAATTGTAACAATTTATCACTAAAATTTTCTTTTAGTATTTTAGATACTGTTCCTTTAGCGCGATTTTTATATCCAGACTTAAAAAGAGTGAAACTTAATATAATAGCAAAACATTTAGGTATTTCTTTAGAAAATCATCACAGAGCAGTAGATGATGCAAAGGCAACAGCTGAGATTTTATTAAAATGTTTTGAGAAATTAGTAGAAGATTTTAATATAGATAACCTAGATAAGCTAAATGAAGAGTTTTTAAATAATGTTGATATTGGTAAGCTGCCTATGTACCATGTAATAATACTTGCTAAAAATCAAGTGGGGATTAAAAATTTATATCAACTAGTTAGTAAAGCACATTTAGATAATTTCTATAGAAAACCTAGATTACCAAAAACACTTGTATCTGAGTTTAGAGAAGGGTTAATAATTGGGTCTGCATGTGAGGCTGGTCAAGTATATAGAGCTATTTTAGATGGTAAATCTCAAAATGAAATAGAAGAGATTGCAAGTTTTTATGATTATCTAGAAATACAACCTATAGACAATAATATGTTTTTAATTGAAAAGGGAAATGTAAAAGATAGAGAAGAATTAAAAACAATAAATAGAAATATATATGATCTTGGACAAAAACTAGGAAAAGTTACTGTAGCTACTTGTGATGTGCATTTTATGGATCCAGAAGATGAAGTTTATAGAAAAATAATATTAGCGGGACAAGGCTTTAGTGATGCTGATAGTCAGCCGCCATTGTATCTAAGAACAACTGATGAGATGTTAAAGGAATTTGATTATTTAGGTGAAGATAAGGCTTATGAGGTTGTTATTAAAAATACTAATTTTATAGCAAATCAAATAGAAGGCTGTAAGCCAATACCAGATGAAACCTATCCACCTAAAATTGATGGGGCAGAGGAAGATATTAAAAATATGACTTTAAATAAGGTTCATAGTATTTATGGGGATAATTTACCAGAAGTGGTTCAAAAGAGATTGGATAAGGAACTTAATTCAATTATATCAAATGGATATGCAGTGCTTTATTTAATTGCTCAAAAATTGGTTGCAAAATCAATTTCTGATGGATATTTAGTTGGTTCAAGAGGATCTGTTGGTTCTTCATTTGTAGCAACTATGTCTGATATTACAGAAGTTAATGGGCTACCACCCCATTATGTATGTCCAAATTGCAAAAAATCGCAATTCTTTTTAGATGGATCTATAAGTTCTGGAGCTGATTTACCTGACAAAAATTGTCCTGATTGCGGAACCTTATATAAAAAAGATGGTCATGATATTCCATTTGAAACCTTCTTAGGTTTTGAGGGAGATAAAGAACCAGATATAGATTTAAACTTTTCTGGAGATAACCAAGGTGTAATTCACAAATATACTGAGGTTTTATTCGGAAAAGGGTTTGTATTTAAAGCAGGAACTATTGGAACTGTAGCAGAAAAAACTGCATATGGATATGTTAGAAAATACTTAGATGAAAGAAACATAATAGCATCGTCGGCAGAAATAGAGAGATTGACACTAGGATGTACAGGGATAAAACGAACTACAGGCCAGCATCCAGGTGGTATAATGGTTGTGCCTAGAGACAATGATATTCATAATTTTTGTCCAATACAACATCCAGCAGATGATCGTGATTCAGATGTAGTTACAACGCACTTTGATTATCATTCAATAAGTGGTAGACTATTAAAATTAGATATATTAGGTCACGACGACCCAACAGTTTTAAGAATGCTTCAGGACTTAACAGGTATAGATCCTAAAACAATTCCTCTTCATGATGAAAAAGTATTAAGTTTATTTACAAGTCCTGATGCACTTGGAATAACAAAAGAAGAGCTTGAATGTGAGGTGGGAACCTATGGACTTCCGGAGTTTGGAACTAAATTTGTTCGACAAATGCTTTTGGATACTAAGCCAAAAACTTTTGCAGATTTAGTGAGAATATCGGGACTATCACACGGTACTGATGTATGGCTTAATAATGCTCAGTATTACATTAAAGAAGGATATACTACATTAAGTGAATGTATTTCTACAAGAGATGATATTATGGTTTACTTAATTTACAAAGGGGTTCCTCCTAAGACGGCATTTAATATAATGGAAAAAGTGAGAAAAGGAAAAGGTGTATCCGAGGAATATGAACAGATAATGAAGGAGAATAATGTTCCGGAATGGTATATAGAATCCTGTAAAAAGATAAAATACATGTTCCCAAAAGGGCATGCTGTTGCTTATGTTATGATGGCAGTAAGAATAGCATATTTTAAGGTTTATTATCCTTTAGCTTACTATGCAACTTATTTTACAGTTAGAGCAGATGATTTTGATGCTGAGCTTATATGTAAAGGTGAGGGCGCTATTAAAAATAAGCTACAAGAGATATATCAGATGGGTAATAATGTAACCCAAAAAGATAAAGGATTAATGACTATATTAGAAATAGCTTTTGAAATGATTAAGAGGGGATTTAGGTTCTTAAAAGTAGATCTCTACGAATCAGATTCTGTAAAATTTAAAATAGAAAATGGTATGATAAGACCACCTATTAATTCTCTTCAAGGTGTTGGAGATAATGCAGCAAAAAGTATAGTAGAGGTAAGAAAAGATGGAGAATTTATATCAAAAGAAGATTTAAGAATAAGAGCTAAAATATCAAAAACAGTTATAGAAACTTTATCGATTCATGGATGTCTAGAGGGTCTTGGTGAAACAAATCAAATTTCGTTATTTGGATAGAAAAAGATAATTTCAAATAAAGGTTGTAATCCAATTATTACTATGTTATTATAAAAATAGAAAGTTTATTTAAATAGAAGCGTAGAAGGGAGTGGACAATTTGTCCGCTCTTTCTATTTGTAAAACGCAACTATAAATGTTGCGTTTTTATATAGCTTATATTAATAAACTAACTATTGGCTATACTAAACGGTAAGGCTAGTAAAGGAGGTTAAAAGATGAAAAAGATTGAATTGGAAGATAAGCTTAAAGAACTTATAAAACCTTTGGTAGATGAACAAGGATATGAGTTCTATCATGTTGAATATGTAAAAGAAAATAATGAGTATTATTTAAGGGTATATATTGATTCAGATAATGGTATATCCTTAAGTGATTGTGAAAAAATCAGTAGATTAGTAAGCAGCTTAATGGATGAATCAGATCCTATAGAAGGTCAATATTATCTAGAGGTATCTTCGCCAGGCATTGATAGACAGCTATTTACTAATGAACATATGCTTAAAAGTGTAGGTTCTAAAGTAGTTGCAAGACTTTTAAAGGCTGTTAATGGTGAAAAAGTTATTAAAGGGACATTATCCGAAATAAAAGAGGATGAAATTGTTATTTTAAGGGATAATAATAGTATTATAATTCCAAAAGATAAAATCAAGTCCATAAATATTGAAGGGGAGATATAGATTAAGGAGGGTATATCAATGAATGAGGAATTCATTAGTGCATTAAAAGAAATCATTAGAGATAAGGGAATAAGTGAAGAGTTACTATTTGCAACTATAGAAGATGCTTTGATTAATGCTTATAAAAAGAACTATTCTTTTGGAAGTGACAGAGGGGCTCAAAATGTTAGAGTAAGTATAAATACAGAAACTGGAGAGCTACATGTTTACTCACAAAGAGAAGTTGTTGAAGACGTTTATGATGCTTTAACTGAAATAGAGCTACCAGATGCAAAAGAAATAGATCCAAGATATGAACTTGGTGATATTGTTGAAATAGAAGTAACTCCAAGAAATTTTGGAAGAATAGCTGCTATGCAAGCAAAACAAGTTGTGCTTCAAAGAATAAAAGAAGCTGAAAGAAAAATTGTTTATAATGAGTTTAAAGAAAAAGAATTTGATATTATTACAGGAACTGTAATAAGGAAAGACAGAGGCAATGTCTTTGTTGATTTAGGCAAATTAGAAGCAATTTTAGGTCCAAATGAACAAATGCCAGGAGAAGAGTATAATTTTAATGAAATGCTAAAATTATATATAGTTGAAGTTAAAAATGGATCTAAGGGTCCTCAAGTTTTGGTTTCAAGAACTCACCCTGGTTTAGTAAGAAGATTATTTGAATTAGAAGTTCCAGAAATATATACTGGAATAGTAGAGATTAAATCAATATCAAGAGAAGCTAGTTCAAGAACTAAAATAGCAGTTCATTCAAATGAAGACGATGTTGATCCTATGGGTGCATGTGTTGGTCCAAAAGGTCAAAGAGTACAAAATATTGTAAATGAACTTAAAAATGAGAAAATTGATATAATTAAATGGAGTAAGCTTCCAGAAGAATTTATTGCAAATGCATTAAGCCCAGCAAAAGTACTTGATGTAACAATAGATGAAGAAGTTAAATCAGCAAAAGTAGTTGTTGACGATTCTCAGCTTTCTTTAGCTATAGGTAAAGAAGGTCAAAATGTTAGATTAGCAGCAAAGTTAACTAACTGGAAAATAGACATTAAAAGCAAATCTCAGATAAAAGAATAGAGAGGTGTTATTAATGAAAGTTAAAAAGATTCCAATGAGAATGTGTAATGGTTGTATGGAGATGAAGCCTAAAAAAGAGTTAATAAGAATAGTGAAATCTCCTACAGGAGAGATTTCTGTTGATTTAACTGGCAAGAAGTCAGGAAGAGGCGCATATATTTGCAAAAATGTTGAATGTTTAGAGAAGTCATATAAAGCAAAGCGCTTGAATAAGAACTTAGAGAGTGAAATAAACGCTGAAATCTATGAAAAATTGAAAGAAGTGATTTCAAATGGTTAATAAATTTTTTCAATTTTTAGGATTGGTGAAAAGAGCCGGTAAAGTTATTGAAGGATATAATAAATGTGAAGATTCCTTAGGAAAAAAGAAAATACATCTATTTATATTTTCAAATGATTTATCAGAAAGATCCTACAAATTATTTTCTACTTATTGCATAAAAGAAAACATACCATTTATCGATGAATTTTCAAAAGAAGATTTAGGAATGGCAATAGGAAGAGTTGAGATAAATGTGATCGGAATTACTGATAAAAATATGGCAGATAAATTATTGATTAACTATAAAGAAAATAAAAATAATAAAATTTAATAATATTCGGGGGTGAATACATGTCTAAAATTAGAGTGTATGAATTAGCGAAAGAGCTAGGTATTTCAAGTAAAGATTTGATAACCTTACTAGCCGAAGAATTCGCTGTTGAAGTAAAAAATCATATGAGTGTAATTGAAGATGAAGATGCTGCATTAATTAAGGAACTTTTAGCAGGGTCAACTACTGTAGTAAGTGATGAAGAGAAAAAAACTATAGTAGATGAATATGAAGAAAGAATTGCTGAAGAAGTTAATAATCAAGCTAAGAAAAAGAAAAAGAACAGAAACAAGAAAAGTGATGAAGAACTAAATGATGGGTCAATAGAAGAAGTTATAGAAATTGGCGACAGCATCACAGTTAAGGATTTAGCTGATAAATTTAAGAAACCAAGCACAGAAGTAATTAGAACATTAATGTTTGAAGGTGTTATGGCTGGATTAAATCAAGAGATAGATTTTGAAACAGCTCAAAAGGTTGCAGAGAAATTTGAAATAATTTTAGAGAGAAAAGCTGATGATTTAACTTTAGAGAAAATAGAAGAAGATATTGATAAGGAAGAAAATCTTTCTAAGAGACCACCAATCATAACAGTAATGGGTCATGTTGACCACGGTAAGACTTCTCTTTTAGATGCTATAAGAAAATCTAGTGTTACAGAAAAAGAAGCTGGTGGAATAACTCAACATATTGGAGCTTATACTGTAAGGGTAAATGATGAAAAAATTACTTTTCTAGATACTCCAGGACATGAAGCATTTACTGCTATGCGTGCAAGAGGTGCTCAAATTACAGATATAGTTATATTGGTTGTTGCAGCTGATGATGGAATAATGCCTCAAACTAGAGAAGCTATAAATCACTGTAAGGCAGCAGAAGTTCCAATGATTGTAGCAATTAATAAAATAGATAGACCTGGTGCTAACATAGAGAGAGTAAAACAAGAATTAACAGAATATGGATTAGTATCTGAAGACTGGGGTGGAGATACTATATGTGTACCTGTATCAGCTAAAACACAAGAAAATTTAGATTCTCTTCTAGAAATGGTTCTTCTTACAGCTGAAATACAAGAATTAAAAGCAAATTCTGATAGAAGAGCTAAAGGAACTGTAATTGAAGCTAAATTAGATAAAGGAAGAGGAGCTGTTGCAAGTCTTCTTGTTCAAAATGGTACTTTACACGTAGGTGATTCTATAATAGTTGGATCAACTTATGGTAGAATTAGAGCAATGTTTGATGATAAGGGTAAAAAGATAAAATCAGCAGGACCATCTATACCAGTAGAGATATTAGGTCTTTCAGAAGTTCCATCAGCAGGAGATAGATTCAACGTAGTTAAAGATGAAAAAACTGCTAGAACAATGGCTGAATCAAGAAAAGATAAAGATAGAACTGATCAACTTAATTCAAGTCACAGAGTATCTTTAGAAGATTTATACTCTCAAATCAAAGAAGGAAAAATCAAAGAATTATCTGTTGTTGTTAAAGCTGACGTTCAAGGTTCTGTTGAAGCAATAAGATCTTCATTAGAAAAATTATCAACAGATGATGTAAAAGTTAGAGTTATACATGGAGGCGCTGGAGCTATTACTGAAAGTGATGTTATTTTAGCAGCTGCATCAAATGCATTACTTATAGGATTTAATGTTAGACCAGATTCTAATGCAACTATTACGGCAGAAAAAGAAAATGTTGATATGAAGACATATAGAATTATATATGATGCAATTGAAGATATAAAATCTGCTATGATAGGAATGCTTGATCCAGAATATAAAGAAGTTATACTTGGAAAAGCGGAAATTAGGCAAACTTATAAAATTTCTAACGTTGGAACTATCGCAGGATCTTATGTTTTAGATGGAAAGCTTGTTAGAAATTCAGATGTAAGAGTAATAAGAGAAGGCATTGTAATTTTCGAATCAACATTAGGCTCATTAAAGAGATTTAAAGATGATGTTAAAGAAGTTAATGCTGGATACGAATGTGGAATAACAATTGAGAGATTTAATGATATAAAAGAAGGCGATATAGTAGAAGCTTATACTATGGAAGCTATAAAGAGAAAAGAACTGTAAAGAGGTGATTTTATGGCTAATTATAGAGGTGGCAGAATTAATGAAGAAGTAAAGAAGGTAGTTTCTTCTCTGATTCAATATGAAATAAAGGATCCTAGACTTTCAGCAATGGTATCTGTTACTGATGTAAATGTAACTAAAGATTTAAGATATGCTAAGATTTTCGTTTCAATTTTTACAAATAATGAGGAAGAAAAAGCAGCAACATTAGACGCTTTAAAAAGCGCTAGTGGGTTTGTAAGAAGAGAATTAGGTCATAGAATAAACTTAAGATATACTCCAGAAATCATATTCGAAGAGGATAAATCAATTTCTAGAGGAATGTATATAGATTCTCTGATTGAAAAGACTAAGGAGAAATAATCATGGAAGATATAATAAAGAAAATCAATGAATCTTCTATAATAGGGATTACTTACCATGTATCTCCTGATGGTGATGCTGTAGGAAGTGCTCTTGCTTTACTACAAGGAATCAGGAAGCTAGGTAAAATTTCTTATATACTTTCAAAAGATGTTATTTCAGAGGACTTGGGGTTTCTCCCTTGTTCCTCCGAAATAGATAACGAAGTCTATGAACCTAAAGATGATACAGATTTAGTGATTATTTTAGATTGTGGCAATCTTGAAAGAGTATCAGCAGAGCTAGGTAATTATAAAGGAACTACAGTAAATATAGACCATCACTTATCAAATGATAAATATGCACAAATTAATTATGTTGATACTAACGCTTCAGCTACAGCAGAGATAGTTTATTCACTTCTTAAGGCTATGAATGTTATCGTTAATAAGGACATGGCTACATGTCTATATACGTCTATTGTTACTGACACAGGATCATTTAGGCATTCGAATGTAACTAAGAGAACCCATGAGATAGCTGGGGAATTAATATCCTTAGGTATAAATAATTCAGTAGTACATTCAGAACTTTTTGATAATAAACCTATAGAGAGTTTGATTCTATTAGGTGAGGTTATAAAAAACATAAGAACATATTTTAATGGTAAAGTATCGGTTTTAGAAATAACAAATCGTATATGTGATTCTATAGGTATACCTCCTGAAGAGGTAGCAGATGTCGTTAATTTTGGATTACAAGTTAAAGGAGTAGAAGTTGCGGTATTACTTAAGGAAGCTTCTAACGGGATTAAAGTAAGTTTAAGAAGTAAAAATAATTTTGATGTTAGAAATATTGCAGGACTTTTTGGAGGAGGCGGACATTCTAAGGCCTCAGGTGTATTTTTCAAGGAGAAATCAATAGATGAAGCTAAAGAATTACTTCTTAGCGCAATAGAAAAAGAGTTGATATAATGAATGGTGTAATTATTGTAAATAAACCTAAAGGGATAACATCTTTTCAGGTTGTCTCTAGGGTAAGAAAGATTGTTGGAGTAAAAAAGGTTGGTCATACTGGTACTTTAGATCCTTTGGCGACAGGAGTTTTGCCTATTTGTATTGGAAAAGCTACCAAAATAATTGATTATATAATGGAAGGTAAAAAAGGTTATAGTGTATCTTTTGAGCTTGGAAAAATTACTGATACTTACGACAGTGAAGGTAAAGTAATTGATGAAAAATCAATTATTGGAATTGACGAACATAAAGTACTTGAAGTTATAGCTTCTTTTAAAGGACCTATAATGCAAGAACCCCCAATGTATTCAGCGCTAAAACAAAATGGTAAGAGATTATACGAGTTAGCAAGAAAAGGAATAGAGGTCGAAAGAAAAAAAAGACCAATTACTATTTACAGTATAGAAAATATACAAATATCACTTCCTAAAATATCGATGGATGTCGTGTGCTCCAAAGGAACTTATATTAGAAGCTTGTGTTATGATATAGGTAAAGAACTTGAAGTAGGGGCTTTCATGACTGAATTAAAAAGGACTTTATCTAGTCCGTTTTCAATAGATGATGCTATAAATTACGATGATTTGGAAAATGTTATTATAGAAGATAACTTAATGACTATGGATAAAACATTAGATTTCTATGATAAAATTATTATAGAAAATGGATATGAAAAGTTACTTTTAAACGGGGTTAAAGTTTCAGATAAAAGATTTTGTAAAGCAAGAGTTGAAGAGGATAAGCTTTTTAGAGTATATACCAGTGAAGAAACGTTTATAGGTATAGGTAAAATGGATTCTTATGGTTTTAAACTGGAAAAAAATCTAATGTAATAAAATCAAGAGGTATATGAATGGTTGTAATAGATGAGAAGTACGAAGGAATTATTTCTGAAGACACATATATAGCACTTGGAAGCTTTGATGGTCTACATATTGGACATTTAACATTAATAAATAAGGCTATTGAGCTAGCTGATAAGTTTAATGGGAAAAGTATGGTTTTTTCTTTTAAAAATCATCCTTTAAGTTTTATAAGGCCAGAATCTGCCCCTAAATTACTAATGAGTAAAGATGAAAAATTATCAGTATTAGAAAAGTTAGGGATAGATATCTGTTGTCTAATAGATTTTAATGAGAATGTTATGAAAATGCAGCCAGAAGATTTCGTAGAGCTTTTGAGTAAAAAGTATAAAGCTAAAGGAATAATAGTTGGATTTAATCATAAATTTGGATACAAAAATAAAGGTGATATTAACCTTTTAAAAAGTCTTGAAGCTGTTTATGGCTATAAAGTTTATGTGTTGGATGCTTATTCTTATGGGGAAGAAGTAGTTAGTTCTTCAAGAATAAGAGAAGAAATATCCAATGGAGATTTAGAGGAAGCTAATAGAATGCTCTCAAGAGAATATTTTTTAGAAGGCAAAGTTATACATGGTAAGAAGTTAGGGAGACAGCTAGGATTCCCTACAGCAAATTTAGAGTATAATAGTAATTATGTATTACCTAAAACAGGTGTATATTATACAAATGTTTTGGTTAATAATGAAATATATAAGGGTATAACTTCAGTTGGATATAATCCAACGGTAAGTGGAGATAAAAAACTTACTGTTGAAACGTATATATTGGATTTTAGTGAAGAAATATATGATTTACAAATGAAAGTATATTTCATTAAAAGGATTAGAGATGAAGAAAAATTTAATTCTATGGAAGAGTTAATAAATCAACTAAAAGACGATAGAAATTTTGCGTTAAATGAGGAAATAAAAATATCTTTTTAAAAATACATTTACAAAAAAAGATGATTTTGCTATAATACCCTTTAGGAACCTACTTCTAAGTGTTAAGAGTAGCCGACTTTTTTCTTGGTAGTAGGGGATAAATTACGGAGGTGTTTTACATGGATAAAATTAAAAAGGCAGAAATTATAGGAAAGTATGCAAGACATGAAGGAGATACTGGATCTCCAGAAGTGCAAATAGCTTTATTAACAGAAAGAATAAACTCTTTAACAGATCATTTAAGAACTCATAAAAAGGATCACCATTCAAGAAGAGGACTTCTAATGATGGTTGGTCAAAGAAGAGGACTATTAAACTATCTATCTGGAATAGATATTGAAAGATATAGAGCTATAATAGAGAACTTAGGTTTAAGAAGATAATTTAGAGCGGTTTATCCGCTCTATTATTTTAATGAGGCAAAATTTGTAAAAATATGTAGAATTTATATTAACCAAAAGGAGGTTAGTTTATGAATAATTTTCATCAAACGACTGTAGCTGGAAGAAATATGAA